>OGDQ01000239.1_pt1 | contig 47382 bp, 47 predicted proteins | sample 1570451 | NCBI WGS metagenome assembly OGDQ01 (sample SAMEA2582171, study PRJEB24529) | metagenome | biome: Human gut stool | place: China | collected 2011 | reverse complement strand
TTGCATGTGTTAAGCCTGTCGCTAGCGTTCATCCTGAGCCAGGATCAAACTCTTCATAGTAATAAAACTTTTTAAAAGTATCTCTTTCGCTCAGTCATTATATCCGTTGAATCTCTTCTCGGACTCGCACTTGCTGTTTGTTTTCAAACCTTTCAATATCTTTAAGAACTCTTTTTGCTTCTCTTTTACCCGCCCCACTTATGAGGCGAAAGCGGATGCAAAGATAAATACTTTTACATATTCCCTCCAAATCTTTCCGCACTTTTTTTTCAAACTTTTTTTCGGAACCGCCGTAGAAGAAAGCTTCTGCAGGCTTCATCCGCAAAAGATGAAAAACACATCAGTCAAAATGTTTCAGAACGTCCGCTTCGTTTCAGAAAGCGGCTGCAAAGGTAAGGACTTTTTCATTACTTCCAAACTTTTCAAAAGAAATTTTTGAAGTTTTTTTTCAGAACCCGACCAGGGCAATATCCTGAAGAACTACACACAACCTAAAAACCTGTAAGCCAACACATCATACCCTCTCACCTCCTCCGTTTGTTCAATACATCGGTTCCTGATTGCGGCTGCAAAGATAGAACAATTAATGCCCCATTTCCAAATTTTTTACACACTTTTTTTCAAAAAAATGAGCAACCACTACACAATACATTCATTATCAAACTATTATATTTATCTTATTTTATTCCAAATTTCCATCGGTTCACGCTATTTATGGTTATTCATATTAATCGAATAGATTATATATATCGTATTTCGACCAGAATACCAACCTTCTTTCCATCAAGGCATAAAAAATCGTGCAAACCTACTATTTGCACGATTCCCTTCGAATCTTCAGATTCGTTTACTTCACCCCCTTCACCTCTTCGAATCCTTTACCGAACACTCCCATCACGGGAGCCATCGTCATAAACACATCCGGATCGATCTGCTTGGCAATGCGCAATACATCGGAAGCTTCGTGTTTACGGGCGACAATCAGGATAATTTTCTTATCTTGTCCGGTGTACCAACCTTTAGCATCGATCAGAGTCACACCCCGATGTACCTGATTCGTCAGCTCACGGGCCACTTCATCATATTTATCAGTAAAGATAAAAAGCTGGGCCGACTGTGTTTTTCCGGTCAATACATAATCCACGGTAAAAGAAACGATTCCCATCATGACATAACCGTATATCAATCCACCGAAGGCTTCCCGATCGACATGGTCGTATATCAGCAAAGTCATCGCAATGACACAGAAATCACATACCATCAATACCCGCCCCGGACTGACATTGTGGTATTTGGTCACCAACATCGCAATGATATCCGTACCTCCGGTACTTCCACCAACAGAGAGCGATACGCCGATACCGATACCGGTCAGCATTGCAGCGATAATGGTACTCATAAATTTCTCGTCGGGTAAAATACCGTCCACAGGCATCAAGGGCTGCATAATACCCAGGAACACACTCCCGACAATGATAGCGAAAATGGTTTTGATACCGAATTTCGGTCCCAATACCTTCATCGCAATAATCAGCAACAGGATATTCACCAAAAAATAACCGATACCTACCGGAATTTTGAACAAATAGAATAATACAGTAGCAATACCTGTAGCTCCACCACCGACAATCTTATGAGGCACCAGGAAACCTGTTGCGGCAAAAGCATAAATCAACATACCGAATGAGATGATCAGGTATGGTTTCATCTCATTCCAAATGCTTTTATTCTTCATTTATTTATTCATTTTTTGCCAGGTATCTTTGAGCGATACGGTACGATTGATTACTAATTGTCCATCCGTTGAATCGGGATCTACACAAAAATATCCCAACCGCTGGAACTGAAAACGATCTCCAGGTTTAGCCCGTCTCATCGAGGATTCCAACTTACATCCTTTAAGTACTCTCAGTGAATCTTCATTGATAAACTCCTTAAAATCGACCTCCTTGTGTCCTGCCGGATCTTCATCCTTAAACAAACGATCGTAAAGACGGACTTCAGCTTCGATAGCATCCGTTGCTGCCACCCAGTGCAAAGTACCCTTTACCTTCCGGTTACTGGCCTCCGTTCCACTACCACTTCGGGATTCCGGATCATAAGTACAATGGATCAAAGTGATATTTCCACCGGCATCTTTATCGACCCCTGTACATTTAATAATATAAGCACCTTTCAGGCGTACTTCCTGTCCCGGAGTAAGGCGGAAAAATTTCTTCGGCGCATCTTCCATAAAATCGTCTCGTTCGATGAAAAGTTCCCTGGCAAAAGCCACCTTACGCACTCCGGCATTCACATCTTCCGGATTATTCTCGATTTCCATATATTCCGTCTCTCCCTCAGGATAATTATCGATGACCACTTTCACCGGATCGAGCACTGCCATCACCCGAGGAGCCGTCTTATTCAAATGTTCACGGACACAATATTCCAGCAACGCCATATCCACGACGATTTCCCGCCGGGCCACTCCCACCTTTTCAGCAAACATCCGAATAGATTCGGGGGTATAACCACGCCGGCGCAATCCGCAAATAGTCGGCATTCGGGGATCGTCCCAACCGGAAACATACTTTTTCTGTACCAATTCCAACAAACGCCGTTTACTCATCACTGTATAATTCAGGTTGCGACGGGCGAATTCAATTTGCCGTGGCCGGTACTCGGTCGTTGTCAACTGATCCAGAAACCAATTGTAAAGCGGCCGATGAATCTCAAATTCCAACGTACAGATCGAATGAGTGATTCCTTCGAGATAGTCACTTTGTCCATGAGTAAAGTCGTACATCGGATAGATGCACCACCGATCACCGGTCCGATGATGGCTACAGTAGATAATCCGGTACATGATCGGGTCACGCATCAACATATTGGCAGCAGCCATATCGATCTTAGCCCTCAACACCCGGCTACCTTCCGGGAACTCTCCATTTTTCATCCGCCGGAATAAATCCAGATTTTCTTCTACCGAACGATCCCGGTAAGGGCTATTCACTCCCGGTTCGGTAATTGTTTTTCTCCCGGCACTGATTTCTTCTGCTGTCTGATCGTCAACATAAGCCTTCCCCTCCAGGATCATCTGTTCGGCCCAATCATACAGCTGCTGGAAATAATCGGAAGCATACCTGACCGGTCCGTCCCATTGAAATCCCAGCCATTTTATATCCTCCTGAATTGCATCTGTAAATTCCACATCCTCTTTAGAAGGATTGGTATCATCGAAACGCAAATTACACGCTCCATTATATTTTGCAGCCAACCCGAAATTGAGACATATTGAAGTAGCATGTCCGATATGTAAATATCCATTCGGCTCCGGCGGGAAACGGGTATGTACTTTTCCCCCGTTTTTACCGGCAGCAATTTCCTCTTCAATAATCTGTTCAATAAAATTCAAGGTCTTACCTTCTTCTGGTTCTACAATCATTTGATTTTTATCCATAGTATTAAAACTTTCCCGGAAAAAACATTTTTCCAAGGGACAAAAGTAAGTAATTTATGAGAGTTTTAAAAGTTTACGTATATTTGCAGCGATGAAAAAATTTATCTGCATAATACTATTCGCATCATTGCATTTGTTTTGTCGTGCACAAAACGTATTCGATACAGAAATCCCTCCGGATATGGAGGGTAGCAACTCTTCATTATCTTCCGATTCTATACCGGAATCCAATGTGCCTCATTTCCGTCATACCTGGCAATGGGAAAGGAACGGAGTATATAAAAGAGAGGTTGCTCTGGATACGCTGATGGACGGTATTCAGAATTTCAATACCATTTTTAAAAAGAATATTTCGAACACTTATCTGGGTAATTTTCCCTCTCCTTATCTTTCCAATATTTTTATTACGCGCGAAACGGTTCAGGATTTTTACCCTCTGACTCAAATCCGGGCTTTCCTTTTTAAGCCCGAAGACGCTTTACTTTTCAATACGACAACCCCTTTCACCCGATTGAAATATTTTACGGGAGGAGGAAAAGGGAAAGCCGAAAACCTGCTGGACGTATGGCATGTACAAAATATCCGCCCCTGGTGGAATGCCGGTATTCGTTACCAGCTGATTTCCAGCGACGGTCGTTATATGAACCAAAAAGCCAAAGCGTATCATTTTTCTTTGTTCTCGTCCTATGAGAAAGAACGAATCGCCCTCTCTTTTTTCTTAAACCAGAATAATGGGCATTTTGCAGAAAACGGTGGTGTCAAGGACATCTCTTTTATCATCGACTCCACCAATCAAAAAGCTGAAAATATACCGGTAAACCTGAGCAGCAACGATATTTCCAACAATTACCGGAACACCAATTTTCAATTACAGGGCCAGTACAATATCGGTAATCCCAAAGAAGTAACTACTCCCACGGATACTTTTACCACTTATCCGGCTAAAGCCATCATCAACATCCGGGCCGAAGGAAACGAACGCAGATACAAAGAAGGCAACATTGCTTTCGACTTCTTTCCGCATACCTATATAGACAGTACTTCTACGACGGATCTGATCACGAACCAGGTGTACGATATCTCCACTAAATTTGTCATGAACGAACATCCGAAGTACAAATATTTGCCGGGTATATATGCCGGTCTGGATTTTAAACACGAAAACTACCGGCAGCGGACAGCTTTCGATTCGATTTCCCATACCGAGAGTTTCGGCCATACCCGCTATTCAGGGACTTACATTACAGCCGGAATTTTCAATGTAGACACGAATGTATCGTTCACTTACGATATTGCCGGAAAGCTATGTGTATTGGGGCACTATGCCGGGAATTTCAAATTCGACGGCTACGTACAGCAAGCTTTGCGTAAAGACAGAAGTTCATACATCCGGGCCAATGCGACGATCGAATTACAAAGTGTAAATCCGTTCTTCGATCGCTATGTCGGAAATCACGATATCTGGGAAAATGATTTTAAAGCCATCAAAACCATCAAAGCCGACGGACGCTATGTGAATAACCGTTTGCGAACCGAATTAGGAGTCGGTATCGCCAATATTTTCAGTTACGTCTATTTCGATACGGCAGCGATGCCCCAACAGACCAGTAAGACCTTGATGGTATTGACCGCCTGGGGAAAGCAAAATTTCAGATTAGGCAATTTCTACTTCGACCAGACCGTATATTTTCAAAAAAGTACCCAGGAAGATATCCTTTCCCTACCGGCCATTTCTGTATATTCCCATAACTATTTTCAGCATGCCTTATTTAAAAATGCCTTGTTTTTACAGACAGGAATCGACGTCTTTTACAACACAAAATTTTACGCCGACAATTACATGCCTTCTATTATGCAGTTTTATAACCAGCGGGAAAGAAAAACCGGTAATTATCCGAAGCTCGATGTCTTCCTTAACCTAAGGATCAAACGGGCCGATATCTTTGTCAAATACGAACACATCAACTATCTGCTAAAAAATCACGGAGACTTTTTCAGTGCCGCCGATTATCCGATCAACCCGGGTATGCTCAAATTCGGTATTAAGTGGGACTTTTTCGATTAAGAAACATTTACTATCTTTGTTGAATGACAATCTCTAAAATTGCCGTTTATATTACCCTTTTTCTTTGCTTTGCATGTGAGTCAGGTAAAGAGGTTACTCCGGAAATCATATTACCGGAACCTTCATCGCTGGAAAAAATTCTGACGCGGGGGAGTCTGGAGATTTCCACTTTTTATAATACGACCGACTATTACGTATACCGTGGTATTACGCGGGGATTTCATTACGATCTGGCCCGGGATTTTGCCGGTTACCTGGGAGTCAATCTCCGAATTGTCGAAGTTAACAACGATATAGATACGGCTATCGGCCGGCTACAGAGCGGCAAATACGACCTCTTAGCCGTCAGTCTGACCCAAACCCCGGAAAGGAATGAACAGCTCCGTTTCAGTAAACCTCTTTTCCAAACCCGGGAAGTACTCGTGCAGAACAAAAATAGCCAACCCATCAAAGATATGGCTCAATTAGACGGGAAAGAGATTTATATTCCCAAAAGTGCCACCTCGTATAAAAAGGTTCTGCAACAAATACAGGATTCTCTGAATATACACATTTATATCACCGAGATCGAGCATTATTCCTATGAAGATCTCTTGCACCTGGTAGAGACCGGCGAAATCAATTATACCGTTATCGACGAAAACATCGCCCAAGCCTCCAGTTATTCTATGAAGAACCTGGATATAGCTCTCAAGTTAAAAGAAGATATTTCCGTATCGTGGGCGACCCATTCGGATGCCAGTTTATTGAGCTCGGAAATCAACAACTGGCTGGAAGAAATCCGGAAATATCTGGAAAAGAAAAACCCACCTGCCATTCTACCGATTCAGATTGCGTATTATGCCGGGCTCCGTATCGGAGAAACCTGTGGTCTTACATGGCAGGACATTAACCTTGAGGAACAATGCCTGACCATAAAACGCAGTATCCGCTACGACGGCATGAAACACAAAAATATTATCGGACCAACGAAACGGAAAAAAGTAAGGATTGTTGATTTTGGAGATACGCTGACTGAAATACTGAAAGCTGCCAGAAAAGAACAGCTCAAAAACCGGATGCAGTATGGCGAATTATATCACCGCAATTACTACAAAGAAGTGCATGTGAAAAACAGGGTATATTATGAATACTATCATCTTGACGGAACACAGGAAGTCCCGACAGATTACAAAGAAATCTCCTTTGTCTGCCTGCGACCAGATGGCTCTTTGGAACTGCCGAGTACACTCAGCATTGTATGCAGATCAGTGGCAAAGAAGCTGGAAGGATTTGAAGATTTCCATTTTCACCAGTTGCGTCACACTTATACCAGCAATCTGCTTTCCAATGGAGCTGCACCGAAAGATGTACAGGAACTGTTAGGACACTCTGATGTCAGTACCACAATGAATATTTACGCTCACTCAACAAGAAAAGCAAAACGGGATTCCGCAAGACTTCTTGATAAAGTAGCGAGCAATGCTTAACTAAAAATTTCCCTTATTTCCCTTGCGGATTCCGCATAAGGGCAAAGATAAGGGAAAATACATATCATTTCACTATCTAAGAGGCTGTAAGCCTTGAAAAATAAGGAAAGTTCAGGAAATCTCTCCACAAATTCCGATTTGTATAACAGTAGTCTAACACACGTTGTTTAAAAATACTACAGCCAAGCCAATGTCTGTAATTTGCCCTAAAATTTCATTTTATGGAATTTGGACTACTTGATTTTCGATCCCGGTGATCCGGTCGTGACGCTCTGCAGGATCTGACTTCCTGTCGATACTGCGGAAACGGCTGCTGCTGATGAGAACTGACCGACAACGAGAAGATCCACGGCTCCGTACATTGCCTGTAAAAATAAGGCCAGAAGGACCGGGAAAGCGAAGCCAATCAGCTTGGGAAGGATTTTTCCTTCAGTGAAATCGTTTGTCTTTTCCATAGCAATTTCTCCTTAAATGATCCATGAAAAATTTTCGCGTGGGCAAAAGGTATCCGCGGAATAACAAAAAAAGCCGGATAAAATACCGAACGATCCTCCGGCATCTTATCCAGCTTTGTAAATGCGTTTACAAGCCCTCCGATGAGCAGGGACAGTATAGCAGAAAACGTGGAAGTTGTCAAATCAAAAAATGCCCCGGCTGAGTCCCGGCCCCGGATTTACGGTATGCGTGACAGATCTATCGGATAGAACTTGTTGGCAGAGTTTCTGCTAAAAAAACTGGCGGCGCCGCCCACAGGGGAGCAGTACCGCCAGTTTTGACTTTATTTGATAAATGATTCGATCCCAGAGCAATTACTTGGTCTCTTTGTCATCTGCAGCTGCTGTGCCAGGAGCTGTTGTCACTTCAGTAGCCGGAACAACGTTGTGAACCGGGATGACGGAGAGTACAACTGCCTCCGGATCAGTCTTTAAGTCGATTTCTTTGTTCTTTGCGATCTCGAGATCTTTCACGCGGACAGTATCGCCGACCTTCAGGCCAGCGGCATCCAGAGTCGTTGTCTCAACAAGAGCGGACGGGAATGCCTTATAAGCAACCTCGCTTAAGTCTTCCTGAAGAACACCGCCGATAACGGCTTCACGGTTCAGGATCACGATCTCAGCAGTAGAAGAAACTTTCTCATCACTTACCAGTGCCTGGAAATCGATCTCATCGATCTTTCTGGTCATGGAATTGTAATCAACTTCCTTGATCAGGACATCGTAAACCTGGCCTTCGACATCAAGATTGATCTGGCCGCCTTTATGCTCTGTCTTTAAAAGACGATCAACGTCCATTGCATTCATCTTTACCGGGATAGAACCTTCGATGGCATGTCCGAAAACATTGCCTGTAACAAATCCTTCTCTTCTTAATCTCTTTGCCTTAACATCCATGCTTCTTTTTTCAGCTTTTAAAGTAGTCATTTATCTTTTCCTCCAAAAATCTGATTGCCGGCAAACAACTTCTTTTGTTCTGCCGGATTCGCTTAGCAGCCCTCAGCTTTGAAAAGGGGGTTTTGTTAAGTTTGGTTTCAGCAGCTGTCTGGATTTTCTTTTGAACATCTGCTGTTCTCTTTGTTACAGTGATAGTATAGCAGCATTTTGCAAAACAGATCAACCAAAAATGAAAAAAATTTTTGACAAAAATCTTAAAAAATGCACAAAAAGCGAAAGTGGGGAGGCTGTGGATGGTCAAGCGGAGGAAAATGTGGTAAGATGGACGAAAGATGGAAAATCCAGTAACAGTGGAGAATGGTGAAAAAGCAGGCTCCATAGATAGGAAGACCATGTTGATAATGCGCCAACAGAGCGGACTTCCTGAAAGAAGCGATGGGAGAATTGCGGCAGGAGATTCAGCGATACGGAAGCTCTGGCAGGCAGAGTGATATAGAAGAACAGAAAAACGGTGAGGTGACAGAAAAATGAGTACAGACAATCGCCCGATTGGTGTTTTGGATTCCGGACTTGGCGGGATCAGCGTGTTGAGAGAGCTGGTAAAACTGATGCCGGGGGAAAATTTTATTTATTATGGAGATTCGGCGAATGCCCCATACGGGACAAGAATACCGGAGGAGGTCATCGACCTGACAAAAAAAGATGTGGAATTTCTGCTGGAACGGGGCGCGAAAGCAATCGTCGTGGCCTGCAATACAGCGACAAGTGTGGCGATCAAAGAACTTCGAGCCGCATATGAGGAGGTTCTCCCGGTGATCGGGATAGAACCGGCGTTAAAACCTGCGGTCAAGGCAAAAGAACACTCTAAAGTCGTCGTCATGGCGACTCCGATGACGCTGTCACAGACGAAATTTAATTCGATGATGCATATTTATGAGGACGATGCGAACATCATCAAGATGCCGTGTCCGGGACTTGTGGAATATATTGAAAGCGGCGTGCTCGAGGGACCGGTTCTCGATGCTTATCTGGAAAAACAGTTTGCACCGTACGACAAAGCAGAGATCGATGCGGTCGTTCTCGGATGTACGCATTATCCGCTGATCCGTGAAGTGATCCAGAAACATTTTCCGGGAGTTTCCGTTTACGACGGCGGATTCGGGACCGCAAAGCAGACAAAAAGACGTCTTGAGGAGCGCGGACTTCTCTCGGACCGGAAATCCGGCGGGAAAGTTGAGATCTTCAACAGCAGGAACACGGAGGAGATCCTGGAGCTGTCGAGACGGCTGTTGAATATGTGACAGCCAAGGGAAAATCTGTGATAAAGACGGTCTGAAATGTGTGCAGAAACAGTGAAATTGCTTTTGGCTTCATGATAAGCGTAAAAGCTGGATCAATATAGCAGAATCAGGTGCATGGGTAAAACATAAACAGGGAGATCAGCTATGAAAAAGTTATTATTCATCGATGCCTGCGTCAACCGCGGCATCTCAAGGACGGAACAGCTCGCACAGGCGTTGTTAAAGGAAATGAATCAGAACGGGGAGTATGAGATCGAGACTTTAAATCTTGAGGATGAAGATCTGAAACTCTTCACGGGTAAGGAGAGCGCGCTCCGGGAATCGCTCACAAGAGCAGGAAATTTTGAGGGACCGCTTTTCACTTACGCGAAGCAGTTCGCGGCTGCGGACCGGATCGTTGTCGCAGCTCCGTACTGGGATTTCTCATTCCCGGCGCGGATGAAATGTTATCTGGAGCAGATCTGCGTGACGGGTCTGACGTTTACGTTCTCCTCCAAGGGCATTCCGGGCGGTCTGTGCCATGCGGACAGTCTCCACTATGTGACGACCAGCGGCGGATCCATCGGGGAGCTGAATCTCGGATATGAGTATCTGGAGAAGCTCTGCAAGGTCTATTACGGGATCAATGAGACCGTATGCTATACCGCTGAGGGACTCGACATCGAGGGCAACTCGGTGGAGGAGATCATGAAAGAGGCGGAAGAAAAGGCGGTTCAGAAGTACAGGAAGTTTACAAGCGGGAGCAAACTGTGACGAATCATATTCAGGAAAACGAAAAGCAGAAAGTCAGGAAGTTTACGCTTGATGGCAAGCTGTGACTGAGAGAATATGAGTCTGGCATGTACGGAGCCCCTGAAAAAGAACGATCGGTCTGTACGGGTCAGGATCGCGGATCGGATGTGCATGTGTGTAAACTAAATAAACGGATCATGATACAGGACAGTGCATCGACAGAAATGTAGAGCACTGTCCTGTTTTGTCTGACAGGAAATTCCGATAATTTTTTGAAAAAAATGAACTTTCCTCAAGGTTCCTGTCTCTATAAGACAGATGCATCAAAAAAGAGAGGAGGCAGGGCATGGATGAAGAGAATATCGTGAGACGGATGATCGATGGCGACATGGAGGCATTCGGAACATTGATGGAGCAATATGAGAAGCCGGCGCTCAGAGCCGCATGGCTGATATCCGGAAATGCTGCGGACAGTGAGGACATTGTCCAGGAGACATTTACCGCCTGCTATTTAAACAGAAAGAAGCTCAGAGAGCCGGCGGCCTTTAAGACATGGTTTTACCGGATACTCACGAGGTCGGCATGGAAGATCTGCAAAAAGACAGGGCGGGAGCGTCCGGAGGAGGAACCGGCATCCGGGCAGGAGGACACAAAACGGTCGGTCCTGGAAACCTGCATCATGAAGGAGGAGGAACGGATCCTTTTTGAGGCGGTGGAGAAGCTGCCGCCGAAACAGAAGACGGTTCTGATCCTTTACTATTATAATGACATGCCGATCCGCGAGATCGCGAAGGTCTGCGGAGTGTTCGAGGGCACGGTGAAATCAAGACTGTACCATGCGAAGGAGCAGTTAAAGAAGGTCCTCACGCAGGAGGAAGGAGGAAAAACATGGACGATCCTATCTTAGAAGAAAGACTGAAAAAAATGTTTGAGAGCCGCGCAGGCGAACTTCCGGATGAATCCCTGCAGGAGGTGCGGATCAGGAAACATGTATATGAACAGATAGAAAGAGAGGAAACTCATATGAAGAGAGGATTTATGAAAAAGGCAGTGATCGCGGTGGCAGCGATCTGTGTATTTGGCAGCATGACAGCATTTGCGATCGGGAACATTGCGGGAGTGGCATCGCACAGTGACCGGAGAGATGAGGTGCATACTTATGAACAGGCGTTAAAGCTTCAGGAGAGACATGGCCCGAAGGTAAATTTCCCGGAACAGTTTTCCAATGGATATACGTTCGAGAGTGCTGTCCCGGTGGAGTATGAGACGAGTGACAAGGATGGAAATAAGCTGGGCAAGGGAATCCATCTCGACATAACTTATGGAAAAGAGGGGATGGAACCGATCACATTTTCTGCGGAAGTCGGGCTGGACGGCGGGAGCGCTCCGACGAATGTAAAGACGTGCGGGGATGGCACGGAACTTCGATTCTATAAGACTGTCAACAAATTTGTGCCGGCCAATTATGAACTCACCGAGGAGGACAAAAAGGCCCAGGAAGCGGGCAACTTTGACCTTGCTTACGGCAGTGATGAGATCGAGATCACAACCTCCTGTATGGTCGAGTGGGACATGGACGGTCAGGGGTACAGCCTGTTCAAGTTTGGCGAGGAGCTGAGCGCGGAGGAGATGTTCGCGATGGCGGAGGAGATCATCGATGCACAGTAAAGCGGTATATTTACAAATAAGGAGCGATTCGGGCAGCTTTTCATGGGTAGGGATGTTCTGAACGGAAAATGCTGAACGGAAAATGAGGTATTGAGGAAAATAAAAGAATCAGATCAACAAGTGAAAACACGCTTCGCGAGTTTCCCCTTGTTATCGCGACAGTCGCCAAGGTCTCGCGCAAGCGCGGACTTTGGCTCGTTGTTCGCGTAAATGAAAAAGCCGGTGAAATCGGGTGGAGCTACCCTGATTTCATCGGCTTTTTGTGAAATCCGGCATATCCGGGATGCAGGATCAAAAACTTGCAGATTGTCTTATATGGAGAAAAACTCACGTTTGATCTGCTCCACCGGCATCTCTTTTCCGGTCCAGAGGCGGAACGCCTCGGCGCCTTGGTAGAGGAGCATATAGGAGCCGTTGAAGAATGGGTTGCCCTGATTTTTAGCCATGGTGAGGAGCTTTGTCTCGCGCGGATTGTAGATGATGTCGGAGACGATGAGACCGTCCGGGAAGACGAGATCTTCCGGGACCGGGCAGGTATCCTCGTGCGGGGTCATGCCGACGGAGGTTCCGTTTGTGAGGATGGCGCTGTCTGCGAGTTCCTGTTTTAAGAGTTCAGCGTCGGAAAAATCGCAGATTTTGATCTTGCAGTCGGTGATCTTTGTGAGTTCGTCCACAGTATGTACCAGGCGGTCATAGAATCGGCTGGTCGGTCTTACGAAGACAGAGATTTCTTTTAAGCCGTCGAGTGCCGCCTGGACCAGGATCGCGGTCGCGGCGCCGCCGGCTCCGAGAAGAGTCATTTTTTTGCCGATGATGTCAAAACCGGCATCTTTTACGGACTGCATGTAGCCGATGCCGTCCGTGTTGTGTCCGATGAGCCGACCGTTTTCATTTACGACCGTGTTGACTGCGCCGATGATTCGCGCTGCGGTCGAGAGGTCGTCACAGAGGGAGACCATGAGGTTTTTGTCCGGCATTGTCAGGTTGAAACCGCGGGCACCGAGGGCTTTTAAGCCGGCGACAGCGGTTGGAAGTGTTGCTTCATTTACGTCAAAGGCGAGATAGCGGTAGTCGAGGCCGAGTGCTTCAAAGGATGCGTTGTGCATCATTGGGGAGATGCTGTGGGCGCAGGGACTGCCGAGAAGGCAGATCAGGGCGGTGTGACCGGTGATCGGGGTGGGTGTCTGATGTTCCATTTTATAGGTACCTCCGGGGGATTATTTTCATTTTTTCTATTATAGCAGTGGGGATTGGGGAATGCAATGGAGAGATGAAATGCAGAATATGTTGGCGAGTGGTACGCGGTGAGCTTCCCGGATCATGCACTCCTGCCCGGAAGCTCACCGCTGGGATACATCGGACGTTAAGAGAGATGCAAGATGTGTTGGCGGAAGCTCACTGCTGGGTTGGATCGGCGCTATAGGAATGAAGGATGGTTTGGCGGAAAGCTACCGTTGAGATACATCGGAAATGAGAGCTTTCAGATTATTCTGGGGAAAACTTGGGGGGGGGTAACGCGACATAGCGGCAAGGCAGGGCCTGCGGTAATCCCCGGCTTGCAGTTCTTTTTTATATCTGCTATACTTTTCTTAATGATACCTGTGAGGACAGAACGGAAATTCTGTGTGGCACGGGCGGCGAAAGAGGAGAATGTAAGGATGGCAGGACTGAAGGAACATATTTTTCTGATCGGATTTATGGGATGTGGAAAGAGTATGAATGCGGCGCGTCTGGCGGAGATGACCGGGGCGGAGCAGGTGGAGATGGATCAGGAGATCGTGAACGGGGAACAGATGGAGATCGCGGAGATCTTTAAGGAGAAAGGTGAGCCATATTTCCGGTCACTTGAGACGGAGCTGATCCGCAGTTTTTCGGACCGGGATCCGGCGGTGATCTCATGCGGGGGCGGAGCCGTGCTGAAGGAGGAGAATGTCCGTCTTATGAAGAAATGCGGAAAGATTGTCCTTCTCACAGCGACACCGGAGACGATCTATGGGAGAGTCAAGGACAGCACAGAGCGCCCGGTCCTGAATGGAAATATGAATCTTTCTTACATTGAGGATCTGATGGAAAAGCGTCGTCCGAAGTATGAGGCGGCCGCAGATATCACCGTTGCGACGGATGGAAAGACAGCGGAGGAGATCTGTGAGGAGATCCTTGATAAGTGCGGAAAATAAAGAAGGGAGGATTTCACATGGGAAGTTACCTGAATCCGGGAAACAAGGGATTTCAGGAGAGCCTGAATTCTGAAATTTATGTAGATAAGACAGGTCTGATCGAAAAAACGAATGCAGTTTTGGATACAAGACAAAAGTTCCTGTGTGTAAGCCGACCAAGACGTTTTGGAAAATCAATGGCAGCAGATATGCTTGCTGCTTATTATGAGCGTGGGGAAGACGCAGATTTATTATTTCGCTCGCTGAAGATCAGCAAAGCGGAATCCTATCGTGCTCATCTGAATCAATATGATGTGATCAAGGTAAACATACAGGAATTCCTCAGCATGACAGGAAGTATGGATGAGATGCTTTCGATGTTGAAAAAATATCTGGTGTTTGATCTCATGGAGCATTTTGATGATGTTCGTTTTCGGGACGAGAGTAATCTGATCCAGGTAATGAAAGATATTTATGCAAAGACGAAACGAGCATTTGTGATCCTGATCGATGAATGGGACTGCCTGTTCCGGGAATACCAGCAGGATCAGGATTCACAGAAGAAATATCTGGATTTTCTGAGGGCATGGCTGAAGGATAAAGAGTATGTTGCTCTTGCGTATATGACAGGCATTCTTCCGATAAAAAAATACGGATCACATTCTGCGTTAAATATGTTTACAGAGTATTCCATGACAGATCCGGGGGAGCTTGCGGAGTATTTTGGATTTACCGGACAGGAAGTGGCACAGCTCTGTCAGAAATATGAGATGGATTTTGACGAGGCAAAGGCATGGTATGATGGATATGGGCTTGTCGCACACCGGCAGTCCGGGGATCAGTATTATTCCATGTACAGCCCGAAATCTGTTGTAGAGGCCATGCTCAGACATAAGTTTGGAACATACTGGAATCAGACGGAAACTTATGAAGCACTGAAGATCTATATCCAGATGAATATGGATGGGCTGCAGGATTCAGTCGTCAGAATGCTTGCAGGCGAGGCAGTGTACGTCAATATTGGTACTTTCAGTAACGATATGACGACTTTTGCGACAAAGGATGATGTCCTTACGCTGCTGGTACATCTCGGATATCTGACTTACAATAGTACGAATGGGACAGTGGAAATTCCCAATAAGGAAGTTTCGAAAGAATATGTCAATGCGATCAGTACCATGAGCTGGCATGGAGTTGCAGATTCGGTGGAAGCATCCCGCAGATTACTGGATGCACTGTGGAAAATGGATGCTGATACAGTGGCAGCAGGAATCGATAAGGCACATGAAGAGATTTCTATTCTTCAGTATAATGATGAAAATTCACTTAGTTGTACGGTCAGTCTTGCATTTTATTTTGCGAGAGAATATTATGCGATCGTGCGTGAACTGCCATCAGGAAAAGGATTTACTGATATCTGTATGATCCCACGGAAACACCATCTGGATAAACCGGCAATTATCATAGAATTAAAGTGGGATAAAGGTGCGGATGCCGCGCTGGCACAGATAAAAGAAAAGCAGTATGGGAATGCATTGAAAGATTACCATGGAAATTTACTGCTGGTGGGGATCAATTATGATAAGAGTACAAAGAAACATGAATGCGTAATCGAATCCATGAAAAAATAATGGATCAGATAAGATAAAAAAGAGACCTTCACGGTCATCCCCAAATTTTCAGAAGCTGAATATGTCAGCGGCAGAAAATTGGGAAGACTGGTGAAGGCCTCTTTTTTGTTTTTGCGGAAAATTCGATGAAACTTTCCGGAAAAAGGCAGTATGTGCCAGGAATGTGCACTTGCGCGAAGCCTGAGAATGCCGCAGGCAACCGCGCAAGGCAGAAAAATGAGAAATTCCGCCATTTGCGAAAAATGACTACGGCATCTCCGGTTTCTTCCCCAGCCGCACATCTTCCAGATATTTTCTCGTCTCCTCATCGGCGTGCAGGAAGAGGTAATTCTTCGCACTGCCGGTATGTTTTCCTTTCTCCTCGGAGATCAGCTTGCCGACGCGTTCGATCTCTTCACGGAAATCTCTTGCGGACCAGAGGATGCAGCCCTGGCTGCGGATGATGAGCTGGATCACGCCGTCGGAGGTTGCTACGGTGGTGCGGTAACGCCTGCCGATGCGGATCGCGACTTTTTCGATGTACTGATCTGCAGTCTCCGCTTCTTTTGTATACACAACGTGGATGTTGTGATATTTCTGAACTTTCTCGACACCGCCCGGAACCTTGTAGGCATCGAAGACAACGATGACGCAGATCTTCCGGAATCCCTGATAATTGCTCAAGATGTCCATGAGCTTGTAGCGGGCCGCATCGATATTGACGGCGGCGAGCTCACTCAGCTCGTCCCAGGCAAAGATGATATTGTAGCCGTCGACGAGAAGATATTCGTCTTCCGGCTCCTCTTTTTCTTTTGACGGTTTTACAGGAGCTGTATTTTTGGCACGGATCACGGTGCGGGAGTCATAGTCGGAGGCGAGTTTTCGCTTCGGTTCACCGTATGTACGGGTGAAGATCGCCTGGAGCTCCTTGTCATCGTAGAAGGAGAGAGAGCCGGAACTTGTATTTGCAGAAGCCGCTGCCTCAGAAACAGCACCAGAGGGACTGCCGGAATGAAACTTTGCACTGCCGCCGCCTGCTCCGGCCGGAACCTTCCCGGCCGCCACATCGGCCTCCATCGCCTGGAGCCGTTCATTTGCCTCTCTTAAATCCCGCTCCTGCGCTTCCTTCGCAAGCTGCTTTGCGAGCGGACTCTCCACATGCATATAGTTTTTCACTTCGTTCCACGGAACGACAAAGCCGGCGCCGTGGGAGCAGAAAACAGATCCTGCCGGGTCCTGAAGGTCAAAATCGAAATCATATCCGGAAGCAGCGATGACTTCCTCCGCGTTGTGGCACGGTTCATACCCGGAAAGGCTGAGCGTCAATCTTCCGCGTCCTTTCGTGTAGGACATCACATCCCGCTGGTAGTTCCGCATCGTGGAAACTGGCGCGGTCCCGGTGAGCAGAGCCATTGCGCCGTCCTGCTCCGGTGCGGAAAATTCACCCTGCATCCGGTCGAGGTCCGCCATCGCGCGTCCGAGATTCTCGGACGGGACTTCCAGACGGAATGCGTAGTAAGGCTCCAGGAGCACACATCCCGCCTCACAGAGTCCCTGACGGACGGCCCGGTAGGTCGCCTGGCGGAAATCGCCGCCCTCGGTATGTTTCAGGTGGGCGCGTCCTGCGATCAGCGTGATCTTCATGTCGGTGATCTCGGAACCGGTCAGGATCCCGCGGAAGCGTTTTTCTTCAAGATGCGTTAAGATCAGACGCTGCCAGTTCTTATCCAGCATATCTTCACTGCAGTTTGCTGCAAAGACCATCCCGCATCCCGGTTCGCTCGGCTCCATCAGGAGATGGACTTCCGCATAGTGGCGGAGCGGCTCAAAATGGCCGACTCCTTCGACGGTCTTTGCGATCGTTTCCTTATATACAATATTTCCTTCCCCGAATCCGATCTCCACGCCGAAACGGTCTTTTACCTGGCTCTTTAAGATCTCCATCTGCACATCGCCCATGACCTGCGCCTGGATCTCGCCGAGTGTCTCATCCCAGACGATGTGGAGCTGCGGATCTTCTTCCTCGAGCATCCGCATGTTTTTTAGCATCGTGTGGGAATCGGTCCCGAACGGCAGCAGGATCCGGTAGGTGAGGACAGGCTCTAAAAGCGGGAGAGAACTCTCAGAGGCAGATCCGAAGACCTGCCCCGGTCTTGTATCGGAGATGCCGGTGACAGCGACGATCATTCCTGGTTCCGCTTCCTTGAGCGCCTCAAATTTTGCTCCGGAGTAGAGGCGGATCTGGTTGATCTTTTCCTCAGAATCAGTAAGAGAATCCCGGACTTTTAAACCACCGCCGGTCACCTTGAGATGTGTCATCCGAACACCGGCTTCGTCGCGGGAGATCTTAAACACTTTTGCACCGAAATCTGCCGGATAGTCCGGACATGACGCGAATTCCCCGAATGCGGTCAGAAATTCCCGGATACCGGTAAGCTTTAAGGCAGAGCCGAAAAAGCACGGGAAGAACTTCCTGTCGTGGATCGCTTTACGCACATCTTCTGTTTTTAAGACTCCGTCTGTCAGGTAGGAGTCCAGGAGCTCTTCGTCACAGGTGGCGATCTCCTCAAAAATCTCTTCACCGGATCTCTCATTTCCGGAACTGGACCGTGCGAAAGAGTCCACTGTCATTCCGCTTCCGGAACCGTCTGACGAAACATTTCCAAAGTCAAGAATCTCTCCGTATCCGGAAATCCCCGTAAAATCCACGATCGCCGGATCCAGCCGTTCTTTTAAGGATGCCAGGACCGCTTCTTTATCGGTCCCTTTCTGATCCATCTTATTGACAAAAATAAATACCGGGATCCGGTAGCGTTTTAAGAGTCTCCAAAGAGTTTCCGTATGTCCCTGCACCCCGTCGGCCCCGCTCACGATGAGGACCGCATAGTCGAGGACCTGCAGCGTCCGCTCCATCTCCGCGGAAAAATCCACATGTCCCGGCGTATCAAGGAGCGTCACGGAGGCGTCGCCTAACGGAAAGACCGCCTGCTTCGAAAAGATCGTGATGCCCCGGGCGCGTTCCAGCGCGAAAGTGTCTAAAAACGCGTCCCGGTTGTCCACACGCCCCATTTTCTTTAATTTTCCTGTTTCATATAAAATTGCCTCGGACATGGTCGTCTTGCCGGCGTCGACATGTGCGAGGATCCCGATCACGAATCGTTTCATATATTATCTGGTCTGCTTTCTAAATAATTAAGATAGGAACAGTATATCAGAAATCCGTCATCCATGCAATGAGACGGAAGAACCATCGGTAAAATCCTGCTGCAGCGCGCTGGCAGAGGGAGAACGATCCGGCAAAGATGCACAGAAATCCCGCAAATAGGCATATTTCCAAGGAAACCCCTTGATTTTTCCGAGCTTCTGTGGTACGATAACTATCGATAACATAAGTAACCGGTCAAAAGAGTGGACGAAACGTCCACTCTTTCGTTTTGCATAACCGGAATATTCCGGCAGAGAGGCGGTGGAAACCCATGGCAAGAAGAGAGGAATATGAATCCAGGGTCGAGAAGTTTTTAACCCCGATCATGGAAGAGAACAATTATGAACTGGTCGACGTGGAGTACGTGAAGGAAGCTGGTACCTGGTATCTGAGAGCGTACATCGACAAAGAGGGCGGCTTCACAGTGGATGACTGTGAGATGGTATCGAGACGTCTGAGCGACTGGCTCGATAAAGAGGACTTTATCGATGACAGCTATATCCTTGAGGTGAGCTCCCCGGGACTCGGAAGACCGTTAAAGAAAGAGAAAGACTTTAAGAGAAGTCTCGGTGAGGCGGTCGACATCAAGCTGTACCGCGCGATCGACAGACAGAAAGATTTTTCAGGGATCCTCACAGCATATGATGCGGACACCGTGACGATCCGCTACGAGGATGGTTCCGAGAGTACATTCAATAGAAAAGACATTGCCTTAATTCGTCTGGCATTCGATTTTTAATAAGGAGGATAAAAAATGAACAAGGAACTGATGGAATCGATGAACATACTCGAAAAAGAGTACAACATCAGTAAGGACACATTGCTGGAGGCCATCGAGAATTCCCTTCTCACTGCCTGCAAGAACCATTTCGGCAAGGCCGACAATGTGAAAGTCATCATTGATCCGGATGGCTGCGATTATTCCGTATATATGGAAAAAGAGGTCGTTGAGAACGTGGAGGATCCGATCACACAGATCAGCCTCGCCGACGCAAGAATGATCGCTCCGAGACATGTCCTTGGCGACATCGTCCAGATCCCCATTGATTCCCATGATTTCGGCCGTATCGCGACCCAGAACGCGAAGAACGTGATCTTACAGAAGATCCGCGAGGAGAGCCGGAAATCCCAGTTAAGCGAGTGGCAGTGCAAGGAGAAAGAGGTCGTTACAGGTATCGTTCAGCGTTACATCGGCCGCAATGTCAGCGTAGATCTCGGAAAGATCGATGCGATCCTCCCGGAGGCTGAGCAGGTCAAAGGCGAGACCTTCCAGAGAACCGAGCGTATCAAGGTTTATATCCTGGAAGTCAAGGACAGCCCGAAAGGACCGAGAATCTCCGTATCCAGAACTCATCCGGACCTTGTGAGACGTCTGTTTGAGGCCGAGATCGCAGAGGTTCGTGACGGTACCGTTGAGATCCGTGCGATCGCCCGTGAGGCAGGTTCCAGAACAAAGATCGCAGTCAGCTCCACAGATCCGAACGTAGATCCGGTAGGCGCATGTGTCGGCTTAAACGGCGCGAGAGTCAATGCGATCGTAAATGAGCTCCGCGGTGAGAAGATCGATATCATCAACTGGGATGACAACCCGGCATTCCTGATCGAGAACGCACTGAGCCCTGCAAAGGTCATCTCCGTTGTTGCGGATGAGGACGAGAAAGAGGCACAGGTCATCGTTCCGGATTACCAGTTATCCTTAGCGATCGGTAAAGAAGGACAGAACGCAAGACTGGCTGCAAGACTGACCACCTACAAGATCGATATCAAGAGCGAGACACAGGCGAGAGAGCTTGGACTCTTCGATGATATGGACTTCGGCGAGGAAGGGTTTGAGGGCGAGTACGAGAAAGATGTAGAGCCGGCAGGAGAAGAAGCTCCGGCAGAGGAGACTTCCGAAGCACAGGCCGAGACAGAAGAATAGGAGAGAAGGGAACGACGACAGTGAGTACAGTAAAGAAGGTTCCGCAGAGACAGTGCATCGGCTGCGGTGAAATGAAAAACAAGCGGGAGCTGATCCGGGTTTTAAAAGGTACTGACGACGTGATTTCCATCGACGCGACCGGGAGAAAAAACGGACGCGGCGCATACATCTGCCCATCCATGGCATGCTTTGAAAAGGCAGTGAAGAGCCGTGGACTGGAACGCTCCTTTAAAATGGCAATTCCAAAAGAAGTTTACGAAAGTCTGAAAAAGGAGATGGAACAGATCGATGAACAGAAATAAGGTCCTTGGACTTTTAGGACTCGCGGAGAAGGCCGGAAAGGTCAGAAGCGGCGAGTTTTCCACAGAAAAAGCGGTAAAGTCCGGAAAAGCCGGGCTGGTGATCGTGTCGGAAGAATCTTCGGACAACACGAAGAAAATGTTCCGGAACATGTGTACTTACTATAAAGTCCCGTACTTTGAGTTCGGAAACAAGGAAGAACTCGGCCACATCCTGGGAAAGCAGATGAGAGCGTCCCTGGCGGTGATCGATCCGAATTTTTCCGAGGCACTGTTGAAGCATTTTGCCGATTAGGAATGTGAAGCATCGGCAAGATCCAGTTGCGGTACACGGGCGAAAAGTGGCTGTGCACTGTAACGTGATTTGGAGGTAGCGAGCGTGAGTGAGTTTGAAAAGGATTTAGGAAAGAAAAAAGAGGGAACAGATACATTGAATCAGAATCAGGAGAATTCCACAAAGCCGGCAGTTCCGGCTGAGGGAGAAAATAATGCGCCGGCAGCACCGGCAAAGAAGAAATTTGCTGCGGTTTATCGTCCGCAGAACAGTACACAGAAGCGCCCGGCGGGAAACCGTACACAGGGCGGACAGAGACCGGCAAGACCGAACAACGGTTCCGGCATGCAGGTAAGACCGACGACAGGAAACGCACCGGCAGAAGCACTGGCAAAGACAGCCGAGACACCGGCAGCACCTGCACAGAAACAGGAGACAAAATCTGAGGCACCTGCAAAGGATCTCAGAGAGAATGTCCGTCCGCTCCCGAACCAGGGAAGAACAGACGGTCAGTCCCAGCCGAGAGAGAGCCGTCCGTTCCCGAACCGCGACGGCAATCGTGACAACCGTCAGGGCGGCTATCAGGGCAATCGCGACAATCGTCAGGGCGGTTACCAGGGCAGCAGAGATGGCAATCGTCAGGGCGGCTATCAGGGAAGAAATGATGGAAACCGCCAGGGCGGCTACCAGGGAAGAAACGACGGAAACCGTCAGGGCGGCTATCAGGGAAGAAATGATGGAAACCGCCAGGGTGGCTTCCAGGGCAGAAATGACAACCGTCAGGGTGGAAACCGCGGCGGAATGGGCATGTCCAAACCGTCCTTCGATACTCCGCTTGCACAGAAGCAGCAGAATACGAAGCAGAGCAAGAATGCTTACAAGAAAGAGCATGACGCAAAGAAAGACCGCGACATGGAGATGAAAGGCAAACCAGGAAAGGGCCAGAAGGGCGTAAAAGCTCCGGTTATGCCGCAGCCGAAGAAGGAGGAGGCGAAGGTCGAGGAGATCAAGACCATCGTGATCCCGGAGGTTATCACCATCAAGGAACTCGCGGAAAAGATGAAATTACGTCCGGCTGATATCGTTAAGAAGCTCTTCTTACAGGGCACGATCGTGACGATCAACCAGGAGATCGACTTTGAGAAAGCCGAAGAGATCGCAATGGAATATGACGTTCTCTGCGAGAAAGAGAAGAAAGTCAATGTCATCGAGGAACTCTTAAAAGAGGATGAAGAGGACGAGAAGGACATGGTTCCGAGACCGCCGGTCATCTGCGTAATGGGTCATGTCGATCACGGTAAAACTTCTCTTCTTGATGCGATCCGCCAGACAAACGTTACCTCCAGAGAGGCAGGCGGCATCACACAGCACATCGGTGCTTATGTTGTAGATTACAACGGCCAGAAGATCACATTCCTCGATACACCTGGTCATGAGGCGTTCACAGCCATGCGTATGCGCGGTGCCCAGGCAACCGATATCGCGATCCTCGTTGTCGCAGCGGACGACGGTGTTATGCCGCAGACCGTTGAGGCCATCAACCACGCGAAGGCAGCAGGCGTTGAGATCATCGTTGCTGTCAACAAGATCGATAAGCCGAGCGCAAACGTAGAGAGAGTAAAACAGGAGTTATCCGAGTATGAGCTGATTCCTGAGGACTGGGGCGGAAGCACCGTATTCGTACCGGTTTCCGCACATACAAAAGAGGGAATTCCGGAACTTCTCGAGATGATCCTCTTAACAGCAGAGGTAAAAGAGTTAAAGGCAAACCCGAACCGCCGCGCAAGAGGTCTCGTGATCGAGGCGCAGCTTGATAAGGGAAGAGGACCGGTGGCAACGGTACTTGTACAGAAAGGTACCTTAAAGGTCGGTGACGCTATCGCCGCTGGCTGCTGCTACGGTAAAGTCCGCGCCATGATGGACGATAAGGGCAACCGTGTCAAAGAGGCTGGCCCGTCCACTCCGGTTGAGATCCTCGGTCTCAACGATGTTCCGAACGCAGGTGAGGTATTCATCGCGCACCAGAACGAGAAAGAGGCTAGAAGCTTCGCAGAGACATTCATCGCAGAGAGCAAGAATAAGCTTATCGAAGATACAAAGGCAAAACTCTCCTTAGACGACCTGTTCTCACAGATCAAGGCCGGAAATGTCAAGGAACTTCCGATCATCGTAAAAGCCGATGTACAGGGTTCTGTAGAGGCTGTAAAACAGAGTCTCGTAAAACTTTCCAACGAGGAAGTTGTTGTCAAAGTCATCCACGGCGGCGTTGGCGCGATCAACGAGTCCGACGTTACACTTGCATCCGCTTCCAATGCGATCATCATCGGTTTCAACGTTCGTCCGGACGCACAGGCGAAGTCCATCGCGGACCGCGAGAAAGTCGACATGCGTCTGTACCGCGTCATCTATCAGGCGATCGAGGATGTAGAGGCTGCCATGAAGGGTATGCTGGATCCGGTATACGAGGAGCAGGTAACCGGTCATGCGGTTGTCCGCCAGACGTTCAAGGCATCCGGAGTCGGCACCATCGCCGGTTCCTATGTGCTTGACGGTAAGATCACCCGCGGAAGCAAGGCCCGCATCACGAGAGACGGCGAGCAGATCTTCGAGGGACCGCTTGCATCCTTAAAGCGTTTCAAGGACGATGTAAAGGAAGTCAACGCAGGCTACGAGTGCGGTCTTGTATTCGAGGGCTTCAACGATCTTCAGGAAGACGATATGATCGAAGTTTATATCATGGTAGAGGTGCCGAGATAGGTTTTAAAGAAGAGGTAATATCATGAGAAAAAACAGTGTTAAAAATATCCGGATCAACGGCGAGGTCCAGAAAGCTCTGAGCGAGATCATCCGCTCCGAGCTCAAGGATCCGCGCATTCATCCGATGACAAGCGTGGTCCAGGTCTCGGTCACACCGGACCTCAAGATCTGCAAGGCGTATATCAGCGTTCTTGCGGATGAGGAGCAGGCAAAAGATACGATCCGCGGCTTAAAGAGCGCGGAGGGCTTTATCAGGACCCAGCTCGCGAAGAAGATCAACCTCCGGAATACTCCGGAGATCTTCTTCGTGCTGGATCAGTCCATCGAGTACGGCGTCCGCATGTCAAAACTCATCGATGAGGTGACAAAGGATCTGCCGGATGAGGATGATAAGGAAGAAAACGACAACCAGTAGAAAATCTGGGGAATGATCGGAGCGGTCCGGAGGAGTATCCGGGAGCCGGAACGATCGGAACAGAAGACGCACCGCGGCTGCGGAAATGAAGCAGCCGCGGAGGATCATATGGAGGAATCCGGTCAGACGCGCGCGGCGCGGATTCTGCCGGATTTTTCTGATTACGAGGAGGCGAAAGCTTTGGGAATTCTTGATGAGATGCTGGAGGGAAAGAAGAGCATCGTGATCTTAGGACATGTAAACCCGGATGGGGACTGTATCGGATCCTGCCTGGGACTTTATAATTATCTGAAGGAAAATTATGAGGGACTTGAGGTTTCGGTCTATCTGGAGAAAATGGGAGTGAAATTTTCCTATCTTTCCGGTTATAATGATGTACACACAGAATATGACGGAACAAAAACATTCGATCTTTGCATCACATCGGATGCCAGCGATGTTCCGCGCCTCGGTGCGTTCGCACCTTACCGGGAGATGGCAAAGGACACGTTCTGTATCGACCATCATATCACAAACAAAGGTCTCTGCAAGGTCAATGTGATCGAAAGCGGGGCGAGCTCCGCGAGCGAAGTGCTGTTTGGTCTCCTCGATCAGGACAAGATCAGCAAAGCGGTCGCAGAGTGCCTGTATACAGGGATTGCCCATGACACAGGCGTCTTCAAGTATTCCAACACCTCCAGGAAGACCATGGATATCGCGGGGTTCCTGATGGAGAAAGGGATCGATTTCCCGAAGATCATCGATGAGAGCTTCTTCGCAAAGACATACGGTCAGGCAAAACTTCACGGACGTGCGCTCCTCGACAGTGTCAGGATCCTCGACGACCGCTGCATCTATACTGTGGTGACAACGAATGAGTTAAAGGAATACGGATGCACGGTCAAGGCGACGGACGGGATCGTGGACCAGCTGCGAGTCATTGAGGGCGCAGAGGTCGTATTCCTGCTCTATGAGACGGGAAATCCGGACGAATATAAGGTGAGCCTCAGGACGAACTCGGAGGTTGATGTGAGCAGGATTGCCCAGAGCTTCGGCGGCGGCGGTCATGTAAAGGCTGCAGGCTGCACGATGACAGGAAAGCCGGAGGAGATCGCAGAGAAGATCAGCGGAAAGATCAAAGAGCAGTGGGATGAAAATGCTGCTCTTCATGGGTAAAAATTTTCTGGAATGAAAATTCCGGGACCGTGTGTCCATAAGAGCGGAGGAAAGAATGTACGACGGAATTATTAACGTATATAAAGAAAAAGGATTCACCTCCCACGATGTCGTGGCGAAAATGAGAGGGATCCTCGGACAGAGAAAGATCGGTCATACAGGGACTCTTGACCCGGCGGCGGAAGGCGTTCTTCCGGTGTGTGCCGGAAAAGGAACAAAACTCTGCGATATGCTGACCGATCATGATAAGACATACCGGGCTGTTCTTCTTCTGGGAACGGAGACGGACACGGAGGATACAACGGGGACAGTGATCGGGACAAAGGACACGTCAGGACTTACAGAAAGTCAGGTCCGTGAGGCAGTCCTCTCCTTTATCGGGGATTATGACCAGGTTCCTCCGATGTATTCGGCGTTAAAAGTCGATGGAAAGAAATTATATGAACTTGCAAGAGAGGGAAAGACCGTGGAGCGGAAGGCGCGCCCTGTAAAGATCTTCGATATTCAGATCGAGACGATGGATCTCCCGGAGGTCACGATGACCGTGTCCTGCTCAAAGGGAACGTATATCCGGACCCTGTGCCATGATATCGGCGCGAAGCTTTCCGTCGGCGGATGCATGAAGGAACTGCTCCGCACGAAAGTGGGGAGATTTGAGATCAAAGACAGCCTGAAACTGGATGATCTTCAGAAGCTGAAGGAGGAAGGGCGCCTCGGTGAGGTGGTACTTCCGGTGGAGGAAGTCTTTAAAGATCTTCCGGAGATCCGATCGGAGACGGAGGAGCTGGATAAGCTCTTAAAGAACGGAAATCCGTTCCGCAGCCGCGCGGTGAAGAATGTAACAGACGGGGACATGTTCCGCGTTTACCATTCGGATGGAACGTTTATCGGCGTATTTCGGTATGACGCGGAAAAACGGATGTACTATCCGGAGAAAATCTTTCTGGGAGGAAATTGACATGCAGTACATCGCAGAAACCAGAGAGTTTCAGATCAAAGAGAAGACAGTTGTCAGCATCGGAAAGTTTGACGGACTTCACAGAGGTCACCAGAAGCTGATGCACGAGATGCTGAAATGGAAGGAACAGGGATTTAAGATCGCCGTGTTCACGTTCGCGACGCCTCCGTGGACGCTCGTGAAGGGAAAAATGCAGACCATGATCATGACGAACCCGGAGCGCGAGATGCTCCTGGAGCAGGTCGGCGTGGATTATATCGTGGAGTACCCGTTTGACGAGGAAGTCTGCCATATGGCACCGGAACAATTTATCTCCGATATTCTTGTCGGGCGGATGAACGCCGGAGTCATTGTCTCCGGACCGGACTGCCATTTCGGATACAAAGCGGCCGGGGACTGTGCGATGCTGGAGCGGCTTTCCGGAAAGTATGGTTATCGCTATTTTATCGTGGATAAAGAGCGTGATGAGGAAGGAAAGATCATCAGCAGCACCTATATCCGGGAAATGCTGGCGGATGGAAATATCCGGAAGGCGAATGACCTGCTGGGATATTGTTATTTTGTCACTGGAAAAGTGGAGCATGGAAATGCGATCGGGCATACAAAGCTGTATCCGACGGCGAATCTGATCCCGCCGGCTGTGAAGCATCTTCCGAAGTTCGGCGTCTATGTGACGCGGGTGACTGTGGACGGAAAGGTCTACGGAGGCCTTACGAATGTAGGAGCGAAACCGACGATCTCCGGGGATAATCCGATCGGTGTGGAGACATATCTCTATGATTTTTCGGGGGATCTCTACGGAAAAGAGATGAAAGTGGAACTTCTCGATTTTGTGAGACCGGAGATGAAGTTTGCATCGATCGACGCGCTGAAAGCGCAGCTGGATCATGATATCAGGGAGTGCAGGGAACGCTATCACTCTTTTCAGAAAAGCCATCTTGGCTGAATACAGATAAAACAGAGTCAGAAAAGGATGCGCCTGGATCTTGAAAGAAAAAGGGCGGCAGAATGATTGGAAAAGTGGAGAAGGAAAATTGGAGTTAGAAAATAAGCCGGATGGCGAGGAAAAAGGAACGTCCGGGCAGAAGCCGACGATGACATATGCGGAATTCAAAGCCCAGAAAGGAAGAAAACGGGGAAGAGACCGCGGACCTGGAATGAATAAGGATCTTGCAGTGAAGATCGCTGCCGTGTGCGGCGGCGTGGTCGTCCTCGTCGGAGCCGTTGGCGGCGGACTTTACTGGCATGAATCTTTAAAATACAAGACATGTTTTCTGCCGGGAACCATCGTTGACGGGATGGATGTGACAGGAAAGACGGCGGCGGAAGTGGAAGACGCGATCATGGGGCAGTTAAAGGGCTACAAACTCACGATCAACGGGCGTGAGGATCTCTCCGAGTCGATCACCGGGGAAGAAGTGGGACTCTACGCGGAGTTTGACGATACCCTGGCGAAGGCGATCGCGGCCCAGAAACCGATGGAGTGGGGAAAATACCGCTTCGGAAAATCCGTGAATGAGGTGAATACGGACGCGCTGATCCGATACAATGATGAGATGCTGGGCGAAGCGGTGGACAGTCTCTCCTGCATGGATAAGGAAAATATGAGAGAACCGCAGGACGCGAAGATCTCTGATTATACGTCCGGGGGCTACATGATCATCAAAGAAGATGAGGGAACGGAGCTTCTGGAGGATAAGGTGAAAGAGGCGGTGGTCGCTGCGGTCATGTCTCTGGAGGAGAGCGTGGATCTGGAGGAACAGGGATGTTATGTGTCTCCGTCCATCACTTCCGAGGACGAGGCGTTAAAGACGGCTTGTGAGACGATGAACAAGTATGTCGGGGCAAGGATCACTTATCAATTCGGTGACAAGTCTGAGACTTTGAGCGGAGATGAGATCCGCAACTGGCTGACTGTGAACGGAACGAGTGTCGGAATCAATGAGGGAAAGGCGACTGAGTATGTCAAGAAGCTGGCTGCCTCTTATGATACTGCGTATAAAGCGAAGAGTCTGAAGACATCCTACGGGAAGACGGTTTCCATCACCGGCGGAAGCTACGGTTATAAGATCAATCAGGCGAAGGAGGCAGCGACGCTTGTGAGCCTGATCAAAAACGGGGAACAGACCTCGAGGGAGCCGGAGTATTCCCAGAAGGGCGCGAGCCGGACGGGGAATGATTACGGGAATACATATGTGGAGATCAACCTTACGGCACAGCATCTTTATTTCTACGTAAAGGGAAAGCTGGTAGTCCAGTCGGATTTCGTATCGGGAAATGCGGCGAAGGGCTGGAGTACTCCTGCAGGAGCATATTCGATCACTTATAAGCAGCGGAATGCGACTTTAAAGGGACAGGGATATGCGACGCCGGTATCTTACTGGATGCCGTTTAACGGAGGGATCGGTCTTCATGACGCGAACTGGAGAAAGACGTTCGGTGGGACGATCTACAAGACGAACGGTTCTCATGGATGTGTCAATCTGCCGCCGGCGGTCGCAAAGACGATCTACGAGAATATTTCGGCGGGCGATCCGGTCCTGTGCTACCATTTAGACGGTACGGAGAGTGCTTCGACGAGTGGAACGAAGAAGGATGAGACGGCGGCGACTACGGCTGCTGCGACGACGGCAGCACCGAAGACGACAGCAGCGCCGACAACAGCGGCACCGGAGACAACGGCGGCTCCTACAACAGCGGCACCGACTACGGAAGCGCCGACAACGCCTGCGGCGGGCGGTGATCAGGAGAGTGTCGGACCGGGGTTTGCGCCGGAGACGGAAGGGACGACGGAGCAGGAGGTTGGACCGGGATTTTGATGAGATAGAAGTTGCAAGTGTCCCCTATTCTCCAACGCAGTTACCTGCGGGCTAAGAGGAACCAGATCCCCGGATCAAGGCGCCCCGGCCCGGAAGCTCACCGCTGAGAATCGTCAGGAGTGTAGGTTGGGAAGGCGCTTCGCGCTTCCTGGTGGGAGATTACCAAGGAAAGTAGCAGAGAGATACCCAAATACGCTTAAAAAAAGTGAATTGCAAAAGTAAATTCTACTTTGCAGGATTAAATTCCACAGAGGGGTGGAATTTAACTTTGCAAGTGAGGAAGCCTAAAAAAGTAGTGCAAAGCTACAAAAAGTGATTTACTTTTGCAGACAGGTATGATATACTGTCGGAGTATGCGAAAAGCGCCGACGCTCGGTCTGCGGATAACTCCAACCGGGACCTGGTGATCGGTAAGTTTTAAGAATTTTAAGGAGGAAATCACAATGATTTCAAAGGAAAAGAAAGCAGCTATTATCGCTGAGTATGGCAGAAAACCGGGCGACACAGGTTCACCGGAGGTTCAGATCGCAATTCTTACAGAGAGAATCGCTGAGCTCACAGAGCATTTAAAAGTTAACCCGAAAGATCATCATTCCAGACGTGGTCTTCTTATGATGGTTGGTCAGAGACGTGGTCTTCTTGCATACCTGAAGAAGAAAGATCTTGAAGGATACCGTGCTCTTATTGAGAAGTTAGGCATCAGAAAGTAATAGCAAACTTATGGGTGGAGCGCATGTTTTTCGTGTACTCCACCTTTGTGTTATCTAAGTAAACAAAATATTGGCAGAAGAAACGTCCGAGACCGCTAAAGTGTGCATGAGAAACATCGGAAGAATCTTGCTGCAATGCAGGGGCATGGAGTGCCCATGGATTGTAACTCGTGTCCAGTTTAGTAGTTTCGGGTGGATGTCCGGCAGGTCCCGGCCTGTTGACGGACAGATCCATTTCGGCTTCTTCTGTCGCAAATGAATGAAAAGGAGACGAAGCCATGTTTAAGAGTTTTTCCATGGAACTTGCAGGACGTACCCTCACTGTTGAGGTTGGCCGTGTTGCAAAGCAGGCAAATGGTGCAGCTTTCATGCACTACGGCGATACTGTTGTTCTTTCTACCGCAACAGCATCTGACAAGCCGAGAGACGGGATCGATTTCTTCCCGTTAAGTGTAGAGTACGAAGAGAAATTATACTCTGTAGGTAAGATCCCGGGCGGATTCACAAAGAGAGAGGGAAAGGCATCCGAGAATGCAACCCTTACTTCCCGTGTTATCGACCGTCCGATGCGTCCGTTATTCCCGAAGGACTACAGAAACGACGTAACTCTTGACAACATTGTTATGTCTGTTGACCCGGACTGCAGCCCGGAGCTTACAGCAATGCTCGGTTCTGCGATCGCTACCTGCATTTCTGATATCCCGTTCGACGGCCCGTGCGCAATGACACAGGTTGGTTTAATTGACGGTGAGTTCATCATCAACCCGACTTCCGCACAGAAGAAGGTATCTGATCTTGCACTTACTGTTGCTTCCACAAGAGAGAAAGTAATCATGATCGAGGCCGGTGCAAAGGAAGTTCCGGAGCAGACCATGATCGATGCGATCTTCAAGGCACATGAAGTAAACCAGGAGATCATCAAGTTCATCGACCGCATCGTTGCTGAGTGCGGCAAGGAAAAGCACACTTACGAGAGCTGCGCGATCCCGGATGAGCTGTTTGCTGCGATCAAAGAGATCGTTCCGCCTGCTGAGATGGAAGAGGCTGTCTTCACAGATGAAAAACAGAAGCGTGAGGAGAACATCCGCCAGATCACAGAGCGTCTCGAAGAGGCATTTGCTGAGAATGAAGAGTGGCTTCCGCTGATCGGACAGGCTGTCTACCAGTATCAGAAGAAGACCGTAAGAAAGATGATCTTAAAAGACCACAAGCGTCCGGATGGCCGCCGCATCGACGAGATCCGTCCGTTAGCTGCTGAGATCGACATCCTTCCGCGTGTACATGGATCAGGTATGTTCACACGTGGACAGACTCAGATCTTAAATGCCTGCACACTGGCTCCGCTTTCCGAGGCACAGCGTCTTGACGGTCTTGATGAGAATGAGACAACTAAGAGATATATGCACCACTATAACTTCCCGTCCTTCTCCGTAGGCGAGACAAAGCCGTCCAGAGGACCGGGGCGCCGTGAGATCGGTCATGGCGCTCTTGCTGAGCGTGCCCTTGTACCGGTACTTCCGAGCGAGGAAGAGTTCCCATATGCGATCCGTACTGTATCTGAGACGATGGAGTCCAACGGTTCCACATCCCAGGCCAGCATCTGTGCATCTACTCTGTCCCTTATGGCAGCAGGTGTTCCGATCAAGACTATGGTAGCCGGTATCTCCTGCGGTCTTGTAACAGGCGAGACAGACGATGATTACATCGTTCTTACCGATATCCAGGGTCTCGAGGACTTCTTCGGAGACATGGACTTCAAGGTTGGCGGTACTCACGAGGGTATCACAGCGATCCAGATGGATATCAAGATCCACGGTTTAACACGCCCGATCATCGAGGAGGCGATCAGACGCTGCCGTGAAGCCCGTATCTACATCATGGACAACATCATGGCTCCGGTTATCTCTGAGCCGAGAAAGACTCTGTCCAAGTATGCTCCGAAGATCACCCAGATCACGATCGATCCGGCTAAGATCGGCGATGTAGTCGGCAAGCAGGGTAAAGTGATCAACAAGATCATCGACGAGACTGGCGTTAAGATCGACATCACAGATGACGGTGCAGTCAATGTCTGCGGTACTGATCAGGAGATGATCGACAAGGCGATCGCTACGATCAAGAACATCGTGACAGATGTTGAGCCGGGCATGATCTACACAGGTAAGGTTGTCCGCATCATGGAATTCGGTGCATTCGTTGAGCTTGCTCCGAACAAGGATGGTATGGTTCACATCTCCAAGCTTTCCGACAAGCGTGTCGCTAAGGTTGAGGATGTTGTCAACATCGGCGATGAGGTTACGGTAAGAGTCGTTGAGGTTGACCGCATGGGAAGAATCAACCTGACGATGAGACCGGAGGACATGACAGCTGATCTTGAGAAGCTGACTCGTCCGGAGAGACGCGAAAGAAGCGACCGTCCGGAGAGACGTGACGACAGAAGAGGCGGACGCCGCGACGACAGACGTGAGCATTCTGATAAGAAAGAGGATAACGAGTAATCGAAAACTGGGAAGGTAATGAACAGTTATAGAAGATCACCCGCTATATAAAACATGGGCCGCAGCCTGCAGCGTTTTGCTTTGCAGCCTGCGGCCTGTTTTCGTTTTATAGGAAAGGAGAGTATTATGACATTTACATATCCTGCTGTGTTTACAAAGAAGGAAGACGGAACCGGTTTCCACGCATTTTTCCCGGATCTGGAGATGTGTGAGGCAGATGGCGCTGACTTAGAGGACGCGATCGAGAATGCCCGTGATGCGGCGCAGAACTGGATCAGTGTGGAGCTTGAGGAGTTTGAGGGCGATCTGCCGTTCGCGACTCATGTGGATGATATTGAGCTTGCAGAGAATCAGGTTGCAAAGCAGATCATGGTGAAGATCAAGTTTCTGCCGGACAGCGACTGAGGGAAAAGAACCGGTCATCTCTGCGCTGAAATGCAGATATGAGGTTATTTTCACGGGCAGGAAGTGCCCGTGGATTGTAACGATGTGAGAGCATCATAATTTCAGGATCCCCGGAATAGGATTGTAACAAAATCCATGATGGGGATCTTATTTTATGTTCAGACGGTTGCCAAAACGCGCGAGAAAGGTGCTTACGGTGCTGGGAGTCCTGATGGTCATCTTGGGCGGGATCGCGGCATTTACTGGATGTCAGTCCGGGGATTCGGAGGAGAAAAGGGGAGAGGATCTGGAGTTTACGGTCAGCGGGGAGGCGGATATTCCGGCGGCGCTGAAGGAGCTGATCGATAAGAAGAGGGAGAAAGCGTTTAAGCTTACATATGCGGACGGGCAGGAGATGTATATTGTGATCGGTGAGGGACCTCAGAAGGGCGGCGGGTACAGTGTGGCGGTGAAGGCGCTTTATGAGACGGATAATTCGATCGTGATCCGGACGGAGCTTCAGGGGCCGGAGGCCGGGGAGGCGAAGGGGACGGAAGAGTCGTTTCCGGTGTTGATCGTGAGGACGGAGTTTCGGGATAAGCCGGTGGTGTTTCAGTAGGATAGTTTAGCACTTTACTTTAGCGACGAATTCTGTTAAAATACTGGTAATTATTTTGGCAGATCTGCAGGCTGTCCGGAGGGGATTGTGCCGGAACGGGCTGGGTGATCTTTGATGGTTACGGATGAATGACAGAAGGAGAGGAAAAGGGTGTTATTGAAGGATATCTGGCTTGATGTTAAGGCGGTGCAGGAGAGGGATCCGGCGGCCAGGAGTGCGCTGGAGGTTCTGTTGTTGTATCAGGGAGTTCATGCGCTGATCTGGCACCGGATCGCGCACTGGTTCTGGACGCATAATATGCGGTTCCTCGGCCGCCTGATCTCTCAGATTGCCAGATTTTTTACTTTGATCGAGATCCATCCGGGGGCAGTTTTAGGACATGGGATCCTGATCGACCATGGATGCGGGATCGTGATCGGGGAGACTACGGTTGTCGGGGATAATTGTACGATCTATCAGGGTGTGACTCTGGGCGGCGTCGGAACCAAGAAGGGAAAGCGCCATCCGACGATCGGAAATAATGTCCTGATCGGAGCCGGAGCGAAGATCCTCGGTGCTTTTGAGGTTGGGGATAATTGTCAGATCGCGGCGAATGCGGTCCTTCTGAAGCCATTGGAGGAGAACAGTACGGCTGCGGGAATTCCGGCGAGACAGGTGAAGAAGGACGGTCTTCCGGTGAAGGATCCGGCGAAGAAGATCAATATGGAGCACATCTGTAAGATCCAGGACACGATCGATGAGCTGGAGCGCCGGGTGCGGGAGCTTGAAAAAGAGCTGGAAGAGGCGAAGAAGGAGCTGTAAACAGCAGGTATAAAATGTTAAACGTCATCATACAATTTCCTGAAGCATAAACTGGAAAGGTATGGTGGCGTTTTTATGATGGAACTTTTGAAGAAGCATATCCACATGAATCGTCGCCGGGGGAACGTCACGTCCCAGATGACCCTGGATGACGATTTTAATGTGCCGGATTCCATGGATGATGTGGAGGAGCTGATCATGGAAAACGGGGAGGTAAAGATCGACTCGGTGAAAAATCCCGGTGAGAAGGCGGAGGTGAGTGGAAAGCTGGAGTTTCGGATCCTGTACCGGCGTCCCGGCGGGGAACTCACGGCGCTCGCGGGCAGCATTCCGTTTACGGAGACGGTACATATGCCGGGACTTTCGGAAAATGATTATGTTCAGGCGGGGTGGGAGCTGGATGATCTGAACGTGAGTCTCATCAATTCGAGAAAGCTGAATGTCAAGGCACTCGTGACGCTGAACCTCAGGGCAGACGAGATCCGGGACATGGAGGCGGCGTCCGATGCGAAGTTTGACGGTGAGGTCGAGGTGTTAAAGAAGACGCTTACCGTGGCGGCGATCGCTGTGCGGCGGCGGGATACGTTCCGGGTGCGGGAGGTACTTTCAATACCGGGAAATAATCCGGATGCGGAGACTCTTTTGTGGCAGGATATGCGCCTTCAGGATGTGGAGACGAAGCCGCTCGACGGGAAGATCCATATCAACGGAGATCTTCTCGTGTTCGCAGTCTACTCGGCAGGCGGCGGGCAGATGCCGGTGCAGTGTTTTGAGGAGACTGTTCCGTTTTCCGGGGACGTGGAGCTTACGGAGTCGGCGGAGGACATGATCCCGTTTATCACGGTAAAGCTGGTGCACCGGGATCTGGAGCTGCAGCCGGACGCCGACGGGGAGATGCGGGAGATCGCCGTGGACGCGGTCATGGAGCTGGATATCAGGCTCTATGAGGAGGAAGAGGTGGAGCTTTTGAGCGACCTCTATGCGTTGGACCGGGAAGTGATCCCGGAGACAGGCACTGCATGTTTTGATACGCTGGCGGTCCGGAACCAGGTGCGGACAAAGATCCAGGAGAAGATACAGCTCACCGGGCGACAGAGGATCCTTCAGATGTGCCATGCTGACGGGGATGTGAAGATCGACGAGGTGCAGATCAGGGAGGACGGGATCCACATGGACGGGGTGCTGGAGGTCCGGCTTCTGTACCTGACGGCGGATGATCAGGCGCCTGTCGGTGCGGCGTCGGAGGTCCTGCCGTTTCATCTGATGGCAGCCGCGGACGGACTGCCGCAGGATGCGATCTATGAGATCGCGCCGGGGATTTCCGGACTTTCCGCGGTCATGGCAGGCGGGGATGCCGTTGAGGTGAAGGCGCAGATCACAGCGGATGTGCTGGTGTTGACTCCGGTGTGTGTGCAGACTGTGGCAGCGGTGACGGAGGAGCCGCTTGATACAGAGAAGTTAAAGAAGATGCCGGGGATCATCGGATATGTGGTGAAGCCGGGAGATACGCTCTGGAAGATCGCAAGGATGTTCCACACCAGCGTGGAGCGGATCATGGAACTGAATCATCTGACGGACAGCACGATCCGGTCCGGTGACAGGCTGATCCTGGTAAAAACGGTACAGGGCTGAAATTTTTATTTTCCCCGAATGTCTGGTTGCAATTCGGGGAAAATTTTATATAATGGTATGAGTGGGACTTTTTGTTACTTTTCGCGGGTAGGAATTTTCTGAACTGAAAATTCCGTATGATACCGTTATGGTCGCGGATTTTGCCGATTTGGAATGCGAAGCATCGGCAAAATCCTGTTACAGTATGCGGGCATGGAGAGCCCGTGTACTGTAACGGATTTTTTGCGCACGCCGGAAAGAGAAAAAAATGCTTCCGGAGCTTCCGGAACCTTTCTGATGACGCCGCATAAAATAACAGTATCACAACAGAACAGGGCATCCCGATGCTTTCATATAGATTCCGCAGGCGCAGGCTTTCGGAGGACGGTAATGGATTCCATGGTCCCATTGCCGTTTACATAATATGTAAAAAGACGGAACGCGAAGTATCGGAAGATCGTGCTGCGGTGCGCGGGCAGGGAGTGCCTGGGTACCGGAACCTGAGAAGGAGAGACCGGCAGATGAACTACACATATCTTCTGGAGTGTTCGGACGGAACGCTTTACTGCGGGTGGACGAATGATCTGGAAAAGCGGGTGAACGCGCACAATTCCGGGCGCGGCGCAAAATATACGAAACCGCGGCGGCCGGTGCGGCTGGTGTGGTATGAGACGTTCGAGACGAAGGAAGAGGCGATGAGCCGGGAAGCAAAGGTAAAACAGTTTTCCCGGAAACAGAAAGAGGAGCTGGTGGCCCAGGGGCCGAATAACCGGAACACAGGGAGAAAAGATTTATGATTCATACGTTAAAAAAGAAACTGGCAAAGGTACTCTGCGGCGTGCTCGTATTTGCCCAGATGGGGACGATACAGGCGTTCGCGAGACCGGACTGGCCGTCCGATACGGGGATCGAGGCGGAAGCCGGAGCTGTCATGGACGTGGACACGGGAACGATGCTCTTCGGACAGAACAGCCATGTGGAATATTATCCGGCGAGTATCACAAAGATCCTCACGGCGATTGTAGTGCTGGAGCATGCGGACCTTACCGATACGGTTACTTACTCGGACAAAGCGATGAACTCCGTGGAGGCGGACAGCGGAAATAAGTTAAGCCTCGTGGCTGGCGATACGATGACGGTTGAGGACTGTCTCTATGCGCTGCTTTTGGCGTCCGTGAACCAGGCTGCCAACGCGCTGGCGGAACATGTCGCGGGCAGCATCCCGGATTTCGTGGATATGATGAATGCGAAGATCGCGGAGCTTGGATGCACGGAGAGCCATTTTGCGAATCCGTCAGGACTCAACAATGATGATCAGGTCGTCACTGCGTTCGACATGACAAAGATCGCAGCTGCGGCGTACAGCAATCCGAAGCTTTTAGAGATCAGCTCCGCGAAATCATGGAAGGTCGGTGCGACCACGAACAACCCGGACGGGGTGAGTGTGAGAAATGAGCACCGCCTTGTGATCACGGAGGATACCGAGAGCCCGTACTACTGTCCGGAGGCGGTTGCCGGAAAGACAGGGTATCTTTTAAAAGCGGGAAACACACTCGTCACATACGGAGAGAAGGACGGTAGACGTGTCGTATCTGTTATCTTAAAGGGAAGTCCGAGACAGTATTTTGTAGACGGAAAGAATCTCCTGCAGTTTGGACTGAACCGTTTCCAGAACGTGGACATCGCGGAGAATGAGACAAGATATGTCACAGGCGATGACCAGGTGGATGTCAACGGGACAAGCTATGCACCATCTGATCTGGCGGTCCAGGCGGGAAAGAAGATCACACTTCCGAAGGATGCGAGCTTTGCGGACGCGGAGCTGAGTCTCGGTGCGGTTCCGGACGGAGCGCCGGAGGGAACGGTCGGCGTCCTGAACTATATTTATAACGAGAGAAAGATCGGATCCGCGTACCTGATGACGAAGGCGGGGGCGGAGGCGCTCGCGGCTGCGGAGGCAGCAGGCGGGACGGAGACCACGGCTGCGGAAGAACCGTCCGAAGAAAGTGCGGACGCAGCGGATCCTTCATCCGATGACGGAAACACCGATGACCAGACAGAGACGGAGACCATGGGAGAAACGGATGTGACGACTGCGGCAGACAGTGAAGACGCGTCGGACCAGGCCGGAAGCGGAGATGTAAAAGCTGCATTTCCGGTGAAGATCGTCCTGATCATTGTGGGGATCCTTGCGGCAGCAGCCCTGATCGGCGGCGGTATCTGGTTCAGGATCCAGAGTAACAAGAAAGAGGCGGAAGCGGAAGCACTCCGGCGTGAAAAGAGAAGACAGCGTCTCATTGCGGAAGGCGGCGACGCGGAAGCCGAATTCAACCGGCTGCTCGAGGAGAAGCGGAAGCGGGACGAAAAGAGACGGAAACGATAAAAAGACAGGCAGGATCCGGAATATGGATCTTGTGAGGAAAAGCGCCCGGGGTAAGAATCCGGTCATACATAAGAACAATAATAAAGGAGCAGAGATTGCTGGCGAAATGCTGGCAGGCTCTGCTTTTTCTGTTTCATAGGAAATGCCGATGGAACTTTCTATGAAACCAGGCAGGATAACCGCCAAAACAGTTCAGAATGACAAAGCAGCTGAAGTCTGCTATACTGAAAAAGGCGCGGTTTTTAGCCGCGCCGGAAATGAAAACAATAGAAATTGGCGTAGTTGGAAAATTTGTAACTGTGAAGGTACCGAACAGTTACGAAAATTTTATGCAGCTGCCACATATCCGTACATCATCATGTAGTGGCAGAAGCTTCCGCCCATGACGAAGAGGTGAAAGATCTCGTGGGAGCCGAAGTTTTTGTGCTTTGAATTGAAGATCGGCAGTTTCAGAGCGTAGATCACGCCGCCGATCGTGTAGATGATCCCGCCGGCGAGGAGCCAGGCGAAAGCGGCAGGAGTCAGGGCTGCGACTATCTGACGGATCGCCATGACGCACACCCAGCCCATCGCGATATAGATCACGGAGGAGAACCATTTCGGGCAGTTGATCCAGAGGGCGTTGATGATGATTCCCACGATCGCGATGCCCCAGACGAGGGACAGCATCCGGTAGCCGGAACGGTTTCCGAGGACGATGAGGCATACCGGAGTGTAAGTTCCGGCGATCAGGATGAAAATCATCATGTGATCGATCTTTCGGAGAAGTTTATTGACATGCTCCGAGATATCGAAGGTGTGGTAGACCGTACTTGCGGCGTAGAGCAGGATCATACTGACGATGAACACGCTGAGCGCCTTTAAATGCATCGTCCCGGGGACGGATGCGGCTTTTACGAGAAGCGGCGCTGCGGCAGCCATAGCGGCCAGCATTGCGATAAAGTGAGTCAGCGCGCTTCCGGGATCTTTTATTTTCAGTTCCATAATCATTCCTCCAATCATGTGAATGAGTAACCTGTATTAAATACCAGAAACATGATATGTAGTTTTGAAAACTACTTATCATGTTTGAATATACTATACCACTTACGATAAAAATATGCAAGGGGAAATATTTTGATGTTAAAAGTATTATACGAGGATGACGAGATCATCGTCGTCGTAAAGCCGGCGGGAGTGGAATCCCAGGCGGCAAAACGATTCGCGCCGGATATGGTGAGTGAGGTAAAAAAACACCTGGTTATCAACAAATCATGCACACCGGGGAAGGAACCGTATGTGGGAGTTATCCACAGATTGGACAAGCCGGTTTCCGGTGTAATGGTGTACGCGAAGACGAAACGGGCAGCGGCTGCTTTGAGTGAGCAGGTTCAGAGCCATAAGATGAAAAAAATCTACACGGCAGTTGTCCACGGAAAGCCTGTGAATACGGTGGATAACTATGTGGATTATCTGGTGAAAACACCGGACGGGAATTATTCACAGGTTGTGGATAAGTGGATAACCGGAGCAAAGAAGGCGGAGCTTTCCTATGAGGTGTTAAAAACGATCGATGGGGAAGAGAATGGGATGCCCGGAAAAGGGCTGAGTCTCGTAAAAGTTGCATTAAAGACCGGAAGACATCACCAGATCCGTGTGCAGATGGCGTATCATGGAACGCCGCTTTATGGGGATATGAAGTATGGCATGGCGGCAGAAAAAAGAACATCAGCCGGAAATTTTTGCGGACAGAGAGAGTCGATCGCCCTTTGCGCATCATCGCTGACTTTTTTTCATCCGGTGACAAAAAAAGAAATGACGTTTGCGATGGAACCGGCGGGCGGTGTGTTCCAGCTTTTCAGGTGATGTGACCGCCCGGGGAATGCGATTCATGGAAAAAATGGAACAGGGAACCTGTTATCAGCGCGCATAGCAGGCGGATTTTGGACCATACTATGAGCAGTACAAAGGAAGTACAGAACAGAAAACAGGTGATTCCATGGTAAGCCCTGGGAAAGACTGAAGAAATATTTTAATAAGAGCAAGTAAGTCTCACGCTTTTGCTGCGTAAAGTAATAAGCAGTGGCAGGAAACTTGCACTGAGGATCACAGGGCGGGATGCAAAGGATCCCGATGGATTTTCCTCCCTGTGGTCCTTACGCAAAAAATGACAGATTGTCTTGCAAAATATGCTGTGATACAATGACGAAAACAGGCCAGTGAAAAATATACATATGCAGGAGGATGAAATCCATGACAGAAGATACCTTTACGATCAGAAAAGCAGCTCCGGCCGATCTTCCGAGAATCCATGAAATCTACGCGGCCGCCCGCCAGTTCATGCGTGACCACGGGAATTTCAGCCAGTGGGACGGCGAAGATGCTCCGGAGCGCCTGCTTCCGGGGGATATTGAAGCAGGAAATCTGTACGTTCTCGAGGAAGCAGGCGAGATCCATGCGGCCTTTGCTTTTATCATCGGCGCAGACCCATGCTACGCGGTGATTGAGCAGGGTGAGTGGAAATCCGATGCCCCATACGCCGCGGTACATCGTGTCGCGAGCGACGGAACCCTTCACAATGTCATCGGGCGGATCATGGATTTTGCAAAATCCAACATCTCCCATATCAGGATCGATACCCACGAACATAATAAAGTCATGCAGAAAGCCCTGGAAAAACAGGGATTTGAGAGATGCGGGATCATTTACGTTCCGGATGGAACACCGCGGATCGCGTTTGAGTGGATGAAGTAAGATTGTTCGAAGAGCGCGGGAACAGGAACGATAAAACGTAATGATACCAGGATACCGAGTAGGCCATAGAGCTTATTCGGTATCTTTTTAATATAATTGTCAACCATATAAAAACAATAGGTTGACAATACGAAAATTCTATGATAAGCTCCTTCTCAGTTCTTCTCTGTGATACCACCCGGGATCTGAGGATGGCGGCGGCTGTCCCAGAAGGTATGAAAGAGACGGGAAAAGCATGCGCATGTGCAGAAAGCTGAGACGCTCCGGATCGCCGGAGATTTCAGACATTTCAAGGGAAAATGTTCCGGATTGCTGGAACGTTCATGTATTTGAGGAGGAAATCATTTTGAAGCGTATGAAAACAAAAGACCTTGTACTGTGCGCGATGTTTGTCGCGCTGATCGCAGTCGGGGCATTTATCAAGGTTCCTGTTCCGGTCGTTCCGTTTACCCTGCAGTTTCTGTTCACTATGCTGGCCGGGCTTCTTCTCGGCCCCGGAAACGGGGCACTGGCGGTCGTGATCTACATCGTGCTGGGCCTGGCGGGACTTCCTATCTTTACGCAGGGCGGCGGGCCTGGCTACATCTTTCAGCCGAGCTTCGGGTACATCATCGGATTTGCGGCGGCCGCTTATGTGACCGGACGGATCGCGAATGAGAAAAGTCATCCCGGCTACGGACGGCTTCTGGCAGCAAATTTCATCGGCCTTTTTATCGTCTATGCGTTCGGCATGGTCTACTATTATGTGATCAGTAATTTCGTGCTGAACACGCCGATCGGTCTGTGGCCGCTGTTTTTATACTGCTTTTTGCTGGCAGTTCCGGGGGATATCGCGCTGTGCATTCTGGCTGCGGCGATCGGAAAACGGATGATCCCGATGATCAGGGAAGGGAGACTTGGATAAGAGATGAGCAGAAATATTTTTATCACAGGCACGGGAACCGATGTCGGAAAGACGTATGTGACCGGTCTGATCGTGAAAAAGCTGAAGGAGAGCGGAGCGGACGCGGCCTACTATAAGGCGGCAATGAGCGGGAATGAGAGACGCGCGGACAGCAGCCTGATCCCGGGGGATGCTCTTCAGGTAAAAACAATGTCGGGGATCCGCCAGCCGCTGGAGGAGATGTGTCCGTACATTTATGAGACGGCAGTCTCCCCGCATCTGGCATCGCGGCTGGAGGGAAATCCGGTCCGGATGGAAACGGTACTGAAAAAGTTCCATGAAGTCTGTGAAAAATACGAATATGTGACCGTGGAGGGAAGCGGCGGGATCCTGTGTCCGCTCTGCTTCGATGAGGCAGATCTCCGCCTCCCGGATGTTGTAAAAGCCTGTGACCTTGGCTGTCTGATCGTTGCGGACGCGGGGCTTGGAACGATCAACGGCGTGGCGCTGACTGCATATTACCTCAAAGAACAGGGGATCGCTCTGAAGGGGATCATTTTAAACCACTACAGACAGGGAGACGTGCTCTGTGAGGACAACCGGAAAATGTGTGAATTTTATACAGGAGTTCCGGTCATCGCCTGCGTGGCGGATGGTGACACGGAACTTTCCATCGGGGCGGAGGAATTGAAGTCCTTATATGACGATGGGAAATCATGCAGCGCGAAACAGGCGGAGCAGGAAACAAAGATGAGATAAGGAGAAGAGAAAAATGATCTGGTATCCATATGAACAATTAAAGACAATGAAGGCACCGTACGAGATCGTGGACGCAAACGGGGTGTACCTGTATACAAAGGATCAGAAAATGATCGATTCCGTTTCCTCCTGGTGGAGCGTGATCCATGGATATAAGAATCCCGTCATCAACCAGGCGATCATCTCCCAGGTAGAAAAGTTTTCCCACGTCATGCTCGGCGGACTGACCCATGAGCCGGCGAGAAAACTTTCGGAAAAGCTGGCATCCTGGCTGCCGGGAGATCTGGACTACTGTTTCTTCTCTGATTCCGGCAGTGTGGCAGTCGAGGTTGCACTGAAAATGGCGCTTCAGTACTACATGAACCGCGGGGATGAAAAGAGAACGATGATCCTGGCTCTGGAACATGCCTACCATGGAGACACTTTTAAGACGATGGAGGCAGGGGATGATGAAGATTATCATTTCGTGCTGAAGGCGTACGGGGCAAGCCCATATGTCGTCCATATCCCGACGGAGATCACGGCGCTGGAGCAGGCGTTTGAGACATACCATGACCGGCTGAACTGTGTATTGGTGGAGCCGCTCCTCCAGGGAGCCGGAGGCATGCGGATGTATGATGTCTCATTCTTAAAAAAGGCGCGGGAGCTCTGTGACCGGTACGGTGTGCTCCTGATCTTTGATGAGGTGGCGACCGGATTCGGGCGGACCGGAAACCGCTTCGTGGCGGATCTTGTCCTTCCGGACATCCTGGTTCTCGGAAAGGCTCTGACAGGCGGATATATCGGCCATGCCGCTACCGTGGCGAACCGGAAAGTATTTGAAGGGTTTTACGATGACGTTCCGGAACATGCCCTGATGCATGGGCCGACCTTCATGGGAAATGCGCTGGCCTGCAGCGCGGCTTTGGCATCGATCGAGCTGTTTGAGACGCAGAATTACATGGAGAAGATCAGAAAGATCGAGGAGATCACACGCCGCGAGATGGCAGGTTTCACAGACCCGAGGATCCGGGAAGTCCGGATCATGGGCGGATGTGTCTGCGTTGAGGTCTACGATCCGGCCGTTCTGAAAGGATATCAGGAGTATGCTTACAAGAGAGGAGTATTCAGCCGTCCATTTTTAAATTACCTCTACGCGATGGTTCCGTATGTGATCAAAGAAGAGGAACTGATACAGGTCCTTCAGTGCATGAAGGATTGGTTTGCAAGGTAGACATGTGAGGCAGTGCGGCAGTCATGCAAGTCATGCAAAAAATTCCTGTTAAGATTTACAAAGCAGAGCCCTTATGCTATAATTTACGCGGACAACGAGCCAAAGTCCGCGCTTGCGCGAGACCTTGGCGACTGTTGCGATAACAAGGGGAAACTCGCGAAGCGTGTTTTCACTTGTTTATAGTCGCGATGGACTTTTTTGCCGGAAAGCGGGAGTTGCATCGAAAAAGTGAAAATTGCGTACAGGAAAATTAAAGAAAGGCGAAGAGCCCTGCATGGAAAGGTTCTTCGAACAGGGATTAAAATAAAATGAAGCTTGGGATCGTCGGCCTGCCGAACGTAGGAAAAAGTACCTTATTTAACTCATTGACAAAGGCGGGTGCAGAATCCGCGAACTATCCGTTCTGTACTATCGACCCGAACGTGGGCGTTGTACCGGTACCGGATTTCCGTTTAAAACTTTTAACAGACCTCTATCACTCTGAGAAGACAACACCGGCTGTAATCGAGTTCGTTGATATCGCCGGCCTTGTAAAGGGCGCGTCCAAAGGTGAAGGACTTGGAAACCAGTTTCTTGCAAATATCCGTGAGGTTGACGCGATCGTTCATGTTGTCCGCTGCTTTGAGGACCCGAACGTCATCCATGTAGACGGAAGTGTTGACCCGCTCCGCGACATCGAGACGATCAATCTGGAGCTGATCTTCTCAGATATCGAGCTCATCGACCGCCGGATCGCAAAGATGGGAAAAGGCGCAGCTTCCAACAAGGCACTCGCGAAGGAATTAAATATCTTAAAGGCCGTAAAGGAACATCTTGAGAACGGCAACCTTGCAAAGAGCTTCGAGTGCGAGGACGAGGAGGAGCAGGCATTTGTCGCATCTCTCGACCTTCTCACCTGGAAACCGGTGATCTTCGCAGCGAACGTCGGTGAGGATGATCTCACAGATGACGGCGCTTCCAACCCGCATGTACAGGCTGTCCGCAAGTTCGCGGCAGAAAACGACAGTGAGGTATTTGTCGTATGTGCCCAGATCGAGGAAGAGATTTCTGAACTCGACGATGATGAGAAGAAGATGTTCTTAGACGACCTCGGATTAAAAGAGTCCGGTCTTGACAAGTTGATCGCTGCAAGCTACCGTCTCCTTGGCCTGATCAGCTATCTGACAGCAGGAGAGAAGGAGACACGTGCATGGACCATCAAGGTTGGCACAAAAGCTCCGCAGGCAGCAGGAAAGATCCACTCCGACTTCGAGCGCGGATTCATCAAGGCAGAGGTTGTCAACTACAAGGATCTTTTAGACTGCGGTTCCTACAACGGTGCGAAGGAGAAAGGTCTTGTCCGCATGGAAGGTAAGGATTACGTGATGAAGGATGGAGATGTTGTTCTCTTTAGATTCAACGTATAATTTTTCAACTGGATCGTAAATTTTTACAATAGATACGATCCCGGCAGAAAGTCTGTGAGTTTGTTGTGACAATCTCAGGATAACAGGAAATGTGAGCTGTTAAATGACTATCACAGAAGAATTATAAAAAATACAGGAAAAGCCATGGAATGAGTATTATGTACTGTTCCATGGCTTTTTTGTATCAAAATTTATCCTGTTCTGAGAAGTTCAACCTTTTGAACACGACGAGGTAACAGGTTCAGTGATGCGGAGGAAAAACTTCAACTAAGAGAAAATTTTCACAATGCAGGTATCAGATATTCTGCGCTGACCGAAATGAAGTGCAGACCACGTAGTCTTTTACTAGCGGTGCATGATCTCCCACACGGTGGAGACATAAAGCCGCAGCCCCGTGAGCAGGGACGACTCATCAAAATTAAAATGATCATTGTGGTGCGGAGCAGCAATATTGGAGCCGATGCACATATAAGCAGCCTTTCCGCCGTGGGACTGGACTTTTGCCATCAGGTAGGTGGCATCCTCAGACCCGGAGAAAGCGGCTTCCTTTACATAATTGGTGATCTCCGGGATTCTCGCGGCTCCGGCCCTGATGAACGGTTCCAGCTCTGCACTGCTGTCGGCACTCGAAGCGCTGCCCATGATCTTTGTATCCACGGAGCAGTCGAACATTTCAGCAGCCCCGTTTACCGCGTTCATCGCCTTTCTCAGGACAAGCTCCTGAATATCGGCGGTCTCCCCGCGTGTCTCAAAGCGGATCATGGCGTCCGCCGGGACCACATTCCGTCCGCTTCCGCCCTGGATCGTTCCGACGTTGATCCGGGATGCGCCTCTGGAGTCCTGGCAGGCGGTGTGCATGGCGAGAGTTGCCGAGCATGCCGCAAGGATTGCATTTTTTCCGTCCTGCGGGGACATTCCGGCATGAGCGGAGACTCCCTTAAATTCGGCATCGACCTTCGTTGTGGAGAGAAATCCTTTTGAGAGGGCGACGAGGGAACCAGTATTCCATCCCATCCCGAGGTGTCCGGTGAGAAGATAGTCCACATCATCGAGGATCCCGCCTTCCGCGATCGACTGTGCGCCGCGGACTCCTTCCTCGGCGGGCTGGAAGATGACTTTGATGGTCCCGCAAAGATCATTTTTGATCTCATTCAACGCGATACAGGTGTGGAGTCCCAGGGATGCGTGTCCATCATGACCGCACGCATGCATGGAGCCGTCATGGATCGAGCAGAATCCGTCTTTCACAGGCTGGCGGTCCGCATCGGTGCTCTCGGTGACATCGTTGCAGTCGATATCAAAGCGGAGTGCGAGGACAGGTCCCGGCGTTCCGGTCTCGATCACGGCGCAGAGACCGGTGAAACCGTCCATTTTTTCGATGATTTCCGGGTCGGCGCCCTCTGCAAGCGCCCGGTCGATGGCGCTTTTCCGAACGCTTTCAGACGGGTAAGCCCAGAGATAATCCTTGTTGATGATCTCTTTTCCGTATTTCACCGGGATCCCGTGTTCCTTTAACTTCTTAATAAGAAGCGCGGTGGTGCGGTATTCGAGCCAGCCGGTCTCCGCGTGTCTGTGAAGATCGCGGCGCGTCCGGATCATGGAAGGTTCATATGATTTCAGTGTATCGAGATAGGATTGAATGTCCATGGCTGTTCCTCCTTGTAAGGGATAAATTCAGATCAATGTTTTCGAGTATTGTGGGAGCACGAAGTGCGGAACAATACGGTATCACAAGGGGTCAAAAC
>OGDQ01000235.1_pt1 | contig 47641 bp, 44 predicted proteins | sample 1570451 | NCBI WGS metagenome assembly OGDQ01 (sample SAMEA2582171, study PRJEB24529) | metagenome | biome: Human gut stool | place: China | collected 2011 | reverse complement strand
AGCCATGCTTGCGGACATTGAAGCCGGAAAAGTCGGGACAGTTATCGTAAAGGATTATTGTGCGATAATAGGACTAAATCAGAAAGACCTTGAAAACCAAGGCAATCTGGCTTAGTCCCTTCTTTTTTTGACCGAAAACAAAGGACTTTCACAATAATCAAGCAAGCCGGAGTGTGCCGCTGCACACTTCCGGCAGAAGGAGGATATAGTGGGTGCTATCAAAGTCTTCTTGAAGGAGGTTCTGCTTCCAATCGCGCTTGCGTTCTGCCTCGCGTCATTTCTCAAGCCGATCTATATGCCTGACGGCGTATGTGACTACTTCCTTATGTGGATCTGCGTCGGCTTGCCATTCGGCATCCGGAGGATGTGCCTCTGGCTCGTTCCCAGCGGCTACGGTATCTCCGGCTCAGTCGGCATCTTCGCATTGAACTTAATCATAGGCGGTCTTATCGGAGGACTTGCCTTCTTCATCGGGCTGCTGCTCGGTGTCATTCATACCATCCGAGAAATCATCTGAACTACATCGTAAACGAAGAGGGTTTGTTTCTTCTCCAATTTGGAGTAAGAAGCAAACCCTTTTTTTTGTTGCCCAAAAGCCGGAATATTTGCTGGCGATGCGGCGAAGGAAAGGAGTTTTTAAGCATGAAACGCATGACAGCCGGTGATCTGCAAGCACTGGAATTGCTGATGCAGACCATACCCGGCTTTGAGCATTTTGACAGCGGCGCGGATGGCATTCTCCCTGAGTGCCGAAGCTGCCGCTTTCACCGTCCTCACTGGAAATATCAGTCCTGCGTGTTTGCAGAGTGTCCCTACTGCTGCAATCCCGTTTCTACACTCAAAAATCAAAGTGGCACATCTGATGCCGGAAAGGAAACCTGTCATGGATAACAAAATCGAAGTCTTCAAGAATGAACAGTTCGGTGAGGTGAGGACGATCCTCGACGGAGAAACACTTCTGTTCTGCGGCTCAGATGTTGCAAGAGCATTGGGATATGCCAGACCCGGCAAGGCAATTATTGACCATTGCAAGGGTGTCCTAAAACGGGACACCCTTACGAGCGGCGGTACGCAGTCCCTTTCCTACATTACGGAGGGTGATGTTTACAGGCTAATTGTCCATAGCAAACTCCCCTCGGCGGAAAGATTTGAACACTGGCTGTTCGATGAGGTTGTTCCCATGATCCGCAAGACCGGCTGCTACATGACGGAATCCCTGCTGGACCGCATTCAGAAGGAACCGGCGGTCATCATAGAGCTTGCGCAGACCTTGCTCAAGGAAACGAATCGCGCCAATGCCCTTGAAGCGGAGCTGGGCATCGCAAGACCGAAAGCCGATTACTTTGACGCCTTCGTCAATCCAGATGATTGCACCAACATTCGCACCACGGCGAAGGAACTGAAAATCCCGGAGCGCAAGTTCGTCAAATTCCTGCTTAACGAAGGGTATCTGTTCCGCTCTCCCTCCGGTCAGCTTCTTCCCTACAACAAGAAGAGCAACGAAGGACTCTTCATCGTCCGGGATTTCGTGACCTTCCGCTATACCGGCTCTCAGACCTACTTCACCCCGAAGGGCAAGAACGTCATCCGCATCCGCTACTTTGGAATCTGCGGCGTTGAAGTATCTACGGAAATGGCAGGGTGATCATGTGTCAGTCTATCGCGTCAATAAAACCCGTGACTTCACGGTCATGGGCAATACCCACCTGAGAGATAAGAACCTCTCCCTCAAAGCAGTCGGTCTTCTCTCAAAGATGCTGTCCTTCAACGACGGCTGGCAGTTCTCCACCCGTGGTCTTGCGGCACTCTGCAAGGAAGGTCCCGACGCCATACTTTCGGCACTCAAGGAGCTTGAGGAAAACGGCTACCTTGTCCGTCACCGTGGCAGAGATGATAAGGGCAGAATGGTCAGCACGGAGTTCGACATCTATGAGATGCCGCAAGCCGGTTTGCCACACAGGGATAATCCACACAGGGAAAATCCCGATATGGAGAATCCAGACGTGGAGAATCCCCATAGGGAAAATCCCGCACAAAGAAATACTATCCAAGTAATTACTCAAGAAAGAAATACTCTCTCAAAGAACTATCAATCCATCAATCTTGATGGGATGGACAGGATGGATGAGCGAAGCGAGTATGAAGAGATTATCAAAGAGAATCTTGACTACAACATTCTCTGTCAGGATCCGAAGTTCGATAAAGACCGCTTCCGGGAGATCATGGACATCATGCTGGATGCCGTCTGCTCTACCGCTCCGACCATCCGTATCAATGGCGAGGATATGCCGCAGCAAGTGGTTAAGTCCCGCTTTCTCAAGCTGAATAGCAGCCACATAGAGTACGTTCTGGAAGCAATGAACAAGAACCCGTCAGACATCCGTAATATCCGGGCGTACCTGTTGACCGCTCTGTATAACGCCTCTCTGACGATAGACAATTACTACTCCGCGCTCGTCAATCATGATTTCTACGGGCAGGACAGATCGGCAGGGTCAAAGAAGCCGAAGACCTACGATTATAGCCTTTGTGAAGACACTCTTTAATGAATACCATCGTGAGCAATGCTCGGAAAGGAGGACAGTGTAAATGAAAATCATCTATCGCCGGATTGTGCCGCCTTAGCTGAGGCAGCATTCCCTCAATCATTTCAAGGAAAGGAGGTATCACTGCAATGCAGGATGAAGTCAACACCAAAGTTGTTGCAATCATGATCAAGGGCGGCAAAATCTCAGCCGAGGTGCTGAAAAAGGCACTGGACAAGTTCGTGCAGGAGATTGAGAAGGCGCAGAAACAGATGCAGCAGCCAAAAACCTATCGCGGTAAGCAGTCCATCAAGCATCTGATGAGTCAGAACGCCGCCATCTCCAACATCGAGGTGACGGATGGCAACATCAAGTCCTTTGAGCGGACTGCCAGCAAATACGGTCTGGACTTTGCGCTCAAGAAGGACGTTTCCGTAGAACCGCCCAGCTACCTTGTCTTCTTCAAAGGGCGGGACGTTGATGTGATGACCGCCGCTTTCAAGGAGTTCTCCGCCAAGACTGTCAAGCAGAAGGAACAGCCGTCCATCCGGCACAAGCTGGATCAGGAGAAAGCCCAGAGCAAGGCGCAGCACAAGGAGAAGGTCAAGGCCAAGACCAAGGATCGGGGTGTGGAGCTGTGAACAAGCCCGATGTGAAGAAGCTCATTCTTCTGAACCTTCCGTATGTCTTCGCCTTCTACTTCGCGGATAAGATCGCCGCCGTGTTTCGTCTCTCCCCCGGCGCAGCGTTCATCGACAAGCTGACAAACGGCTTTGCCGTGTTCGGCTCTGCCTTTGCAAATCCGCTGCCCAGCTTTCATCCCGTCGATCTTCTCATCGGTCTGTCGGCTGGCGTACTGCTCAAGCTGGCGGTCTATGTCAAGGGCAAGAACCGCAAGAAGTTCCGGCAGGGCGAAGAATACGGATCTGCACGATGGGGTAAGCCGGAGGACATCAAGCCGTACATGGACCCGGAGTTCTCGAACAACGTCATTCTGACGCAGACGGAGTTCCTGACCATGAACAGCCGTCCAAAGCAGCCGAAATACGCCCGCAACAAGAACATCCTTGTCATCGGCGGTTCCGGCTCAGGCAAGACGCGCTTTTTTGTAAAACCAAATCTGATGCAGATGCACAGTTCATACGTTGTCACCGACCCGAAGGGTACGGTGCTGGTAGAGTGCGGCAAGATGCTCGAAAAGGGCGGCTATGTCATCAAGTCGCTGAACACCATCAATTTCCGGAAATCCATGCACTACAACCCGTTCAGCTACATCCGCAGCGAGAAGGACATCCTCAAGCTGGTCAATACGATCATCGTCAACACGAAGGGAGATGGCGATAAATCCGGCGAAGATTTTTGGGTGAAGGCGGAAAAGCTGTACTATACAGCCCTCATCGGTTACATCTGGTACGAGGCACCCGACCACGAGAAAAACTTTACTACCCTGCTCGAAATGATCAATGCCTCGGAAGCCAGAGAGGACGATGAGACCTTCAAGAACCCTGTGGATGTCATGTTCGATGAGCTGGAAGCCCGTGACCCAGATCACTTCGCGGTCAAGCAATACCGCAAATACAAGCTGGCGGCTGGCAAAACCGCTAAGTCGATTTTGATTTCCTGCGGTGCAAGGCTTGCGCCCTTCGACATCGCAGAGCTGCGGGAGCTAATGAGCTACGATGAAATGGAGCTGGACACCATCGGAGACCGGAAGACGGCGCTGTTCGTCATCATTTCCGATACCGATGACACCTTCAATTTCGTCGTGGCAATCATGTATTCCCAGCTCTTCATCCTTTTGTGCGACAAGGCAGATGACGTTTACAACGGACGGCTTCCCGTCCATGTGCGCTGTCTGCTGGACGAGTTTGCGAACATCGGTCAAATCCCGAAGTTTGATAAGCTCATCGCCACCATCCGAAGCCGGGAAATCTCGGCGTCAATCATCTTGCAGTCCCAGTCTCAGCTCAAGACCATCTACAAGGACGCGGCTGACACCATCACGGGCAACTGTGACTGTACGCTTTTCCTCGGCGGCAAGGAGAAATCCACGCTCAAGGAAATCAGCGAGGTGCTGGGCAAGGAGACAATCGACCTTTACAATACCTCAGAAACCCGTTCCAACAACAACTCTTATGGCTTGAATTATCAGAAGACCGGCAAGGAGCTGATGTCTCAGGACGAGATCGCTGTCATGGACGGAGCCAAGTGTATTTTACAGCTTCGAGGCGTGAGACCTTTTCTCAGTAACAAATACGACATTACGAAGCATCCAAAGTATCGGCAGCTCTCTGACTATGACAAGCGGAACGCCTTTGACATCGAGAAATACCGGCAGCACAAGCTGGTGGTCAAGCCCGATGACACATTCGACCTCTATGATATGGGCGAGGTCGAAGCAGATTAAAGCCCCGTCGCTGCACTGCGCAGTGGGTAAAGCCTGATGGCTCAACCCAAAGCAGAACAGCGACGGGGCTTCTTTTTTTATGCCCATTTTCAAAAATACACAACCAATCTTTTTCAAATCAAGGAGGAAAATCTATGGCTTTCATCAATCAGGCTGTCACGGTTCTTCAGACACTCGTTATTGCCCTCGGTGCAGGTCTCGCAGTGTGGGGTGTTGTCAACCTCATGGAAGGCTACGGCAACGACAACCCCGGCGCCAAGTCTCAGGGCATCAAGCAGCTCATGGCTGGCGGCGGTGTGGTGCTGATCGGCACGACCCTCATCCCCCTGCTCTCCGGTTTGTTCGGCTAATCCACGGCAAGCCCAGCTTAACCGAAGGGTGGTGAAATATTGGGCAGCATTTTAGAAAAGATCGAACAAGCTCTCAAGGATATGCTGATCGGATGGATCGAGAGCAACCTGACCAATATGTTCACCGATGTCAACGAGAAGGTAGGAACGATTGCCGCCGAAGTTGGGCAAACACCGTCCGGCTGGAACGGCGGCGTGTACCAGATGATCCGGGGACTATCCGAAAACGTGATAGTCCCCATCGCTGGTATCATCATCACCTTCGTTTTGTGCTACGAGCTGATTTCCATGATCACCGAGAAAAACAACCTTCACGACATGGACACTTGGATGTTCTTCAAGTGGTTTTTCAAGGCGGCTGTGGCGATCTACCTCGTGACGCATACGTTTGACATCGTGATGGCAGTATTCGACATCGGGCAGAACGTGGTTTCCGGTGCAGCCGGAGTAATCCACGGCAGCACGAGCATTGACATTGACGCGACGATTGCGCAGATGCGTACCGGCATGGAGAACATGGGCGTCGGAGAACTGCTCGGACTGTCGATAGAAACGCTCCTGATCAGCCTGTGCCTTAAAATCATGGCGATCCTCATTACGGTCATTCTCTACGGGCGCATGATTGAGATTTACTGCACCGTGAGCATTGCGCCTATTCCCATCGCAACCATGAGCAACCGCGAATGGGGCAGCATCGGCACGAACTATCTGAAAGGCTTGTTCGCTCTGGCATTTCAGGGCTTTCTCATCATGGTCTGCGTCGGCATCTATGCGGTGCTGATCAACGGCATGATTATCGCAGACAACATTCATTCGGCTCTGTTCTCTGTGGCGGCGTACACAGTCATTCTGTGTTTCTCGCTGTTCAAGACAGGAAGCCTCTCAAAATCCATTTTCCATGCGCACTAAGGAGGTCGGCAGCATGAAGAAGTACAGCATCATCTACGCCGATCCCCCTTGGGCGTATCGGACTTACTCCAAGAAGGGACAGGGGCGGTCAGCGGAAAGCCACTATCCGACGATGTGCATTGAGGACATCAAGGCGCTTCCGGTCGGTGAGCTTGCCGCTAAGGACTGCTCTCTGTTTCTCTGGATCACGTTCCCGTGCCTCTGTGAAGCACTCGAAGTGCTGACGGCATGGGGCTTTTCCTATAAGACCGTGGCTTTTGTATGGGTGAAGCAAAACCGCAGGAACGATGACCTCTTCACCGGCATGGGGTATTGGACAAGGGCAAACGCGGAAATCTGCATCCTTGCTACGAAGGGACACCCGAAGCGAGTTGACGCCGGTGTGCGTCAGGTCATCCTCAGCCACATCGAAGAGCATTCCAAAAAGCCGGATGAGGCGCGGGAACGCATTGTTCGGCTCATGGGAGACCTTCCCCGCGTAGAGCTTTTTGCCCGTCAGTCTCCCGAAGGCTGGGATGTTTGGGGCAACGAGGTCGAATGCACGGCTCATCTTCCTATGGAGGAAACACCATGCTGCGGCTAAAACCCATCTCTCTTCGTGACGCCAACGAGTATGTCCGGAAGTATCACCGACATCACAAGCCGGTTGCCGGTCACAAGTTTTCCATCGGCTGTGAAGCAGACGGTGAGCTGGTCGGCGTAATCATCGCCGGGCGTCCCGTCAGCCGGTATCTGGATGACGGCTTCACATTGGAGGTCACAAGGCTATGCACCAACGGGGCGAAGAACGCTTGCAGCTTTCTCTACGGCGCGGCGGCAAGAGCTGCTGCGGCTATGGGCTATAAGCGCATCATCACCTACACGCTGGAAAGTGAAAACGGTGCAAGCCTTCGGGCTTCCGGCTGGATTTGTCAAGGCAAAGCGGGTGGGCTTCGCTGGACGGGCAAGCGTCAGCCGAAGGAGGATCAATATCCCGCACAAATGAAGCTGCGCTATGAAAAGCAGCTTAGAAAGGAGGAAACAGTCAATGGCATTTGTTCCGGTCCCGAAGGATCTTAACCGCGTCAAAACGAAGGTCATGTTCAACCTGACCAAGCGGCAGCTCATTTGTTTTTCCATCGCTGCGGCAGTCGGTGTCCCGATCTTCTTTCTGGCGAAGGCGCATCTCGACTTGTCTACGGCGGCAATGCTGATGGTGGTTATCATGCTCCCGTTTATCTTCTTCGCGCTTTACGAGAAGGACGGTCAGCCCGCCGAAAAGTATCTGTACCACATCGTACAGTCCATGTTCATCCGGGACAAGGTGCGTCCCTATCGCACAAACAATCTCTACGCTGAGATTCAGCAGAAAATCAAAGAACAGGAGGAATTGCAGCTTGAACAACAGCACAGCAAAGGCAAAGCCTAAGATGACCGTCAAAAACGGTGTCGTTTACGGCGATGCCCTTTCCGCTCAGGAAAAGAAGCGGATTGTCATGCAGAAGAAAAAGGACAGGAAGGCAAAGAAAGTCCGCAAGTCCGCCCAGCAGACCATCCCCTATGTGGAGATGTGCCGTGACGGTATCTGTAAGGTGAACAGCCGCCTCTACACGAAGTCCATCGCCTTTGAGGACATCAACTACCAGCTTGCGCAGAACGAGGACAAAACTGCCATCTTTGAGAACTGGTGCGACTTTCTGAACTACTTCGACAGCTCGATCTTCGTCCAGCTCTCCTTCATCAATCAGAAGGCAAGCCTCAATGAGTTCCGCAAGCGCATTAACATTCCGGCACAGGAGGACGCCTTCAACGACATCCGCTCTGAGTATTCCGGTATGCTGCAAAGCCAGCTCACCAAGGGCAACAACGGATTGGTCAAGAGGAAGTACATCACCTTCGGCATTGAGGCGGACTCCCTCCGCACGGCAAAGCCGAAGCTCGAACGCATTGAAACCGATATTCTCAACAACTTCAAAACCCTCGGCGTGAGGACGGAGCCGCTGTCCGGCTACGAACGGCTGAAAGTGCTTCATGATGTGTTCAACATGGACAGCAATGAGCCGTTCCGCTTTTCCTTTGACATGGTTGCTCGGACAGGACTCAGCACGAAGGACTTCATCGCGCCCACTTCCTTTGACTTCCGTGAAGGCAAGTGCTTCAAGATGGGCAGAACCATCGGCGCAGTGAGCTTCCTGCAAATCCTCGCGCCGGAACTCAATGACCGTATGCTTGCCGACTTCCTTGAGATGGACAGCAACATCACGGTCAATTTTCATATCCGGACGATTGACCAGGCGAAGGCAATCAAGAGCATCAAGATGAAGATCACCGACCTCGACAAGATGAAGATCGAAGAGCAGAAAAAGGCAGTCCGCTCCGGCTACGATATGGACATTATCCCGTCCGATCTCGCCACCTTCGGCGGTGAGGCAAAGCGTCTGTTGCAGGATCTCCAGACCCGCAACGAGAGACTGTTCCTTGTGACCATCCTCATCATGAACACGGCAACCAATCGCCAGAAGCTCGAAAATGCGGTGTTCCAGACCGCCGCCATCGCCCAGAAGTACAACTGTGCGCTCAAGCGTCTTGACTTCCAGCAGGAGGAAGGGCTGATGTCCTCTCTGCCTATCGGCGTCAATCAGGTGGAGATTGAGCGCGGGCTAACCACTTCCAGCACGGCGGTTTTCGTGCCGTTCACCACGCAGGAGCTTTTTCAGGGCGGCGAAGCTCTCTACTACGGGCTGAACGCACTGTCCAACAACATGATCATGGTTGACCGCAAGCAGCTCAAGAACCCCAACGGACTGATCTTGGGTACGCCCGGTTCCGGTAAGTCCTTCTCCGCAAAGCGTGAAATGACGAACGCCTTCCTCATCACGGAGGATGACATCATCGTCTGCGACCCCGAAGCCGAGTATTTTCCCCTCGTGCAGAAGCTCGGTGGTCAGGTCATCCGCATTTCGCCGGTCAGCACGGACTACATCAATCCGCTGGACATCAACACGAACTACTCTGAAGAGGAAAACCCGCTGACGCTGAAATCCGACTTCATCCTCTCCATGTGCGAGCTGATTGTCGGCGGCAAGGACGGCTTGCAGCCGGTTGAGAAGACCATCATTGACCGCAGTGTTCGCATGGTCTATCAGGAGTTTCTTGCAGACCCCAAGCCGGAGAAAATGCCGATCCTCGAAGACCTCTACAACATTCTGAGAAATCAGAAGGAGCCGGAGGCACAGCGCATCGCAACCGCCCTCGAAATCTATGTTCACGGCTCTCTGAACGTCTTCAATCACAGAACGAATGTGGATGTCAACAACCGCTTTGTCTGCTATGACATCCGCGAACTCGGCAAGCAGCTCAAAAAGCTCGGTATGCTGATCGTGCAGGATCAGGTGTGGAACAGAGTTACCATCAACCGCGCCCAGCACAAGGCAACGCGCTACTACATGGACGAGTTCCACCTTTTGCTGAAAGAGGAACAGACCGCCGCGTACAGCGTGGAAATCTGGAAGCGTTTCAGAAAATGGGGCGGCATCCCGACCGGAATCACGCAGAACGTCAAGGATCTTCTTGCCTCCCGCGAGGTAGAGAACATCTTTGAAAACTCGGATTTTGTCTACCTTCTGAATCAGGCATCCGGCGACCGGCAGATTCTCTCGAAGGCGCTGAACATCTCGCCCAGCCAGCAGAACTACATCACCAATTCCAACGCCGGTGAGGGGCTGATCTTCTACGGCTCGACCATCGTTCCCTTCAAGGACGATTTCCCGAAGGACACCCAGCTCTACCGCATCATGACCACCCGCTTAGAAGAAACCGTACAGAACTGATAGGAGGATTTTTGAATATGACCAACAAGATGATTACCATTCCCTATGCGGACGCTATCGAATACGGAGAGAACACCTCCGCGCTGTTTAAGGCTCTGTGGGAGCTGACCGATCTGATCCGACTGGAAAGCGACCTCAAGAAGCATCACCGCGCCTACCTCCATGTGAGGGAGGACATCGACGAAAAGGTCAAGGAAGCGCGTCAGATTATGACCAAAGTAGCCGTGGATATGATCGGCTTTTACTTCAATGTTGATGTTTCTGAGTGCAGCAACAACGATGAGAATACCCCTTTCGCTGACGCGGGTGAAGATGAAACCGTTTCTATCCCCAAGGGCGAGTATGAGCTGATGATCGACGATCTGCTCACCATGTCCGAAATCATCCAGTGCGTCGCAGATATGCGCACGCAGGATGTGAAGGCATTCCGTGAGTTCGGCAAGTTCGTCCCCGCCTTTGCCGCCTTTGAGAAGAACCGGCTGAGCCTCTATCGTGAGGCGGCGAAGGAAGCTGAGGAAATCTTCGACCGTTGGGCAGACGAGATTGACAATCTCGACGAGGACTTCACGGAAGATGAGGATTACGAGCCGGACGAGTATTACTCCGACTGATGCCCATTGAAATGTTGTCGGGTTTCACAGCCAACATTTCAATGGAAACACAAATCCAACAGAACAGGAGGTACACCACCATACAACTTGACATCATTCATACCGGCGATTGCCTTGAAATCCTGAAAACTCTGCCCGAAGACAGCGTTCATTGCTGTGTGACGTCCCCTCCGTATTACGCGCTCCGCGATTACGGCATGGATGCCCAGATCGGCAGAGAGACAACGCCGATGGAATATATTTCGCGCCTGACGGAAGTGTTTACCGAAGTCAGGCGCGTTTTGCGTCCGGATGGAACGCTCTGGCTGAACATCTCGGACACCTACGCTGGAAAGGGCAATCAGGGAGATTTCATTGACCCGAAGAACCCCTACGGCAGAAACGGTCAGGCTGTGGCTCTCAACAACAAGGTTGAGGGCTGCAAGCCGAAGGACATGATCGGCATTCCGTGGATGCTGGCTTTTGCCCTCCGCGATACCGGCTGGTATCTGCGCAACGACATCATCTGGATGAAGGATAACCCCATGCCGGAGAGCGTGAAAGACCGATGCGCCCGCTGCTATGAGCATATTTTCCTGTTCTCAAAGTCCAAGAAGTATTTCTTCGACTACAAGGCGATCTCCGAGCCGATTGCTCCCGCGACGGCAGAACGTCTCAAGCGCGGCATGAAGGGCGGCAACAAATACGGCAAGCCCGTTCCCGGTCAGCCTCAGCCGCAGTCCATCAACCGTCCCCGCGAGCATGGCGAGATCAAGGATTGTGACATCAATCCACTCCGCAACAAGCGCGACGTCTGGAAGATCAACACTGTCCCCTTCAAGGGCGGTCATTACGCCGCCTACCCTCCGAAGCTGGTTGAAACCTGTCTTCTCGCCGGTTGTCCAGAAGGCGGCATTGTGCTTGACCCATTCATGGGAAGCGGCACAACCGGCATGGTTGCCTCGCAGATGGGGCGTCATTTCGTCGGCATCGAGTTGAATCCGGCGTACACCGAGCTTGCCTACAAGCGGATTGGAGGTGAAACCTGATGTCCAAGGAACCGGAGCTTAAAGCCCGCGACAAGGTAGTTGTGCGGATGATGCGAGAAGGCGCGGTTGAGGAAAACCTGACGGCTGGCACCGAGCAGCGTGTGTCAAAGAGGCTGGAAGATGCGGAGCTGGTGAAGCCCGGTGAGACAGTCGAGCCTTCCGAAGCTCTTTCTGCGGAGGAACAGAAAAAGGTGCAGATGCGCCGTCAACAGCGTCAGTTTCAGGCGGAACACACCGAGGATAACGACACTAAGCCGCCCTCGGAAACGTCCGTCACAGAAGAGAAAAAGGCAGAAAATCCACCCCAGAATGCACCCGAACCGCTGCCCGTGTCAGAGACTCCGTTCAAGCCCCCTGTTTTGGAGCAGCACGGCGTTTCTTCTCATACCGGCACGGTGATTGCTGAAACGGTTGTCACCCACAAGCTGCGCAAGACCTCGGCGGTTGAAACAGTTGACGCGGATGCCGTTCTCTCCCAAGCGGCGGAGACTTTCTCCGCAAAGCCGGTCTCGGACGATGCCGTCCCGCCCACGAAGCGGATGCAGAAGCTCGAAAGGAAGTCCGAGAAGGCGCATGAGCGTCTGGATGCCGCCCGTGAGAAGCTGCCCACGCACAAGGTTCTCAAGAAAGAGCGTGTCTTCGATGAAGAGACCGGCAAGGGCAAAACCCGCCTTCATTTTGAGGATGAGCTGAAAAAGCCGAAGGGCAAAGGCAAGCTGCAATTTGAGGCGGACAAAACTGTCCGCAAGGTCGGTGACACCCTCGCTTCCGGCGTTCACGGCAAAATCCATGAGGTCGAACAGGAAAACTCGGCGGTTGAGGCGGCGCATAAAACAGAGATTGCCGCTGAGACCGCTGCGAGGCATTTCCGTCATCATCGGGAAAGCAGCGTCAACAAGCCCTACGAGAAGGTCTCCAAGCTGGAACACAAGGCGGATGCTGCTGATGCGAAGCTCCAATATGAGAGAAATCAGCAGGAGCATCCTGAGATGAAGAAGCAGAACATGAACAAGCACTACCAGAAGCAGAACATCAAGAAGGAATATGCTGCCGCTCGAAATGCCGGTTCTCAGACTGCCGGGACTGCCACAAAGAATACCGGCAAGAGGCTCGGTGAGAAGGCGTCCGACAAGATCAAGGAGTTCTTTGAGAAGAACAAGAAGGTCTTCATCTGGATCGGCGTCGGAATTGCCCTTCTCGTTTTGCTCGGTGCCGGAATCAGCTCATGTTCGATGCTCACCTCTACCGGTTCGTCGATTATCGCTTCCTCTTATCTCAGCGAGGATGACGCGATGCTGGGTGCGGAAGCGCAGTATTGCCAAATGGAGCAGGAGCTGCAACGCTATCTCGACACCTACGAAAGCACTCACAGCTACGATGAATACCACTTCGATCTGGACGATATTGAGCATGACCCCTATGTGCTGATCTCCATTCTCTCGGCTCTCCACGAGGGCGAGTTCACGCTGGATGAGGTGCAGGGTACGCTCCAAATGCTGTTTGAAAAGCAGTACATTCTCACCGAAGAGGTCATCGTCGAAACGAGATACCGCACGGAGACCGACACATGGACGGACGCGGACGGCAACACGCACACGGAAACCTACCGCGTCCCGTATGACTACTACATCTGCAACGTGAAGCTCGAAAACTTCAATCTCTCCCACGTCCCGGTCTACATCATGGGGCAGGAACAGCTTTCCATGTACGCAACGTATATGTCGGTGCTTGGCAACCGCGAGGATCTGTTCGGTGACTCTCCCTATGTGGACAAGTACATCACAAATCCGCCCGCTGACTACGATGTCAACCCGGAATACCTGAACGACGAGAAGTTTGCAGCGCTGATTACCGAGGCGGAAAAGTATCTCGGCTATCCGTATGTGTGGGGCGGCTCCAATCCCGACACATCCTTTGACTGCTCCGGCTTTGTCAGCTATGTTCTCACGAACAGCGGTCTTGTGAATACCGGACGGCTTGGCGCACAAGGGCTTTACAACATCAGTACGCCGGTTTCAAAGGCGAATGCACAGCCCGGTGATCTTATCTTTTTCGTCGGAACGTATGACACCCCCGGCGTGTCTCACGTCGGCATTTATGTTGGTGATGGGGTCATGATCCACTGCGGCGATCCCATTCAGTACACATCCATCAACTCTTCCTACTGGCAGCAGCATTTCTACGCCTTCGGAAGACCCGCCTATTAAAAGAAAGGAGTTTTGCATGAATCCCAAGTATCAGAAAGTCCTCTCCGACATTGAGAAGGCTGAAAAGAAGAAGTCCGAAATCGAAGGACAGCTCAAGGAGCTGTACGACAAGAAGACGGAGCTGGAAAACCTTGAAATCATCAACACCGTGCGCTCTATGGTGATGGACAAGGATCAGATCATGGCGTTCCTGTCTTCCATGAAGGGCGGCACCAAGCCCGCTGAAAATACGGAGGTAATCGACAATGCGTAAGAAGTTTCGTTTTCTGACCGTCCTTGCGGTCTGCGTCATGGTTCTGTCCTGCTTCTCTGTCACGGCGTTTGCCTACGCCGATGATACCGAGCAGAACCTTCCCGTTACGGAGGCAACTCAGCCCGAACAGCAGCCCGCAGTCACTCCCACGCCGGAAAAGCCGAAGGGTGAGCCGATTGACGATGAGGGCAACGCCTACACCCGCGACTTGCTCTATGACAGGGCAACCAACAAGCAGTTCATCACTGTCCAGACGAAAAGCGGCAACACCTTCTTCATTGTCATCGACTACGATGCGCCCATCAACGAGGATGAGGAACAGTATCAGACGTACTTCCTCAACATGGTCGATGAGAGCGACCTGCTTGCGCTGCTGGATGATGATACTGCGGCGGCTCTGACTACCTGTAACTGCAAGGAAAAATGCGCTGCCGGTCAGGTCAACACCGACTGCCCGGTCTGCAAGACCAACATGAGCGAATGCACCGGCACAGCCCCCGCTACACCTGAGCCGGATAAGGATGCAGAAACCGATGCTCCCGCCCCTAAACCCGAAAAGAAGTCCAACGTCGGCATGATCCTCGTCATCTTTGCCCTTGCCGGTGCTGCGGGTGCAGCTTATTACTACATCAAGTTCGTCAAGGGCAGAAAGCCCAAGGATGAGGATATGGACTTCTTTGATGATGAAGGCTACGAGGAAGAGCCGTACATCAACGAGGATGATGAGCCGCAGATTGCGGAGGATGCCGAAACGGAAGGTGATGAAGATTGATCTTAGTCATTGCTGAAAAACCCAGCGTCGCCCAGTCCATCGCAAAGGTGTTGGGCGCGACGTCCCGCAAGGACGGCTACATGGAAGGCGGCAACTACATCGTTTCGTGGTGCTTCGGTCATTTGGTGGAGCTGGCAGACGCCAGCTCCTACGATGAGCGGTATGCCAAGTGGCGGTATGACGATCTGCCCATTGTTCCGGAAAACTGGATGTTCGAGGTCACAAAGGACAAAGCACAGCAGTTCAAGGTGCTGTCCGCTCTTATGAAGGACAAGCGCGTCACCGAGCTGGTCTGCGCAACCGATGCAGGACGCGAGGGTGAGTTGATCTTCCGGCTGGTCTACAACAAAGCCGGATGCACCAAGCCCTTCAAGCGTCTGTGGATCAGCTCGTTGGAGGACTCCGCCATCCGCGAAGGCTTCAACCATCTCCGGGACGGCAAGGAATATGACCGTCTCTATGAAGCGGCACTCAGCCGCTCGAAGGCAGACTGGATTGTCGGCATCAACGGCACCCGCCTTTTCACCACGCTCTATCATAAGAAGCTGGTGGTCGGGCGCGTCCAGACGCCGACCCTTGCAATGCTGGTGGAGCGTGACGGGAAAATCTCAACCTTCCAGAAGGAGAAGTATTTCAACGTCCACGTCGGCAAGGGCGATCTGACCGCCGATCTGGAAAAGGTCAAAACCGAAGAGGAAGCAAAAAGAATTGCGGCGGCTTGCGAGAAAAAGCAAGCCGTCGTTTCTTCTCTCAAGCGGGAGACGAAAACCGTCAATCCTCCGAAGCTCTATGATCTGACTACCTTGCAGCGCGAGGCTAACCGCTACTACGGCTTCACCGCCCAGCAGACGCTCGATCTCGTACAAACACTCTACGAAAAGAAGCTCCTGACCTATCCGCGCACGGACAGCCAGTTTATTACGGATGATATGGAGGACACCGCCCGTCAGGTCATTTCTATTGTCTGCCGCAAGCTTCCGCTTTTCTCCGGCGTTTCGGTTACTCCGGACATTGCCCGCGTAACCGACAACAGCAAGGTCACAGATCACCACGCTATTCTCCCGACCGTCCAGCTTGAAAAGCAGGATGTTTCGGCTCTCCCTCAGTCGGAGCAGAAAATCCTCAATCTTGTTGGGATGCGCCTTCTGTGTGCGACCGGCGAGAAGCACACCTACGCAGAGACGCAGATCTCGCTCTCCTGCGAGGGCTATGCGTTCAAAGCCAAGGGCAAGACCGTCGCTCAAAACGGATGGAAAGCCATTGAAGAGCTGTTCAAGGCTTCCGTCAAGACGAAGGAAAAGGACGATCCCATGAAGTCCCTGCCCGAAGTCCATGAGAGTGATGTTCTGGATAATGTGTCCGCCAGCGTCACCGAACACTTCACAACGCCTCCGAAGCAGTACACGGAAGACACGCTCCTGTCTGCAATGGAGACTGCCGGAAACGATCAGTTTGACGATGACACCGAGAAGAAAGGTCTTGGAACACCCGCGACCCGCGCCGGTATCATTGAAAAGCTGGTGAAGTCCGGCTTTGCAGAGCGCAAGGGTAAGTCTCTCATTCCCACGAAGGACGGCTGCAACCTTGTCTGCGTCCTGCCGGAACAGATCACGTCTCCCGCAATGACGGCGGAATGGGAAAACACGCTTATGGAGATTGAGCGCGGCAATGCGGATGCAGACGCTTTCCTCAGCGGCATTGTCCGGATGACCGGTGATCTCGTGAAAGCCTATCCGTTTCTCTCCGATGCCGAAGCCCAGCGTTTCGGCACGGGCAAGGAGGAAATCGGCAAGTGTCCCCGCTGCGGCTCTCCGGTCTATGTCGGCAAGGGCAATTTCTACTGCTCGAACAAGGAATGCTCCTTCTGCCTGTGGGAAGACAATAAGTTCTTTTCCAGCAAGAAAAAGAAGCTGACCAAGAAGATTGCAAAGGAGATGCTGGACAAGGGCTGGTGCCGAGTGACCGGGCTTTACACGCCGAAGAAGCCTCAGCTCTATGATGCGGTGATCCGGCTGGATGACAGCGGCGGCAAATACGTCAGCTTCAAGATGGAGTTTGATCGATGACCCGCCCAAAGTATGTTGCTTCATGCAGCGGAGGCAAAGACAGCGTAGCGACGCTCCTGCTGGCTGCACAGCACAATGAACCGCTGGATGAAGCCGTGTTCAGTGAGGTCATGTTCGACAAAGATACAAGCGGTGAAGTCCCGGAACACCGGGACTTCATCTATGACCGGCTCAAGCCCTTCTGTGAAAAGGAGCTGGGCATCAAGTTCACCATTCTCCATGCAGGCAAGACCTACGATGACGTATTCCATCACGTCATCACCCGCGGACCGCATAAGGGCGAGGTTCGCGGCTTCGCATGGGCTGGTATGTGCGCAGTCAATCGGGACTGCAAAATCCCGCCCGTCCGCAAGTACAACGCCACGCTCTCGCCGGACACTGTGAGCTATGTCGGCATTGCGGAGGATGAGCCAAAACGCCTTGCTCGTCTGGATGGAATAACGAAGGTCAGTCTGCTTGCCAAATACGGTATGACCGAGGCGGACGCCTACAAGCTCTGTCAGGAACACGGCCTGCTTTCCCCAATCTACGCTCACTGCCGAAGAAACGGCTGCTGGTTCTGTCCCAACGCCAGTGACTCGGAGCTGTTGCACATGGTCACAAAGCACCCGGATATGTTTGACCGGCTGATTGAATGGGAGAACGAGGATAACATCTTCCATCGTCGGATGACGCGCAGAGAAACCCCGTCTGAGGTAAAGGCTCGTTTACTGAGCAAATCCCAGACGGGGTTTTCTTCGCCCAAAAGCAAATAAGAAATGGAGGTTTGAGATGGCTGAAAACAAAAATGCACAGCAAGTCCGCGAAATCACGGACAAGCTGGAACAGGGCATCAAGGAGCTTTTTGAATCCGAGCGGTTCAAGGAATATCTCCGCACGATGTCCAAGTTCTACAACTATTCCTTCAACAACACGCTGCTCATTGCGATGCAGAAGCCAGAGGCAACCTATGTTGCTGGTTATACCTCGTGGCAGCGCAACTTTGACCGTCAGGTCATGAAAGGCGAAAAGGGCATCAAGATTCTTGCACCCGCGCCGTACAAGGCGCAGGAAGAGCGTGAGAAGATTGACCCCGCGACGCAGAAGCCGGTGATCGGCGCAGATGGGAAGGCGGTCACAGAAACAGTTGAGGTTCTGCGTCCTGCCTTCAAGGTGGTGAGTGTCTTTGATGTTTCCCAGACGGACGGCAAGGAGCTTCCGGACATCATCGTCGATGAGCTGAAAGGCACCGTCGAAAACTACGAGGCGTTCTTCGATGCGCTCAAGCAGGAATCTCCCGTCCCTATTTCCTTTGAGGACATTCCGGGCGGTGCAAAGGGATTCTTCTCTCCGGTTGAAAGCCGCATTGCCATTCAGGAGGGCATGAGCGAAATCCAGACGGTCAAGACCGCCATTCACGAGATCGCCCACGCAAAGCTCCACGCCGTCAAGCCGGATGAGAAAGCCGCGCCAGAAGATAAGAAGGATCGGCACACCAAGGAGGTTGAAGCGGAAAGCGTTGCCTACACCGTCTGCCAGCGTTACGGCATCGAAACCTCAGACTATTCCTTCGGCTATATCGCCGGTTGGTCATCCGGCAAGGAAACCAAGGAACTGAAAAGCTCTCTGGACACCATCCGCAAGACGGCGGCTGAGATGATTGAGGGCATTGACGGCAAGCTCAAGGTGCTGCTGGCAGAAAAAGCGCAGTCCGCAGAGAAGGAAGCCGAGGCTCCTGCAAAGGAAGCCATTCTGGAAGAAAAGCCGGAAGTCCCCATTTACCGCGAGACGGCGAATTATGCTTATGAAGCCGGTGAGCTGGAGTCATATCGTGCTTCTCTCGCTGCAAACGTGGAATGCCGCCGTGCGATTGAGGCGGCAATCAGTTCTAACTACGGAGACAACCGGCTGGATGCGGATGCTGCCGTGAAAAGCGTCCTTGAGCAGTTCTCTCCGGAGCGTGTCCGATATGTCCTTGCAAACACCATTCAGCAGAAAGACTTTGATGGGCGTATTCCGCAGCCCCTCAAGGAATGGGCGAAGACCGTTGATGTCTGCCCGGAGAATGCCTCCCGCTTCCTTGTGGATAAACCCAATCCCGGACTGACGGCACTTTTCGTGGATGCGTTCCGTCAGCAGACAGAACCCCAGAAGGAAGTCATGCCTGAAAAAACAGAGGAAAGAGACCCGGAGGTTGTTGCATGGGAGAATGATGAGATTACCTCTATTGAGGTAAAAACCGTGGAGGTCAAGCCTCCCTTTGCGCCCTTGCCGGAGGAAGCGGCAAAAGCACCGAAAGCGCACCGCCTGACTGCCGAAGAGAAGGAGATCAAAGCCGCCGTCATGGACACGCTCAAGGGGCAGATTGCCTATAACAACGACGGTATGCGGGCGTCCTATCGCGCCTCTAACCATTCCTTCAATCTGCTGGCACGGAACGGCATCAGGATCGAGGGCAACACGGTCACGCAGAACGGTGAGCCGCTGTTCAAAATCCATCGCCGTCATGCGGCGCGAAAAACACAGGGCTGCTACCGTGAGCTGATGCCGACGCTGGAATACGTCAGGCAGGAGCAGAAGCAGGAAAAGCCCTCCATCCGCGATCAGCTCAGGACTGCCGCAAAACAGCAGCCGGAGAAGAAGTCTCCGGTCAAATCCAAAACGCACGACATGGAGTTGTGAGAAAGGAGACGCATGAAGAAATACACAGACGTTGACATCGTTGCGGAGCTGCAGAAGCTCGTGGACAGTCATGTAGACAGCTACAAGGAAGACTTCGACATCGACAAGCGCATCATCCGCCGCGCTGCCGAAAGTCAGAATCCCGAAGACAAGACGCTGATGTGGTTCTGCCGTCCGCATGGAACGCACTGCCTCAACGAAAATCAGGTCTTTATTCAGGGAACGCGAGATCACAATACCTTCCGTTTCTATGCGGAACAGACCTACGACGAGTGCATTGCCCGCGTCATCGTCCCGAAAGCCGTCAAGCGCGGCAAGGTGTTCGGGGATGTCTTTGAGATCAACTACCGGGAACAGGCGGCAAATGTGGCGCAGAACTCGGTTGCGCCGGATCATGACCGGCTGACCTTCGCAGACGGCTTTGTGCTGGACGCCCCCTGCCGCAGCAGCTTCGATGCAGCAATGGCTCTGGTCGGTGAGCATGGAGGCGTCAAAACCCACCAGACGCTCCCGAAGGACGCGGATGCTCTGGCGGAAGTGCTGTCCAAGCAGAAAAGCCGCCGTGACAGACTGCCGGATGCAGAAAGGACAGAGGCGCTTTCGCCTCTGCCCGTTGCAGAACTCCGTAAGTACGAGGCAGTCAAAAAGGCGCATCCCGACGCGCTGGTCTGCTTTGCTCAGAACGGCTATTTTGAGCTGTACGGCAAGGACGCAGAGAAAGCCGCGCCGCTTCTCGGCACAAAACTCCTTGAAAAGAAGGTGCGCGGCAAGCCTTCTGTGCCGGTTACTGGTTTCCGTGAAAGCGCATGGGTAGCTGGTTCTCATAAGCTCTGGAAGTCCGGCATGGATGTCTTTCTCAGCAAGGACGGCGAGACCTTCAAGGAACTCAAAGCCGCAGATTACATTCCTGTCGGCGCAACGCTGAATGTGGATGGGATCAAGTGCAGAATCGACGCGGTTGATTTTGCCGCTGATGAAGTCCGGCTGACCAACATCGAGGACAAGAACCGCCCCATCCGCTTTTCTGAGAGCATCCAGTATGTCCGCGCCTATGTGGAGGATGCCGGAACTGCCATCTACGACACCATCCCGAAGAAGCCCGCTGCCCGTGAATCCATCCGTGACAAACTGAAATCCGCACAGAAGGCACAGCCGCCTCACACACCGAAGCCGCAGAAATTGAAAGGAAAGGATATGGAACTCTGATATGAAAAACTTTACCGTGGAAGAAATCAACCTGATGTGTTGCTTCAACACATCCAGCCGGAAGCGGCTGATCGACGATATGAAGAGCGTCACCCTGAACGACATGGACGGTGAGATTGCGGAGCTGATGTATAAGACCGTCCGGAAGCTCGAAGTCATGACCGACGCGGAGTTTGAGGAACTGTATATCATGCCGGACGGCATGGTGGATGACTGAAAGGAGGATGCCTATGCCCGTATTAGACGGTGATTTTGAAGCCTTCGTCACGAACCTTGGCAAGTACAACGAGGGTATGCTGATCGGTGAGTGGGTGAAGTTGCCCACCACCGAGGAAGAGATGCAGAAGGTCTTTGAGCGTATCGGGATCGGCAAGCAGGATGAGTTCGGTCAGCCCTACGAAGAGTGGTTTATCACCGACTACGAATGCCCGATCTATGGCGTTCAGAAGATGCTTGGCGAGTACGAGAGCCTTGATAAGCTCAACTACCTTGCCGCTTTGATTGACGAGCTTTCCCTGAGCGATCAGGAAAAGCTCGTTGCCATTATGGAGGCTGGCTGCGATGAGGTCAGCGACATCGACGATCTCATCAACCTGACGTTCAATCTGGACTGCTACGACATCATGCCCGGTATCAACGACGAATATGACCTCGGCTATTACTATGCCAACGAAGCCGGTATCTACTCCGAAAAGGATCTCGGTCCTCTGGCAGACTACATCGACTATGAACGCTATGGTCACGACATCGCTTATGATGAACAGGGACGCTTCACCGATGAAGGCTATGTCCGCGTCGCAAGCGAACGCTGGGACAGGCAGTTTAACGGTGAGCTGGACGATATTCCCGACGAATACCGGATCACCGGCTCAGGGGAAGACGCCGAGCGTGACAGCACCATCGCCGTTCTCGTCGTTGAGCCGGGAAAGGAGCCTTATGTGAAGGAGATTGACTCGGATCTCAAGTCCTTGCAGCATGAGGTCGGCGGCTGCATCGAGGCAATTTATCCCTACGAAGACCCGGTTGCCTTAGTCTGCAACGAGGAAGGCAAGCTGGAAGGTCTGCCCCTGAACCGCGCTCTGCGTGATGAGGACGGTGACATCTACGATGTTGTTGCCGGAACATTCATGGTGGTCGGCTTGACGGATGACAGCTTCGACTCTCTGACCGTAGAGCAGATGCAGAAGTTCGCTGACCACTTCAAGGTGCCGGAGCAGTTTGCAAAGCTGGGCGATAAGATTGTTGCGATCCCCATGATCTCGAAGGAGCAGCAGAAGCAGGAAGCTACCGAGCAGAAGGATTTTGAGATGAATGCCGATACCTCCGGTCTGACGGTTGCCGGACACATCGGGACGTGGCACACCATTGACCAGCACGAGGTCGGCGGTCACAGCTTTTACCTTATGGAGCATGACACCTACGGCGATGAGGCGGCTTGCATCATCGTCGATGAGCGCGGCAAGCTCGTCCTTGATGATGTCTACAACGGCTTCGACGATGACACGCTCCGCCTTCTCGACCTTGAGGTCAAGGAAGTGCCGGAAATGCCCGATTCCGCGCTCTCCGTTCAGGATATGAAGGACTACGGCTACGCATGGGCTGGCGTTCTTCCCGCCGGTCAGGAGGCGGCTGAGAAGGCTTTGGAGAAGGGGTGCGAGGTTTACCGTCTATATTCCGATAATACCGAGGGCTTGTGCGTGGATGCCAAGGAGATTGCCGATCATGCGGCAAAGGGCGGAATGCTCGGTATCAGCAAGGAAAGCTGGATGGCGGCACTTGAGAAGGAAAACTACCTCAAGGCAGCGGAAATGTCGATGGAGGATGACTACGGCATGATTGATGGGATCATCAACAACGGTCCGAAGGAAGACAAGACCCTTAATGTCAAAGCCCCCGAAACCGGCGAAAAGTCCTCCATCATGGACAGGCTCAAGTCTGCAAAGGCTGAAAAGCAGAAGGAATGCTGCCCTTCCAAAAAGCACAAAGGAGAGATTGAGCTGTGAGCAGAAGTCAGAAATGGCGGCAGGAGTGGTCGTTCTTCATCGGGGGCAGCGGACGCCGGAAGTATAACCGCTTCTGTGTCCGCTGCGTCCATAGCTGCAAGCAGAGCTTCCGTGCGGATCTCATCGCCTGTCCGCACTTCTCCCGGAAGGGGGCGCAGAGTAGACAATTAGGGGTCGAAAAAGCCTGTGATTGTAAGCCTCAGAGCGACGCAAATTGACCAACCTAAGTGATTGTATTCCCTGCGCGGTTTCATCCTTAGCGCGGAAATAAGTGTCGATTTCGGCACTTGTTTGAATGCCCGGAAAACGAACCAAGAGCCTCTGTCGATGCCCGTTTTGGGTGTCGGCAGAGGCTCTTTTTTTATGACATATTCAAAATAGCGGATAGCAGCTCTTGAACCTGTTGCCGGTATTCCGGCTTTATATCCGAAATACGTCTGGCAAGCGCAAGGGCTTCCGCTTCTGGATCGTCAGTCCCAAAAATAATTCGGTCTGCGCTGACGCCGAGCAAACGGCAAAGACGCTGCAAGGCTTCAAGAGAGATACCGGATGCACCACGCTCAATGGCACTCAGGTGATTCGGCGTCATGCCAAGCATTTCTGAGAGCGTGTCCTGCGTATAGCCCGCCTGTTCTCTTGCCACTTGAATATTGCCGCCGATTTCAATATTGATGTCCTTCTTCTCTCGCATAGCCTCACCACCTTTGCATTTAGTGTACCTAACGGCGGTGTCATTATCCACGGTACGCCGTCGTTGATTTTACTAACGACAATGCGTTGACTGTCCGTGATGAGGGTGATAGAATGGAGTTACCTACCAAAAGAGTGAAAGAAGGGGTGTCATGTCGCGCATTATTGAGTTTAGAATGTCTGCTCAAAAAGCTGCAAAGCAATCCGTTCAAGGCAAGACTTGTGCGTTTACCGGTCATAGACCGCAGAGTCTTCCATTCGGCTTTGATGAATCCGATAAGCGTTGTACTTCTTTGAAGTCTGTTATGCGGGATCAGATTGTAGCACTCATCGAGAACGAGGGTGTCACGCATTTTATTACCGGCATGGCTCTTGGTGTTGATATGTATGCTGCGGAAATTGTACTTGATTTGAAATCAAAATACCCTCACATTACTCTGGAAAGCGCAATCCCTTGTGAGACACAAGCGATCAAATGGTCTGTGGCTTCACGGGAACGGTATTATAATATCGCGGCAAAGTGTGACAAGGAGACCATGCTGCAACGGGAGTACACGCCGGACTGCATGGACAAGAGAAATCGGTACATGGTCGATCACGCCGATTATATTCTCGCAGTATGGAATGGATGCCCCAGCGGAACTGGAAATACCGTGAGGTATGCCCACAAAAAGGGCAAGTCCATCATCGTCATCAATCCGGCTTCCCTTGAAGTCACGCAGGAATAAGGCAAAAATCCCCCTTCTAAATCAAGCGTCGTGAAAACCGTGAAGTATTTCCCGATAGTGAATACACATTGCACTGCTCAGTGATTATTGGAAACGAGTACGGCGTATGCTGCCCAGTGAACATCTCCACGGAACACATCGAATTTTCGCGGCTTCGTAAAACGGAAAGTGTCACCTTATGGACAGTCCATTGCCGAGGGAAAAATAAATCGCTGGAAACGGGAACGCCCCCGGCACTGTGCGTCTGGCACAGTGTCGGGGGCGTTTTTTCGTGTCTTAGTTATGAGCCAGTTCATTTAGGAGCTGCTTTCGATAGTCCACATCCAAGACGCAGCGATGGAAGTCCATCAGACGGTGTTCGTCGAACAGCTTTTCACAGAGCTTGGTCAGCGGATGATTCATCAGCTTTGCAGAAATCCCGACCTCGTTGAAAAACCTTGCCCATGTGAAGACCTCTTCTAAATCCTCCTGCTCAAGCGTGGTGGGAATGATGGCGTTGCAGAGACGTACAATGGGGCTATCCGCAAATCGTTCTGCCACTTCCTCCGGCGAGCATTCATAGCGGTCACAGTCAAAGGAAAGCGCATCCTCAATTTTAAGATAATTTTCGATTTCATCCCGCGTCAAGGTTATGGTGTAGTCTCCCATACCAGACGGCACATCAATATTCTCCATGACATCAAGTTCGTAACGAGAGCCGCCGATGATTGCCTCAAAGGAGAAAGACTGACCGATTACTGCTGGGTTTTTGTCTATCTTGTCCTCGTTCAGAAATGACAGCGGATTGTACTCTGTCAGTTCCCAGTCGATTTTTCCTCTCTCTGTTTGTTCGGCAATCTGCTGGATCAAATGTCGTTCTTCTTCGTGCAGATTTTCATTGTACATCATGATACACCTCCGTTTTCTGATTCTCGTTTTTTGGGGGCTGCTCTATGTTTCCGAAGAGACTGCCGTTTGTATCATCATTCCTTGGCTGAGGGCAGACTTTCGTAAAACCTTTTTAGCTCATCCAGACTGCTTGTACGATTCTTGATAGGCAGGGAGTCCCATGCGATGTCATGATAGCGTTCCGGCGGCTCGTCCCGCAGTCTTCGGTCGATGATGCAAACAATGCCTGTGTCTGTGAAATTACGGATCAATCGCCCGATACCCTGCTTGAGTTTGATAATCATTTCGGGAACGCGAACATCCATCAGAGCATCCTTAGCAACGGAACACTTATACTCGATAATCGGATCGGGGACAGGAAACGGAAGTCGGAAAATGATAACATTGGAAAGACTTTTTCCTTCAATGCTGATGCCTTCCCAGTATGCACCCGTCCCCAGAAGCACGGAGTTCGTATCTTCCTTAAACTCAAGCAGCACCTTGTCCTGCGACGATCCCGGCTGCTGCATCAGGATTTTATACGGAAGGTTCTTCTGGCTGAGAATGGAGTAGACCTCTTCCATGTCGGTCTTTGCCGTAAACAGCACGAGTGCCTTTCCATTGGAAATGTTCAGGATCTCAAGCAGCCGCTCCACGCCCTTTTCAATGAAGGCTTCATGTTCTCTGGTCGGGTGCGGGAGATCGTCGCAATAGTAGATCATGGCGTGTTCATCGTATGGATATGGGGAAGGCTTTGGCTCGGATAAGCAGCCGCGATCACCAGCGGGAAAGCCGGTATTGCTGATAAAGTAAGAATACTGTTCTTCCAGAGACCCGCTCGTGGCGTTCGTCAGCGTGGCAGAGGTCAAGATGGTTCTTTCATCACCATTGAAGTATAGGCGGCTCACAATTTCTTTTGTGTTTTTAGGGCAATAGACGAGTTCCGTGTTGCTGCCGTGCTGCTCAATCCAGATCAACATATCATCTATCCGGTCAAGAAGCTCTGAAAGGGACTCGCTGACGGCATCCAAATCATCAGAGGCAGCAAAGGAACGGTTGTTTCTGAAATCCATGCTGGAATAAATCTGAATGCTGGACGAAAGGTTGTGTATGGCGGCGTTCATCTCGGTAAGCAGTTCAATCGCACTGCCATTGTTGTCGAAGAAAAAGCGGTCAGCGTAGCGCATATTCTGCTCTGCCTCGTTGATCTGCTTTTGGACTTGTGCTTTCAGGCAGTTATAGAAGGCGATGATTGCGCTCTCTGCCTCTCGCTTTTCACCTGACACACTGCTCTGGTCAAAGGATCGCAGCTCATAGAATGCGCTCTTAATCATTCCAAAGAGCATACCTTGCCCGAAACGCTCCGTTGTGGCACTTCGCACCTTATCATCCAAGTTGTGTGCTTCATCCACGACAAGCAGATCAGCGGCGGCGTTAATCAGCCCTTCCTGACCGCGCCGGAGTTTCATGAAATGCTGGGTTAGAAAATCCTGATTGCACAGTACCACTCCATCCGTAAACTTCAATGCTGCACGGACCTTGTAATACTTGCACTTCTTTTCACAGGAGCCGCAATTCTTCATGCTGAACCGCTGCACATTTACCTTGTCCCAGACGCCTTGCGGCAAAACCTCCGGGAAATCCTTGCGTTCCTCATACCCCTGCTGGATTCCTTCTTTGAGCGCGTCCGGTGGGTCAGCCTTCGGGTCACACATATACTCATCTGCGCGTTTGTTGCAGAGATAATGGGTCTGTCCTTTTGCGAGGATGACATCTCTGTTCAGCCCAAGAAGGGGCATTACCGCGTGGACATCGCGCCAGAGCTGCTCTTGAAGCGCAATGGTCGAGGTTGCGATGATAACCGGCTTGTTCATGCGTTTGCTGTACAGCAGCACCGGCACAAGATAGCCAAAGGACTTTCCAATGCCCACGCCAGCTTCAATCGCAAAATGCTGATCGTTTATGAGGGCGTCCACAATCTCAAAAGACATATCCTGCTGCCCCTCACGCATTTCCAATCCATGCTGCGGGGCTTCATCCCAAAAGAAGGTGCTGACTTGCTCACTCATGGAGTACAGCTCTGCCTTTCTGCGCTTTTTCCGTTCCTCCGATGTATTGAATCCAAAATAGAATCTGTTGTCCATCCACATTCCTCCCGGAATAGAAACCAAGGCTATCCGCGTTTCAGTTCAATGCTGACGTTTCCGTTCTCGTCGATGGTCAGCGTCATGTGCCTGATGTGCTTCTCATAGAACTGCCGCCGCTCTGCGGGCGACATTTCGATCCTCGTGTTTCGCAGAGCTGCATCAAACATATCGTTGACATTCAGGTGAACGGAGTTGTCAATCCAGCGGTACATCTCCTTGAATAGTGCGTTTTTCTTGATGTCCTCGCTGTTGCCGGAGTAGAAGTCATCCAGATAGCAGTAGAATATCCCGGATTCTGCAAGTGCCGCTTTCATATCCGGTCCGCATTTTTCCCGCTCTATCATGACGAGGAATCTGGCGTCCGGCAAGGAAGAGATAAGCCCCCAGTAGTCGGAATCGCTTGAGACGATGACGAAGGAATCCACTTGCTTCTGGTAGTGTTCCTGACAGGCTCTTGCGGTGAGCTTGATGTCTACCAGTGATTTGTTCTGCTTGATCCGCTCAATCATGATATGTTCAACGGGGATGCGGGTGTAGTTTTCGAGAATGCGCCATGCCGTAGCAGTATGTACGTCATCAAAGAGAATGATCGCCGTAATTTTCTGCATGACTTCATAATCAAGATTTTTGAGCGTGGCGCACAGCTTGTACGGGTCGGAGTTTTCGCAGTCCACCACCAATACGGTCTTCTCACTGTCATCTATGAAGTCATAGATATTGTTTTTTACAAAAGCCCCTGCATCGGAGACTTTACTGTATTCCGTGAAGGCGTCGCAATGCCATTGATAAAGCAGGGTAGCAAACTTCTTATCATTATAGAGGACATTACCCTCGTCCATCGGTACCCAGTTGATATACATTTGATAGGGGTAGTAGGGGAGACTTGCGTAATAGATGTCCGCAGCATCTTTCGTTCCGTCCTCTGTCAAACCGTTTGGCATGATGAAGAGTTCTTTTATGTATGCCCAGTTAATCCAGATTGGAAAGAGGCTTTTGCAGTTGTTAATGCGGTCTGAAATCAGCCGGTTGATCTCTATAATATGGTGACAGAGCTTTGTACTCGACTTCTTGATAAAGTTGATACCGTCGTTTGAAAGCTGCTGCATACTGGAAGCCGGGATGATCTCTGGCATTGAAAGCAGCCCTCGATACTCCATTCGCATAATGTCATTTATTTTCCGGTAGTTGCGCTCAATGGCGGTGCGGATGATACATAGATTACGAATGATGCGGGCATTTTTATCCTGTTCAAGCCGGTTGTATATCTCTATCTTCGGCGGCTCGTGTTCATTTTGAAAAATACGGAGCGGGACGCCGATCAGGTAGGCAACCTTCGATACAAGCTCGTAGGTGCTGTCTTTATAGGCAATCTGTTCCCCGGCATATTCATTGCCATTCAACATGACTGAATTGCCCATGATCTACTCCTTTCGATGGAACGCGGGTTATTGAGCGTACTTTTTGAAGTTTTCAGCTTGTTCCAGAACCTCCTTGTAAACATCATCAATGGTTACGGGGGGATAGTCAAATTCATCCAGTAGCAGTATGAGGTCAACTTGCAGATTTGCCTTAATGTCATCACGGGTAGACCAGTCGGTGTATTTAGCTTTGTCATCGACAATGATCTTGATCCGCTTCGACAATTCAATCATCTTATCGTCCGGGTACTCAAACTCGTACTTCTTGGCAACTGCCTTGAGAATGTCATAGAAGGCTTTTTCTTCATAGTCAATCCCCATACCCTTGAAGGAGTCTTTTTCCTTTTTGAGTTCTTCAAGGAGCTTCGCAAGTTGTTCCGCTACATCGTCAAGAACTTCGTTAGCGAAAGCCTCATCACGACGGCGATTATTGTACTCATCAACAACCCGTTTGAGACGGTCAGAGAACTCCATGCCCATGATACGGTTGACCTTTTTATACTCATCAATCGCCTGAGAGAGAAGCCGCTGCAATACCTTGATTTTGGTGTTCGGTAGCTGGATTGCGTTGATCTTATCCAGATACTCGTCGCTGAAAATATCAACAGAGATATGCTTTCCTGTTTCAAACAATTCCTCTATACCATCAGATTGAATTGCACCTTCAAGAAGCTCACGGACACGGGCATTCATTTGTGAAATGTCAGGGGCATCGCCCTTTGTGAGTTTGAAAAGAATAGAGCGCACAGCACAGTAGAAGTGCAGATAGTCCTTTTCTTTATCAGAGATAGCCTCACTTGAACTGCATAGGTTGAACGCTTGTTTCATGCGTTTGACTGCCGCCATAAAGCGAGTTTCCAAATCCTCCGTGAGCTGTACATACTCAACAGCACGATTGAGGCAAGCAAGCTGCTCTTTTGGTGAGCCGTTGAAGTAATCTGTGCTATTGAAGTTGTGGAACATCTGAGCCAAGACATCGAGCTGGTCTTTGACAATCGTGATAGACTGCTCGACGCCTTCAAACTCATCGCTCTCAAAGTTGGTGTACTTCTTGAGGGCGAGATTCATGTTTTTCTTAATGCCGATGTAGTCCACGATCAAGCCCTTGTCCTTGCCGGTATAGACGCGGTTGACGCGGGAAATCGTCTGGATAAGGCTGTGCTGCTGGATGGGCTTGTCGATGTAGATTGTGTCAAGTGCCGGTACGTCGAAGCCAGTAAGCCACATATCAACAACGATGGCAATTTTGAAGTTTGATTTAACGTTCTTAAACTGACGGTCAAACTCCTTGCGATCATCCTTCGTTCCCAGCATTTCATAAAGCTCAGGCTCGTCATCTTTATTTCGTGTCATGATGAGCTTGATCTTCTCAATGGGTTTGAGTTCTTTTTGTTCTTTTTCTGTCAGCTCAATTCCGTCAGGGCAGACCTTTTTCTCTGCCCATTCCGGTCTCATTCCGACAACAATCTGATAAAAAGCGTATGCTATCTTGCGATTGGAACAGACAAACATTGCTTTTCCTGCAACAGTAGCTCCTTCGGCAACGCGGGTCTCATAGTGGTTGATAAAGTCCTCCGCAACCGCGTGAAGTCGGTCAGGATCGCCGATTATTGCATCAATATGAGCAACCGCCTTCTGGCTCTCCTCAATCTGATGCTCATTTGCGCCTTCAACAGCACAACGGTCATAATAATCTTCAATTTCCCGAACCTTTGCTTGATCAAGCGTAACCCGCGCAGCGCGTCCGTCATAGACAAGGTTGACTGTGATACCGTCTTTGACTGCCTCTGTCATTGTGTAGGCATCAACAACCGGACCGAAGACTTCAATCGTGCCATCTACGGGCGTACCAGTGAAACCGACATAGGTTGCGTTTGGGAGAGAGTCATGTAGATATTTTGCAAATCCATAGGTTCGCTCTACACCTTCAGCGGTGACTTTGACTTTTTGATCAAGGTTTATCTGGCTACGGTGTGCCTCATCGGATATACAGATTACATTCGCTCTATCCGTCAGAAGCTCCAAATCCTCGGTAAACTTCTGGATGGTGGTCATGTACACCCCGCCGCTTGTCCTGCCTTGAAGTTCCTGACGCAGCTTTTCGCGGGAATCAATGCTCACAACGGTTTCGTCACCAATGTACTTCTTGGATGCTACAAACTGCTTTGATAGCTGGTCATCCAAATCCGTTCGGTCGGTAATAATCAGGATTGTAGGGCTATGGAAGAAGGTACTCTTCATAAGCATTCTTGTGAGGAAGAGCATGGTATAGCTTTTTCCGCAGCCTGTCGCGCCAAAATATGTACCTCCCTTGCCGTCCCCCTCCGGTCTGAGATGCGCCTTGATATTCTCAAACAGCTTGACCGCAGCAAAATACTGAGGATAGCGGCAGACAATCTTGAGGTCTTTATCTGAGCTATCAGGGAAATAGACAAAATCCTTGATAACTGCCAAAAGGCGTTCTTTGCGGAACAGTCCGCTCACCATAGTTACAAGGGAATTGATGCCGTCCAATTCTTTATCGTCAGCTTCAATCTTTCTCCACGCATAGAAGAAGTCATACGGGGAGAAGAAGGAACCGTATTTATTATTTGCACCATCGCTTATGACGATGAAGGCGTTATACTTGAAGAGTTCAGGAATATCACGGCGATAACGCACGGTAAGCTGAGTATAGGCGTCCATGATCGTTGTGTTTTCTTTGACTGCGCTCTTGAACTCAAGCACAACAACAGGAATGCCGTTGATGAAGACAATCCCGTCCGGTATGCGTAGCTGGTTGTTGATGCCTTCAATTTCAAATTGATTGACGATCTTGAACACGTTTTTCTCTGGCTCATCAAAGTCAATCAGCTCAATGTAAATGTCTTTCTTTGTGTGATCCTCACGGTTGAAGATGAAGCCGTCACAAATCATTTTGCAGACTGCTTTGTTTGCTTCGTAGATCGTACCGGAAATAGACCTCAGGCGAAGGATGATGCTATCAACTTCGCTTGGGGTAAGTCCCTCTGAGGCATACCTGTTCAGGAGGTATTTCCGCAGATCGTCGATAAGCAGAACCTCAGAGCGTTCACGGTGGATCTGCTCACCATTCAAATAGATATACCCTTCATCTTGAAACAAATCCATGATGGACATTTCAAGAGAATGCTCATTGAAGTTCGCCATTATCATTTCCCCCTAACTGTCTTCGCATTTCTTCTTCAAATGCTTTCTCGCTTTGTTGGAAGTCGTATTCCTGATACTTTAATCCTAAGCGTATCAGCATGAGCGTTCCTTCCCAGTCATCTATATTAGAGTATTGCTTTGCGCGGTTTACATCTGTAAGAATACCAAGAATCAAGCCCGTACAATCAAGCGCAAAGTCTATCATTTCCTGAACGTCCGGATAGGAAATAGGGTAACGGTCCGGAAGGTTCTCACTGTTCACGATGCGCTGCTCATCGTTGTGGGCATAGAGTTTGTTTCTCTGCATTCGGATATTCTCTCTCTTTTTGCTCAGTCCGTTGAAACGTTTCTGATATAGATCCAAAAACTCCGGGAAAGTCAAATCCACCCGAACAGGAACATTGTCCGCATCAGGAATATCAAACGCTGCGAAGAGTTTTCTATCTGCCTCAACCCGGTTCTTAAAGAAGCATTCCTCTTGTGGCTTGAGTTGGTGCTGATATGGGATCGGGTAGGAAAAGGTTGTTCCGTCATGATCCACCGTCAAAGTTTCTCTGTACTTCGGGAAAAGGTCTTGATTTTCCTCGCATTTAGCAAGGAGGGTTCCAATGGACACGACACCATTCGAGCTATCATACAGTTTGGCAATCTCCATGAAACAGGCTTTCATCAGAGCATCATAGACAATATGGTAGAATGCTGGCGAAACCTTCATTTCTTCGGCATAATTACGTTGGTTCTTCCGATACTGTTGCATGATCAGGTAGTAGGCTTTTGCGTCGAAAGCTCCTTGGTGAAGTTCTTCGGCAATTCTGATCAATGTTTCCTTGTCCATTTTCATCCCTCCCTTCGTAGGAAAATGATAATTTAGAAGCGACAGCACAAGCAGTATTCCAAGAACAATTTGCTTCTTTTTATGGTGCTGATGAGCTTCCAGATGGTTACCGTATTATCAATTTAGATAACCTTTGCACAGTTAAAGGTGGAAAACGTCTGCCTGCTGATTGCAAACTGCTTGATACACCAACAGATCACCCCTATATTCGTGTGCGTGATGTTGGAAGCAATCGCTATGTGTGTCTAACAAACCAATTCCAATACATTGATGAAGAAACATACTCGGCTATTTCTCGTTACATTGTAAATACCGGGGATATTGTAATTTCTATTGTTGGAACAATCGGTTTGCTCGGCAAAATACATTCCTCACTCGACAAAGCCAACCTAACTGAAAACTGTGTTAAACTCGCTAACATCCATACTGTAACATCTGATTATCTCTATTACACACTCTGCTATAAAAAGCAGATTAAAGAGATTGATCTGTTGACGGTTGGAGCAGTTCAAGCAAAGTTGCCTATGTATAACATTCAGTCAATGAAAATCCTTGTCCCACCGACTAAGGCGATTGAGGCATTTCAACGCAAAATGAATGTCCTTAATGAGCAAATCGAAGCAAATACAGTCGAAATCCAAAAGCTCTACGAGCTTGAAGAGGTTCTACTTGCGAAACTGTCCGATTAAGCCGCTAAATTATCATTTATCCGCCGCTTTAGCTCAATTCGCTCTGTAATGGTCTGATACGCCTTCACAATGCTGCGCTGTTTGTCAATAGAGGGGACAGGTAGCTCTACCTTGCACATTTCATCCCAGTCCATAATTTCCCGGACGCTGCCGTGAGACTTAAAACGTGCATAGCGATCAAACTCCGGTCTGCTGAACCAGAGCATTAAGTATTCGGGCAGTAGCTCGTTTTCATCTTTCACCTCAAAAACGGTATAGATATTGCTGACAAGTCCCTCATCATAATCCGTCAGAAGAGCAATACCAATTTTGTCTCCACGCCGAGAAGTATCCGGAATGTAGGTAAACTGCCCCCGTTTGACTACCTTGTATTTCGTAAAGTCGGTACCAACCGTGTTTGCAATGGAGGGAATGAACATCTTTTGTACGGAAACACCTAAAAGGTTTTCCTCTTTTCCGTCTGTGTTCCTGACATCGACTTGGCGAATGAAATCTCCAAGCAGCCTATATCCTTCTTTCATTGTGACACCTCACCCTATGTATTTTCTATGTGCCAGCTTCACGTTTTGCTGTTTGACCATAGCGTAACGCATGGTCGTGTCGATTTTCTGATGCCCTAAGAGCTGCTGGACTTGCTCTATGGGCATCCCTTTGTCTATGGCGGCAGTTGCAAGCGTCCTTCGGAATTTATGTGGGTGGACGCGAGGCAAATCCAGTCGTCGTCCCAACTCCCGCAATCGTCTTTCAATACCGCCGATCTGTAACCGCCCATGTGGGGATGCCAGAGAAACAAACAGAGCGGGATTGCTGTCACTACGGCTCTCCAAATAGTTTTGAAGGTGAATCTTCGTCCTGGCATCGAAGTAAACGATTCTTTCCTTGCTGCCTTTTCCGAACACTACGCATTCGCGCTCGTTGAAATTGATGTCATCTCTGTTGAGTGCGCTCATTTCTCCGACACGCATTCCAGAGGATGCCAACAGATCAATCATGGCGAGATCACGGATAGAAGAGCAGTTATCTCGCATGATCTCCAAAGTCTCGTCTGAATAAGTCTCTTTGATTACCTTCGCCGTTTTGACCTTATGTATGCGGCGAACCGGACTTTTCACAATATGATCTTCATCCTCCATCCACGAGAAGTAGCTGGATAGAATCCTACGAATGTTATCAATCGTGACCTTGCTGGATTTTCTTTGCGTTTGGTAGTCCGTGAGATACCTGCGCAAGTCTTCTGTGGTGATTTCCTGCGCCAATTTTCCAATGCCGGACAGCATTGCAAAGATGGTCTGGCGATAGTAGTTCAGCGTTTTTTCCGAGCAGCCCTCAATTCGCTTGGCTGTGATAAACAAGGAAACCGTGTCTTCGCTTTCACTTACATCAGCAGCTTTGTCTCGATGGACTGTTACGCCGGTCAGTGCCTTCTCAAGTACAGCTTTAAGCTGCTTGAGCTGTGCATTGTTCAGATACGGAAGCATCTGCCGCTGCACTTCTTGAATCAGTTGTTCTTTCATTGTCGTTTCTCCTTTGTTTTAACTCAGAGAACGACAATCAGTGGCAGTTCCTTGTGGTAAAACTCTCGCCACTGGTGAGAGTTGTGGACTGTAAATGATAATTTAGCGGCTTAACCCTGAAAGCAAGGTCTGTGCGAAACCTGTAAGTTTTTCCATCTCAAGATTATTGTCAGCAACGGCAGCAAGGGTTGCTCTCACCAACACTGCCCAATTTTGCTGCAATTCAATCGGCGGAATGGGAATGTGTAATGCTTTAATATAACTTGTGGGCTTTGCGATTGATGGAACGCCGGTTGTGTTATCATTTGCGAGTAATTTCCTGCGCCCAGCATCAGTGTGAAAGTAGAAGAGAATATATTCAGGTAATAGCGTACACTGGTCGCAAGTAAGTAAAAACTGACTTTGGGAAATGACATACCTGTCGAATTTCGTTTTGTCCGGGACAAGTGCAACTTGCCCCAGTGTTCCACGATGAGTGATCACAATATCACCAGAGACGGCTATCGAATTTTTTAGCTGGCTTGCCTTTTCTTCCTCGACATATCGGAATGATCGTTCAGAAAGCAAGTAGCCAGAGATATTATCTCCGTTTAACACGGGAACACCATGATCAACAAAGCAGTCAGTTTTAATATTAGAGCCAAAAGGTCCCATTGCAACGCGGGACAATGATTTCCCCAAAGGATGAGAGAACCAATCACTCTGCTCGTCACGGTATTCGGGATGGGTAGCAAACGTCCGCATGAACTCTGTTTTGCAGAGTTCCACTAAATTATCATTTATCTCCTTCTTCATAGCAATTCGCCTTGTGATTGCCCGATAAGACTCTACAACATCAAGCTGTCGCTCGTAGGGCGGAACCGGGAGCTGAATGCGACAAAGATCATCCCATGTAATTCCGCCTCGAACACTACCGTCCGTCATGAACCAGCACTCGCGATCAAACTCCGGTCTGCGAAACCACATCATTAAGTACTCTTCATTCAAAATCGTTCGGTCTATAATTTCAAACATGAAGTACGCCGGGGAAACAATCGCCGGTTCTTCATTCTCATACAGTGCAATCGGAAGACGTTCATCGCGTCCAACGTGCATTGGGTTACAGGCAAACAATCCCTTGCTGATTAGCTTATACCGGCTCAAATCTGTGCCAATTACATTTGCGACGGAAGGCATAAACTCTTTGTCAATGCTTATGCCAAGAACTGTGCTGGTGACTTCCTCTGAGTTCCGATAATCAACAAGCCGAATATGCTTGCCGAGAGCTTCATAATTCGATTTCATAGCCCAGCTCCTTAAATACACTCAACAGGTCAGCCTTCGACTTCTCTTCTGCAACAAGCAGATCACGAAGCTCACTTTGCAGAGACTTCATTTTCGTATCAAAGTCGATGTTCTCATCACGGTTTACAAACTCGATGTAACGGCTCGGAACAAGGGTAAAGCCTTTCTCTGCAACCTCATCGAAGGATGCGCTGTAACAAAACTCCGGCACATTCTGATAAGTTTCTTCATAGCCTTCCTGCTGCCATGCGTGATAAACGCTCGTGACCTTCGCACGGTCTTCTTCTGTCAGTTCAATGTACTTCTTTTCATAGGGGCTTCCCATTTGCCGCAAGTCCATGAACAGGATCTCACGCTCACGATTGCGGAAGCGTTTTACCTCACCGTTTTCTTCAACCACACGAGCCTTTTTATTCTTGTTCAGAATCCAAAGCGTAACGCTGATGTCGGTGGTATAGAAAAGGTTGCGGGGCAGGATGATGATTGCTTCGACGAGATTGTTCTCGATGAGCTGACGGCGGATTTTCAGCTCTGTGCCATCGTCAGACAGTGCGCCGTTTGCAAGCAGGAAACCGGCAACACCGTTCTGAGAGAGCTTTGAAACAATATTCAGAATCCAGCCATAGTTTGCGTTACTCGTGGGCGGAACTTCATAGCCGTCCCAGCGCGGATCATCAATCAGCTCATTATCACCACGCCATTCTTTCTGATTAAATGGCGGGTTTGCCATAATATAATCTGCCTTGAGGTCCTTGTGCTGGTCATTGGTGAATGTGTTCGCTGCCATTTCTCCGAGGTTTGCAGAGATGCCGCGAATAGCCAGATTCATTTTGCACAGCTTGTACGTCGTGTTCGTATATTCCTGACCGTAGATAGAGACTTTCTTCTTGTTGCCGTGATGTGCTTCCACGAACTTCATTGACTGCACGAACATACCGCCAGAGCCACAGCAAGGGTCGTAGAGAATGCCATCATACGGTTCAATCATTTCTGCAATCAAATTGACAATGCACTTCGGCGTGTAGAACTCGCCCTTGCCTTTGCCTTCCGCAAGTGCAAACTTGCTCAGGAAGTATTCGTAGACCCGCCCTATAATGTCATTCTCTTTATCGCCCGTGTTGATCTTATCAATCTCGTCCAGCAGTGATGCCAGCTTTGCTGTGTCGATGTGAAGACGTGAGTAGTAGTTGTCCGGCAGTGCGCCTTTCAGTGCGGGATTCGCTTTCTCAATCGTATAGAGGGCGGTGTCGATTTTCAGCGCAATGTCATCCTGTTTCGCATTCTCCATGATGAAAGACCAACGGCTGATCTCAGGCAGGAAGAACACGTTGTCCTTCGTATAGAAGGCAACATTGTCAACAAACTTCTCACCGTATTTTTCAGAAATAGCTTTCCTTTGTGCCTCAAACTTATCGCTGGCAAACTTCAAAAAGAAGAGACTGAGAACGACGTGTTTGTATTCTGCTGGCTCAACAGACCCCCGGAGTTTATCTGCGGATCTCCACAGAGCTTCCTCCATAGAAATCTCCTTCTTCGGTGCCGATGCGGCTCGTGCCATATCAAAATCCTCCCTGTGTATTTATCTAACCAATTTTATAAAAAGAGCTGTACGAAAAACCGGACTCAGTTCTTGTCCGTTCGCACAGCCTCACATATATCTCCGATGTCACAGTTCAAGTAATCACAAATGCGCAGCAAAATAGAGAGGGACACTTCTTCCCCCTTATTCAGTTTTGTCCATGTTCCGGCAGACAGCCCTACTTCATGTCGTAGAGAAGCCTTCTTTATGTCGCGTTCCAGAAGAAGCATCCATAGTTTCTTATAGCTTATGCGCACGGCAACCATCCTTTCGCTTGCTTGCATTCAACATCGCTTATAATATTATACTGGATTTCATTCTCAAAAGCAATTCGTTGATGCAGAAATTAAAGAAAAAGTTTCAATTTCTCGAACCTTCTCTCAAGGATGAAGGGCATCTCCGGTCAACAGGAGATGCCCTGCTTTTGAAGAGATCATTCGCGCTGTGTGCTGCGCAGATGATCACGGTCATGGTCAACAGAAGGAGCGAGAAACGTATCAACATTAGACTTGATCGTCTCTATTTGCTTTACTTCTTTTTTGAGCTTCACACGTTCATCATAGAGCCGCTGCTGCTCTTCAAGAAGTCTCTGCTGTTCCGCTTGCAGCGTCTTCAAGCTCGGCAGTTTTTCATCGCCCTGCATGGCAAGCAGCGTACTTCTTGCCGCCTCGAAGATCACAAGCTCTGCCTCATGCCTTGCCTTGAAACCCGGCTTATCTTTCGCCTTCTGGAAGGCGTCATACACGGGCTTGAGCTGCTGATAGTTGGAGATATTCTTGATAAGCGGCTGGACTTCACGCAGACGTGCCTCAACGACTTTCAGTTCCTTCCCGGTACGGTCATAGGAGCCGTGAACGTCCTCAACCTTCTTCTCAAGATCGGCGTATTGAAGCAGATTATTCTCGGTGAGATAGTTGAGCGTCCGTGCCGCTTCCTTGAGGATCGTGAGCTTGGCTTTGTACTCGTAGCCCTTGCTGTCGATGAGCCTGATCCGCTCCTGAATATCTCCGATGAGAGAGATGCCCTTCGGCGTGGTCTGTCTCTGACTTCTTCGGGGCGTCCGTCCGGCAATCCGCTCCTTGATGCGTTCCTCGGTGTAGTTCTCTCCGATGGTTTTAGACCGGGTAAACCGCTCCTGACCTTCAGCGCGGAAGGAGATATATTTGCCGGTCTTGATTTCATAACCGGCTTCCTGCATAAGCCGCAGAAAATCATCGTAGTCCTTGGCTGTGATGACAAGCCGGTCGATGGTCTGCTTGAGTTTTTGCTTCCAGCTCGTGCCGCGTTTGGCTTCGGTGTACTCCTTGTAGCCCATGCCCTTGTTCTGAGAGGGAGGGATAACAGAGAGACCGTTTTCCTTACAGAGCCGGTCGCTGACCTCGCGCATATCATAGTAAATCCGCTTGTAGCTCTTGTATGCGTGGTAGTCCACAAAGTCAACCGCATTGAAAATCAGATGGTTATGAACATGGTCTTTGTCAATGTGAGTGGTCAGCACATACTCATATTTTCCTCCGAGGATTTCATCCGCAAATTGCTTGCCGATCTCGTGGGCAAGCTCCGGTGTGACCTCTCCAATTTCAAAGGACTGGATCACATGACGGGCTATGATCCTGACCGGGTTCATCCCTTTTTGCTCGGCTATTTTCCGCGTCCATTCAAATTCCCGCGCTGCGGTCTCGCTGGCACATCCGTAGGACGAGACCAGCAGCTTCTCGTCGGTCTTTTCGGGATTCAGGATGTACGCGATTGCCTTGCTCAAAGTTCCTCGGATTGCTTTGATTTTAGTAACTGCCATACCGCATCCATCTTTTCTTTCAGCTCGTCAATATCGTCCTGATAGAATCGCCCCGTCGAGTTGATTCTGCGGCAGACGGTATTGATGTTCACGCCGATCTTGTTGATTTCGGCGGCGAGCTTTTTCTGCTCTGTGTAGTCCACAACAATGATGTAACCGTCAATCAGCATCTTCCTTGCATACGCACCGAAGTTCTCCGTGCCGATCATTTCCATCTTCTTTGCAATCGTCCGTTCTTCCTGTGGTGTCAGCCAAATTTTCTTCTGAATGTCTCGTGTTCTTCGTACCATGCTGCGCCCTCCGTCGTAAAGATTAGAAGGGTTTGGGACTATCCCAACAAGCAAAAATCTGATGTTAAGGGCAGGGTCTCCTTAACTGATTTTTCTCCGGTGGGTACTCACCGGATTTGCTTGCTAATCTCCCAAAATCGTATTCCCCGAAGATTCCTCCGTGAAATGTCCCTTCACTTTACAACGGACACAATAAGAGCGTTTGTTGAGTACCGGATTTCAAAAAAGTCAAAAAATCATTGGATTTCCCATGTGAAAGCCACGGTGTCCGACACTTCAATATCATCCGGCTCGATCTCTGGCGCGGAGCATTTATTCATCGCCATAAGAGGCTGAATGCAGTCTTCGACCTCATAGCTTGTTCTGGAATACACATTGAGTTCGCCCCAGTTGTAGTCAATATTGAGTAGCTGCCCAAGCGTACTGCCTGATGCTTTGCAAAGAATCTCCGCCTTCGCTCTGGCATTCTCCGTCGCGCTGATTAGCAGCTCATCGCTGACCGCTGACGGGTTTCTTACAGTGAATACAATACTGAGTTCCGGCTTTGCACCGCAATCCGCAATCGCAGAAATGACCTTTGCAAGCTGCTTGCTGTCGAAGTCAAAGGCAAGTTTTAGGCGGTAGGTGCAAGCATATCCTGCAAACTCCCGCTTGTAATTTCCTTGCCGATCCTTGACGTTCTCGTACCTTGTCTGAACATCAAAGCTCGTGGTTTTCAAGTCTTCTTTGCGGTACCCAACGCAGACTGCGGCACCTTGCAGCCTTTCGATTTTCTCGGCAGCTTCCGACATTGCACGGTCATAGGTTTTAGATAAGGTTTCAATGTTCAAGGAGAGGATGATGTAATCCGGTCTGGCGGAGGCATTGCCTGTCCCTTTTACAGTGATCGTTCTCATTGCTTTCTCCCGTCCTTTCTGGAATTGAAGTCCTCATCAATACGCTTTTTCCAATCCGTACCTAGCGGTACGCTGCAACGGACAGCGGAAACCGCTTCGCTCAGAACTTCATAGTTGAGCTGCGTTCCCTCGCGGTCAGAGTGGTAGTTGACCGCTCGGTCTGCTCCGATTCCAAAATGCTTTGCCGTCTCAACTGCATCAATGTTTGCGCCGAGGAATAGAAACTCCCAGCCGTACTTTTCCTTCTGCCGCTCAATCAGCTTCTTGACCTTCTCGCTATCATAACGGCGGCTTGCATTCTCCATGCCATCCGTTGTGATGACGAACAGCGTGTGTTCAGGCACATCCTCAATTCTTGCGTACTTATGGATATTTCCAATGTGATGAATTGCTCCGCCAATAGCATCCAGAAGGGCAGTACAGCCGTGAACGTAATAGTCCTTGTCGGTCATCGGCTCGACCTTCTGAACCGGTACACGGTCATGAATAACCTCGCTCACGTTGTCAAAGAGGACGGTAGAGATCAATGCCTCGCCATTCTTCCTTTCCTGCTTTTCAATCGTGGAGTTGAAGCCTCCGATGGTGTCTGCTTCCAGTCCGCTCATTGAGCCGCTGCGGTCAAGGATGAATACGATCTCCGTTAAGTTCTTTCTCATGTTCAGTACCTTCGCATATAAAAATATGACTGCTTGGTGTCTCACCTTACAGTCATATTGTACTTTGGTATTCACTTCGTTTGGTCGCATGGCAAGCGACATTATTCCAGCGATGAGAACAGCTCCCCGTCAATGCTTATAACGTCATCCATCGGAATCTTCGTGCCGTCCTGCATGGTGATTCGCCGCTCAAAATCATCGACTTTTTTGAGCGCGCCGGTTGCCATTATATATTTGCCGCCAGCCTTCCGCTCATCAGGCTGGAAGTAGATAATGGTGACTTCCGGTGCATCATCAAGGGCGTCCATGAGAAGCTGATACTTCATGTCCAATGCAGTCAATGCTTCCTCGTCAAGCTCGATCTTATCATCGGTTAGACGCCCGGTTTCTTTGATGGCAGCATCGTAGCCGGTGAGTGCTGCGAAGGGAGCGAACTGCGCCGCACGATCTGACATTGGCATCTGTGGTCGCGTCTTGGAGACGTGGTGAGGGAGGTCGATTATTTCTCTGTATTTTTCCATTTCACATCCAGACCTTTCCCTTAATCGCGGAATAAGTATCTCAGCATTCGTTCAGGGTCATCCAAAAACTGTTTTGTGATTTTATAATGTTCTGTCTCTGAATATTTGACTTTGTGTATCCCAGTGTCGGTCATTTCGAGAATCTCAGCCTTGGGATATGTCATGAGTATAGGAGAATGTGTGGCAATGACAAACTGAGAGTTTTCTTCGACAAGCTCATCAATCGCAATCATCAACGACATCAATCTTTGCGGAGAAAGAGCTGCTTCGGGTTCGTCCAAAATATAAAGTCCGTTTCCTTCAAAACGGTTTGTTACAAGGGACAAAAAAGACTCTCCGTGGGACTGAGCGTGAAAAGAAACTCCACCGTAACGAAGGAGAGTGCTATGCTCATCTAAATATGTTGCCGTGTTATAAAAGCTTTCTGCTCTTAAAAAGAATCCGTCTTTGGGATAACCGGATTTGATGGTGGTTAGATACTGATGGAGAACAGAATGTGATGACTTTGTTGAGAAGGAGAAATCTCTGGACCCTCCCTCTGGATTAAAGCCCAATGCAACCGCAATCGCCTCAAGTAATGTCGATTTACCCGTCCCATTTTCACCAACGAAAAAAGTTACCGGTTTTTCAAAAGCCAATTCTTCAAGTGATTGTAGGTATTTGACTACTGGCAAATTAGCAAGATATGATGATTGTTCTGGAAACCCATTGAGTCTTATTCCGGTCAAGTAATTCATCGCTCTAATCCTTTCGCGTTACGCCTTATGCCCGCCGATCTGTGCATTCCGATCCTTTGCCGTTGCGCCTTCTTCAAGATTCATCGCCTTGAGGATTGCGTTCTTTCCGTACTTCTTCTTGATGGCGAGAGCAGCCTTCTGAATTTTTCGTTCCCGTTCCAAGGCAGCGTCTTCGGCTTTCCGCTTTTCCTCTTCGGCGGCATAGTCGGTGAAGAGGTCGAGCTGAACAGCACCGTCATTTTTCTTCGGCGCGTCCACTTCCGGCAGGACATGATTTGCCACAACATACATACGGCGGACAAGAAGATTCTTGTCCACAATCCGGTCGAAGAGTTCTGACACAGCACACATTATTTTGCGCGTGGATGATGTGTGTTCGCCAAGGTTGATAGAACCGTGCGCCTGTTTGGGAATCTCCCGACCATAGGGGTCTTTCTCCACCGCGCCGTGATACCTTGCCCGCCGCGCCGGATCGGTCAGGTTCTCAATGTCATAGCCAACGGTAAGAACCATCTGATCGGTGACAAGCCCCTTGTCCACCAAGTCCAGCACAAGCAAGTCCGTCATTTCCCGGACAACCAGCTTCGCCTTCTGCGGCTCATAGGGGCAGTGCAATACCTGACCGGAGCTGAGGCTGTTGGAGCTGGGACGGTATGCCTTGATTGCTTCAATGGTAGTTGGCTCCCAGCCCCACGCATGGTCGATGAGCAATTCCGCATTCTTGCCGAAGAGCTTGTAAAGCAAGTCCTCGTTCCGCTCGGAACAGAGGGCAACATCGCCCATGGTGAACATTCCATTCTGTTCAAGTTTCTTGGCAATGCCTCGACCTACGCGCCAGAAGTCCGTGAGGGGCTGATGCGTCCAAAGCTCACGCCGGAACTTCATCTCATCCAGCTCCGCAATGCGGACGCCGTTCTTGTCGGCGGGGATGTGCTTCGCCACAATGTCCATTGCCACTTTGCAGAGGAAAAGATTCGTACCGATCCCGGCGGTTGCTGTGATGCCGGTTGTCTCAAGTACGTCGAGGATGATCTTCATGGCGAGGTCATGTGCCGAGAGCTTGTAGGTATTCAGGTAGTCCGTCACGTCCATGAACACCTCGTCGATGGAGTAGACTACGATGTCCTCCGGCGCAATGTACTTGAGATAGACCTGATAGATGCGGGTGCTGTACTCCATGTAGTACGCCATCCGAGGCGGCGCGATGATGAAGTCAATCGCCAGAGACGGGTTTGCTTGCAGCTCCGAGAAGAAGTGCGATGTGCCGTCCAGTCTGTGTCCCGGTGCGTCGTGCTGCCGTCCGGCATTCGCTTCCTTCACCCGCTGCTTGACTTCAAACAGCCGCCCGCGTCCGGAGATGCCGTAGCTCTTGAGGGAGGGCGTGACGGCAAGGCAGATGGTCTTGTCCGTCCGGCTTTCGTCCGCGACAACAAGGTTTGTGTCCAGAGGATCTAAGCCGCGCTCCCTGCACTCCACGGAGGCATAGAAGGATTTCAGGTCGATTGCGATGTAAGTGCGTTGCTTCATCTTCTTTGCCTCCGCTTTCTTCTTAGATTAGCTCTAATGACATTTCATTAGAGTTTTTAATGTTGAATACGACACGCCATTCAATATCACCCTCCACCGGCTCAAAGTGTAGAGAGGAACAAGCCGCATGGAGTTTTTCTTTTGAGCTGCCTCCACACACGATTGCGATTGGACCGTCCGCTCCGCCGATAATGCCGATACAAGCAATATCGTTTTGTGCCTCTGGTGCATAGCGGTCAGAGCATGAGGCAATTTCTAAAGGCTTGTCTCCCTCAGCGCAATCACAGATCGAAATATCATTGTCCGGTTCAGGAGAAAGCGTATAGCTCATAGCAGTAAAATGCGTGGGATAGAACCACCGGTCGGAACCAACGAACTTTTCAGAAATTGTTTGCTGCTCCATTTCCTGAACGGTCAATGTATATTTTGTTCCGCTGACCGGATGGGAAAAAGAAAACGAATCGCCGGGAGCGTGTGTCTTGAAATGCGGTCCCGGGACACGGCGTGACTGCTGTTCCATTGTAAGGGAGAGGGCTTTTATTTCAGGACGGCGTTTGCTTGTCCATGGAAAAGCTGCCCGAAAAATCATCCATCCATAGGATGTATCCAAACCATAGTGTTCTAATGCCCACTTTGCTTCCGCTTCATTGATCATCCTGTCCGGCAAACATGGATTAAAGACCACCGAACAGCCGTGGGAGGTCAGCATTGTTTTTCCGTTCAATTCCAAACGAGGAATAAAGTCAAGGCAAAGTGGATTGTCTAAATCTATCTGCATTTGCTGCTCCTGTGTGAAGTATTCGCAGGAGTCGTTTTCGGGGTGTAAATCCCATTTAGTCATGAACTTACGAATGTCTTCATCTGGGGTGCGCATACAAAAGTCCATGACGAGTCCCTTACTGCAAGAATACGCCGCAGGAATAACCCAATGATGCCCAGCCCAGTCAAATTGCTTATTCAACCGGATTTCCGTTCCGGCACGGCCTTTTCCCGAATGTCCCCAGAAGTTTCCCTCAAAGTAGACCTTCCACTCAGGCATGGTCAGTTCTGCTTCCGGGTTCATATCAACATCATAATAGTCCTCGGTGTACTTGATCTTGCTGTAATCAAAAGATGCTTGCAGTTTTTTGATGTATGCCCACGGCTGTTCCATAGGCGTCAATTTCATTTTCTCGGCAAGCTCTAATAGCGTTCTTTGCTGATCCTGCGTTGGAGGGTTATCCCGCAAAAAGGCTTCAAATTGGGACTTATCCAACATCCACGCCTGTTCCAACGCTGCCGAATCACTGCAAGCAAGGAGCAGCCTCAAAAAGTCTTCAAAATTGTTTGCCAACGGATGAACATAATCAGGAGCCGAGTTCATGGGACTAACGGAAAAAACCACGCCGCCAAAGCCTCGAACAAAGCAGAAGTGGATGCCATCCACACCCGCCCAGCCAAAAATAGATGCACCTTTGGGCGTGCAAAAGTAGGGGTTATTATCTTCACGACGCTCCACCCCTACGGGCGAAAGGTCAATACCACTCCGCAAAAATTTCTGAAATACTTTATCCATAAGCCTTATGCTCCTATCAAGCTCTGGTCAAAGGCAAACAGAGCCTCGTTGATCTCAAAGACGTTATAGTTCCCATGCTCCACGAAATACTCCACGATGATGTCAAACTTGTTGGAGTGGGAGAGTGCAAAACCAGCCTTCATGAGCATATCCTTCATTTCCGCAAGGGGCAGCTCAAGGGCAATGGAAAACGCAATGACTGTGGGCTTGGAAGGCTTGTAGGACTTGTCCGAGCGGATCTTCGAGAAGAGTTTCCGGTCAATGTTCGCCTTCTTGTAGCACTGTGCGTCCGTCATGCCGCGTTCGTCAATCTTCCGCAGAAGCATCTCCGAAAAGCTCTCATCGATCTGTCCCAGTGCATCGTCAAGAGTTGCTGCCTTTTCAGAACTGACTGCCATAGGAGCTGCGAGCTTTTCAATAGCTTCATCACAAACGGATGACTCGCAAGGTATGGGTTCTTCCATCCGGAAGGCACTCATTCTGCGCAGACGCTCAGAACGACTATCGGTATGCTCGTCCACATAGCGGTCATCTATGTACGCTGCAATATCAGCAAATAGCTTCCCGCTGATCTGATAGGCTTTGCGGTCGAAGATGACGATGTACACCGTCATTTCGTTTTCAAGAAGGAAACTGCTGATGGTGTCAATCGCAACCTTGAGAGCTTGATCCTTCGGATAGCCAAAAATGCCGGAGGAAATCAGAGGGAACGCAACCGACTCGCATCCGTATTCCTTCGCCAGCATGAGCGATGTCCGATAGCAGGATGTCAGTAGTTCGCGCTCACCATGCCGTCCGTCATGCCAGCGCGGACCTACTGCATGAATGACATATTTGCAGGGTAGCTTATAGCCCTTCGTGATTTTTGCGCTCCCGGTTTCGCAGCCGTGGAGCGTTTCACATTCTGCCAGCAACTCCGGACCTGCGGCACGGTGAATACAACCGTCCACACCGCCGCCACCCAGCAGTGACTCGTTGGCAGCGTTGACGATGGCGTCCACCTTCATTTTTGTGATGTCATTTCTGACGATTTGAAGCGGCATTATTCAGTCCTCCGTCCGGTTACTTCGCGCCGGTCAGCAGCTTGTCCAGCGGGATTCTTTCCGGGTATTTTCCCTCGGTCAGAATGTCATATAAATACCTGTTATCCAGAATCATATCATCCCGGATAAGCTGCCAGTTTGCCTTTTTCCTGAAAAACACCTTGAAGATCAGAAAGTTCATGAACGCCCCAATTACCGGCGTTGTCATGCCGAAAGCCTCGGTGTGAGAGAAATGGCATCCTGTTTCAGTTCTTTTCCCTTCAAAGGTGATGAACGCCGTCTTCTTGTCGCTCCGGAATACAATGCGGAAGTGGTTCTCATCCTGTTCGCATTCCGTAATCGTGCCTGTCACATCGTAGTCCAGCCCCATGACGATCTCGCGGAAGCGGACCTTGCTTCCAGCATGATAGTTCCCGTTATAGAGATTGCATTCGATGTGGTAGGGACTCCATTTCACAAACTCTTCCTCAAAGTTAGCAGTCCATGCCTTTAATTTTTCATAGGAAGCCGGAATCTCTATCTGCTCTGTAAGAACAATCATTGTCAGTTTCTCCTATTCTGTCAAAGCGGCATCGGTGTCCGGGCGATCAGAATGACCGCCAGAATCGCGCCCACAAATGCAGCAGCCCCTATGACTGCCAACACCTTTTTGCCGAGTTTCTTCTTCGCTGCCTTGCCAATCAGCGCGGCGCAAGCCATGCAGACAGCCGCAGCAACAAGCGCAATGCCCAGCGTTTCCCATAGCCAAGAAAGTTCATGTAGGATTTTCATGCGATCATCATCTCCTGTTCGTTAAACTGGAATTTTCAAATTAGTCTTTGCAAATAACCTTTGAATCTTCACCATCAATTACAATTCCCTGACGGTTGTTAATTGGGCATAGATTCAAATC
>OGDQ01000166.1_pt1 | contig 57997 bp, 52 predicted proteins | sample 1570451 | NCBI WGS metagenome assembly OGDQ01 (sample SAMEA2582171, study PRJEB24529) | metagenome | biome: Human gut stool | place: China | collected 2011 | reverse complement strand
AAGCCGCTTGCCGCAAGCAGAAGGACAAGTAGGCTGACAGTTTGCTTTTTCATATCGAGTTTCGTTTATAAATCAACATTTCATTCGGGAATCTTTATCGACAAATATAGAACTTATTAACGAACTCCACACATAAAAAAGGAAAAATTAATTCCTGCGAACGGTTAAAACTTTCTATCTTTGCCGCCGTCTATGAAGAGGCTCCGTTACATATTCGCCATATTGATGTCCTCACTTATTATCATAAGTGGGGCGGGAGTTTCCATTATCCATTATTGCTGTTCGGGATGCCGGATGGAGCAACGTTGCTGCACGTCCGGTTGTTCGGAATGTGAGAAGGCGCACTACGCGTCGCAGGAAACCTGTAAAGATACGGGCTGTACCACCTTTCACTACAAAGTGGATGTGGTGAAGCATGTGCAGGAAGCGTCTTCGACAGTACCCGTATGCACGCTGTACTGCGAGCAGTTGCCGCAGTTCGGTTGCCTGTTGCCGGTGGAACTGCCGGTGACCGGAACGCAAGTCTATTCACCGCCGAGATATTGCGGTTCCAGGCATTATCTGGCGCTTTATTCCACACTGCTTATTTAGAGAGACATCCTTGCGGGACGGCGTTTGTTTCCTGCCGGGGAACGGTCTGTTCCTCACCGTGAAACATGTTGTTCCCTGCCGGGGAACGATACGTTTCATCCCATGGAACAAACAGTTTCATCCCGCGTAACGAATCGTTTCACCTCACGGGATTGGTATTTTCATCTCGTAAGACGGATATTTCCATCCAGTGAGGCGAATAATTGCTATGATTATCCGCAATGACGCCTTTATTATCATTTACGGGCGCCATGCCGGATAACCGTTTATTTGTTTTATTGTCACATTTCAAAATAAGAAAGAATCAGATATGAAATATATATGGTTAATGTTGCTGTTCTTCCCCTTTATCACTTTGCGGGCGCAGGTAAAGGGAACGGTAAAAGATAATCTCGGTGAACCGGTTGCCGGAGCCAACCTTTTCTGGATGGGAACGACACAGGGCGCCACCACCTCTGCCGACGGGAGCTTCTCCCTCGCAAAGCCTGCCGGTAAGCACATGCTGGTAGTCAGCTTCATCGGTTTCGAGAACGATACGATACATGTGAACGGACGTGATGAAACGCTCGACATAGTTCTTCGCGAAGGGGTGGAACTGAGCGAAGTCAATGTTGTCAGCCGTAAGCTCGGAACCATGAAACTGCGGGGCAGCGTGATGAACGAGGATATGATAAGCAGCGCCGAACTGACCCGCGCCGCCTGTTGCAACCTCGGAGAGAGTTTCGTAACCAACCCTTCGGTGGACGTGACCTATTCCGATGCCGCTACGGGCGCCAAGCAAATCAAGCTGTTGGGATTGTCCGGCACTTACGTACAGATGATGACGGAAAACATTCCCAACTTTCGGGGAGTGGCCGCTCCGTACGGGCTGGGCTATGTGCCCGGCCCGTGGATGCAAAGCATACAGGTGAGCAAGGGCAGCGCATCCGTCAAAAACGGTTACGAGGCCATCACCGGGCAAATCAATGTGGAGTTCAAGAAGCCGCAATTGCCCGAAGCCGACTGGCTCTCCGTCAATCTTTTCGGCAGCACCACCAACCGTTACGAAGCCAATGCGGACGCCACGGTGAAACTCTCCAAGCGTTGGAGCACCTCTTTGCTGGCGCATTACGAAAACGAAACCAAAGCCCACGACAGCAACGATGACGGCTTTGCCGATATTCCGCAGGTGAAGCAGTACAACGTATGGAACCGCTGGGCGTATATGGGCGACCGTTACGTTTTCCAGGCAGGCATCAAAGCCTTGTCCGAAGACCGCAACAGCGGGCAGGTGAGCCATGGCGGCAGCCATTCGGCCGACCCCTACAAAATATCCATCGGAACCGACCGTTACGAGGCGTTCACCAAAAACGCTTATATCTTCGATAAGGAGAAGAATACCAATCTGGCGCTCATCCTTTCCGGCTCTCTGCACAAGCAGGATGCCGTGTACGGACGTAAGCTGTACGATGTAGACCAGCACAACGCTTACGCGTCCCTTTTGTTCGAGACGGAACTCGGCAAGCGTCACAGCCTGTCTGCGGGACTGAGTTTCAACTACGATTCCTACAATCAGCGTTATCGGCTGACGAACGATGCGGAGCAACCTCTTACGAGGCAGTTCGTAAAGGAAGCCGTTCCGGGAGCGTATGTGCAGTACACCTATAATCTGGATGATAAACTTATCCTTATGGGCGGTATTCGCGGTGACCGCAGCAGCGAGTACGGTTACTTTGTCACGCCCCGTTTCCACGTAAAGTACAATCCCAACGAATACGCGCACTTCCGCCTTTCCGCCGGAAAAGGGTATCGCACCAATCATGTCCTTGCCGAGAACAATTACCTTTTGGCAAGCAGCCGCCGTATAGACATCGCCCGTAACCTCGACCAGGATGAGGCTTGGAACTACGGAGCGAGCGCTTCCTTTTACGTCCCCTTGTTCGGCAAAACGCTGAACCTGAATGCGGAGTATTACTACACGGACTTCCTCAAGCAGGTAGTGGTGGATATGGATACCGACCCGCATGCCGTTTTGTTCTACAACCTCGGCGGGCGGTCGTATTCGCAGGTGTTCCAGGTGGAAGCCACTTATCCGTTCTTTCCGGGATTCACCCTCACGGCAGCCTATCGCTGGACGGATGCCAAGACCACCTACGACGGGCAGTTGCGGGAAAAGCCGCTTACCGGCAAGTACAAAGGACTGCTTACCGCTTCGTATCAGACTCCGCTGGGCTTGTGGCAGTTCGACGCGACCTTGCAGCTGAACGGTGGCGGCCGTATGCCGACCCCTTACGAACAGGGAGACGGCGCGTGGTCGTGGGAACACCGCTATAACGGCTTTGAGCAGCTAAGCGCACAGGTCACCCGCTACTTCCGCAACTGGTCTGTCTATGTCGGCGGGGAAAACCTTACCAACTTCAAGCAGAAGAATCCCATTATCGACGCTTCCGATCCGTGGGGAAGCAATTTCGATGCCACCATGGTGTGGGGTCCGATGCATGGGGCAAAGGCGTATGTAGGCGTACGCTTCAATATTCCACGGATATAGCGTTTAATCAAAGAGATATGAACAGTGAAAACTAATTAAAAGAAAACATCATGAAAACAAGAAAGATTTGCATCGCCCTTGCGGCCGTATTGCTGAGTGCAACGACAGCCGTGGCCAAAGACCTGCGCACCGTAGTGTTCAAAGTGTCACAGATGACGTGCGAGAACTGTGTGAAAAAGATAAACAGCAATATCCGTTTCGAGAAAGGGTTGAAAAAGTTCGATACGGACTTGAAGACCAAAACGGTGACCATCACGTACGATGCCGACAAGACCGATATTGAAAAACTGAAAGAGGGTTTCAGAAAGTTCCATTACGAAGCCGAGTTTGTGAAAGAGAGCAAGCAGGGCGATAAGAAGTAATTGAACAAACGGCTCATTCCGGTTGTTGCTTTAGTGGATTCAGAGTAACAACCCCCTAAAATATAGAATGGAATGAGCAATATATTGAAGAAGGTATGTCCCGCGCAGGAATTACACTGCGCGGAATATGCCGATAGTATGGAAAGATGCAACATGGAAGAACGCAACAGGCAGTACCGCAGTCTGAAGATGCAGGCTGTCGGCGCGTGGCTGCTGGCCGTTCCGTTGTTGCTGCTTTCCATATTCGGTAATTATGTGTCCTATGGCAGCGAGATACAATTGCCGCTGGCCGCGCTTGCGCTGCTGTTTCTGGGAACATCTTTTTATACGGATGCCTGGAAACGGCTCCGTGAGGGACGCGCCACCATGGACACGCTGATTGCTTTCAGCGCTTCCGTGGCTTTTCTTTTCAGCTTGTTCAACACGTTCTTTCCGGACTACTGGCATGACGCGGGACTTCAACCGCACGTGTATTACGAAGTGACCGTACTGATTGTCGCAGTGGGGCTGACCGGTAAAGTGTTCCGGTTCCTGCCCGAAGAACTGCATGGTGAAGACCGCATAGCCAATATCATCTTTCCCGTGCTGACGGGAACGGCGGTTGCCGTGTTTTTTATCTGGATATTGTTCGGCGGTGTGGAAGCCGTGCCGCATGCGCTTTATTCGGTTATTTCCATTTTCATCGTCGCTTGTCCGTGCGCGTTGGGTTTGATAACACCCGTCGCGCTGATGCGCGGGATAGGCAGAGCCGCCGATATGCATATCTGGATAAAGGACTCCCTCGCTTTGGAACGGCTGAACAAGGCCGATGTGGTGGTCTTTGACAAGACCGGGACGCTGACCGAGGGACATCCCACCGTTACGGCCTGGTTGTGGGCGCAGTACCAGGAAGAATATTTTAAGATGGTGCTGCTGGCTGCGGAAATGAACTCGTCCAATTCGCTGGCGGCCGCCATCACCGCCGCCCTGCGGGAAGAGCAGATTACGCCCGCCCGTTTGGACAGCTGCGAGATTCTGAAAGGAAAAGGGATGAAAGCCGCTTATAAGGGTATGGAGTATTGGGTGGGCAGCCATAAGCTGTTGAAGGATTATCAGGTTTACCTGTCCGACGTGCTGGGCGATATGCTGGTGGAGTATGAGTCCGAGGGAAACAGCATCGTTTACTTCGGTCGTGAGGGTGAGCTGCTCGCCATAATTGCCGTTAAAGACCAGCTGAAAGTCACTGCGCTCGGTGTGGTGAAAGAGCTCAGAGGGCAGGAACTCGATATTTGTCTGCTGACGGGCGACGGCGAACGTACCGCTTCGACCATAGCGGGGAAGCTGGGTATCATCCGCTATCTGTCCGATGCCCTGCCGGACGACAAGGAAACTTTTATCCGCGAGCTCCGGTTGCAGGGAAAGACGGTCGTTATGGTGGGCGACGGCATCAATGACGTGCAGGCGCTGGCGGGTGCGGATGTCAGTATCGCCATGGGCGGCTATGCCGACGATACGCTGACGGATGAAGCCATGATAGTGATAAAATCTTCCGATTTGCAGTCGCTGCCCAAGTTGTTCGGCCTGTCGCGCCATACGCTCCGGCTGATGCGCCAGAACTCGTTCTGGGTGATAATCTATCATCTGGCAGGCGTATTGATAGCCGCGGGCATCCTTTATCCGGTGTACGGAATACTGTTGACGCCCATGCTGGCCGCAATAGCCATAGTGCTCTCCTGCGTAACGCTGATGAGAGGGTAGGTCAGCTGTTCCTGTATTCCAGCGGGCTCATTCCCATGTGTCTCTTGAAGTACTTGCCGAAGAACGAGGCGCTGGGGAAGTTCAGCGAGTAGGCGATTTCCTGAATGGTCATGTCGGTGGATTTCAATTTGGCTTTTATGTCGATGATGACGACATGCGCAATGATGTCCAGCACGTTTTTCCCGGTCACCAGTTTGATGGTGGTGCTGAGGTGTTGCAGGGATATGCCCAGCTTTTCGGCATAGAACTGCGCGCGGCGTTCGGTGGTGTAGTTTTCGATAACCAACTGTATGAACTCACGGCAGATTTCCTCTTTCCGGCTTTTAATCCTGTTTTGGGAGTCCGGACGGTTGCTGTATAACTCGTTGACACCGTAGAGAAGCGTGTCCAGCACGTTCTGCGCCATTCGCGTTTTGGGCATGTACGGTCCGGTGGAAACGCGTGCCAGCAATGCGAAGTAGTCCCTGAAGTAAGAGGCGACGGTTTCGTTGAGCGGTATCACGGGAGCTTCTATAATCTTGGAGTACGAGCTCATGGTGGATTGGATGATGTTGACTCCGTTGAGACAATGCTCGGAGAACCCGGCAAAACCTATCCGCACCTTTTCTTTCTGTCCGTGAAACTGGATGATGGTGCCGGGAAGGAGTGTCACAAAGTCGCCTTGTTTGATTTCGGTGTCCATCAGGTTGATGGATACCGTAATGGAACCTTCGGTGCATAATGCGAAGATACATGCCTTCAGACGGCATGATTGCTTGTATATGTTCAGAATATCTTCTGTTACATCCGTCCATGCAATCAGGTCTACGGGGAGATCGACTTGGGGGAATTCCATAAGTGTTGTCGTTTTTGGTCTGCACAAAGTTACGCTTTTTTGCTGAAAAGTATCGAAAAACTTGCAATCGGACAGGGATTTTTTTAATTTTAATTGTTATTAAAGTTAAGAGTGTTAATCTTATAACAGATAGAACTATGAAACAATACCGCAAACTTTTCTTCCTCGGATTTATATGCGCCGCGTGGCCGGTGTCGTACGCGCAGGCGCAGGATGTGTCGGCCGGTGTTCCCGACTCATTGCTCACCATAGGATATACCGTGGGGCATACCCGTAATATATCTTCCCTTGTGGAGAGTTTCACCGGCAAACAGCTGAAAGCAGACCAGATAACCAATCCGCTGGAAGCCATCTACGGCAAAGTGCCCGGCCTTACCATACAGCGCGCTGCCAACGGTACGGCCGCTTTGGATGCCGTACGCCTGCGCGGCACTACCTCGCTGACCAGCGGCAACGACCCGCTGATTATCATCGACGGCGTATTCGGCGATATTTCGATGCTTACATCCGTTTATCCTACGGACATAGAGAGCTTCACTATCCTGAAGGATGCTTCCGAAACGGCGCAGTACGGTTCGCGGGGTGCATCCGGCGTCATCGAGATTACGACCAAGAAAGGAGTGAAGGGTAAAACGAGGGTAAGCTATAACGGCAGTTTCGGCGTGGCATCTGTCTATAAGAGCCTGAAAATGCTGTCGGCGGATGAATTCCGCAAGGTGGCGGAGCAGACGGGCGTTTCCATTATCGACAAGGGGAACAATACCGACTTCCGGAAAGAGATACAGCAGACGGGATTCCAACAAGACCATCATATCGCTTTTTACGGCGGACGGGATGAGTCGAGCTATCGTGTGTCATTGGGCTATATGAGCCGGGAAGGGGTGATTGTCAACGAAAACATGAGGAATTTTACATCGAATATGAATATGACGCAGAGCCTGTTCGACGGTTTCATCCGGTGCGATGTCGGCATGTTCGGTTCGGTGCAGAACAACCGCAATCTGGTGGACGAGCAAAAGACTTTCTATTCGGCGGCTGCCTTTAACCCGACCTTTCCCAATCATAAAAACGGGGACGGCTCTTGGGACGGCGTGACGAACGCCAGCCAAATAACCAATCCGCTGGCATGGATGGAAGTGAAGGATAAAGAGTCCGTTTCGCGTATCAGCACGCACGCCAAGCTGTTGCTGAACTTCACGCCTGACCTGAAGATGCGGCTGTTCGGTTCGTACTCGTATAATATGGTGGAGAACTCCCAATATCTGCCTACCGGCGTATGGGCGCACGGACAGGCGTATAGAGGCGTGCGCAAGTCGGAGTCGTTGGTGGGCAATGCCATGCTGACCTACCGGAAACGCTTGAAGCGTCACTTCATTGATGCGTTGGCGCTGGCGGAAGTGCAGGAAGAGAAGTTTTCCGGCTTCTATACGACGGTCACCAATTTCAGTTCCGATTTATTCGGCTTTGATAATTTGCAGGCGGGCGCGCTGCGCCCGTGGGAAGGGACGAACTCTTATTACGAGCGTACCCGTTTGCTTTCTTTCATGGGACGTGCCAACTACACCTATGCCGACCGCTATGTGCTGACGGTGAATGCCCGTGCGGACGCCTCTTCCAAATTCGGCGACAATCATAAATGGGGCTTTTTCCCTTCGGTATCGGCGGCCTGGAATGTGACGGAAGAGGATTTCATGAAGCGGTTTCCGCTGGTCAATAATCTGAAAGTACGTGTGGGCTACGGTCTGGCGGGTAATCAGAGCGGGATAAACTCGTACACGACCTTGCGTCTGGCGCAGCCCAACGGGGTAGTGCCTGTGGGCAGCGCTCCTGTGGTGTCCTTGAGCGAATTGAGAAATACGAATCCCGATTTGAAATGGGAAGTGAAGCATAACTTCAATGCCGGTTTTGATTTGGCGCTGTTTGCCAACCGGCTGCTGTTCTCGGTGAATTATTACCTCTCCAAGACTACCGACATGCTGTATATGTATAATGTCAGCGTGCCGCCGTTTACTTATAATACGCTGGTGGCAAATATCGGCTCGATGCGCAACAGCGGCGTAGAAATCGCGGTAGGGGTTACTCCCCTGAAAACGAAAGATATGGAGCTGAACATTAATGCGAACGTGTCTTTCCAACAGAACAAACTGCTTTCGTTGAGCGGCGTTTACAATGGCGAACGCATTGCGGCCGCCGAATACAAGAGCATCTCCAGCCTGGACGGCGCGGGTTTTCATGGCGGGTATAATCATATAGCTTACCAGATTGTGGGGCAACCGCTCGGCGTGTTCTATCTTCCTCATAGCACGGGGCTGGTGTCGGACGGAAACGGCGGATATAAATACGGTGTAGCCGATTTGAACGGAAACGGTATCAGTCTGGAAGACGGCGAAGACCGCTACATTGCCGGGCAGGCTGTACCCAAAGCAACGGTAGGCTCCAATATCAGTTTCCGCTACAAGGATTTCGATTTGTCGGTACAGATAAACGGGGCGTTCGGGCATAAGATATACAACGGCACTTCACTTACGTATATGAATATGGGTATCTTTCCCGACTATAACGTGATGAAAGGCGCTCCGCAAGTCAATATCAAAGACCAGACCGCAACCGACTACTGGCTGGAAAGGGGCGATTATGTGAACTTCGACTATGTAACGGCAGGCTGGAATGTTCCGTTGCGGGGTACGAAGAGGTATGTTCAGAACTTGCGTCTGACCTTTACGGTGAACAACCTTGCCACCATCACCGGCTATTCGGGGCTTTCGCCGATGATAAACAGCGCTACGGTGAACGGCACTTTGGGATTGGACGACAAGCGGAACTATCCGCTTGCCCGAACCTATACATTGGGATTGAGTATTAATTTCTAAAGGAATAAGGATATGAAGAAGTATCGTATAGTATATTGGTTGGCGGCGGTGTGCTGTCTGCCTTTGTTTACTGCCTGTAACGGCTTTTTGCGTGAAGACCCTCGCGACGGAACAGACCATGCGGATGCGTACCGTACGCTGTCGGACGTATATCTCAATGCGGTGGCGTCTCTGTATAACTACGTAGGCGGTTATGCCGACAGTCAGGGATTGCAAGGTACGGGACGGGGTGTTTACGACCTGAATACGTTTACCACCGATGAGGCCATCATGCCCACCCGGGGCGGTGACTGGTACGACGGCGGCTTCTGGCAGGGATTGTATCTGCATAAGTGGGGAGTGAGCAATGATGCCGTTCAGGCTACGTGGGAGTATCTGTATAAAGTGGTGATGCTGAGCAATAAGTCGGTAGAGCAAATCCAAAAGTTCGGGGAAACTCACGATGCCCCCGAACTGCCGGCCTATTTGGCTGAGGTGCGTGCTATGCGTGCCATGTACTATTATTATCTGCTGGATTTATTCGGCAGAGTGCCGCTCGTACTCTCTTCTTCCGCATCTATGAGCGATATTGTGCAGAGTGAACGGAAAACGGTTTTCGATTTTGTTGTGAAAGAACTGCAGGAAGCGGCTCCGCTATTGGCGGAAAGCCGCAGTAACCGGCCGGGCGACTATTACGGACGCATCACCCGTCCGGTAGCTTATTTCTTGCTTGCCAAGCTGGCTCTTAACGCGGAAGTGTATACGGATAATGACTGGACGGACGGTGTGCGTCCCGACGGCGGAACTATAAGCTTTACCATAGACGGGCGGCAACAGAATGCGTGGCAGGCGACAGTGACTTATTGTGACCGGATTACTGCGATGAGGTATGCGCTGGAACCCCTGTACGAAACGAATTTCGCCGTATATAATGAATCCTCGGTAGAGAATATCTTCACTATTCCGATGAACAAGACTTTATATACCAATCAGATGCAGTATCTGTTTCGTTCGCGGCACTATAATCATGCCAAAGCCTACGGGCTGAGCGGCGAGAACGGGTCGAGCGCTACGAAAGACGCGTTACGTGTGTTCGGGTACGATACGGCCGAGGTAGACCCTCGTTTTGATAAGTGTTATTTTGCCGGTGTGATGTACGATTTGAAAGGGGAGTTAATCAGGCTGGACGATGGAACCGTATTGGAGTATCATCCTTGGGAAGTGGCGGTGGATATATCGAATACGCCTTATGAAAAAACAGCAGGCGCACGTATGAAGAAATATGCCATTGATACGGACGCAACCAAGGACGGTAAATTAATGGAGAACGATATCGTTCTGTTTCGTTATGCGGATGTGCTGTTGATGAAGAGTGAAGCGAAAGTTCGCAACGGGGAAAACGGGGATGCGGAATTGGCGCAGGTACGCAGCCGAGTGGGAGCTGTTGCGCGTCCGGCAACATTGGAGAATCTGCTGGACGAAAGGTTATTGGAGTTTGCATGGGAAGGATGGCGGCGGCAGGACCTTGTGCGTTTCGGACGATTTACCCGTGCGTACAGCGACCGTCCGCAACTGGCGGGCGAGGAGAGTGGATACACCACCGTGTTTCCTATTCCGGGCAATGTGCTGAAAATGAATGAGAGGTTGCGGCAGAATAAGGGGTATTTAATGAGTGATTAGTGGTTAGTGATTAGTGATTAGGGGTGAATGTTAATGAATTATGATTGGTGATGGATGACCGGTGATTAAATTGGGTAATAATCGGTGATTTGAGGGTAATGGTGCGGAAATAAAGAAAAAGTAGTATATTTGTTTTATGAGACTGGAAATATCAGATTGGAAAACTGTTCCCTATGCCGCAGCATGGGACAGACAGACGGAGTGTTTCGATACGCTTGTACAAGCCAAACAAGCAGGTGGGGAGTATGTAAATCATATTGTTCTCTGTGAGCATCCGCATGTATATACGTTGGGACGCAGTGGCAAGGAAGGAAATATGTTGCTGAGTGAAGAACAGTTGCATAAAATAGGGGCGTCGCTGTATCATATAGACCGGGGTGGTGATATTACCTATCATGGGCCGGGACAACTTGTTTGTTATCCTATCTTGAATCTGGAAGAGTTCTCTTTGGGCTTGAAAGAATATGTGCATTTGCTGGAAGAAGCCGTAATTCGTGTTTGCGCTTCTTACGGGATAACTGCCGGACGCGTGGAGAAAGCTACCGGCGTATGGTTGGATGGAGATTCACCGCGTGCCCGTAAAATCTGCGCTATCGGTGTACGTAGCAGCCATTATGTTACGATGCATGGTCTGGCGCTCAATGTAAATACGGATTTACGCTATTTCAGCTATATCAATCCTTGCGGGTTTATAGATAAAGGGGTGACTTCGCTCCAAAAAGAATTGGGACGGGAAGTGCCGATGGATGAGGTGAAAGAACTGCTTTGCCGTGAGCTGAGAGGTATGCTTGGAGATAGGCAATAGAGAATATATTCTCTTTTATATCATGAGGGTGTCAATCGGAGTTGCAGCATCCTTGTTTCTTTGATGTTAATATACAGGCGCACTGATGTTAACTTATAGCTTCTGATGATGTTAACTTATTGTGCATAGTGATGTTAACTTGCTATTTCCCATGATGTTAACTTCGGTGGGAGTTGTCTTGTTTTTACTCTGTGGATACAAAAAGGAATGGGGAAGAGTATGCCTGAAAGTGTTTTTTAGACGTTCGTTTGATAAACGCAAAGATATGGCAGTTTTTTGTATTGGCAAAATGTTTGATAGAAATTCTTTGAAGTTTATAGTCAATAGAATATATAATAGTCTGTATGTCAACAAATAAACCATTATAATAACCTCTGTTAATCTTTACTTATTTCCATATATTTCTACTGGATGCGATTTGCATTTGAAAAGTGTTTATTAAACGAACGTCTAAAAAACATATTCGTTTTTAAATCATTCGTTTACAGCTTTTTGAAAGCTTATTGATCACATAACTGTTTCAACGTTCTCTTTCTGTGATAGTGGGGAGCTTTGGGATAATATGGATGCAGACTAAACTATTGACTATAATTGCATTACATGAATTGACCGGAAAGAGTTATCTTATCCCGGTGTCCCCAAAGAATACCCTTTTCACAAGGTTTTGTTTCCCTCGAACTCTTACAATTCATACTTTGTAATGCCCGGCTTATCGGAAAAGATTAAATCTGAATCGCAGTACACCCCCGCTTGTCAACAGAACAAAGATTGCCAATTACATTGGTATGCTGTCCGTGTGACGTACAGCCGCGAATTGTCTTTAAAGGACTATCTCGACAAGGAAAATATAGAGAATTTCATTCCTATGCACTACGAATATATCATCAGGAATGAACGCCGTGTCCGCAAACTCGTTCCCGCCATACACAATTTGGTATTTGTCCGTTCCACTCGTGCGTGTATTGATGAAATCAAAAACAATCCGGCTCTGAATATCCCCGTCCGCTACATCATGAATCGCGAAACCCGCCAGCCGGTTATCATTCCGGATGCGCAGATGCGTAGTTTCATATTGGTTGCAGGTACGTACGACGAGGCTGTTATCTATGTGGAACCGGAAGAACTGAAATTAGTAAAGGGTACCAAAGTACGTATTACAGGCGGAGTGTTTGAAGGAGCTGTCGGCGAATTTGTCCGTTTGCGCCATGACCGCCGTGTAGTGGTGAATATAGAGGGTGTCATGGCAGTTGCCACTACATTTATCCACTCTTCACTTATAGAACCGATAGATAGAAACTGAAATATTTGTAACTCAATAACTTCTATATTTTAGATAAAATGAACGATCACGTTTCATCCTTGTATGCCCTTGCCCATGAGCTTCTGAATCTGGGTATGGACGGCAGTCCTATTTACAGCGACCACTTCGCCCGTCTGAATCGCGAAGTTTATGAACAAGCGCTCAATCTGTACAACGCTCCGGAAGGTAACACACCGGAAGAAGAAGCCGAGCTTTGTCTTTCTATTCTTCTGGCCTTGAATGCAACTTTTTATGACAATGGCCGAAAGCAGCAATTTATTCAGCATCTTCTCGACCGTTGTTGGAATGTTCTTGACAAACTTCCGGCTTCGCTTCTGAAAGTTCGTCTTCTTACCTGTTGCTATGGGGAAGTATATGATGAGAAACTCGCCAGCGAGGCACACTCCATTATTGACACTTGGGATGCGTCTTCTTTAACTCCGGAACAGACGGAAATCATCGGTGAGTTAAAGAATATGGAAGAAAATCAATACCCTTTCGAGATTGTAGATTAATTCCGCCTGACAGTCTTTCCCCCCTCTCTCGGTCACTAAGCGTTTAAGTTTTCAGCTATCAATCGCTAATCACTAAACAACAATTATCATAGTGAACTTCTTTTTTATCATTCTGACCTTTCTGATATCGGCGTTTATCGCCCGTATCCTGATACCCCGTATCTTGTTGATATCCCTGCGTAAGAAACTTTTTGACATTCCGGATAATCGCAAGATACATAAAAGAGCTATACCCCGTCTGGGTGGCGTATCTTTCTTTCCAACCACCTTATTCTCTTTTTGTCTTGTCTATGCTTTCCGTTTGTTGGGTGGTGACAGTGTTTCAACAGTCTATGCAAGCTATCTGCTGCCGGAGTTATTGTTATTTGCCTGCGGTATGACCTTGCTTTATCTGACGGGTATCGCCGACGACCTTGTCGGTGTCCGTTATCGCCAGAAGTTTGTTATCCAAATCTTCTGTGCCTGCCTTTTCCCTTTATCGGGAATTTGGATAAACGATTTATACGGTTTGTTCGGTATACACGAGCTATCGGCTTATATCGGTATGCCCTTCACCGTTCTGATTATAGTATTCATTACCAATGCCATCAATCTGATAGACGGGATTGACGGTCTTGCTTCCGGTTTAAGCAGTGTGGCGTTATTGATTTTTACTTTCTTGTTCATAAATAAGGGACTGTGGAGTTATGCCATGCTTGCCGCAGGTACTTTCGGCGTGCTTGTACCGTTCTTTTATTACAACGTATTCGGTAGCGTGGAGCGTGCCCGCAAGATTTTCATGGGTGATACGGGGAGTCTTACTTTAGGTTATACGCTCAGTTTCCTTGCCATAAAGTACAGCCAGCACAATACGGATATAATGCCGTATACCGTAGGTGCTTTTATCATAGCTTTCAGCACCATGATAATTCCCGCATTCGATGTTGTCCGTGTTGTTTTAGTCCGTATTCGTGAGGGACACAGCCCTTTTGAACCGGATAAGAATCATATCCACCATAAATTGCTGGCGGTAGGATTGTCGCCGAGAAAGGCAATGCTGAGCTTGCTTTTTATGTCTTGTGCTTTTAGTGCAGCCAATATTTTACTGGTGCCTTATGTAAATAATACGATGATGCTGATAGCTGATATCGTGATTTGGATAGGGCTGAATCTGTGGTGGGATTATTTGAGAGATAAAAAGTAAAACATTTGTTTGTTACGAATTAAATCCCGTTCTTTGTGTAACATAAACAAAGGCATATCGTCATGAAAACAAAAGTATCCGAACCCGCAGTAGCATATAACAATCCTTACCTTCAAGGCTTGAAGAACAGGATTATAGCCTCTATTGATGCTACAACAGATGAAGAGAAATTGCAGCAATGTCTGGAACTCCTTTATGAGGATGAAATGCCTTGCTGCTTTACGGAAGAAGAACTTGATGAGGTAATTCGCCATTCGGAAGCCAGCGGTAATGCTTCTGAAGAAGAAGTAAACGCTTTTTTTATGAGATGGGGACATTAAAGGTTATTGTCCGGAATGATGCTTTGAACTTTATGCAGGAAGTTACCCATTGGTACGAGTGTACAATGGGCAGAAAGGCGGCTCAAAAGTTTACAGATGACATTCGGAATACAATCAGTACCTTATCTCGTTTCCCGGGTATCGGCACTTTGGAACACAATCGTAGCACAGCAACAACAAAATATTACAGTTTTCTGTCTCATCCCAAATATCGTATTATTTATCGTTTTACAAAAACGACCCTCTATATAGTGGCGATTCATGCTACTATGATGAAATATAAATAAATTGTTTTGCATCTGCTAAAAATTAAGCATCTGTAAAATTAATATCGAAGTTTATCCGTGTCTGAATCTTCCCGGACTGCCAAGAGCATCAAAAATGCTAAGGTGGCTCTTATCTTTTATTTCATTAATTTAGTTCTGCAGTTCTTCTCCCGTAAGGTCTTTCTTGACTATTTGGGAGCGGAGGTGCTCGGATTGAACACTACTGCACAGAACCTTATTGGTTTTCTGAATTTGGCAGAGTTGGGCATTGGTGGAGCCATTGCTTTTACCCTTTACAAACCGATTTTCGAGAAAGACACGCAGACCATCAATGAGATTGTTTCCGTACAAGGGTGGCTTTATCGACGAGTGGCATATATTGTCATAGTCGGTGCTTGTGTGCTGATGTGCTTCTTTCCGTTTATCTTCGAGAAAGCGGCAGTACCCATGTGGTACACATACGGTTCGTTCAGCGTGTTGCTGGTGAGTACGCTGTTGGGATATTTCGTTAACTATCGTCAGATAGTACTCACTGCCGATCAAAAGGAGTATAAGATAACACTGAATGTACAAGGTTTTAAAATTATAAAAGTACTTCTACAGATCGCTGCTATCAGTTATTTAAGTAACGGTTATTTGTATTGGATGATTCTAGAACTACTAATGTCTATTACTACTGCTATTATATTAGATAGATTGTTGAAGCGGGAATATCCATGGCTGAAAACAACAGTGGATAATGGTGGCAAACTGAGGCAAAAATATCCCGAAATTATAGCTAAGACTAAACAGGTATTCTTTCATCAAATGGCGACTTTTGTTCTTTCTCAAACCAGCCCATTGATTATTTACGCCTATACCTCTTTGACACTGGTTGCCATTTATGGTAACTATATGTTGATTGTGACGGGTGTAACCCTGCTTATGGATGCACTTCTGAGAAGTATCAATGCAGGTGTGGGGAGTTTGGTTGCTGAGGGCGATAAGCAGCGAATTAAACAGGTCTTTTGGGAATTATCCTGTTTCAGATTATGGCTAGCTTCTGTAGTCTGTTTTGGTGTATACAAATTGGGACATTCTTTTATAACCCTTTGGGTTGGTAGTGGTTTTGCGCTGGAACAGTCTGCTTTTATTGTTTTGATAGCTATAACCTTTATCAACCTTTCCCGTACTAATGATACATTTCTGGCTGCTTATGGTTTATACCAAGATGTTTGGGCACCTGCGGTAGAGACCTTCCTTAATTTGGGACTTTCTGTCCTTTTAGGTTATTATTACGGCTTGTCCGGTATTTTGTCTGGTGTCTTAATCAGTCTACTTGTTATTGTTTACGGCTGGAAACCTTTCTTTCTATATAAATACGGATTTAAGGAGAATGTGAGCGAATATATAACCCGCTTTTCCAAATACCTTGCCTTGATAGCCGTTTCGTGTATCTGTATTTCATGGTTGGACGATTATTTATTCTCGAATTCCATCTGTTCCTACGGCAAATGGTGCTTATCCGCTCTCCGGCTTCTTACGCTGTATTCCGTATTCAGTTTCGTCCTGTTCCTTTGTTCGGATAAGGCGGCGCGTTCTTATGTGAAAAGGTTTAAGTCATATGTAATCAAAAGAAAATAAGATGAATGTATCTGTTATTATCCCTATTTACAACGTCGAGAAATATGCAGAGCGTTGTATTCTTTCCATTATGAACCAAAGCTACACCGAGGATGTGGAATGCATTGTGGTGAATGACTGCACTCCCGACAACAGCATGAAGATTGTAGAGAGGTTGGTGGCAGACTATAAAGGACCAATACAGTTTAAGTTGCTTTACCATGAGCATAACAAAGGGTTGGCTGCTGTCCGTAATACAGGGTTGTATGCTGCATCGGGAAACTATATAATTCATATCGACAGTGACGACTATTGCGAGCCTGATATGCTAGAGAAGATGTACGCAAAGGCCGTGGAAGAAGATGCGGATGTTGTGGTAGCAGATTATTGGGAAACTTATTTGGATAAAGAAATCTATAAGGCACAGATGTTACCAGAGAAAAGAAAAGACTATGTTAAAGCTTTTATTGAAGAGCAAATGGCTGCGGCTGTTTGGAATAAAATGATACGGCGTGATTTTTTGATTAAGAATCAACTAATGTCTATTGAAGGGATAGATATGGGAGAGGATATATTATTAATACATCGTCTGTTTTTTTATGTTCACAGAGTAGTGCACCTACCAATGGCTTTTGTACATTATGTCTGTTACAATCCAAATTCTTATTGCCAAAGTATGTCCAAGAAATCTTTAGAGAATTTTATCGCTGGAGAGAAAATATTACTTGATTTTTATACAAAAGTGGGACTTCGCACAGAAATATATAACGAGTTACTTAAAATGAGGATGCGTAATTGGCTTCTTTTATTGTTACGTAGTAAAGGTGAACAACAGAAGGAATGGAATATTCTATATTCTGATATAAAAATACGAGAAATAGTAAAGTATCATCCTTATGGAAAAGGGCAGATTTGTTTATTGTTAGCTGCGATGGATTTATTACCTGTATTAAATTTCCTTCGATATATAAAGAATAAAATTCTTATTCTTGTAAAGTAAAAATCATATATTATGAATAAATATTTAATTTTAATGTGTTATGTAGTAATATGATAAGTTTGAGATTTAGGTAAAAATAAATAAAAATGATTGAATTAATTACGCAGTCGTTGATTGACGATGTGGTGAAAAAAGCAAAAGCTTCACCACGACTTAGAATGAATTACAATTTACATTCAGACCTCAGTGATAAATGTCAGAGATTTATTAATGCTATGGAGCCAGGTACTATTATACCAATACATCATCATCATGTTGCAGAAGTATATATTCTTTTGCAAGGAAGGTTGAAAATAATGATATATGATGACAAGGCTGTGGAAACTCAAGCATATATTCTTGACAGAAAAGATGGTGATTATGGCATTCAAATCCCATTAAATACGTGGCATTCTGTTGAAGTTCTCGAAGAAGGAACTGTAATAATGGAAATTAAAGAAGGGCCGTATGTTCCACATGAGCAAAGTGGAATATTAGAAAGATAAGTCAGAATTAATAAATAGAATCATTATGTCAGAATTTTCTGGAAAGAAGTTATTGATAACAGGTGGTACTGGTTCATTTGGTAATGCAGTATTAAAGCGTTTTATTGATGAGGATTTTAAAGAGATTCGCATCTTTAGTCGTGATGAGAAAAAACAAGATGATATGCGTCATCAACTTAAAAATTCAAAAGTGAATTTCATTATTGGCGATGTTAGGGATTTTGAGAGCATCAATGATGCAATGTGTGGTGTTGATTATGTGTTTTCTGCAGCAGCACTCAAACAGGTACCATCTTGTGAATTTTATCCGATGCAAGCTGTTCGAACAAATGTATTAGGGTCTGAAAATGTTCTTGAAGCGGCTGTTCGTAATAGAGTATCTCGAGTTGTAGTTCTTTCAACGGATAAGGCTGCATATCCTATTAATACAATGGGAATGACTAAAGCTCTTATGGAAAAATTAGCTATATCAAAATCACGAGACCATCGTATTAAAGAATATGGTGGAGTTATTTGTGCTACTCGTTATGGTAATGTAATGTGTTCTCGTGGCTCTATTATTCCTCTTTTCATTGAACAGATAAAGACTAGGCAACCGATGACCGTTACTGTACCAGAAATGACTCGCTATATGATGTCATTGGATCAAGCAGTGGATTTGGTTCTTTTTGCTTTTCGCAATGCTAAACCTGGTGATCTTTTTGTACAAAAAGCACCAGCTGCCACCATTAAAACCCTTGCACAAGCGGTAAAAGAACTTTTTCAGGCTGATAATGAAATTCAAGTTATCGGTGCTCGTCATGGTGAAAAAATGTACGAGACGCTCTGTACGAGTGAAGAAATGAGTAAAGCTGAAGATCTTGGTAACTTTTATCGTATACCAGCAGATATTCGAGACCTTAATTACAGCCTATATGTGAATCGGTTTGGACATCGTTTGGATGTCCCTGATTACAACTCAGATAATGCACGTTTACTTAATGTTGAACAGATGAAAGAACTTCTCTTTTCTCTTGATTATGTACGTGAGCGTCTTGATGAATTTGGAATTAAATATTAGTAAGTTATATGATACCATTAGTAAATCCTTTCATGCCACCGTCTGATGTGCTAATGCCAGCATTGGAGAAAATTTTATATAGTGGCTATATTGCTACGGGACAAGCTGTATATGATTTTGAAGATCAGTTTAAGTTATATATCGGTAATCCTTATTGTTTAGCTTTGCATTCAGGAACTGACGCTTTACATCTATCTTTTATTCTTGCTGGAATAAAACCTGGTGATGAAGTCATTAGTACTCCAATGACAGCAGAACCAACTAATACAGCCATAGCTATGGTTGGTGGTAAAATTGTTTGGGGTGATGTAAATCCTAATAATGGTCTTCTTGATCCTGAGAGTGTGCGTGGGCTTATAACTGAGAAAACTAAAGCCATAGTATTGGTTCATTATGCTGGTATGGTTTGTGACATGGATGCTTTCAATAAGCTTGCTCAGGAATATAATATTCCCATAGTGGAAGATGCAGCACACGCTTTAGGAAGTAAATATGCTGGAAGTATGATAGGGAATAATTCACCTTATACAATCTTTTCATTACAGGCTATTAAACATATGACTACAATTGATGGTGGCTTTTTATGTGTAAAGAATGAAAAGGCTTTGGAACGGGCTCGTAAGTTACGTTGGTTTGGACTAGACAAAAGATATTCTCGTTTGGAAAATGATATTACAGAAGTTGGTTACAAATATTCAATGAATAATGTCAATGCTACGATTGGGCTTGTACAAATGCAGTATATAAATGAAATTATAAGTAGGTATATTGAGAATGGAAAATTTTATGATAATGCATTAAGCCGGATTGATGGTGTCACTATAGTTGATTACTCACCGAATACAGAGGCTTCTTATTGGCTTTATACAATGAAAGTTGAGCGTCGTGAAGAATTTATGAAAGCAATGACATCAGCGGGTATCTCAGCATCTCCCTTACATCATCGTAGTGATACTCATAGTTTGTTCAAGGAGTCTAAGCGAGAACTTCCAAATATGGAACAATGGTATAATAGTTTTGTACATATACCATGTGGTTGGTGGGTTTCAAAAGAAGAACGCGAAAGAATTGTTGAAGTAATAAAGAGAGGCTGGTAATTTATGTATTCATTAGAAACGATTTGTCATACCAATATAAAAAAATCAAGGCTATTTGATATTATAAGAATAAAATCTTCTGCTTGGAAGTATCCTTTAGAGGAACAATTACAATGGATAGACAAAAATATAACTTCATCAGATATTCATTGTATTTTGAAATCAGATAATATAGATGTAGCCTATTTAAATTTAATTGATATAAATCTGATTATTGATAATTCATTGTACAAAGGATATGGTATAGGAAATGTTTGTAGTAAAGCAAAAGGTCAGGGATATGGAAGTGCTCTAATGGAAAATGTTAATCTATATATAAAACAATGTGCAAGGGTTGGTATGTTATTTTGTAAGAACGACTTGTTAAGTTTTTATGCTCGTTTTGGTTGGATTGAAGTTCCACAGGCTCGTTTGCAGATATCTATGAATTTTGCTAATGCTAACATTATGGTTTATAATTGTCCTAATGATTTTCATTGTTTAAAGTTCCGTGGTCTTTATTTTTGATAGTTATATATGATACCATTATATAAGCCTTACATGCCTAAAGTACTCCCTAGAATAGATGATATACTTTATTCAGGTTCATTGTCCTATGGAGAATGGGGGCATTTGTTTGAAGAAAAGCTATCAGCTTTTTTAGGAGTTGGTAATTTGTTGACTACAAACTCTTATGCCTCTGCTATACAAATAGTACTGACCGCATTAGATTTACAACCTGGTGATGAAGTCATAGCTTCTCCTATGAGTTGTTTGGCATCTAATATGCCATTATTTACTTTTGGACTAAAGGTCGTATGGGCAGATATTGACCCTGTTACAGGGACACTATCTCCGGACAGCGTTAAAGAAAAAATTTCCTTTAAAACAAGGCTAATTTTTCATAATCATTTTTGCGGATATGTAGGGTATGTGGATGAAATAAATGCATTGGGTAGAGAACATGGAATCCCTGTAATAGATGATTGTATAGAAGCGTTTGGGTCAAAGTATAAGGGAAACTATACTGGTAATTTGAACACAGATATTTCTATATATTCTTTTCAAACTGTGCGTTTGCCCAATACAATAGATGGTGGAGCTATAATATTTAAAGATGCAAACCTTTATGAAAAGGCCTTGTTGATGCGTGATTTTGGTATAAAACGTTCTGAATTCCGTGATGGTATGGGAGAGATATCTTCTACCTATGATATTTCTATAAAAGGTTATGGTGCTACGCTCAATGAAGTAAATAGTTATATAGGTTGTTGCCAAATGGAAGATATAATGAAATTATTGACTCAACAAAAAAACAATAGTCATTATTGGGAGCAGCAATTGCAATCTATGGGATATCAATTAATGGGAAGAAAAGAAGTAGAGCCTAATTATTGGGTATATGGTTTTTTATCTGATAACAAACGAAATGATCTTTTTCATTTTAGAGAGAATGGTTTTTATGCTTCAGGAGTACATCTACCTAATAGTTATTATTCAATTTTTGGTAAACAACAATTATTATTGGGAGTAGAGGATTTTTATTCCCGTTTTATCGCTTTACCTTGTGGCTGGTGGTTTGATTGTGAAAAATAGGTTTGTGATGATTGAATATGATGTGTTTAATAGTGAATATAGTAAGTATTTGTAGATATCTAATTTTGACAGTCTAAACAGATAGGGGATAGGTTGTTTTTCGTTATTACCGTTTGTAAAAAATCAGATATTGTTTCTAGGAATAATATTTAGTACTTAATATAGAGTTGAAAAGGAATGAAAGAGCCATTACTTTCGATAGTGATTCCGACGAGGAATAGACAAAAATATTGTATAGCTGCTATTAAAGATATCTTGTCCTATAATGACACATCTTTTGAATTATGTATACAGGATAATTCAGATGATGATAGTCTTGCAGATTATATCAAACATAATATTCGTGATAAAAGATTGAAATATAAATATATATCCAAACAATTAGCATCAATATTTAATATTAATGACTCCTTATTTTTAGCAACTGGTAAATATGTTATATTAATAGGAGATGATGATACCATTCTTTCTAATATTTTTGATGTCGTGAAATGGGCTGATTCAAATGGATATGATTCTATATGTCCTAAAGTTTTAGTTGATTATTATTGGCCAGGAGTATTACCAATGTATAAGGATGGTGTATTGATGATTCCACCAATTCTTAAAAAAGAAATACAAATTGATCTTCAAAAAAATCTTTACAATCTTTTTAAAAGAGGACTTATTAATTATATGCAATATGATCTTCCTAAAATATATCATGGATTAATATTAAGGGAACGACTACTTGAGATAGAAAATAAAATAGGTTCATTTTTTTGTGGATTATCTCCTGATATATCAGGGTGTATTTCTCTTTCTACGGTTGTAAGAAAGCATATTGTTATTGATTATCCAATAACAATAGCTGGTGCGTGTCGTGTAAGTTCATCATCTCAAAGTGTAAATGATGAGCATCGAGGTGATTTACAAAATGCACCACATTTTTATTTAAGGGGTAATTATGAATGGAATCCTTTGGTACCTACATATTATAGCGTTGAGACTATTTGGGCGGATACAGCTCTAAATACAGCATTACTATTAGGAAGAAAAGATTTAATTTCTTTATTTAATTTTCATCGCTTTGCAGCCTATGCATTGCTAAAAAATAGAATGATTTTTAGATATGCGCTGAAACATACGTTAAAAAGAAATTTGGAAAACTTTTATGAATGTAGTGTTTTAGATATTATAAAACTAATTTATTATTTGATCTATTTTATTGTGAGAGTAGGCGTTAAAAAAATAATGCCGTATAAAAAAATAGTAGTTATAAATGGAATTTCTAGTATTTCAGAGGCTGTAAAATATGTGAAAATATAAATTTATGATGAAAGAATACCCATTAGTATCAATAATTGTACCATGTTACAATAAAGGAGAATTTATAGGGAAAACATTACAAAGTGTTATAAATCAAACATATTTATGCTGGGAATGTTTGATTATTGATGATGGATCAACCGATAACTCGAAAGAGGTCTGTATAGATTATTGTATGAAAGATAGCAGAGTCCATTATTATCATAAGAGCAATAGTGGAGTTGCAGACGCAAGAAATTATGGAATTGAGATATCTCGCGGAGAGTATTTATTGTTTTTGGATGCGGATGATTTATTAGATTCACGAAAGTTAGAGATAACATACAAATACTTTTGTAAATATCCGAAGTCTGATGTTGTTTACTCCTCATATCATTATTCATATGAGAATGGGGAAAAACAACTTCATTTAAAAACTTCTTTTCGGAAGAGGTGTGCAAATAATGCCTATTATGATTTATTAAGAAATTGGGATTCAACTATAGTTATGCCGATACATTGTAGTATTTTTAAGAAATCTCTTTTGATAGATAATCATATTAGATTTGATAATCAACTTTGTAATAAAGAAGATTGGGACTTTATTTTGCAAGTAGCTAAGGTGACATCGTCATTCAGGTTTATTCCAGTAGACTTAGTTACATATGTATTAGTGACTAATAGCCGTTCTAATAAATCTAATTTGACAATGATGAAAGGAGTAGATGAGGTACTTTTGAAACATTATATTTCTACTTTTTCTATTTGTGAGGCAATAGCATATAATTTGAGTTTTAGAAAGGTTCGGAATGTACTAATTAGATTATTAGGGAGAAAAGAACCTAAAGAGTCATTGACTAGTTATATAGTCTTTAGGCAAAAAAATATAAGGATACTTTCATATGTAGAAATTCCAATCGCTTTCTGTTCTTATGTGATAAAAATTTTGAGAAAATAAGATGTACTATTTTATTACTTGGTTTTTAATTGCTTTAAGTGCTTTTGCTAATTATAATAAATGTCCTACTATAGCTAGAAGAATTTTTGTGAAAATAGCCTGGTGGATGTTGGTACTGATTGCAGGACTACGTTATGAAACTGGTGTTGATTATCTTGCATATGTAAATATTTATAATGAATCATCTCCATTATCTACTTTCTCTTTTGATGATACATATATAGAACCAGCTTATGCTTTATTAAATTCTTTGTTTAAATCATTAGGGTTTGATATAAATATCATGTTTCTATTGGTATCTTATATTTCTATAAATTTTATGTTTAATTCTTATAAAAAGTATGCAACAGAAAAGTATTATATGATAGGAGTATTAATGTATTATAGCATAACATATTTTTTGCTGGATATGAGCGGGGTTAGACAAGTAATTGCATTAAATCTTTTTGTCTATTCAATTCGTTTTATAAATACCAATCGTTTCTTTCATTTTTTACTATTTATCGTTATAGCTTCATTATTTCATCGTTCCGCTATAATTTTACTAGTTGTTTACCCTATATCAAAATGCTATATAAAATCGTGGATACATTTATTGCTTTTAAGTGTTGGAATTTTGTTCATGTTGTTGAAAATTAAATGGATAGAGTTTATGTTCTCCTTAATTAGTTTATTATTTGTTTCAGGCCCGTTAGCTACAAAATTATTAGATTTTACAACAAATTCTTTTTTTCAGATAGAAAGGTCTTTAACGGTAGGAATTGTATTATATGTTCCTGTTTTTGTATTAGCTGTATGTAAAAGAAAAAGATTAGAGGCCATTACTCCTTATTACAATATCATATTAAATATCTTTTTATTTTTTATCATCACAGTTTTTTATTTATATGAATCATATGATATAAGTAATAGATTTAGTTCATATTTCTCTTTCTCCTTTGGTCTTTGTTTGGCATTTCTTTTATCACAATTGAAACAAAAAAAATATAATTTATTTTTGGGATTTTGTATTGTGTTTTTCATAAGTTTGTTTGCGATGCGAAATACGATATTACCAACTAGTACAAGCATAATGTATCACCCTTATCAAAATTATATTTTTGCTAAGATGGGGATTGTAGAAAGTACAGCAGAACAAAGGTTGAAAAAGTTTGATAATATAAATAATAATTAGAATGATTTCAGTATGCATACCAACTTATAATGGGGAGAAATATATAAAAGAACAATTAGAAAGTATTTTAGGACAATTATCAGTAGAGGATGAAGTGATAATATCTGATGATTGTTCATCTGATCAAACGTTAAAAATTATAGAATCATTTCATGATAATAGAATAAAAGTTTTTATACATTGTAAAGAACGAAATTTTTATATAGGTACATATTATCGTATTTATAATGTATTTTTAAATATGAAAAATGCCTTATCTAAGGCTTCTGGAGATTTCATTTTTTTATCAGATCAAGATGATATTTGGTTACCAAATAAGGTTAAAAATGTAATGGCGGTGTTTAGAGAGGGTTATGATTGCGTAATGCATGACTGTTCTGTAGTAAACGAACACTATGAAGTATTATTAAGTTCTATTTTTAGATATACAAAACCTAATTATAGTTGGATTAGATTTGTTTTATTTAATTTTTACCAAGGCTCATTAATGGCATTTACTGCTCCAATGAAAAAAATGCTATTTCCAATGCCACAACTACCAATAGGGCACGAACATTGGATTGCTTCAATCATTTGGACGCACGGACGGAATGTTAAATATTTAAGAGAACCTCTAATGCTTTATCGTCGTCATGGGAATAATGTTTCATCTTGTGCAGAAAAAAGTTCTACATCATTTTTCTTTAAAGTGAGTTATAGATTTTTACTACTATATACTATTATACGGGCTTTTTTTAGAAAATGCAAATAGTATATGAATAGATGTTGCGATGGATTTCTTAAATTCTCAATAATAATGAAAAAAATTCTTCATATTTCTAAATACTACCCACCTTATCATGGTGGAATTGAAGATGTTTGCTTCAATATAGTACAGGCTTTAAAGCGAGAGTATATACAAAAAGTAATATGCTTTAATGATAGTAGTAATAGTATCTTGTCGGAAGTAGATGGAGTAGAGGTGATGCGAGCAAGTATCATTTGTGAAGTGGCAAGTCAACCAGTGTCTTTCTCGTTTTATTCCCTCTTGAAAAAATATATAAAAGTTTTTGAGCCAGATATAGTCCATTTACATGTACCTAATCCTTTAGCTTGTGTCTATTTATTACAGTGTCTACCTTCTGCGGTCAAGTTAATTCTTCATTGGCACTCCGATATAATCGCTCAGAAAAGTTTATATAAATTGTTTGTTCCTATTGAAAAGAAAATACTGGAAAGAGCAGACAAAATATTGGTAACGAGCCCTCAATATTTAGATTATTCTGTCCCTTTGTTTCACTATAGAAATAAGGCTGTTATTATACCGAATATGGTGTCTTTAAATAAACTACAATTAAAAGGATGTGAGGAGGAAATAGATGAGCTAAGAGCAATTGTATGTAAAAAAAGGAAGATAGTTTTTTTTATGGGGAGACATGTACCATATAAAGGCATTGAATATTTGATTGAAGCGGAAAAATATATTTCTTCTGATTGTATTATATTGATTGCCGGTAGTGGTCCTTTAACAGAAGAACTGAAAAAAAATAGCCATTCAGATAGAATTAAGTTTATAGGTAGAATTCCAGATAAAGATATTAAGATATATATGGGTGCTGCTGATGTATTTGCTTTTCCTTCAGTAACCAAGAATGAGGCTTTTGGAGTTGTATTAGCAGAAGCCATGTATTGTAGAGCTGTTCCTGTGACTTTTACTATTAAAGGTTCTGGAGTGAATTGGGTTAGCGTTAAAGATGAAACGGGACTTGAGGTGGAGAATAGAAATGCAGAAGCTTTTGGAAAAGCTATTGATTTATTATTGATTGATGATAAGCTACGAATTGATTTAGCTGAGAATGCACATAAACGTGTGGTTGATATGTTTACGATAGATACAGTCCAAGAGTGTTTGCAGAAAGTATATATGTAAGCATTCATTGCATATTAATATGTATAATATGCTTTATGTTTGAGAAACAATGTAGTCTGTTTAGATTCAGTCTTGCATAGTTTTCGGAACTAGCACTGTATCCAATTGTTCAATAGACAGAAAATCCTATAAAAAACAGGGAGTTTTTTATCTCCCCATATTCTGCCACCGCATTAAAACAGGGACGTTTTTCACCGGATTCAAGTCATGTATCTTACTATCAGCGTCTTTGAAAAATTAGTTGCAATTCGTATAGCAGAACTGTTAATGATGCTTTCTGCTCCATTGTGCGAGTATCGGCGGGTGTACTGTAACAGTCAGACTGCTTTCGTAATAGATACCTATGGGGTGGGGATATATTCTAGGTAACAATCTTCGAAACTTAGGCTCACACCTTGAGGCACGGCCGAGTAGTGAATGATTATAAGCGTGATGATTCTTATCAGCCTATGTAAGAAATAAGGCCGAATATTCTTGTCAATACAGTGGCTACAACTACGATGGTTTTGAGGATGATGTCCCATATATATCTTGATTTTGTATTCATGTTGCTGTTACTTTTATTGAGCGAAATAATCAGGTGATAAAATTATCAGGAAATAAGACTCTAAAATGATAAATTTAGGGTGATAATTCGGATATCACCTTGTCACTGCCAAAGCATTATCCTAACAGATTTTCTCTTTCCCGCTATTACCGCCAGAGTTGTTTTCATCACTACCAGAACCATTATTACTACCGACGTTGTACTTGGAAACTTCTTTCAGTTGAACAAAATGAAGATGGGCAGTTCCCTTATCTTTTGATAGGTGAAAAGTCCTGTCGTGTACTGAAGGTATTCAAGGTGGCTCTCAGTATACTTGCCGGCGATTCGGGAATGAGCAACAGTACTGTTCAGCAATTCTTAAAAAAGGGGTGATGTGAAAATCAGTCTTCTCATACGTTGGTATGGGGTGTTGTGCCGAGTTCTGGACGATGAAGAACGTGAGTTGCTACGGAGACGGCTGCACAGCATAGCGGATAAACTTTAAATCGTATCATTACAGTAAAAAATGAAAGAACAAATTTATGATTATGGATTACAAAGCACTTGATACGCGAAAAATCAGAGATTATATAGACGCCTCGGATGGGATGGTGGCTGTGGATGATATTATCTGCAATTCCGGCGCCGACAAGTTGCGGGTATATCCCGCACTGTTTGAGCTGGAACAAGATGGATATATCGAGGTGGCGGAGCGGGAAGAGCTTGGAGCGCCCATCGCCATTTGCAGAAAAAGAGGCTTGATAAACGACAGGTAACAGCGGTTATTTTGTTTTAGGCGCAGCCGGAATTGCTTTGTTTAGCGGTTCCGGCTGTTTTTGTTTTATTTTCTTCTCTGATAATTCCCTGCCAACCAAAAAATCTTATTAACTTTGCGGGTCACTTTTGGAAACAATAAAAAAATAATGATATGAATATCTCTTATAATTGGTTGAAAGAGTATGTCGATTTCGATTTGACACCGGATGAAGTCGCCGCTGCGCTGACTTCCATTGGATTGGAAACAGGAAGCGTAGAAGAGGTGCAAACCATTAAAGGCGGACTGGAAGGTCTGAGCATCGGAGAAGTGCTGACATGCGAAGCTCATCCTAATTCAGACCACATGCACATCACTACCGTAAATCTGGGACAGGGCGAGCCTGTGCAGATTGTATGCGGTGCGCCTAACGTGGCTGCCGGACAGAAAGTGGTAGTAGCTACTTTGGGTGCGAAACTTTACGATGGTGATGAATGTTTTACAATCAAGAAATCAAAGCTCCGCGGCGTAGAGTCCAACGGTATGATTTGCGCGGAAGATGAAATAGGTATCGGTACAGACCATGCGGGTATCATCGTATTGCCTGAAACGGCTGTGCCGGGCACGCTTGCCAAAGATTATTATAACATCAAGAGTGATTACGTGCTGGAAGTGGATATTACTCCCAACCGCGCTGATGCGTGTTCACACTACGGCGTGGCTCGCGATTTGTACGCTTATCTGGTACAGAATGGCTTGCCAGCTTCTTTGAAGAAGCCGTCTGTGGACGCTTTTGCCGTTGAGAACCATGACTTGGACATCAAGGTTACGGTGGAAAACGGCGAGGCTTGTCCGCGTTATGCCGGAGTAACCGTAAAAGGCGTAACCGTAAAGGAGAGCCCGGAATGGTTGCAAAACAAGCTCCGTATCATCGGCCTACGTCCTATTAACAATGTGGTGGACATTACGAACTACATCGTTCATGCGTTCGGTCAGCCGCTTCATTGCTTCGATGCCGACAAGATTAAAGGCGGCGAGGTGATTGTAAAGACTATGCCCGAAGGCACTCTCTTTGTCACTTTGGACGGTGTGGAACGCAAATTGAGCGAACGCGACTTGATGATTTGCAACCGGGAAGAGGCTATGTGTATTGCCGGAGTATTCGGCGGATTGGATTCCGGTTCTACGGAAACTACGAAAGATGTATTCCTCGAAAGCGCTTATTTTCATCCTACTTGGGTGCGCAAGACCGCCCGTCGTCATGGCTTGAATACGGATGCTTCTTTCCGCTTTGAAAGAGGTATCGACCCGAACGCCACCCTTTACTGCCTGAAACTGGCGGCATTGATGGTGAAGGAACTTGCCGGCGGTACCATATCTTCCGATATAAAGGATGTATGCGCCGCTCCCGCCCAAGATTTCAGAGTGGAACTTTCTTATGAGAAGGTACATTCGCTGATTGGCAAGGTTATTCCGGTAGAAACCATAAAGAGTATCGTGACAAGTCTGGAAATGAAGATTGTCGGTGAAACGGCCGAGGGACTGACGCTGGACGTTCCGCCTTACCGTGTGGATGTACAGCGCGACTGCGATGTAATAGAAGATATTCTCCGTATTTACGGATATAATAATGTGGAGATTCCTACGGCTTTGAAGTCCAGCCTGACAACGAAAGGCGAATGGGACAAGTCCAACAGATTGCAGAATCTGATTGCCGAGCAATTGGTAGGCTGCGGTTTCAATGAGATTTTGAATAACTCGCTGACACGCGCCACATATTATGACGGATTGGAATCTTATCCCGCTAAAAACCTCGTAATGCTGATGAACCCGCTTAGCGCGGACTTGAACGCCATGCGCCAGTCTTTGCTCTTTGGCGGACTGGAGAGCATCTCTCACAATGCCAACCGCAAGAACGCCGATTTGAGATTCTTTGAATTCGGTAATTGCTATTACTTCAACGAAGAGAAGCGCAATCCTGAAAAGGCGCTTGCTCCTTACTCGGAAGATTATCATCTGGGCTTGTGGGTTACCGGCAAGAGAGTTTCCAATTCATGGGCGCACCAAGACGAGGATAGCTCCGTATACGAACTGAAGGCGTATGTTGAAAATATATTCGCCCGTCTCGGATTGCAGAAGCACGATTTGGTAGTCGGCAATCTTACGGACGGCATTTATGCTGCGGCCTTGTCCGTACAGACAAGAGGCGGTAAGCGTCTGGCTACTTTCGGTGTGGTGACAAGAAAGCTCCTGAAAGCGTTTGACATCGACAACGAGGTGTATTATGCCGACCTGAATTGGAAAGAGCTGATGAAAGCCGTCAAAAACGTGAAAGTAAACTATACCGAGATTTCCAAATTCCCGGCTGTGAAACGCGATCTCGCCCTGCTGCTCGACAAGAAGGTGCAGTTTGCGGAAATCGAGAAGATTGCCTATGAAACAGAGAAGAAATTGTTGAAGGAAGTGTCTCTCTTTGATGTCTATGAAGGCAAGAATCTGGAAGCCGGAAAGAAATCCTACGCCGTAAGTTTCTTGTTGCAGGACGAAAACCAGACGTTGAACGATAAAATGATTGATAAAATCATGTCCAAACTGGTGAGAAATCTGGAAGACAAGCTGGGGGCGAAACTTCGTTAAAAAAGGGAATAAAGATGTGTAAAACTTTTTTAGGCACGGATTTTACGGAAAACATACATGAAAATCCGTGTGATTCCGTGAAATCCGTGCCTAAAATAAATTAAGTCTGTTTTTCACATTCTCATATAATTCATAACTTATAACTCATAAATATTTAGTTCCAATGGGAAGAGCGTTTGAATATAGAAAAGCTGCCAAATTGAAAAGATGGGGTCACATGGCTAAGACCTTTACAAGACTGGGTAAACAAATTGCTATTGCAGTGAAAGCCGGCGGACCCGAACCGGAAAACAATCCGACATTGCGTTCCGTTATCGCTACTTGCAAGCGTGAAAACATGCCGAAGGATAACATTGAACGTGCTATCAAAAATGCGATGGGTAAAGACCAGAGCGACTACAAGAGTATGACTTATGAAGGATACGGTCCTCATGGCGTAGCCGTATTTGTTGATACTTTGACCGACAATCCTACCCGTACGGTAGCGGATGTGCGCAGCGTATTCAACAAGTTTGGCGGAAACCTGGGTACAATGGGCTCATTGGCCTTCCTGTTCGACCATAAATGCGTGTTCACTTTCAAGAAGAAAGACGGCATGGATATGGAAGAATTCATTCTCGATATGATTGACTTCGACATTGACGAAGATTATGAAGAGGATGAAGAAGAAGGCACAATTACTATCTACGGTGATCCGAAAAGTTATGCGGCTATCCAGAAACACTTGGAAGAAGGCGGTTTTGAAGATGTCGGCGGTGAGTTTACCTATATCGCGAATGACCTGAAGGATGTTGAGCCGGAACATCGTGAAACTATCGACAAAATGGTGGAACGTCTGGAAGAGTTTGACGACGTACAGACGGTTTATACCAATATGAAGCCGGAAGAAAGCGAAGAATAATGACTTATACTTACAAGACGAAAGGTACGTGCAGTAGCAATATCGAGCTTGAGGTAGAAGACGGAATCGTAAAGGACATCGCGTTCTGGGGTGGCTGTAACGGCAATTTGCAAGGCTTGTCCCGTTTGGTTGCCGGGATGCAGGTAAAAGAGGTGATTTCCCGTCTGGAAGGTATCCGTTGCGGCGGACGTCCGACTTCTTGTCCGGACCAGTTGTGTAAAGCATTGCACGAAATGGGATATTAACCCTGCTCTGATTTAAAAAGGGGGAATTTTAAAAGAGGGTGTGTCAAAACGAATTTCAGGTATTGTTTTGTCATTAGCTTCGCTCAAAACATCTTCTGATTTTTACATTGATGTATAGTCTGAACGGAGTGAAGAAGAGAGTGTGCAAAACTGTGATAGCTGAAATTCGTTTTGGCACGTCCTTTTTGCTTTTGAACCAAGTTATAGTGTATTTGTTTTTTTTATTTGAGTACTTTTACACCCTCAAAATAAGAACAACACAATGAAGAATATTTTTAAAGATTTACAACGGAAAGACCACAAACGCTATCTGGGTGGTTTGGATGTATTCAAATATATCGGTCCGGGGCTATTGGTTACGGTCGGTTTTATCGACCCGGGAAACTGGGCGTCGAACTTTGCGGCGGGTTCTGAATTCGGCTATTCGTTGTTGTGGGTAGTGACGCTTTCCACCGTTATGCTGATAATTTTGCAGCATAATGTGGCGCACTTGGGCATCGTAACCGGATTGTGCTTGTCGGAAGCTGCCACGCAATACACTCCCAAATGGGTGTCGCGCCCCATATTGGGGACGGCTGTGCTGGCATCCATATCTACTTCGCTGGCCGAAATATTAGGCGGAGCCATTGCGCTGCAAATGTTGCTGGATATTCCGATTATATGGGGCTCGGTACTGACTACGGTTTTTGTATCGGTAATGCTTTTCACCAATTCCTATAAGAAGATTGAAAGGGCTATCATCGCGTTCGTGTCCGTTATAGGGCTTTCGTTCATCTACGAACTTTTCCTTGTCAGGATTGATTGGCCTGTGGCCGCGCAAGGCTGGGTGACCCCTTCGTTTCCCGAAGGAAGCATGCTTATTATCATGAGTGTGCTCGGCGCTGTGGTGATGCCTCATAATCTGTTTCTCCATTCGGAAGTGATACAGAGCCATGAGTACAACAAGCAGGATGATGCTTCCATCCGTAAGGTATTGAAGTATGAACTGTTCGACACGCTGTTTTCCATGATTGTGGGATGGGCCATTAACAGCGCGATGATATTGCTGGCAGCCGCCACTTTCTTTAAGAGCGGGATTCAGGTGGAAGAATTGCAACAGGCAAAATCACTGTTGGACCCGCTGTTGGGAAGCAGCGCCGGCGTGGTGTTTGCGCTGGCATTGCTGATGGCGGGTATCTCTTCGACTATTACGAGCGGTATGGCGGCAGGCTCTATTTTTGCCGGTATATTCGGCGAGTCGTATCACATTAAGGACAGCCATTCGCAGGTGGGAGTAATTCTTTCCTTGGGTATCGCATTGCTATTGATTTGCTTTATCGGAGATCCGTTCAAAGGGTTGCTGATTTCGCAGATGATATTGAGTGTCCAGTTGCCGTTTACCGTGTTCCTGCAAGTGAGCCTTACCTCGTCCCGTAAAGTAATGGGACAATATGTAAACAGCAAATGGAGTACGTTCGTGCTCTATACGATTGCTGCTATTGTGACAGTATTAAACATTATGTTATTAATATCAAGTTTATAATGAAACGTCACTTATTAAATGAAAAGTTCGTGACAATCGAACAGTTGGCCGATGGCGGATATGCCCATAAACTCCCGGGAGTGACCGTGGGATATTCTTTTGCAGAGACATTTCTGGGAGAAATGTTGGTTGCATCTACGCCCAAAGGTGTATGCTATATGGCATTTGTAACCGGAAACAGAGATGTTTCATTGATTGAAATGGTCAGCAGGTTTCCCGGAGCTCACTTTGAGGAACGTACGGACGAGTACCAGCGCAAGGCATTGGCCGCTTTATCCGCGGATGAGGAAAACGTGGAAACGGTACCTTTGCATTTGAAGGGAACCGAATTTCAGTTGCGCGTGTGGAAAGAGCTGTTGAACATCCCGTTCGGCGAAACAACCACTTACAAGGACATTGCCGCCGCGCTGCAAACTCCCAAGGCTTTCCGGGCTGTAGGCTCTGCCATCGGCGAGAATCCGGTTTCGGTATTGATTCCCTGTCACCGGGTGCTGCGTACGGACGGAGCTCTCGGCGGTTACCATTGGGGGCTGGAGCGTAAAGTCCGACTGCTGGAGTGGGAGAAACAGCATAAGGAAGCCGAATAGATAAACTTAAAAACATACAGACATGAAGATTATAACCTACAACGTAAATGGTTTGCGCGCTGCCGTAACCAAAGGTTTTCCCGAATGGCTGGCAAATGAACAACCGGACGTGCTGTGTCTGCAGGAAACCAAATTGCAGCCGGAACAGTATCCGGCGGAAGCGTTGGATGCATCGGGATACAAGCATTACCTGTATTCCGCCCGAAAGAAAGGGTATAGCGGAGTAGCCATTCTGACGAAACGCGAACCGGATCATGTGGAATATGGTATGGGTATTGAAGAGTACGATAATGAAGGCCGTTTTATCCGCGCCGATTACGGCGACCTGTCCATTGTGAGTGTTTATCATCCTTCGGGAACAAGCGGCGATGAGCGCCAGGCTTTTAAAATGGTATGGTTGGAAAAGTTTCAGCAATATGTGGTGGAGTTGCAGCGCACCCGTCCGAAGCTGATTCTTTGCGGAGATTATAATATCTGTCATGAAGCGATAGACATTCACGACCCTGTCCGCAATGCTACAAACAGCGGTTTCCTGCCGGAAGAAAGAGAGTGGATGACCCGTTTTCTGAATGCGGGCTTCATAGATACTTTCCGTCTGTTGCATCCCGACAAGCAGGAATATACTTGGTGGAGTTACCGTTTCAATTCGCGGGCGAAGAACAAAGGCTGGCGTATAGATTATTGCATGGTGAACGAGCCGCTACGTCCGATGCTGAAAGAAGCGCGCATTCTGAACGATGCGGTACATTCGGACCATTGTCCTATGATGTTGGAAATTGCAGATTAAAAGACGATGATGAAAGACAGAATAGAGAAAGCCGTTGAGCTGTTCAAGAGCGGTTATAACTGTTCGCAATCGGTGGTAGCCGCCTTTGCCGACATGTACGGTTTTACGGAAGAACAGGCTTTGCGCATGTCCGCCTCTTTTGGCGGCGGTATAGGGCGGATGCGTCAGACTTGCGGCGCTGCCTGCGGCATGTTTTTGTTGGCGGGGCTGGAAAAAGGCGCCGTCGACGGTAAAGACCGTGAGGGTAAAGCCGCTAATTATGCGCTGGTGCAGGCACTTGCGGAAGAATTCAAGAAACGTAACGGCTCGATGATTTGCGCCGAGTTGCTGGGACTGAAGAAGCCCGAAGGCTCTTCCGTTCCCGAAGCCCGTACGGAGCAATACTATGCCAAACGTCCTTGCGCGAAAATGGTGGAAGAAGCCGCGACGATATGGGCTGAGTACTTGGAAAAACAGCGGAAATAAGCCGGCAACAGCCGTTTTTTATGACAGATAAGCGAAAAAAAAGAGAGTTAATGTGTTATGTAACATAAAAATAACTATCTTTGCCGCCGAAATAAAATCTGATTATTCCGTTTTGGAAAGCGGATTTTTAAGCATGTCTAACTAAAAACAAAGAGAAAATGTTAAAAGAAAAAGCCGGTGAAACTGCAGGAAAAATTTGGAACGCACTGAATAAAACTGAAGGTTTAACTGCTAAACAAATCAAGAAAGCTACAAAATTGGTAGATAAGGATTTGTTCTTGGGTCTTGGCTGGTTATTGAGAGAAGACAAAATTTCTACTCAAGAAGTTGAAGGCGAACTGTTTGTAAAGCTGAACTAAGAAAGAGATTAGAATGTTATAAAAAATGCGTTGATACATTTGATATGTTATCAACGCATTTTTTTTTGTCTTCTCCTTTTTGTATCTTTGCGCACCAAAATTTTAGAAACAAATGAAAAAGAATATACGTAACTTTTGTATCATCGCTCATATCGATCACGGTAAATCAACTTTGGCCGACCGTCTGTTGGAGTTCACCAATACTATCCAAGTAACCGAAGGCCAGATGCTGGATGATATGGATTTGGAAAAGGAGAGAGGTATCACCATCAAAAGCCATGCTATCCAGATGGAGTATATGTACAAAGGCGAGAAGTATGTTCTGAACCTGATTGACACTCCGGGGCACGTGGACTTTTCCTACGAGGTGTCCCGCTCCATTGCCGCCTGCGAAGGTGCGTTGCTCATAGTGGACGCTTCACAGGGCGTGCAGGCGCAGACCATCTCCAACCTGTATATGGCTATTGAGCATGACTTGGAAATTATTCCGGTTATCAACAAATGCGATATGGCGAGCGCCATGCCCGAAGAGGTAGAGGATGAAATCGTGGAACTGCTCGGTTGCAAGCGTGAAGAGATAATCCGCGCTTCCGGTAAGACGGGAATGGGCGTCGAGGAAATCCTTGCGGCAGTCGTCGAGCGTATTCCTCATCCCGAAGGCGATGAAGAAGCGCCTCTGCAGGCTTTGATATTCGACTCCGTATTCAATTCTTTCCGCGGTATCATCGCTTATTTCAAGATTGTGAACGGTGTGATACGTAAAGGAGACAAAGTGAAATTCTTCAATACGGGCAAGGAGTACGATGCGGATGAAATCGGTGTGCTGAAGATGGATATGGTTGCCCGTCAGGAATTGCGTACGGGCGACGTAGGCTATATTATCTCGGGTATCAAGACTTCCAAAGAGGTAAAGGTGGGCGATACGATTACGCACATAGCCCGTCCGTGCAAGGAAGCGATTGCCGGTTTCGAGGAAGTGAAGCCGATGGTGTTTGCCGGTGTATATCCCATTGAGGCGGAAGACTTTGAGGACTTGCGCTCATCATTGGAGAAGTTGCAGCTGAATGACGCTTCGCTGACTTTCCAGCCCGAATCTTCATTGGCGCTGGGCTTCGGTTTCCGTTGCGGATTCCTGGGATTGCTTCACATGGAGATTGTACAGGAACGTCTGGACCGCGAATTCGATATGAATGTGATTACCACCGTGCCGAACGTATCTTACAATATCTACGATAAGCAAGGGCACATGACCGAGGTGCACAACCCCGGCAGCATGCCCGATCCCACTTTGATAGACCGCATTGAAGAACCCTATATCCGTGCGTCCGTGATTACCACCACGGACTATATCGGCCCTATCATGACACTCTGTCTGGGCAAGCGCGGCGAACTGGTGAAGCAGGAATATATTTCCGGTAACCGTGTGGAGATATACTATGATATGCCGTTGGGCGAAATCGTTATCGACTTTTACGACAAGCTGAAAAGTATTTCCAAGGGATATGCTTCTTTCGACTATCACGCGAACGGTTTCCGTCCGTCCAAACTGGTGAAGCTGGATATCCTTCTGAACGGCGAACCGGTGGATGCCCTCTCTACCTTGACACACTTTGACAATGCGTACGAGCTGGGACGCCGTATGTGCGAGAAGCTGAAAGACCTGATTCCGAGACAGCAGTTTGACATTGCCATTCAGGCGGCTATCGGCGCCAAGATTATTTCCCGCGAAACAATCAAGGCAGTCCGTAAGGACGTTACGGCCAAGTGTTATGGCGGTGACGTGAGCCGTAAGCGTAAATTGCTTGAAAAGCAGAAGCGGGGTAAGAAAAGAATGAAACAGATTGGTAATGTGGAAGTGCCGCAGAAAGCGTTCTTGGCTGTGCTGAAATTGGATTAGTTGCTAAACAATTCATATGACACAGGGGTTGTTCTCTTTCCGTAGGGCTATCTTGACAACCCCTTTTAAATTTAAACCGAATGAGAAAAGTTCTATCGTTTTCGGCCTTCCTGATGGCAGGCCTGTTCGTTTCCCAATATCTCCCTGTGTGGGCGGGCGGAAACTATAATGCGGTAAAGGCCGTATCGAATGTATTGCTCTATGTCTGCTTGAGTTTTATAATGATTAATGTGGGACGTGAGTTTGAAGTCGATAAATCACGTTGGCAGACATACGCGAAAGATTATGGCGTTGCAATGGCTACCGCCGCCATGCCTTGGTTCCTGATTGCTATTTATTATGTTTTTGTCCTGCTTCCGCCCGAATACTGGAATAGTTGGGAAGCGTGGAAAGAGAATCTCCTGTTGAGCCGTTTTGCGGCTCCCACTTCCGCCGGTATTTTGTTTACCATGCTGGCCGCCATCGGCTTAAAGACAAGCTGGGTTTACAAGAAAATTCAAGTGCTGGCTATCTTTGATGATTTGGATACCATCCTTCTGATGATTCCGCTTCAGATTATGATGATCGGCCTGCGCTGGCAGCTTCTGGTGATTGTTTTCATTGTATTTCTTTTGCTCTCTTTCGGTTGGAAACAACTGGGAAAATACGACTGGCGGCAGGATTGGAAAGCCATTCTGGTATATTCGGCCGTAGTGTTTGCGTGTACGCAGGCTGTATATCTCATCAGCAAGCATTTGTATGGTGAGGCAGGCAGTATTCATATAGAGGTATTGCTGCCCGCTTTCGTCTTGGGAATGGTGATGAAGCACAAGGAGCATGACACACCGGTGGAACGTAAAGTTTCCACGGGAATTTCTTTCCTCTTTATGTTTCTGGTTGGAATGAGCATGCCACGGTTTCTGGGTGTGGACTTTGCGGAGGCGTCGTTGGGACAGCACTCGGTTACGGGTTCGCAGGAGATGATGTCGTGGGGAATGATTATGCTTCATGTACTGATAGTGTCGTTATTGTCTAATATCGGTAAGCTGTTTCCGGTATTCTTTTACAAAGACCGTAAGTTCAGCGAGCGTCTGGCGCTCTCTATCGGTATGTTTACCCGCGGTGAAGTAGGGGCGGGGGTAATCTTTATCGCTCTTGGATATAGTTTGGGCGGCCCGGCATTGATAATTTCCGTATTAACCATAGTGCTTAATTTAATTTTAACGGGTATCTTTGTTCTGTGGGTAAAGAAGCTGGCGTTGTTGAGTTATGGAAGTGTGACGGAATGAAATGTCGGCTACGCTTCCTTTCCCGAAGAAAGATGAAACCTTCAATCAAATACTTATGATTATTCTACGTACCGTGAAAAATATTTCGTCGCTGAACATAGTGGCGAGTATTCTTTTATTTCTCACCGCTATCCTGGCTGCTGTCGTGGCCAATTCGTCTTTATCGCCGATATACCAGGACTTTCTGCTTCAGGAGCTTCATTTGCGCATCGGGAATTTCAATCTGCTCTCTCACGGCGGGCATCCGTTGAAGATGATAGAGTTCATAAACGACTGCCTGATGGCTGTTTTCTTTCTGGCAGTGGGGTTGGAGATAAAACGTGAATTGCTGGTAGGCGAACTGTCTTCCGTCCGAAAGGCGGCTTTGCCTTTTATCGCGGCATGCGGCGGTATGCTGGTTCCGGTGGTCATCTACTCGCTTCTGGTGGTTTCCGGTACTCCCGAAACGCGCGGCATGGCTATTCCTATGGCTACGGACATCGCTTTTTCTTTGGGAGTGCTCAGCTTGCTGGGTAAGCGTGTGCCGTTGAGCCTGAAGGTATTTCTGACGGCGTTCGCTGTGGTGGACGATATTGGCGGGATATTGGTTATCGCACTGTTTTATAGCGTTGACGTGGCATACGGGTATTTGATAGTGGCGGCTGTGCTGTATGTATTCCTCTACTATATGGGCAAGTTTGGGGTGACGCAGAAGATATTCTTTCTGTTCTTCGGTATAATAATCTGGTATTTGTTCCTGCAATCGGGCATACATAGTACAATCTCGGGCGTGATACTGGCGTTTGTGATACCGGCGCGTCCCCGTTTGGACGCAGGTAAATATATCAAGCGCATCCGTGACGTCATAGGGGAGTTTCCGGTTTCCAAATCAGATAATATCGTGCTGACCAATGCGCAGATTGCTACGCTGAAGCAGGTGGAGCAGGCGTCCAATTATGTTATCAGTCCGTTGCAGTCGTTGGAAGACAATCTGCATGGAGCTGTAAACTTCGTGATTCTGCCGTTGTTTGCCTTTGCCAATGCGGGTGTGGTGTTCAGCGGTAGCGGCAGTATCGTGGGAGATGTGAGCGTGGCTGTGGCCGCAGGGCTGCTGTCAGGCAAATTCCTGGGGATATATCTGTTTACGTGGCTGGCGATAAAGAGCGGTTTGGCCTTGATGCCTGCGGGTATGAACTGGAAGAATATAGCCGGTGTTTCCTTGTTGGGCGGTATCGGCTTTACCGTATCTTTGTTCATCGCCAATCTTTCCTTTGCGGGCGAATATCCGGAATTGCTGAATCAGGCGAAGTTCGGTGTGCTTGTAGGGACGGTGCTTGCCGGGGTATTGGGATATGCGGTGCTGAATACGGTGCTGCCGAAAACCACGAAAACAAAGTAGCTTATTTCAGGAAGATATGCTTCGGAAAGAGCGGGTTCCCGCTCCCGGACTTTACTCCTTGATATGAATCAGCATATTTGCCAGAATTGCCGTAACTCCCCCCGTCGTGATGCCGGATGAGAAGATATTCCGTAGCGTTTCCGGCAGTTGGCACAGTATCTCGGGAACCAGTTCCACGCTCAAGCCGAGGGAGAAACTGACGGCCATGACAAGAGTAGCCTTTCGGTTGATTTCTTGCGCCGCGATGATGCGGATACCGGCTGCGGCTACCGTACCGAACATCAGCAGCGTAGCGCCGCCCAATACCGGTTCGGGCATCAGCGAAAATACCAGTCCCACGGCGGGAAACAGGCCGAGCAGTACAAGAAAGGCCGCAATGTAATATCCCACATACCGGCTGGCAACTCCCGTCAGTTGTATCATCCCGTTGTTTTGCGCAAAAACGGAGTTCGGGAAAGAATTGAGCGCACCCGCCAGCATGGAGTTGAAGCCGTCGGCGAGGATGCCGCCCGAAGCGCGTTTCACGAATGTTTCTCCTTCTACCGGTTCGCCGGAGATAAGGGAATTGGCTGTAATGTCGCCATACGCCTCAATGGCGGTAATCATAAAAATCAGTCCCAACGCGATAATGGTGGATAAGTCGAAGGCCAGCCCGTAACGGAAAGGCATCGGCAGATTGAAACCGCCGTAGCTTTGTATTGAGGAGAAATCGACAATCCCCATGCACCACGCCACGATGTAGCCTATCACTAATCCGATGACAATGGAGCTCATGCGCAGGTACCGGTTGGAACTCCGGTTGAAGGCGATGATAAGCAACAGAACCAATGCGGCAAGCCCCACATGGCGGAAACTGCCGAAGCTGCCGTCGGCTTGTGCGATGGCTCCGCCGCCGCAGGCGGTAATTCCCACTTTTATCAGGCTCATGCCGATAAGGGTAACTACAATGCCGGATATCAGCGGCGTAATAATCTTCTTGGTGTACTTCAGCACCCGGCTTATCAGCATCTCCACGCTCGAAGCCGCCATACAGGAACCGAAAATCAGCGGAAGCCCACCCGCCATGCCGGCGGAAATGATGGGGCCGATGAACGAGAAGCTGGTTCCCTGAATGCACAGTAGCCCGGTACCTAATCCGCCGAACCTGCGGCATTGGATAAACGTGGATATGCCGGATGCAAACAGCGCCATGGAAACCAGGTAACCGGTTGTTTCCGTATCGAGCTTCAGCGCTCCCGCAATGATGAGCGGCGGGGTGATGATGGCTACGAATATGGCCAGCAGATGTTGCAACGCGGCAAAGAAGGCTTCCTTGAAGGGCGGCTTGTCGTTCAAGCCGTAAATCAGTCCGTTTTCCTGTTGTTTTTCCATTGCTCCGGGTTATCTGATTTTGATTTCGCAGTTGTCGAGGCTTTCGATGATGGCCAGAGATTCTACATGGATACCTTGGCTGCGCAGCTCGTCGCCTCCGTGCTGAAAGGCTTTCTCTATGATGAATCCCATGCCTACCAGCTCTGCGCCGGCTTGCTTCACCAAGTCCATAATGCCTTTGGCTGCGTTTCCGTTGGCGAGGAAATCATCGATGAAAAGCACCTGGTCGCCGGGAGTGAGGAAATCTTTGCTGACGCATACGTCGTACGAACGTTGTTTGGTGAATGAGTATACGGAAGTAATCAGCATATTGTCCATGGTGCTCGGCTTCTTTTTCTTGGCGAACACTACGGGAAGTTCCAGCAGATAGCCTACCATAATGGCGGGGGCGATGCCGCTGGCCTCGACGGTGATAATCTTGTTGATATTGGTAGAAGCGAAGCGTCTGACGAACTCCACGCCGATGGATTTCATCAGAATCGGGTCCATTTGATGATTGATGAAGTTATCTACTTTCAATATACCTCCCGGATAGCATTTTCCGTCTTTCAGAATACGGTCTTTTAAAATTCTCATAATATAACAGGTCTTGTCTTTAGATTTATTCTTTGTCTTCTTGTTCTGTTTCTTCTTGCGCCTCTTCTCTGGGCAGCAGTCTTGCCGAGATGCGTTTCTTCGGAGTAAGGCTCATGTCTTTCAGCATTTCCGCTTGGCGGACTACGCTGCCGTTGCCTTCGGACAGTTGGTTGAGCGCTTTGTCATAGTCTTTTTGCAGGCTTGTCATGCGGTCGCCGAGGGTGAGGAAAGTGTCGGTGAAACCTACAATCTTTTCGTATAAGGCCGTGCCGCGCTTGATGATGGCCTGCACGTTTTTCACTTGGTTTTCCCGCTTCCACAGGTCGAGCGAGAGACGCAGGGCGCTGATGAGGTTCGTGGGGCTCATCAGTACGACTTTCTTGTTGTAGGCGTACTCCCAAAGGTTGGCGTCGCTTTGTATGGCAAGCAGGTAAGCACCCTCTGTGGGGATAAACATCATGACGAAATCCGGCGACTTGATGTCGTAGTGCGAATAGTCTTTCCGGCTGAGCTCGTCGATGTGGTTGCGGACGGACTGCAGATGCGCTTTGAGCCAGCGCGCCTGCTCTTCGCGGTCTTCGGCGGATGTATAGGCGGCGTAGGCGGTGAGGGAGACTTTGGAGTCTATTATCATCTCGCGCTCATCGGGGTACTTGATGAGGATGTCGGGTTGCATCTTTTGGCCGCTTTCTTCGCTGACAATCACTTCGCCGCGTTCGTCTTTCAGGAACTCCTGACGGAAATAGTGCTCGCCTTCAATCAGGCCGGACGCCTGCAACAGACGTTCCAGAATCATTTCACCCCAGTTGCCTTGCATCTTGGAATCGCCTTTCAAGGCACGTGTCAGGTTGTTGGCGTCTTCACTGAGGCGGTTGTTCAGTTCCACCAGTTCTTTGATGCGTTCTCCCAGAGAGAAGCGTTCTTTGGCTTCGGTACTGTATACTTGCTCCACCTTTTCCTTGAAGTCTTTTATCTTCTCGTCCAGCGGGCGCAGAAGATTGCCCAGATGCTCGGCGTTCAGCTTGGTGAAATCTTCCGTCTTGCTTTGGAAGATGCGGTTTGAAAGGTTCTCAAACTCGGTGTTCATACGCTTGTGCAAGGCTTCGGCTTCTTCTTTCTGTTCGGCGAGGCGTTGTTCCCATTGCCGTTGCTGCTGGGTGATGCGCTCGCCAAAGGAACGTTCCTGCTCGGCGAGGCGTTCGTTGAAGCCGCGTGCCTGTTCGGAAATGCGTTCGGCAAACAGCCGTTCTTGTGTGCTAAGGCGTTCCGCTGCTTGGCGGCCGGCTTCCTGCAAGCGTTCTTCGGCAATGGAGCGCTCGCGGGCGATACGCTCTTCGGCAGTGCGGTTCAGTAACGCTTCACGCGCTTCGGCGGCCTCTACTTGTGTTTTTAGGGCGGCGGCTTTTCTGCCGGCCATCAGATAGCCGATGACGGCTCCTGCGATAATTCCAACGAGTAATAGTATGATATTCATAATTGCGTATGGGGAAATAAAGTTTCAATGGGCTGAACATTCGGTGTCAAAGGGTGGTATCCGCCGTACCAACGGTTGGTACCGATAATACCAACGGTTGGTACAAGCAATACCAAAGCGTGGTACGAGCAATACCAAAGCGTGGTACGAGGAATACCAACGGTTGGTACGGAGAGTACCACACCGGGGAACATCTTGCAGCCTGCGGGCTTATGTCTATTGCGTCAGTATCTCGTTTCCGTTTTCGGTAATGAGAATCATGCTTTCCCATTGGGCGGAAGGCAGACCGTCGTCGGTGCATACTGTCCAGCCGTCGGCTTCGTCGATGAAGACCTCGTATGTGCCCATGTTAATCATCGGCTCGATGGTGAACGTCATGCCCGGTACTATCAGCATGCCCGTACCGCGCTTGCCGAAGTGCTCTACGTCCGGTTCTTCGTGGAACTTGATGCCTACGCCATGTCCGCAAAGGTCGCGCACTACGCTGTAACCGTTCTTCTCGGCATGCTCCTGGATGGCGGCTCCCACATCGCCCAATCGAGCCCAGGGCTGTGCGGCCTGTATGCCGATGTCACGGCACTCTTTGGTCACCTGCACCAGACGTTGCATCTCGGGACGGACGTCGCCAATCATGTACATGCGCGATGCGTCGGAGAAATATCCTTTATATATGGTGGATACATCCACGTTTACAATATCTCCGCTGCGCAGGAACTCTTTGGTGCTGGGGATGCCATGACACACCACATCGTTGATGCTGACGCATACGCTCTTGGGAAAGCCCTCGTACAGGAAAGGGGCGGGGATGGCATCGTGGTCGGTCGTGAAACAGTATACCAGATGGTCTATCTCTGCCGTAGACATTCCCTCACGGATATTCTCAGAGATGTAATCGAGCAATGCGGTGTTTATCTTTGCGCTTTCGCGTATGCCGGCCAGTTGCTCTTCCGTGCGCAGCAAGTGGCGTGACGGCAGTTTATATCCTTCTCTTTTATAATGTTGAATCTTGGCTTCTACTTCGTCGGAATAGTTTTTAGGAGCAAACCGGACTCCTTTTACGGACTTCTTCATTATTGCATATTTTATAAACGATGCGCAAAAATACGAATAATTTAAGTGTGAGTATTTATAATGTTTGAATAATTAGAAACTAATCCGTACTTATTCTATGAGAATAATAAAAAAGGGATGCTTTCCAAAGCATCCCTTTTGCGTATACATCGGTTTGTATTGATTAGAATTCGTAGTGGAAACCGAATGAGAGGTCTTCGCTTTTGAGGTTGAAACCGTAACCGCTGCCGGCGTTCATATAGTCGTCTCTGTAACCCAGGAAACCGCATTTGGCAAGTACGCTGAACTTGTCGTTCAGCTTGATGGCGATGCCCGGTTTGAAACCGATTTCAAAACCGTTTACGGCATCGGCGCCTTTCACCTTTTGAGTGGAGAAGCCCAGACCGCCATTGATGAACAGGCGGACAACCTTGTTTTCATAATAAGAGTAACGTGCGTATGGAGCAAGGCCGAAAGCATTGTATTTTCCTTCGTCCAGTTTGCTGTGCGAGAATGTCAATATACCGCCGACAGCCCATTTTTCATTCAGGTTGTATCCTACTTCCGGATTCAGCGTGAAAGTCGTTGCGTCGACATCGTCGTTGTGCCATAAAGATACTGTTCCGCCAACATACACTTGTGCTTTTGCTGATAAAGCAGCCATTGCGACAAATAATAAGATTACAAACTTTTTCATTTTCTTCTTACCTTTTAGTTATACAAATTGTTATTGAACCGTGAATAAGAATATATCCGAACTCCGACCGGCAGAATGGTTGAAGTTCTTGTTGACATGTTCTTTATTCGGGGTGCAAAAGTATAGGTTACATTCGTATGAGACAAATTTTTAGTTACTTTTTTATAAAATAAAGAGTCGGGAACGGTACAATGCATTACTTTTGCAGCGGTAAAAAGTTTGTTTTACAGGTTGTATTTTTTCAAATGAAGAAGAGTCTTATTGCGTTAGCGTTCGGCACCTTAGGATTGGGTATCGCCGAATTTACGATGATGGGCATTTTGCCCTATGTTGCCGCTGATTTGAATATCAGTATTCCCGTAGCAGGACATTTTATTTCCGCCTATGCGCTGGGCGTATGCGCCGGCGCTCCCATGTTGATTTTGGCGCGTAAACGTCCGTTGAAACATATCCTGCTGGCATTGATGGCTTTGATGCTGGTAGGAAATCTGGGGGCTGCGGTGGCTCCCGATTATTGGTCGTTGCTGGCGGCGCGTTTCATTTCGGGCTTGCCGCATGGGGCATACTTCGGAGTTGCTTCCATTGTGGCGGGTAAGCTGGCTGACGAGGGTAGAAGTTCCGAAGCCGTATCCATTATGATAGCGGGTATGACGGTCGCCAATCTGTTTGGCGTTCCGCTGGGCACTTCCTTGAGCCACATGCTCTCGTGGCGCGTTACATTCTTGCTGGTGGGTTGCTGGGGCTTGATAGTTCTTTATTATATATGGCGCTGGGTGCCTGTGGTAGAGGGGCTGAAAGATACCGGATTCAAGGGACAATTCCGTTTCCTGAAGACACCCGCTCCCTGGTTGATATTGGGGGCGACGGCTTTGGGCAATGGCGGTGTATTCTGCTGGTATAGCTATATCACGCCGTTGCTGACGAACGTTTCGGGTTTCAGCCCCGAGAGTGTGACGGCGTTAATGGTTCTGGCGGGATTTGGTATGGTGGTCGGCAATCTGGTGAGCGGACGGCTTTCCGATAAATATACTCCGGGTAAGGTTGGCATGGTGGTGCAGGGCATGATTTGCATTGTGCTGTTGATGCTGTTTTTCCTGTCGCCCAATCCGTGGTGCTCCGCCATATTGATGGCTCTTTGTACGGCGGGGCTGTTTGCGGTGTCGAGCCCCGAACAGGTATTGATTATCCGCGTAGCTCCCGGCGGGGAAATGCTGGGCGGCGCCTGTGTGCAAATGGCATTCAATCTGGGCAATGCCATCGGAGCATACGTAGGTGGCCTGGCTCTTAATGGCGGATACCGTTATCCGGCTTTGGCAGGCGTGCCTTTTGCGCTGACAGGTTTCATCTTATTCGTTATCTTCTATAAGAAATTTCAGTCTAAATATTAAGCATCTCATTATTTTTATGTATGTTTGCCCGTAAATATTAACTAAACTTGATAATTATGAAGATTTTGAACTTAGTGAAGATAGTGTTGTTATGCGTAATGACTATCGGGCTGGCTTCTTGCGGGGATGATAACTACTATACCATACAGAATACCGATGAGAAGTTATGCAGCGATGCTTGGATGGAAGATTATACGACCGACGAGGGAGAATGCAGACATATATTGGAATTCACAAAGGGAAAGCAGAATGGCAAGGAAGTTCTTTCCGGAAAAGAAACGCTGATAGTCTATGAAGTCGGTAAGATGAAGACTACGGAGAGTGATTTCACATGGCGGTGGATAGATAATTCGAGAGAGGGACTTGTTCTGAATTACGGAGCCGGTGAGATAAAGTACTTTGAGAATGTTTGGGTACGCGACCATTACCTCTCCGGAAAATTGGATGGAGAAATCATAATGTTGACCGCCTCCAAGTCTATGACTAACCGGAATTAGAAATAAAAGATAATGAGAAAATATTTAAATATATTGTTTCTGTGTACTTTAGTCTTGGGATTGAGTTCATGTGAAACGGACGATGGAGATGATTTCTACATCTATGATACTTTGGTGGGAGGCATCTGGTTAGGAGACTTGGGGTTCGCCGATAATTATAACTCTGCATTGGAAAGCGGGCTTTATTTTGAAGGTAACGGTCTGGGAAGAGATGAACAGGCATATTACAATGATCCGTACGGAGAAGTTATGTTCAGCCTGCCTTTCCGTTGGGATGTGCACGGCAGAATCTTAAGACTGGATTATGGTTACGACTATCCTCTGCTGGAAATCTATGATGTATATGTTTCAGGAAACAGGCTGTCCGGCGTTCTGTACGTGGACGGGCATATGGATGGTCCTGTGATGTTGGAAAGGCGGTATTAAGAGTGTCCGCAACCCCGTTATGGTTATTTAGAACGGGTCAGAGGCTATAAATAAAAGGGTGTATATCAAAGTGAATCTCAACTTTCATTCTGATATACACCCTTTTACTTGGATATACCTTATTGTTTCTTTAGGAATAATTTCTTGAAGTCTCCCGGATAAGGCGTTTCAAACTGCATCAACTCTCCGGTCACAGGATGATAGAAGCAGAGCTTGAAAGCGTGTAATGCCAGTCGTCCGATAGGATTTACCTCTTCCAATCCATACCGTCCGTCACCTATGATGGGATGTCCCAAATCCTGCATGTGCACACGAATCTGATTCTTGCGTCCCGTTTCCAGATTCAACTCTACGAGTGAGAACCCGTTGGCGCGTTTAATGGTGCGGTAGTGGGTGATTGCTTCTTTTCCGCCATCGTCTGTCGGGTTGGAATATACGTACAGCTTGCGGTCGGTGAGCCAAGACCTTACCATGCCGGCATTGTTTTCCATTTCGCCCGCAACGACGGCTACATAACGCCTGTCGGTCACAATGTCATGCCAGTTGTCGCGCAATGTGTTCTGCGTCTTTTCGTCTTTGGCAAACATCATCAATCCCGAAGTATCACGGTCCAGGCGATGGACGATGTACACACGGTGCTGTCTGCCCGACCGCTGAACATATTCGTTCAATATGGTATAGGCAGTGCGTTCTTTCTGTCTTTCCGTATTGACGGACAACAGACCCTGCATCTTCTCGACGACAATGATATATGCATCCTCATATACAATCTTCAACAGTTTGTTGCTGAACTCTTTACGTCCTTTCTCGCGGCTGATTTGCACTTTCATGTCCGGTTTCAAAGGGAAATTGTACTGCGTTGTGATAACACTGTCCACATATACAATTCGTTTGCTCAATAATGATTTCAACTTGGTACGGCTGGCATCCGGCATTTTGGCAGCCAGGAATTCCATCAGTTCCATCGGCTCTTTTACCATGTAGTCCGTATATTGCGTGCGGGCTCTTGCCATGTTTCTTTCTTTTGCCACGAGTATAATAATTTGTAATTAATGATTCGTTTCAATTCTCAAGCCTTTCAACTCTTAAAATTCTGCTTTCAGTTCAAGCAGTACCACGTTCTCCACATGGTGCGTATGCGGGAACATGTCTACCGGCTGTACGGCTTTCACTTTGTATTTTGCATCAAGCAACTGCAAGTCCCTTGCCTGCGTGGCAGGATTACAACTCACATACACGATGCGTTTCGGCTCGGCAAACAAGATAACATCCACCACATCCTGATGCATACCGGCACGGGGGGGGTCGGTGATGATTACATCCGGACGGCCGTATTCGTTGATGAAATCCTGCGTCAGCATATCCTTCATATCGCCGGCAAAGAACAGCGTATTCTTGATGCCGTTGATTTCCGCATTGACCTTGGCGTCTTCGATGGCTTCGGGCACGTATTCGATTCCGATAACCTGACGCGCCTGCTTGGATACGAAGTTGGCAATGGTTCCCGTGCCCGTATAAAGGTCGTATACCAGTTCGTTGCCTGTGAGTCCTGCGAAATTGCGGGCTACTTTATATAGATTGTATGCTTGTTCGGAGTTCGTCTGATAGAACGATTTGGGGCCTACCTTGAAACGCAGGCCTTCCATTTCCTCAAAGATATGGTCTTTGCCTTTGAACGTATGTACGTCGAGGTCTGTAATGGTATCGTTGCACTTATTATTAATAATGTATAATAACGACGTGATTTCGGGGAAAGTATCCGCCACATACTGCAACAGTTGTTTGAACAAAGCCATTTCCTCGTCTTTCTCAATCTTGCAGATAAGGATTACCATCAACTCGCCGGTACTGGATGTACGCACAATCATATTGCGCAACATCCCTTCCTGCGTACGCAGATTGATGAACGAGTAATCGTGCTCGTAGGCATAGTCGCGTACCGCATTGCGGATACGGTTGGATATATCATCCTGCAGCCAGCATTTCTCTATGGCCAATACCTTGTCGAAGGCGTTGGGAATGTGGAAACCTACCGCGTTCATTTGCTCGTACACCACGTTTTGCCGGACTTCTTCCGCAGTCAGCCAGCGTTTGTTGGAAAAAGTGTATTCGAGTTTATTCCGATAGAACTCCGTTTTCTCGGAGCCGAGTATCGGCGATATTTCCGGAAGCTCTACTTTTCCGATGCGGGTAAGGTTGTCCGTTACTTGTTTTTGCTTGTATTTTATTTGCTCTGAATAGGGGAGCACCTGCCATTTGCAACCGCCGCATACACCGTAATGTTGACAAAACGGGACTGCTCTTACCGGTGAGTATTGGTGGAACTTCACCGCTTCCGCTTCTGCGTAATGATGCTTTTTTCTCTTGATTTGCAGGTCTACCACGTCACCCGGAACGACGTATGGTACGAAAATTACCAAATCATTGACCTTTGCGATGGCTTTTCCTTCGGCAGCCACATCCGTAATCTCCACCTTTTCTAACAGGGGAAGTTCTTTTCTCTTTCTTGCCACTTTTACACCAGTATAATAAATTCAGTGGCAAAAATAGGTATTTTTTCGGGATTTCTCTCTATGAATCGGAATATTAAATTTTGCAATGTCGAAATTGCATTTTGCCTTAAAGTTTTTTCTTAAAAAGTTTTCTAGTCTGCGAAATATACTTAGATTTGCGAACAGAAAAATGAAAAAAATCACAATCAAGAACTTTAAATTTATATTATGGACAAAAAAAGAGTTTATACCTTTGGTAACGGCCAGGCGGAAGGAAAAGCCGGCATGAGAAACCTTTTGGGAGGTAAGGGAGCTAACTTGGCAGAGATGAACCTTATCGGAGTTCCGGTTCCTCCGGGCTTTACAATTACGACAGAAGTTTGTACAGAATATTATGAAATGGGGCAGGACAAGGTTGTTGCTCTGTTGAAACAGGAAGTGGAAAACGCCATCGCACACGTAGAAACGCTGATGCGTTCTAAATTCGGCGATGTGGAGAACCCGTTGTTGGTTTCCGTACGTTCGGGCGCGCGCGCTTCCATGCCGGGTATGATGGATACGATTCTTAACCTCGGTTTGAACGATGAAGTGGTGGAAGGCCTGATTCGCAAGACGGGCAACGCTCGCTTTGCATGGGACTCTTACCGCCGTTTTGTACAGATGTACGGTGATGTTGTATTGGGAATGAAGCCGGTAAACAAAGAAGATGTAGACCCCTTCGAAGCTATTATAGAAGATGTGAAACATGCCAAAGGCGTGAAGCTGGATAATGAACTGGAAGTGGAAGACCTCAAGGAACTCGTAAAGAGATTCAAGGCTGCCGTTAAGGAACAGACCGGAAAAGATTTCCCGACTTGTGCTTACGAACAGTTGTGGGGAGCTGTCTGCGCCGTGTTCAACTCATGGATGAACGAACGCGCTATCCTTTATCGTAAAATGGAAGGAATTCCCGACGAGTGGGGTACTGCCGTAAGCGTTCAGGCAATGGTGTTCGGTAATATGGGCGACACTTCCGCTACGGGAGTTTGCTTCAGCCGTGACGCCGCTACGGGCGAAGACCTTTTCAACGGCGAATATCTGATTAACGCGCAAGGTGAAGACGTTGTGGCGGGTATCCGTACTCCGCAGCAGATTACCATCGTCGGTTCCAAGCGTTGGGCTGAACTTGCCGGCGTGAGCGAAGAAGAGCGTGCCGCCAAATATCCTTCCATGGAAGAGGCGATGCCCGAAATCTATAAGGAACTGGATGCTTTGCAAACCAAATTGGAAAATCATTATAGAGATATGCAGGATATGGAGTTCACCGTACAGGAAGGTAAACTCTGGTTCCTTCAGACACGCAACGGTAAGCGTACCGGTGCCGCTATGGTAAAGATTGCCACCGACTTGCTACATCAAGGCATGATTGACGAAAAAACGGCCTTGTTGCGTTGTGAACCCAATAAGCTGGACGAATTGCTTCACCCCGTATTCGATAAGACGGCTTTGAAGCAGGCTAAAGTGCTTACCCGCGGTCTTCCGGCTTCTCCGGGTGCGGCTTGCGGTCAGATTGTGTTCTTTGCCGAAGACGCTGCCGAATGGCATGCCGGCGGTAAGCGTGTGGTGATGGTGCGTATCGAGACTTCTCCGGAAGATTTGGCCGGTATGGCCGTTGCCGAAGGCATCCTGACGGCACGTGGCGGTATGACTTCACACGCTGCCGTTGTGGCCCGCGGTATGGGTAAATGTTGCGTATCCGGTGCAGGCGCATTGAATATCGACTACAAAGCCCGTACGGTAGAGGTAGATGGCGTTGTGTTGAAAGAAGGCGACTTCATTTCTTTGAACGGTAGCACCGGTGAGGTTTACAAAGGAAAGGTAGAAACAAAAGCAGCCGAATTGTCCGGTGATTTTGCCGAATTGATGCAGTTGGCTGATAAATATACGAAATTGCAGGTACGTACCAATGCCGATACTCCGCATGATGCAGAGGTCGCACGTAATTTCGGAGCGGTGGGTATCGGTCTTTGCCGTACGGAACACATGTTCTTCGAAGGTGAGAAAATCAAGGCTATGCGCGAGATGATTCTGGCGGAAGATGCGGAAGGACGCCGCAAGGCACTGGCTAAGATTCTGCCGTACCAGCAGGCTGACTTTAAGGGTATCTTCAAGGCGATGGCCGGTTGTCCGGTAACCGTTCGTTTGCTCGACCCGCCTTTGCACGAATTCGTTCCCCACGATTTGAAGGGACAGCAGGAAATGGCGGATACCATGGGCGTAAGCTTGCAGTATATCCAGCAGCGTGTGGAAGCGCTTTGCGAACATAACCCGATGTTGGGTCACCGTGGTTGCCGTTTGGGTAATACTTATCCCGAAATCACGCAGATGCAGACACGGGCTATCCTCGGCGCCGCTTTGGAATTGAAAAAAGAGGGCGTTGAGACACATCCTGAAATCATGGTTCCGCTGACGGGTATCTTGTACGAGTTCAAGCAGCAGGAAGAGGTTATCCGCGCCGAAGCGGCCAAGTTGTTTGCCGAAGTTGGCGACAGCATCGATTTCAAAGTAGGTACGATGATTGAAATTCCGCGTGCGGCTCTTACTGCAGACCGTATCGCTTCTTCTGCGGAATTCTTCTCATTCGGTACGAATGACTTGACGCAGATGACTTTCGGCTATTCACGTGATGATATCGCTTCTTTCTTGCCTATCTATCTGGAGAAGAAGATTCTGAAGGTAGACCCGTTCCAAGTGCTCGACCAGAATGGAGTAGGACAGTTGGTACGTATGGCTACCGAAAAAGGCCGTGCCATTCGTCCGGACTTGAAGTGCGGTATTTGCGGTGAGCATGGTGGTGAGCCTTCTTCCGTGAAATTCTGCCACAAGGTAGGTTTGAACTATGTCAGTTGTTCTCCGTTCCGCGTGCCTATCGCAAGACTTGCAGCGGCCCAAGCAGCCATAGAAGATTAAGAAATGACAAGAACGCCGTAAGGCGAACTGGATAGGGCAATCAGGCCGTAACTCTCATTTGCATGGGATTACGGCCTGATTTATTTGTAAAGCACGGGTGGCCTGTTCCTGTACGTTGCAAATAAGCAATAAAAAACGCATCTGTGGCTTTTTACAGCTTACAGATGCGTTGCAACAGGGTTTTATAAGGGGTTGCTTATTTCATTCGTTTTCCTACTGTATCCCAGTCCACGATGCTCCAAAGAGCGTTGACATGGTCGGCGCGTTTATTCTGATAATCCAGGTAGTAAGCATGTTCCCAAACGTCGAAGCCCAGCAGCGGGGTCAGTCCCGAACGTACGGGATTGCTTCCGTTGGCTTCTTTGGTGATATGCAGTTTACCGTTCTTGTCTACCGACAGCCATGCCCAGCCCGAGCCGAATAATCCGACTGCCGCTGCATTAAACTCTTTCTTGAAGTTCTCGAAACTACCGAAATCACGTTTGATAGCTTCCGCCAGCTTCCCGGTGGGTTCGCTTTGAGACGGTTTCGGAGAGAATTGCAGGAAGTATAATGTGTGGTTCAGCACTTGTCCGGCATTATTAAAAATAGCGCCGTCGGGTGCGGTAGCTACGATAGTAACCAAATCTTTGTTTTCATACTCCGTACCCGGAACAAGATTGTTCAGATTGTTCACGTACGTTTGCAGGTGTTTACCGTAATGGTAATCTATTGTTTGCTGACTGATTACAGGTTCCAGCGCGTTGTTTGCGTAAGGAAGTTTTGGCATTTCATGTGTCATAATCATTATCATTAAAGACATTAATAACGTATTCATAAGTTCAATTATTTAGTTTTGAAACTTTACTATACTAACGTGATAACCTATGGAATTGTTCGCTGGTGTCCGAACCTTTTTTTATCTTTGTGCCCGAACTTTACCCGTTAGATGATTAGGAATATGTCCGATTATATACAAGAATTGAATGAGGGACAACGAGCCGCGGTGCTCTACAATGACGGCCCGTCACTGGTGATAGCCGGTGCGGGTTCGGGAAAAACCCGTGTACTGACTTGTAAAATAGCTTATCTGATTAGAGAGAAAAAATATGATGCACGTAATATTCTTGCGTTGACTTTTACAAATAAGGCAGCAAAAGAAATTATAGAACGTGTAAATCGTGATATAGGTTACCCGTGGTCATATTATATATGGATGGGGACTTTCCATTCTATTTTCTCTCGTATCCTCCGGAGTGAAGCGAATGTTTTAGGATTTACTCGTAACTATACAATTTATGATACTGCGGATAGTAAGAGCTTGATACACTCTATTATTAAGGAATTGGGACTGAATGATAAACAATATAAACCTAATATTGTACTATCTCGTATATCCAATGCCAAAAATTATTTGAATTCTCCAGCAGATTATGCTAAAAATAAAGAAGCTTATGAGAGTGATTGCCTTGCTAAAATGCCTGCTATTCGTGATATTTATAATCGTTATTGGGAGCGCTGCCGGCAGGCTGATGCAATGGACTTTGATGATTTGCTTTTCTATACTTTTTTGTTGTTTCGTGACCATCCTGAAGTGTTGTCAAAGTATCAGGAACTATTTCGTTATGTCCTTGTTGATGAGTATCAAGATACAAATTATGCACAGTACCGTATACTATTCCAATTAATGAAGGGTAGAGAACAACAACATATTTGTGTGGTGGGTGATGACGCACAAAGTATCTACTCTTTTCGTGGAGCGGATATCGATAATATACTTAACTTTGAAAAAGTATATCCGGGTACGAAAGTTTTTAAGTTGGAACAAAATTACCGTTCCACCCAAACGATTGTCTCTGCAGCCAACAGTTTGATAGAAAAGAATCAGCGGCAAATTCGCAAGGAAGTCTTTTCGGAAAAGGAGAGGGGAGAGGCTATCGGGGTGTATCAGGCATACAGTGATGTGGAAGAGGGCGATATTGTAATCAACAAGATAGCCGAATTGCGCCGGCAGGAGAATTACGCTTATTCCGACTTTGCCATACTCTATCGTACCAACGCGCAGAGCCGCGTCTTCGAGGAAGCCATGCGCAAACGCAGCATGCCGTATCGCATTTACGGCGGACTGTCTTTCTATCAGCGTAAGGAAATAAAAGATGTAATCGCCTATTTCCGTCTGGCAGTCAATCCGAATGATGAAGAAGCCTTCAAACGTATCATCAACTATCCGGCACGCGGAATAGGCGATACGACGGTAAGCAAAATCACTGCCGCCGCCACTGACAACAATGTAAGCCTGTGGACCGTACTCTGCGAACCGCTGACTTATGGAGTGAATATCAACAAAGGGACAGCGGGCAAGCTGCAAGGCTTTCGCGACTTGATAGCCGGATTTATAGAGGGCGTTACCGAAAAGAATGCCTATGAACTCGGTACGGAGATAATCCGTCAGTCCGGTATCATCAATGATGTTTGCCAAGACAATTCTCCAGAAAACCTCAGTCGCAAGGAGAATATCGAAGAACTTGCAAACGGTATGGGCGACTTCTGCGCCCAACGGCAGGAAGAGGGTAACGCCAATATCACACTGAGTGATTTCCTTTCGGAAGTCTCCTTGCTTACCGACCAAGATTCGGACAAGGACGGAGACGATGCAAAGATAACCCTGATGACCGTACATTCCGCCAAAGGGTTGGAATTTAAGAATGTCTTTGTGGTAGGGATGGAAGAAGAGTTGTTCCCCAGCGGTATGGCGGGAGACTCTCCGAAGGCGCTGGAAGAAGAACGCCGTCTGTTCTATGTAGCCATAACCCGTGCGGAAGATCATTGTTTCCTTACTTACGCCAAAAGTCGCTACCGTTATGGAAAAATGGAGTTTGGAAATCCCAGCCGTTTTCTGAAAGATATAGATGTACGTTTCCTTAAATTGCCGCAGGATGCGGGATTGAGCCGCAGAATAGATGAGAATGCCATGTCTTTCCGTCGGGAGAACAGAGAAAATATCTCTTCCGGCATGTATGGAAAACGTGAGGAAAGAGTTCGTCCCCGGCAGGAAATCATTGCCCCCACCGTTCCACGTAATTTAAAGTGGGTGACGCCTTCTATGGGAACAGCTTCTGCCGCATCTCATTCATCGGCAGTCGCAGGCGGAAACACGGTGCAACCGGGGCAACTTATCGAGCATGAACGTTTCGGCCTGGGCGAAGTGATGAAAGTGGAAGGCGAGGGTGATAATGCAAAAGCCACCATTCGTTTTAAGAATGCGGGTGACAAGCAACTTCTTTTGCGTTTCGCGCGTTTTAAAGTGATAGGGTGATATTAATAAGAAAAGTTTATACAACGATAAAAATGACAGACAAAGATTTCGACCTTTTTCCTTCTCCTTGTTATATCATGGAAGAAGAACTGCTGAGGAAGAACCTCACATTGATAAAGAGCGTTGCCGACCGGGCGGGAGTAGAAATTATTCTTGCTTTCAAATCCTTTGCCATGTGGCGTTCATTTCCCATATTCCGTGAATATGTAGAGCATTCTACGGCAAGCTCCGTATATGAGGCACGCTTGGCGTTGGAAGAATTCGGCAGCAAGGCGCATACGTATTCTCCGGCGTATACGGAAGCCGACTTTTCAGAAATCATGCGATGCAGCAGCCATATTACATTCAATTCGTTGGTGCAGTTCAAACGTTTCTATCCCATGATTCAGACGGACGGACAGAGTATATCCTGCGGCATACGCGTCAACCCGGAGTATTCCGAAGTGGAAACGGAGCTGTATAATCCTTGCGCTCCCGGTACTCGTTTCGGTGTAATGGCCGGACAGCTTCCCGACGTTTTGCCGCAGGGTATTGACGGATTCCACTGCCACTGCCATTGCGAGTCGTCCTCATACGAACTGGAACGCACGTTGGAGCATCTGGAAGCGAAGTTTTCCCGTTGGTTCCCGCAAATAAAATGGTTGAATCTGGGCGGTGGACATTTGATGACCCGTAAGGACTACGATGTAGAGCATCTGATTCGTCTGCTCCGCGGATTGAAAGAGCGTTATCCTCATTTGAATATTATCTTGGAGCCTGGTTCTGCGTTTACCTGGCAGACGGGGGTGTTGACTTCCGAAGTGGTGGATATCGTAGAGAACCGCGGTATTCGTACCGCTATTCTGAATGTCAGTTTCACCTGCCATATGCCCGATTGTCTGGAAATGCCCTATCAGCCTGCCGTTCGGGGCGCTGAAACGGGTGATGGAGGTGCATATGTCTACCGTTTGGGAGGTAATTCTTGTTTGAGCGGCGACTATATGGGCTTGTGGAGCTTCGACCACGAACTTCATATCGGCGAAAGAATCGTCTTTGAAGATATGATACATTACACCACGGTGAAGACGAATATGTTCAACGGAATTCATCATCCCGCCATTGCCATGTGGACAAAAGAGGGAAAGGCTGATATATTCAAGCTATTTTCTTACGAAGATTATCGTGACCGAATGAGTTGATAATCAAAAGTCTGCTTTCGCTTTGGGTGGAATGTTCAATTTTATGTGTGAAAAAAGTGCGTAGAATGTTTGCAGGTTTAAGGAAAATATCTACCTTTGCAACCGCAAACGCGGAAATAGCTCAGTTGGTAGAGCATAACCTTGCCAAGGTTAGGGTCGCG
>OGDQ01000160.1_pt1 | contig 58986 bp, 53 predicted proteins | sample 1570451 | NCBI WGS metagenome assembly OGDQ01 (sample SAMEA2582171, study PRJEB24529) | metagenome | biome: Human gut stool | place: China | collected 2011 | reverse complement strand
GGTCGGAAAACGAAAAAGTAGGAAGAATACCAATTCGTTTTCCTCCTACTCGATTCTTTCAAAATTATGGAGGGGAAAATGCGCATTTATTCCTGTTTCCCGTTTCTCTTCTTTTTGTCATCTTCATTCTCCAGTCCCAGCCGCCTGCAGAGTTCCGGGTCATTTTTAATGCGTTCCATTTCCATGTTAATGATTGCCTGCGCATCCGCCTTGATCCTGTCATAGTTCCGTCCGATCTGCTGCGTCATGATGTCGTTTCCCTCCCTGTCCCTGAATTCATTGATGACGGGTATTTTTTTGTAATTCTTCTCTTCCCCGCTGACTTTTTCGTGGTCTACGATGATTTCGGCGTGGAATATCTTCTGTTCTATTTTCTCTCCGAAGTTGTCCGATACGGCACCAACGAATGTTCCTTGTGAAAGATTTGCTATCTTGGAGGCAGGAATAAGAGAGTCGAGTTGCGTGTTGATTGAGGTGGACACATCCTGCCGGTTGATGGATACGGACTGCCGCTTCTGGAGTACTTTTCCGAACCGCTCTGAAAGTGTCCTGGCGGTTTCCCCGACCACCTGGCCGCTAAAAATATTACCCACAGTATTTTGCACTACTTTGGATTCTTTTTCACCATAATCGCGGTTTAACTGGCTGAAATCCTGAAAGCCCAGACAGACCGCTACCTTGTTACTTCGTGCCGTGGCAATCAGATTGTCCAGTCCCCTGAAATATATAGTCGGTAATTCGTCAATGATTACCGTACTTTTCAGTTGTCCTTTTTTATTAATCAGCTTTACAATGCGGGAATTGTACAATCCCAGGGCCGCCGAATAAATATTCTGTCGGTCGGGATTATTGCCTACGCACAGCAATTTCGGCTCGTTCGGATTGTTGATATCTAAGGAAAAATCATTACCCGTCATTACCCAGTAAAGCTGTGGTGAAATCATTCTGGTGAGCGGTATCTTTGCACTGGCAATCTGCCCCTGGAGCTGATCCTGAGCTCCGGATTTCCAAGCGTCCATAAAGGGTGAAAGGTAGTTCTCCAGCTCCGGATAAGAGGTTAATATAGTAAATAGATCTGAATACGGTTTGTTCAGCAGTTCCACCGCATGCGGGAATGTACAATAGATGCCGTTTTTGTAAATCTTTAAATACCAGATAATTGCCGCCAGAAGAATGATGGGTGATTCCACAAAGAAATCCCCCTGTTTCTCAATCCACGTTTTGTTCAAATTTAGCATGATTGTGTAGCTTGCTTCATATGCATCCGAGATGTCCGTCATGAACTCCGGATTGATAGGGTTACATCTGTGTGATCTACGCGGGTCATCGAAATTAATGACATAGAATTTGGGCTTTATCTTGTATTTATCCATATTGTTTAACAATGTGTTATATGCAACTATGGATAAATCGTCAAACTTGTAATCGTAAATGTAACAACTGTATCCCTTTGAAATCATCTGGCGTATGTAGTTATTTACCACTGTGTATGATTTGCCCGAACCGGGTGTACCAAGCACGATAGTTGCGCGGAAGGGATTCACCACATTTATCCATCCGTCATTGAGTTTCCCCTGATACTGAAACTTTGTCGGCAGGTTGACCGAGTATTCATTTTCCATCAACCGGGTTTCCTGTTGGAAAGACTCGTTTTCGAGATTGAACACGTCCTCCATCAGGTTGTGCCTGTATAGACGGCTCATCCACAATCCTGCCATCAGCAGGCAAAGATAGCCGGACACCAATGTGAATACATAAAGTGCGGTGACAGCCGCATGGGGCAGGGGCAAATCCAATATCCACCAGTTGGGAAAGAAAAGGATGCATCCTGCGAAGAGTGCTGCATGGATTTTGTGCCGGGTGATCTTCTCGCCCTTGACACCTTTTGTTCCCAGACACGAGACGGCCAACAGCAGGATAGCTGCCAGTTTGCTCCATAGGACGCAATTGAAGATCCCGGTTGTATTGTTGAAGTTCATAATTATTTTGTCTATCACTTCCAGATTTAAATTCCAACTGGCAATGCTCGGATAACAATACACGTATACGTGTACTACCAAAAGAAAAATGCTCACCGCCCTTCCGAATTCCATTATTTTGGCGAGTGCTCTCAAATCGTCTTCCTGTTGCATAATACTTATGTGTAAATGGGGGTAATAATCAGTTTTCCTTAAATACCGCGGGACTTTCGTTTCGCTTTTCTCCTTTTCTTCATCCGGCGTGCAAGGGCTTCCTCCTCGTAATCCACCGGATTGGTTTCTATGGAGAATATGCCTGCCGCCTGTTCCAATGCGCTTCCCGGTTCCGCCTTGTGCGAATGGTGCTGCCATAGTTCGGTGCCGGTATGTGCGGAACGTTCTGTGGCAGGTATACCGTCCCACCATTTGAAAAGTTCATTGTAAATGTTAGCGGAAAATTCCTTGCCCATGCGCGAACCGTTAAATACTTCCCGCCTGTTATGGTCGATGAACGTGACACCGTAGATACGTCCCTGCTCATTTTCCCGGAATACTGCATCAATGCGGGCTTTCTTTAATAGTCCGGCCAGTTCTTCACGCGAACGTGCGTGCCGCATGGCATAAACCACCTGTGCATGAATAGCCGGTGCCCATTTACCATCCTTGAAATCCCTGGTGTGTGAAAGCATCCTCTTTTCCAGACGTTCGTTTCCGAAACGTTTGCCGAAGCGTGAACTCTTGAAAGGCGGGCTGACCACTTTTCCGCTGTCATCGGTAGCCGAATAGATAATACCGGTATAAGGCTCGCCTTTGAATTCTCCCCGTACCTGCTTGGCTTCAATATTGAAGGTAGACAATACCGCGCTGTATTCCCCGAATGTCTGGAAGCGGTAACTTCCTAATACAGCTTTTAGGGTGTTGCTTATCTGATGCCGTATGTCTCCCCCGGACGTATTTACCTTCTTTAATTCCGCTTTCGGGTTCCGTTCTTCCATATCCGCACTATTGCGTAATCCGAAGTCTGTTTCCAATTCCCGACAGGCGGTCATGGAACGGCGGTGCTCGAAAGAATCATTGATTTTCCGTCCCTCTTCATCCACGCATACACTTACGATATGGATATGGGTATTGTGTGTATCACCATGCTTGTAAGCAATGTAGGGCTGGTCGCCATATCCCATCTTCTGCATATAATTCTGCGCCAGTTCCGCCAGCTGTTCATCGGTCAGCTTGTCCTCCGGTGCCGGGCTGAGTGCAATGTGCAGGACGGGCTTCTCCGTGTTCCTGTTTGCCAGCAGGTAATTCTCAAAGGAGAGCAAGGCAAGGCGCATGTCCTCGCCCGGTCGTCCCGGGCGGTCTGAAATCATCCGGTTGCCGGAGAGTATTTCAGCCGTCCCTTTCTCTATTTTCTCGTGGTTGTAATGCAGTGCCCCGTATAGGCTGGCTCCATGACTTATTTTTGCAACCATTTCTTTTGGTATTCTTCGGTTAGTGCTATCACTTTTTTGTTCAGTAGCATCAGCTCAAGTGTCATTTTCTCCAGTTTGTAAAGTAGCGACATCGCACGTTTCTCCCCGAAATTGCTCCTGATGGCACGTACGACCTGATTGTAGTTGTTACCGACAGCCTGGAATTGTTTGTGAAATTCCGTAAGGCGGATGTAGTAATCCATTGTCGCCTTGTCGATTTTAACCACTTTGATTGTGCCACCGAAGATGGCTTTTTTGATGAAACGTGTTTTGTCTTTTGCCTCTGATTCGGTAACCAATTTTTCAAACCGCATGTTCTCTCCGGCATTCAGGCGGAAGCTGTATTTGTAGTCCGCCGGATCGCTTTTGGGCTTTCTGCCCGTTTTTGCTCTCGATTCTTCCTTCATACTCTTTGCATAATTATGGTCCGTCCTTTTTTCTCTTCCGGAATTTCCGACTTTGAAGGAAATTCCCCGACTGTCAGGTCGGGCAAGTGGTTTTCGTCGGACAGGACACTTCCTGTCGGACGAAAACACAACTTGCTATGTTCGTTTGAACATAGAATCCTCCTTCGTCGGATTGCTGCGCGACGTTCACGGCGTGCTGTAGTCCGATGAAGCATGGTTTCCTCCATAGTCTTATTCCGACTTTGCAAAGTTATGACGGATTAAGTGATTGTGAAATAGAAGTTTATGTGACAAGTGATGACATCTGATGACATGTCATGTCAGGTGAAGCGGATTTTAGTTATTGTATCAAAAATCCGTTCTACTTTTGGCGTGACGCAATGCAGTAAGGGACGGAACGGTACGGTATAAAAAATGCTTTATCAATACGGTGCCTATGGTAGTGGGACAATACTGTGTATTCCGGTTGAATGTGACGTTGGTCATGTATGGATACGGCACCGTTCCGTTGCAATGATACGTAGGCGTATCGATGCCATGAGGCAGCTTTTGTATAGATACAGTCGTGCATAACGAATATTGACGTTTGGCATCAAAGGTACATTCCGTTTTTAGCGTGACGCAAGGCTGCATGTATCGTATCGGTCCGGCACAAGAGAAGTCGTATTGATGTGGTGCAGACTGTGACGGGACGGTACTGTGTACCCCGGTTGGATGCGATACCGCCCATGTATGGAAACAGTGATACATAGCCGTATTCATGCTGCTGTACAGTATTGTGCGGCGTCACTTGATGTAAGGATACAGGCGAAAAGAAAATAAGTCATTAACCCTTAATTTCATGAAGTTATGAAGAAGGAACCTTTATTTGTAGCCCTCAGCAATCAGAAGGGCGGAGTCGGTAAATCAACGTTAACCGTGTTGCTTGCCAGCTATTTCCATTACCATAAGGCAAAGAACGTGCTTGTGGTAGATTGTGACTACCCCCAGCACAGCATGATGACTATGCGTGAATGGGACATAAAAAATGTGGAAAAGACCCCTCGTCTGCAAAGTTTGCTGGTGGAGCAGTTCGGGGATACGGGCAGAAAGGCCTACAATATCCTGGCTTCCACGCCCGAACAAGCCAAGGAAACTGCCTATGGTTTTATAGACCGTTCCGATACCGAATATGACCTTGTCCTTTTGGACCTTCCCGGAACGGTCAATACCACAGGCGTTTTCCAGTCCATCATCAATATGGACTATGTTTTTACCCCGATCACCCAGGAGAGGATGGTCATGCAGAGCAGCATGTCATTTGTCCTGTCCATCCGGGAATATCTGCTTCATCACAAGGGAGTCCCCTTGCGTGATATCCATATGTTCTGGAATAAAATGGACAAGCGCGTCTCCAGGGACTTGTATGACGCTTATATGGAAATCATCCGTTCTTTGGGATTACCTGTATTGAATACGGTCCTTCCGGCTGCGGAGCGTTATAAAAAGGATGTCGGTTTGAACGGGCAGATATTCCGCAGCACCCTGTTTCCGCCTTCCGCCGCCGCTCTGAAAGGAAGCAACCTCGATCTGCTTGCCGCTGAAATGGAAACCATACTCGGACTTTAACCGGACATGACTATGGCAAACAAGAACAGATCCGTCTATAATGTGGACGAGGACGCGCTCAAGCGTATGGTAGCCGGAGATACAACGGCCTTGGAAAAGATAAGGAAACAGGATGAACGGCCGGAAGAAGATGCCGGTGCCTCCGGAGTGTCGGAAGAAAAAGAAAAGAAACCTGATGTCTCCATTGAGAAGAAACCGTTCGCGGGGAAGAAAACACCGCGGGCATACGGCTTTGATGATTACCGGGAACAATTCCTGCAACAGAAACTGACTGGAGCCAGAAGACAGACTTATATACATGATTCACTGTATAAGGTCCTGGCCAGGGTGCTTCCGGTCATTGCACCGGAAATGTCTGTCCCCACATTTGTGAACAGTGTACTGTCGGACCATCTGAAAAGGTATCAGGATATAATTAACGGAATGTATAATCGGGAAGCGACCCAAAAACCGGTGGAATGGGAACTATAGTTTATTTGTCGATACGTCTTGCCTGTGCCTGTTATATATTATATAAGGTATGTGGGCAGAAAAAGAAGATACGTGAAATTTGTGACCTGCTGTATACGAAGTTACCTCCCGTAAAAGAGAAAGAGCCGGAAAATGTCTTGTCGGAACCGGGCGGCGAATCCGGCATTATGGGCAGCACCTGTTTTGTCTATCTGGATGAGGATGCAGGAAAGAGCGTTGCCCCCTATATGAGCCAGCCGTTGGAAACGGCTGCGGATTTTATAGGTGAGGAGGAAGATGTCGCTGAGGAAGAAGTGGAATGTAAATTACCGTTGGAGGAGATGAGAATGCTGAAAGAGGAACAGGAAGAACTGGACGGAACGTATCCGGCAGTGGATGCCGTTTCACGGGTCGTAACGCCTGATGATCTTGACAATGCTGGCAACGTATTGTTTAAACTGAATGATGCGGACAAGGATGAGGAGAAATCTCTCCGTGCGGCCCTTACTCTGCACACCATCCGGGAAACAGACCTGTTTGAGATTTTTTCTTCCCAGGTCGAGAATAAGAATGTCATTGACAGTCTGATGGGAAAATATCTGGACGGGAACGGGAACCCTCTGTCCGTGCGGAAAACAAAATCTGTCGTACCTGTATCGGACGGTTGGAAGCAATATCTGTGACCTTTCGGGTATACCAAAAACGCATCCCGGAACAAATGCCGGGATGCGTTTTTATTTTCCTTACGGCTGTTTTCTTCTATTCCTTATTTCCGGACAATTCGTTGTTGATTAACTCTTTGATCTGTTTTTGTGGAATCAGGTAACTGTATTCGGAAACTCCGATCGGAGCCGTTGAGCCTTGCAAGGCCACTTCCACTTCCACATTGTTCCTGTCCGCACACAATATAATACCGATGGACGGGTTCTCGTCCGGCATCTTTACCTGTCTGTCCAACAGGTTCAGGTAAAAGTTCATTTTCCCCACATATTCAGGTTGGAATGAACCTATTTTTAATTCCAGCGCTATCAGGGACCGGGTACAGCGGTTGAAAAAGAGCATATCCACAAAATATTCCTTATCCTCCAGTACTAGGCGGTACTGGTTTCCGATAAAGCTGAACCCCTTTCCCATTTCGAGCAGGAATGTTTTTATCTTGTCCACGAGCCTTCTTTCCAATTCCAGTTCCAGTATAGGTTTTGTGATTCCCAGGAATTCCAGATTATACCTGCTTTTCAACATTTCTTCCGCCTGTTCCTGTAAACATTCCGGCAGGGTTTCCTTGAAATTATGCAATTTGGGTTGTTCCTCCCTTGTTGAGAAAGCGTCCGCTTTGATATAATTCAGCAGCACATCCCTTGTCCAGCCCAGTTCCGTGCTCCTTGTCGCGTAAAAGTATATTTCTTCCGGGTTCTTGCACTTGCTCATTAACAACAGGTTGTGTCCCCAAGGTAAAACTGCAACGCTCTGTTGCAGTTTCCGGCTTTCCCCGCAATATCGTTCATAAAACCGTTTCATTTCCCAGAGGTTCCTCGAAGAAAAGCCCGTAGTTCCGGGAAATTCTTTCTGCAAATCAGAAGCAAGCATTTCCACTACCTGTGCTCCGTATCCTTTGCTCAAATGTTGTGCGGACAGTTCCTTGCCGATGTTCCAATATAATTCCATTGTTGCACTGGTTATCTTGCGTGCAACCTGGATTCTTGAACTTTTGATTTCTGCAACGATGCGCTGCAGAATCTGTTTGTAATCATATTGAACTGTTTCCATTGTCCTGTCAGTTTATTTGCCACGAAGATAGCAATAATATTCCGGAAAACATGGAATTGTCCTTTCTTCATTATGTTTCATTGGCATTTCTTCGCTTCTGTTCTTTTGATGGAAAACCGGCTGTTGTAAACGTCTTTTTGTTTTACGTTTAAGAAAGAACTTCTTATAAGCTTTGATGCTGTTAATGGAGAACTGACAAGCTCTGGAATTAAATTGCTTTTATCAATATGGTTTTCTGGCAGATATTAACAGACTTGTTTCTCTTTCAACCGGGCTGAAAGACGTCTGTGCTTTGCAAGATATGACATCTGCTGACATTTGCTGCCACCTGATGAAATGTTTGTATCATGGTCTTTTGTCCCCTCCTATATTTGCGTTCGAATTCAATTTTATGTCTCACCTTAAACGATTCTACAATGAGAAAGAGAATCCTTTTTTCAGTGCTTTTCGCGTTTTTCGCAGCCGGCTCTTTTGCGCAGGGGCAGGGGCTTGCGGGCATTAACGAAGCCACGAGCATGCTGACCTCGTATTTCGATCCGGCAACCAAACTGTGCTATGCCATCGGCGCGGTGCTTGGACTGGTCGGGGGTATCAAGACCTACAGCAAGTTTTCAAGCGGCGATCCCGATACCAGCAAGACGGCAGCCAGCTGGTTTTTCGCCTGTATATTTTTGATTGTGGCCGCCACTATCCTGCGTTCCTTCTTCCTCTAGAGGCTATGGAATACGAGATAAATAAAGGCGCGGGTAATCCTTTGGAGTTCAAGGGCCTGAAATCACAGTACCTTTTTATTTTTGCGGGCGGGCTTGTCGCGGTGCTGCTTGTGGTGGTCATCCTTTATATAGCCGGTGTGAACCAGTGGATATGCATTCCTTTCGGACTCCTGTCCGGTTCGCTGCTGGTCTGGCTGACCTTCCGCCTGAATGCCCGCTATGGTGAACACGGCCTTATGAAGCTGCTGTCGGGGAAACGTCATCCTCGTTATCTGATCCACCGCAGGAGATTATTCCGATTACTGACCAAAAGAAGAAAGAAATGAGAAATGTATTGAAAGCTGAAACGCTTGAACGTAAGTTCCCCCTGCTGTCCGTGGAAAACGGCTGCATTGTCAGCAAGGACGCCGACCTGACCGTGGCCTTTGAGGTGGAACTTCCCGAACTGTTTACTATGACTGCGGCCGAATACGAGGCTGTCCACTCGTCCTGGGTAAAGGCTGTCAAAGTGCTGCCGGATTTTTCGGTTGTCTGCAAGCAGGACTGGTTCACGAAGGAGACCTACCGTCCTGATTTCCGGGACGGTGAACAGAGCTTCCTGTCGAAAAGCTATGAGCGCCATTTCAACGAGCGCCCGTACCTGAACCACAAATGCTACCTGTATCTGACGAAGACCACGCGTGAGCGCAGCCGGCAGAGGAGTGACTTTAACAGCCTCTGTCGCGGTTCCCTTCTGCCCAAGGAGATGGTTGACAAGGACACGGCGGCCCGGTTTCTGGAAGCTGTGGAACAGTTCGAGCGTATCATGAACGATTCCGGCCATGTCAGCCTGCGCAGGCTGGAGGCGGACGAGATTACCGGCACTGAGGGACGTCCCGGACTGGTGGAGAAATATTTCTCCCTGTCGCTGGAGGATGAAACCGCCGTGCTTCAGGACATCTGTCTTAATCCCGGCGGCATGCGTGTGGGTGACAAGCGGCTGTGTGTGCATACCCTATCTGATACGGAGGACCTTCCCGGCAGGGTGTCCACCGATATGCGTTATGAGCGTATGTCCACCGACCGCAGTGACTGCCGCCTCTCGTTCGCCGCTCCCGTCGGCCTGTTGCTTCCTTGTAACCATATCTATTCGCAGTATGTGTTTATAGACGACGCGCAGGAGATTCTCCGTACAATGGAAAAAACTTCGCGCAACATGCTCTCCCTCTCGAAGTACAGCCGGAGTAATGCGGTAAACCGGGAGTGGACGGAGATGTATCTGGATGAAGCCCATACGAAGGGCGTATTGCCCGTCCGCTGCCATTGCAACGTGACGGCGTGGGCTGAAGACAGGGAGGAACTCAGACGTGTGAAGAACGATACCGGCAGCCAGCTTGCCATGATGGAATGCACGCCGAGGCACAATACGGTGGATGCCCCGGTGCTCTACTGGGCTGGCATTCCCGGCAATGCGGGTGATTTTCCGGCAGAGGAGTCGTTCTACACTTTTCTGGAACAGGCCGTCTGTCTCTTTACGGCTGAAACCAATTACCGGAGTTCTCCCAGCCCGTTCGGCATCCGTATGGCTGACCGCCGGAACGGCATCCCCCTGCATGTTGACATCAGCGACCTGCCGATGAAACGCGGTATCATCACGAACCGCAACAAGTTTGTTCTCGGTCCCAGCGGTAGCGGCAAATCCTTTTTTACCAACCACCTGGTCAGACAATATTATGAACAGGGCACGCATATCCTGCTGGTGGACACGGGCAACAGTTACCAGGGACTGTGCCGTATGATCCATGACCGTACGCACGGTGAGGACGGCATCTATATAACGTATGAGGAGGATAATCCGATAGCTTTTAATCCTTTTTATACGGATTCCGGACAGTTTGACGTTGAAAAACGTGAGAGTATCAAGACGCTGATTCTGACTTTGTGGAAACGGGAGGACGAAGCCCCGAAACGTTCGGAGGAGGTGGCCCTGTCGGGTGCGGTGAATGCCTATATCCGCCGGATTACGGATGACAGGGCGTCCAGGCCGGATTTTAACGGCTTCTATGAGTTTGTCCGTGATGACTACCGCCATATGATCGAGCAAAAGAAGGTGCGTGAAAAGGACTTCGATATTGACGGCTTTCTGAATGTGCTGGAACCGTTTTACAGGGGCGGGGACTATGACTTCCTGCTGAACTCCGACAAGGAACTGGACCTGACGAACAAACGGTTCATAGTCTTTGAACTGGACAACATCTCCTCCAACAAGGTCCTGCTACCGGTGGTTACGCTTATTATCATGGAAACCTTTATTTCCAAGATGAGAAAGCTCAGGGGAATCCGCAAGATGATATTGATTGAAGAATGTTGGAAAGCCCTGATGTCCGCCAACATGAGTGAATACATCAAGTATCTCTTTAAAACCGTCAGAAAGTATTTCGGTGAGGCTGTGGTAGTGACACAGGAGGTGGACGACATCATCTCCTCGGATATTGTCAAGGAGGCGATCATCAACAACTCGGACTGCAAGATACTGCTCGACCAGCGTAAATATATGAACAAGTTCGAACATATCCAGAAACTTCTGGGACTGACGGAGAAGGAGAGGGGGCAGATCCTTTCCATCAACCGTGCGAACCGTCCCGGACCTTTCTACCGTGAAGTCTGGATCGGGCTGGGCGGAACACACTCCGCCGTTTATGCGACGGAGGTCAGCGCGGAGGAGTATGCGGTGTACACGACCGAGGAATCCGAGAAGCTGGAACTCCATGAACTGACGCGGGAACTGGGCGGCAATCTGGAGCTTGCCGTCCGGCGGCTGGCTGAAAGGCAAAGAGAGGAACAAAAACAAGTATCAACCCCTAAATGAACGAAGTTATGAGAAACAGACAATTGGTGAGGCTGGCGGTATGTCTGGTCGGCATGGCCGCCATGGTATTGCAAAGTTGTATGGAAGCGAACGGAACGGACTGTGACAGACTCTGCGGTTCGTGGAGCAGCGTGGAGGGTAAGCCTGACGTGCTGGTCTACAAGGAAGGCGGAGCCTATAAGGTGACGGTCTTTTCCCGCAGCGGAAAGACGCGTGTCCTGAAACCGCGGACCTACCTGCTGGTCGAGGAGAACGGCAATCTTTTCATCAACACCGGATACCGTATTGACGTGTCCTATAATGAAGCGACCGACGTGCTGACTTTTTCCCCCCACGGTGATTATGTACGTAATGAAAACAGACGATGAGAACGGGAGGCATATGGAAAAAGGCAAGCCTTGTTTGTACGGTGTTTCTGCTGGCAACCGTACAGTCAAGCGCTCAGTGGGTGGTTACCGATCCCGGAAACCTGGCCCAGGGTATCATCAACATGTCGGACAATATTGCGCATACCTCCAAGACGGCCACGAACACCGCACAGAGCTTTTCCGAAACGGTCAAGATCTATGAGCAGTCAAAAAAATACTATGACGCCCTTAAATCCGTGAACAACCTGGTGAGGGACGCCCGCAAGGTGCGTGAAATCATCCTGATGGTGGGTGACGTGTCGGATATCTATGTCACCGGCTTCGGCAGGATGATGAAGGATGAGAATTTTTCGGCAAGGGAACTGGACGCCATCGCTTCCGGTTATACGAAACTTCTGGAGGAGAGCAACGGCGTATTGCAGGATCTGAAGCAGGTAATCGATGTCAGTACCCTCTCCATGACGGACAAGGACCGCATGGACGTGGTGGATGAGTGTTACCGTGACATGCGCCGTTACCGGAACCTTGTCAGTTATTATACGAACAGGAATATCGCCGTGAGCTACCTGCGTGCCAGGAAGAGGAACGACATGGACCGCGTAATGAGGCTCTATGGTGATGAAACCTCCAGATACTGGTAGCTATGGTACTGTTGTCGATAGATTTTGCCAGCCTCCATACGATACTGGAGAGTCTGTACAATGAGATGATGCCTCTTTGCGAGGACATGCTGGGTGTGGCGAAGGGCGTTGCGGGGCTGGGTGCCCTGTTTTATGTCGCCCTTCGCGTCTGGCAGTCGATGGCCCGTGCCGAGCCGGTGGACGTCTATCCGTTGCTTCGCCCTTTTGCGCTGGGTATCTGTATCCTGCTGTTTCCGACGCTGGTGCTGGGAACGATGAACAGTATTTTAAGTCCCATTGTGCAGGGGACCCACAGGATGCTGGAAGGGCAGACACTGGACATGCAGCAGTATAGGGCGCAGAAAGACCGGTTGGAGAGGGAGGCCATGATGCGCAATCCCGAAACCGCCTATCTGGTCAGTGATGAGGAGTTTGACCGCCAGCTGGACGAGCTCGGATGGTCTCCGGGAGACGCCGCCACCCGTCTGGGAATGTATATGGAAGTGGGCATATATAATCTGGAGAAGAGTATCCGTGACGCTTTCCGCAGCCTGCTGGAACTGCTCTTTGCAGCCGCTTCGTTGCTGATAGATACGGTAAGGACCTTTTTCCTGGTGGTACTTTCCGTGTTGGGTCCGATAGCCTTCTCCATTTCGGTGTGGGACGGCTTGCAGTCCACGCTCGGGCAGTGGTTCACAAGATATATATCGGTCTACCTGTGGCTTCCTGTCAGCGACCTGTTCAGTTGCATGCTTGCCAAGATACAGGTGCTCATGCTTCAGAACGATATTGCCGAACTGCAGGGAAATCCCGATTATTCACTGGACAATTCGAACTGCGTGTACATCATTTTCATGTTGATCGGGATTGTCGGTTATTTTACCGTTCCGACCGTTTCCGGCTGGATTGTCCAGGCGGGAGGTGGCGGCAACTATTCCCGCAATCTGAACCGTACGGCGACTAAAGCCGGTGGTTTCACTGCCGGTGCCGGCGGTGCGGCACTGGGTAATATCGGAGGGCGTATACGTGGAAAATAAACAATCAAAAACGATTCACAGATGGAATTCAAGTCATTGACTAATATTGAAAGCAGCTTCAGGCGTATCCGCCTGATGCTGGCAGCCTTTGTATGCTGCTGCACGCTCATTACCGGCTATTCGTTGTGGAGCTCCTACAGCTTTGCCGAGAAGCAGCGTGAAAAGATCTATGTGCTGGACGGCGGCAAGTCGCTGATGCTTGCGCTCTCGCAGGACCTTTCGCAGAACCGTCTGGCGGAAGCCAGGGAGCACGTGAGGCGCTTCCATGAACTCTTCTTCAGTCTTTCGCCGCAGAAGGACGCCATCGAGCACAATATCCACCGGGCTCTGCTGCTGGCTGACAAGAGTGCCTACCATTATTATGTGGACCTTGCCGAGAAAGGGTATTACAACCGTCTGATTTCGGGTAACATCAACCAGGTTGTCCAGGTGGACAGCGTGTCTTGCGACTTCAACAGTTATCCCTATAAGGCGAGGACGTATGCCCGGCAGATGATCATCCGTGAGAGCAACGTGACGGAACGCAGCCTGGTGACGGAGTGCCGGCTTCAGAATGCTGTCAGGTCGGATGACAATCCGAACGGGTTCATTATCGAGCATTTTACCATTACGGAAAACAGGGATTTAAGGAGTGCCGACCGATGAGAAGAAGAAAATACCCGTGGAAGCAGGCGGATATCCTGATACACCGATACTGCCGCAGACTGACGACAGGGCAGCGGTTGGCTGTCATCGCCGTTGCATTTGCCCTGTTTATGGCAGGCTGCCTGTATATGATCCTCTCTTCCCTTTTGGGTTTCGGAGAACCGGGCGGGGGACTGAAAATTGAGCATATCCGTCCTTTGGATATAAAGCCGGAGAAAGATACAACCATTCACTTTAAAGACTATTATGATTATGGACATTCAGAAAATCAGGACACTGTTAGGCTTGTCTGCTGACAGACCTTTGAGTCCGGAGGAAAAACACAGGCGTACCAGGTATATTGTCTATCCCGCCATGTGCCTGCTCTTTGCAGGTTCGTTATGGCTGATTTATTCGCCGTCTGAGAAGGAGAGGGCGGCGGAGGAGAAAGAGAAGGGATTCAATACGGATATTCCCTCCCCCGGACAGCAAAGGATGGACGGCAACAAGGTGGACGCTTATGAGCGTGAAGAGTTGGAGAAAAAGGATAAGTACCGTAAAAATGCATTTCAGGAGATGGCCTCGCTGTTCGGCAGTTCCGGTAAGGATACGGTGCACCTGCCTGAAGGCATGGCGGAATTACCGGTGGAAGAGGCGGATAACCCCTCTACAGGTTCCCATAATACTGTCCGTTCTTCTGCCGGTGCCTACCGTAACATGAACCGTACGCTGGATAATTTTTATACCCGTGCGGAGAACTCCGAAAGGAATGAACTGCTCCGACGCATCGAAGAGCTGGAGCATGAACGGCAGATGAAAAAGCCGTCTCAGGAGACTACGATGGAAGAGAAAATGGCGCTGATGGAGAAATCCTATGAACTGGCTGCCCGGTACAACGGGAAACAGGCGGCGACGACTTCTCCGGCAATGGATAAAAGACAGCGGACGGCTGTCAAACCGGTAAAACAGGTCCGGCACCAGGTGGTGTCTTCCCTGTCACAACCCGCGAGCAACGGGGAATCAGGGAACGGATTTGCGGGGGAAAGGAATGTAGGGTTCAATACTCCTGTGGGGAAAGTGCTGATTTCTGACAGGAATACCATTCCTGCCAGCGTACACGGTACACAGACTGTTTCGGACGGTCAGGCGCTGCGTATCCGCCTGCTGGAACCGATGGTGGTCGATGACCGGTTTATTCCTAAGGGGACGATCCTGACCGGCGGAGTCCGTATGGAAGGTGAACGGCTTGATATCCTTGTTCAGGCGGTTGAATATAAAGGTACGGTAATTCCTGTAGAACTGGAGGTTTACGATGCGGACGGTCAGCGGGGAATACCGATCCCCAACTCGATGGAGTATGATGCGGCACGTGAGATAGCGGCAAATATGGGAACCTCCATGAACGGCAGTATCAATATCTCTACGGATGCCGGGGCGCAGATCGCTTCGGACCTGGGAAAAGGAGTGATACAGGGCGTGTCGGGATATGTCGTTAAAAAGATGCGGACGGTGAAGGTCACTCTGAAAGCAGGACACAGGCTGTTGCTTCATTCTCCCGAACAGTGAGACACAAAAGCAGTAAAAGAAAATCAATCATTAACCAACCAATCAAGATACAATCGGATATGAAAAAGATTCTGATGATGTTTTTTGCCCTGATGACGGGTGTGACGGCTGCCAGTGCGCAGTTGAGTAGCGGGGATTTTTTTGAGGGACTGAGCCGCAAGATCGGCTTTAGCAGGATGATAGCCCCGCACGGGCTGGAAATCACTTATGATAAAACGGTACATGTCATATTTCCTTCCCCGATCAAGTATGTGGATCTGGGGTCCACCAATCTGATAGCCGGAAAGGCGGATGCGGCGGAGAACGTGATCCGTGTGAAAGCTGCTAAAAAGCATTTCCGGGATGAGACGAACATGAGCGTGATCACTGAAGATGGAAATTTTTACACGTTCAATGTCAGGTATGCGGATGAACCACTCCTGCTGAATGTGGAGATGTGCGATTTCATCCATGACGGTGAAACGGTGAACCGTCCGAACAATGCCATGGAAATCTATTTGCAGGAACTGGGCAATGAGTCCCCGCGTCTGGTACGCCTGATTATGAAGTCCGTGCACAGGCAGGACAAAAGACGGGTCAGACATATCGGCTGTAAACGTTTCGGGGTCCAGTTCCTGCTTAGGGGGCTTTATACCCATAATGACCTGCTGTACTTTCATACACAGCTAAGGAATGAGACGAATGTCCCGTTTGATGTGGATTTCGTGACCTTCAAGATTGTCGACAAAAAGATCGTGAAACGTACCGCCATGCAGGAACAGGTGATTTATCCTTTGCGTGCCTGCAACTATGTGACCCGTGTGGATGGAAAGGCTTCGGAACGTACGGTGTTCGCGTTACCCAAATTTACGATACCGGAGGACAAGAAACTGGTGGTGGAGATGTATGAGAAACAGGGAGGACGCCACCAGATGTTTGAGGTGGATAATGAGGACCTTGTGCGTGCTGAACCCGTCAACGAATTGAAGGTACGATGAGAATGACCGGAAAATTTGTGTTGCTGCTTGCGGCTATGCTTGCCCTGTTTCTGGGGCAGGCGCAGGCCCAACGCTGCCTGCCGGGTATGAAAGGTGTGCAGCTAATGGCGGATATGGTTGACGGTTTTTATTGCGGGAAGGACCGTAATGATACGGGATTCGCTTTCGGACTTGCCGTTTCTACCTATGCCAAGGGAGGAAATAAATGGGTATCGGGCATTGAAATCATGCGGCGGTATTATCCTTACCGTAATACACGTATCCCTTCGGAGCAGTATACTGCGGAAGGCGGCTACTATTACAATTTCTTTTCCGACCCGGGGAAAAATGTATTTCTGAATATTGGTGCTTCAGGATTGATGGGGTATGAAACTGTAAACGGTGGAAAGGGACTGCTCTTTGACGGTGCCGTCCTGAAAAAACACGAATCGTTCATTTATGGCGGTGCAGTGACACTGGAAGCGGAAACTTATCTTTCGGACAAGGTCGTCCTGTTACTGCGTCTTCGTAAACGTGTTCTTTGGGGGAGTGCCGCAAAGCACTTCCATACCCAATATGGCTTGGGCATCAAATACATTTTATAATGACTAAATCCATACGAGAAATGAAAAAGATACTTGATCAGATAATGATATTGTGCTGCATGGCAGCTTCCTTATTTTGTTTTACTTCTTGTAGTGATGACCTGGATATTCAGCAGGAATATCCGTTCACGGTAGAGGCGATGCCCGTAGCGGACAAGATAGCCGGCGGCCAGACGGTGGAAATCCGTCTGGAAATTACCGAGGAGGGCAATTTTTCCGGAACGCTTTATACTCTCCGCTATTTCCAGCCTGACGGGAACGGATTGTTGAAACTGGAAGACGGTACGGTTCTGAAACCCAATGACCGCTATTTATTGAGTGAGAAGAAGTTCCGGTTGTATTACACTTCAAAAAGTACGAATGAGGCACAAACGATTGATTTGTACTTTGAAAATAACTGGCAGGATGTCCGACAGCTGAGTTTCAGTTTCAATAACAGGAATGAGGGGGCGGAGAAAACGGAAGGAGGAGTCCGTGCCCAGTAAATTGAGCAGGATGTTCTTGAACTGCAGTGACGAGAAATACACTCCGGGGTACGGAGTGGCTCCCATCATCAAGTATCTGCCTGAGGGGAAGATCATATGGTGCCCTTTTGACACGTGCCACAGCGAGTTCGTGCTTCATCTGCAGGAAGCCGGATTTCAGGTAAAATACTCGCATATAAATATCGGACAGGATTTTTTTGCTTACGAGCCGGATTGTTGGGATATTATTGTATCTAATCCGCCTTTCAGCAGAAAAATGGACGTTTTTGAACGCTGCCTGCAACTGGACAAGCCGTTCGCTCTGCTGATGTCCAATTTTTGGCTGAACAGTGTCGGTCCGTGCCGGCTGTTCAAGGACAGGGAGCTTCAATTGCTGATGTTTGACAAACGCATCCAGTATGACAAAGGGGGAGGTGTCCCATTTGGCAGCAGCTATTATTGTCACCGTCTTTTGCCTAAACAAATCGTGTTTGAGGAATTGGCGGTCTGTCGGAATGATTACAGCCGTATGCATCGGGATGTGGATAACTTGAATCGGAATATTGCGGAAGAAGACACTGGGCTTTCCTTAGGAGTTGTTTGAAAGCACAAACGGAAAAATGGATTATGGGAAAAAACTTTTTTTTTATTGTTCTTTCGATTTCCGCTTTTTCCGCCCGTGCCGGAAATCCGCCTTCCATGATTGACAAGGCGGAAGAGGGAGTTTGAACTTTTCTATATACCTTAGATTACATGCTACCGGAGCCGTGAACAGTGTGCCATATTGCTCGCGGCTCTTTTATTATAGGGTTCTGCCCAGTAGTACTGACAGACGGTAGATATATTTGTTGTATTTTTTGAGACACTCCATATCCAGTTTTCCGTTATGGTAGGGACTGGATTTGTCCGTGTAGAAGAATACGTCCACTTTACTGCTGTTTCTTTGAATATCCACCCCTTCAACCGGTATTTCTTCCGGGTTGTCATATTCTTCCAGCGGTAATTCCTCAATTGAGTTCCATTTGTCCATTCCAAGCAGGTTCAGTTTCCGGTTGAACAGAACGAAACCTTTCCTGGAGTAATCAATCCTTATACCGTATGGACGGTCCAGATAGAAACTTTCAACGGCCTTTTGTGCATACAGGCTCGAATTATTATCTTCCATTTTTTTGTATTAATACGGTTTTGGAATATAGTTCTCTTTTTAATACCTGAAGAAGTGGAACAAAAATAATAAAAGTTTAGTTCCTGTGTAAATTTATAGATAAGTGAATCTGAATTTAACAAAGTTAGAACTTGGAACAGTTGATTGTTTATGGGGAGATGTAGAGTGTATTGTAAAACTTACACAAATTGGCAAATACGACAATTCTGTTCATTCTTTTTTTTATTGAAATATTTGTATTGTCACATGTATGTGAACTCTTTTTTATTGCTTACTTATTTGTTCATAGTGAATGATTTTGCTTGGTAGCTACTTGCCAGATTTTCTCTTATCCGGCAAGTTTTGTTGATTTTTTACTTTAATTCTTCGATCTTCGTTCTTTCTCTTCTCTAAAAAGAAAGCCAATATCACGTCTTAACTGTTTCCTAAATTCTTTGGTGCGGTGAGAAATGTTTTCTATCTGTGTTGAAGAATATGTATCTTTTTTTTCTGGATTTCTCATTAATACATCTCTTAAAGCGATAAAACTCTCGAGTGCTTCAACCGAAATGACCAAACTAACAATTCCTTTCTTCCAATCTATTAATTCAGCTAATGCAGTTTGTATTATTTTAGGATCATAGTTTCCACCTTTTAGTTTATGTATACTATCTGTTATTTCAAATGCTTTTGGATAGCAATCTATTCGTAAATCATATAATTTAGAGGTAAGTCCCCTACTCAAATTCTTATCAAATTGTTTTTGTTGCAATTTCTGCGAACGAAAAAACTGAAATAATGTAATTATGGATATAATTAAAGATGTTAAGGCCGCAATTATTGAGGGTGTTATTATTTCATTCATAGCTTATTTTAGTACTTTATTGATTGTTTGAATTAACTTAGTCCAAGCTGTTATCTCATTGCTACTAAGTGCACTTGCATTATTATTTCTAGTCCATCTTACAAAAGATTTAGCCAATTTGTATTTGGAAAATCCAGAGACTTCTTTGGTGAAAACATCAACGATTGGGCGAGTTGGGTTTGAATCCGAAATTGATTTTACATCTACTCCGAAATCGTCTTTAACTATAGTTATTAATGTCTCTCTCAGCAAATCCTCTATTTCTGGTTTGAGAACATTGGAACAAAAATCCTTTGTCCTCAAAATATTTTTGTTGCCTAATGCATGTACTAGGTGTTCTTGTTGCGCAGCCTGATCCCCAGCAGCATCGGAATCGAGTAATGCTGCAACTTTCATTTTTTGGGCATGTAAAATAGTTGCATAATAAACAACCTTTCCCGCTGAATTTGCAAATATTAAAGCTGTTTTTTCGTCCAAATTTGCATCCTTTATTGCTGCCTCACGTAAAAGTTGTGCTGTTGATTCTAAATACCAATAGTCTGTTATCCCTTCAAGTACTAAGTTTCTTTGTTGAGTAAATAAACTTTGTGCTAAGTCATAACCAAGTGCTTCTTGTAATGGCAATAAACCTGCCGGATCACTAGAAGAAATTGTTGTATGTACCTTTGTTCCTTCTTCTCTATCTTTTAACTCAACAACACGTACTAAATCCAGTTCATTTGGACCGACAAGGAAAGGTGAATGAGTTGTGTATATTGTTTGATTTTTTTCTGCAAGTCTTGAAATTGTTTCTCTAAACTCTCTTTGTTTCAAACCATGTAGACTCATGCCGGGTTCATCCAAAAGTAATATGGCATTTTTATGTTTATCCATAGCTTCTGCAAAAAATACAACATAAAAAGACACTAACCACTGGAATCCTTCAGATCTTTGATCTAGTTCAATCTTTACTCCTATATTATCTTCAACTACAACTTTTAAGTATTGACCATCTGCTGAGATTACTAGTTTATCTGCTTCTGGTCTTTGGGGGTCTGGATTCCAAATCTGTTTTATTTCATTTGTCAATCTTACGCTAGCTGCATCCAATTGGTAAGAGCGCCTATCTAATTTATCTCGATATACTTTTAATGCTTCTGGATTATTTTGAGATGGACTCGCTGTTGCACCAATATTGGAAAGTTCTCTTGCGGAAAATCCCAATAATTTCAGTAAACATATATTCCCATAGTCGTAATATTTGTCATTATCTAAAATATTAGAGTCTATTCTGTCAGCTAAATGTTGTAAGTGGACTAATGGTTTTACTTTAAAATAATTATTGAATAGGACAAATACTGGAGTTCTTTTATCTAAAATTTCCAAGACCTCATCTTTTTTTTCATTAAAAGTAATCAATATATGAAGCTTGCTATAACGCTCTTCTTCTTTCTGATTATCTTCATCTATATAACTGTAGTTTTTCTCAAGCCAACTTTTTAATAGTGTTGCCTTTTCAGAGTTTATAATGTAGAAATCAAGCCATTTGCCGATACTTTCCTGCAACGTTTGTGTAGGGTCTTTTTCTGTTGAAGATACATTGTTACTACTAAATTGTTTAGAAATATGAGCGCATAATCTATTAAGATCATTTTTTATGTCACCATAAGTTATTTCTTTAGGTGCATTTTCAAGTGTATGATAGCATTGATTATTCAACATTTTATATCTGACATAAACACACTCTCTGTATTCAGGTGGAAGTAGTTTTTTGTCCTCATCTTCCAGTTCAAAATATCCTCTTACAACTTCAATATCCTCTGTTTTCACTTTTTTAGTTGTAATGTCATTATATAACGAACGAGGATAATCTCTAAGTTCATCAAATTCAGCAACGTCACTTGGTTGGTTTAATTGCTGTAATGCTTGCAAAATAACAGTCTTTCCAGATTCGTTTGGACCGACAAATATTGTTTTCAAATTTTCTACTTGAAATAACCCTGTATCTTTTATACTTCTATAATTTTGAATTCGTGCGCTTTTTAGTCTCATAATAATTAATTTTTATATATTGCAAAATTAATGAAATAGATTGAATTTGTAACTTCTAAATTATACTATTTTTTAGATTATTCTTTACCAAATATTTCAGATATATCGTATTTGGACAATTAGAATGGTTTTCAACCCGTTATGCAAGGAACCTCATATCTTTATTGATCCTAGTATGTGTTATATCTATACACATTTGAGTACTAGAAATACTCCGATGGTTATGTGATAAGTCAGTCGTTTTTCAATGTTGGTTGCTTTAGCTATTTTTTTGACTGAATATCTATATATTTTGTTGTGTATGGCTTAGGGCATTAGTGTTCTATTAAAATCGGGAAGAGTAAATCTCTACAAGATAAGAAAAAGTAACCGTAGAAAATGAGAAAGTTATGATTTTATAGAATACTCATAATGAGTTTGCAATTTCAAATTCATTTTCTTGAAAAAATATTGTAATTTACTATATTTCTGTATAATAAAAGAAGGACACTAGTGGGCTTGAATGTTTTGTTATAAAGACTAGCAAAATCTGTATTACGATATTTCTTGGTAAGATACAATGGAATATCAAGAAAGGGAGTACTTCCATTCTTTTGATGATTTAAGATAATCTATTGTTTACCAAAAAAATCTATATCATATTATTATATAATTAGTTTTTTAATTTTACATGAATAAGTTAGGCTTTTAGGTAGTAAATATACGATTCTATAAAACCAAAATGAACTTAGGTAGACGGGATATGCGTTATCCTGTATTTGTATTGTAACAATTATTTTGAATGTTGATGAGTACGACCAAGATGTATGTAGGTGGTTTTTACTATCAAAATACTAATAGGTCGTCGATAGGGAGGAATTGGAGTACATATAAAAAATGTCCGAGCTTTGTCACTTGTTGTCTTAAGAATAGTATATAGAGGCATGTTTTAAGGTGTTATTCGTCTTTTTATTAAATGGGCTAAAAAATTAAGATTATGTTATAACATCTAAGTTTATAATAAATCAATGTGTTTAATTAACTTTGAAGCAATAAATCAATATCATTGAAAAATGGAAACAGGCTTTTTTGAAATAGATTATAAAGGATGTAATGCTAATATTGCGCAGATTCAGGTATTAGCTGCTGTAGTAAGACAAATGGTTCGAGGCGAATATAATGATGAGGATTCGCATTTATTGAGCTCTTTACCATTGCCTAAAGATTATAGCAATTGGAATGATTTGAATAATTATTGTAAGACGCAAAAAAATGCGATATTTTTTAGAATTATAAACGAACGATTTGGTTCTGGTAGCTATATTTGTCTGTATGATGACCATTCGCAGCCGGAAGCAAATGTATATTTACAATTGTCTGTATTACAGAATACGTTTTATCAATTGGAGAATTTAAAATTAGAAACGGCTTTGGGTACCGACATTCAAAAACTTACGCAACAATTGATAACATCCTATATATTTTTAAATCATGGTATCGGAGATTTTTTTTTCAATCTTGCATGTGAAAGTGAAACATTCGATTGGGAGGGTAAATTCTATCCGGGATGTATAAATGTAGATTGGATGCGAGAGTTAAATGGCGTAGGAATCTTTATTGCAAATGTAGAGAACAAAGAAAGACTTCAGAAGGTTTTTAAAACAAGGTTGGGAGAACTAGCTTGTCAATGTAGATTTATGGCATTTTGGGTATGCCTTTTACAAATTGTTACATGTCCATTTATATCAAAAGCAATACAACATTCATTCACAGATTTTGCAGTTTGTTTATTGTGTAATTTCAGCTCGGTTTATGTTCATCATATAATAGTAGAACAGTCTGCTTTGAATCAGTCGGTTAAGTCCGCAGATAGAGGTTCTTCTGATAATATCACCCGCCTAAAAATATATTTTACTTTAGAAGACGCTCATCCTATGCTTGTACGTTTTGATCTTTCACACAAGGGTGTTCCCTACTTACATATCAACGTGGAAGATGAGAATGGAGAAGTTACTAAATTCAATCACTGTCGATTAAGTTTAACAGAAGTAGAAGATAATATACTGAAACCTCTTGAAGATGCTTTAATGACATTTAATTATAATGGAATAGAGTTTAAGCATGCTCCATCTGATTTTGATAGAGAGATGTTTCATCGTATGGCTGTTGAACGGGCTTTATTTGGTGCTTGTGCTGAAGAATGGGGCACGGTAATTTTTAGTGATATTTATAAAGAGCAAGGTTTGGGGGGATATGATTGGGACCAGGAACATCAAGGTAAATTATTTTCTGAGGCGCAAGAATATTTAAGAGAATCTCGTACTGTATTGGTTAATGAAGTGGCATCTTATGGATTTGATCCACAAGAACTTGATCATACAGAGATTTTTGAATGCGTTTATGATGAAATGATGAAATCATAAAGTAGAGTAAAACCTGACCAAAATGTTTATGGAGGAATTTATATTTGTTACAGTAGTAGTGAGGTGGAGACTAAACTTTCGAGTATTTGGGCTTTAACGTAGTTCTCTTTATTTTTTATAAAAGAAGAACAAAGTGTAATGAATAATGTGGTTAGCTTATTCGCTACACTTTGCTTGATTTTATAGTTTCATTATGTATTTGTTTTATTATTATTGTTTTTACATTTTAGTTGTTTTTCACCCGGTTCATCAGTTGCCCGGATATCTCATGCAGCTCCCTGCTGCGTTCCGGCTCCTGTTCCCGTGCAAAGGCTGTGATGCCTTGTGCCAGTTTCCAAAGTGTTGCTCCTCCTGTTATGCCGTCGTTGGGGTTGTTGTTCATCAGGAGCTTTTCGACTTCCCGCCCTTCGTTTTTCAGCAACGCGCCACGCTGTACCAGGGATTTAAGTTCCTTGTCAAAGTCCACGTCTATTTCCGACGCCCCCTGAATTTCGATGGCTTTCTGCATGATCGTATCCTTGCTGTAAAGCCCTTTTGTCAGGTCTTTGACAGCTGAGACGGTAGTCTTCGTATCCAGCTCATAGGTTCTTTGCGAGAGCGCAAGCGTATCCGGCAGGCGTCCTCCCAGATGAATCTGCCGCATGACCGATTCACGTACCATGCCGTTCAAGCAAGCTCCGTTGAGCAGGAACGAGCGCATGTCCACCGAACCGTTTCCGAAATCGGATGTGCTGAATCTTGCTCCCGCGAATATGATTACCGTCCCGTTTTTACGGGTGGGTATTTCAACCGGTGTAGGAAGAATCGTCTCGCACCATACTTTGGTGTCATTCATATAGGCGTCGGACACGACGGCTCCGTTGTTTGCTGCTTCCCTGATGAATGCGGTTAGTATGTCCACGGAGTTGAGCCGCCGGTACGAGTCTGAGAGTACACCCCTGATTTCCGTTCCTACCGCACGGATGAGTACGCGTGTGCGCCCCGTCCATCCCGAATGTTCGTTGAGAATGGTTGCGCACAGCTGTTTCTGCCAGGCGTCTCCTGCGGAAAGCTCCCTGAGATATTTTGCCGGAATGCCCATTTTCTCGGAAATCTGGCTGATGGCATTTCCGTGCAGATTGAAATTTCCTTCCGGCATGTTCATCTGTACCTGTTCCTCTGCCTGGAATGTAATAACCGGATGGCGGTCCTCATTACGCAGGTTCACTCCTATGGGTGCGATGAAGTCCTGCGCGATTTTTCCCTCTTCAAGCAGGCGGGTGATTGTAGCCATGACACCCTGCTGTTTTCCTTCGATCATTTTTTGAACCTTGTTTATGACTACCTGGTTCAATCCCTGCTGTTTCTGTACCGGTGCAGCGGCCGGCATTACTGTAACTTCCATAATTGCTGTATTTAATGGGTTAATAAATAAATTTGGCATACCGATGGTATGCTTATAAGATATTGTATATAATCATTTTTCATGCTGATGATCGGGTTTGGTATCATATTTTATGTCGTTATTACATCTTGAAAACGGTCTGTAAAGGCGGAGGGGAGTCCGTCTTACGCTTCCTGCCACCCGCTGGCATCGTTTTTCGTATGATATAAGGGGATGCCGGAAGATTCCTGCCTGCCCGGTATTCCTCCATGCTCATTCTCTTTATCGTGGGAATGCCTGTCCATGCTAGCATGGGATTGACCTTCCAACCGTCCACGAAGTTTCCGGGATTCAGGCTGTCATGGCAGATGACTTCCCCTATGCATCCGTGTATGAGCATGTTGCATACGGTCATCAGGCAGCAGGTCCGGTTGATATCCTCCCCTATGAGGTAGTTTCCCGGATTCCGTGCATGATAGGCCAACAGCAGTCTTCCGCTTCCGCACGTCGGGTCACCCATCCTCTGTCCGGTCTTTTTCTCTTCCGTTTGGGTGCACAGTACCATGAGGTCGCAGATATGTACCGGAGTGAAGAATTGTCCCTGTGACTGCTGGGCACTTTTGGAAACCAGTGCCATATATAAATCCCCGAAAGGGTGATACCAGCTTGTATCATCCTTTATCCGGCTTGCCATGGGCCGTACCCACCCGGTGAGCATTTGCATAAATTTCATGTTCTGCTGCCGTTTGTACTTCCAGCTCTGCAGTGGGGGAGCACCGGGAGAAAACCCGTGGATGATGTAGGTCAGGAAATCGTTGAATACATTGACGGGATCGAGTCCGTTTGTGTAGGAGAAATCCGTTATCAGCTTCTCAAGCGGACCGGGGGAGGGGTTTCGTATTTTGCCATTGTTATTTCTTTTTATAGACGGTTATTGTACGGGTATTATCGCTGGTTATTATTTTCACGGGAGATTCTCCGAGAAAGGATATGTGTATTTCGGCTTTTGTATTGTTCCATTCCTGTTCCGTGAGTATTTCCCATTTCATGTGGTATCCCCATAGAACGAGTGAGTTGCTGTATATCCCGTCGAAGAGTTCCCCGTGAAGGATTCCGGTCAGCCTGTCCAGTTCCTCGCGTGAGTATAGGGTGAATCCTTCGGTCATGTAGAAGAACTCGCCGTCATGTTCCGGGTCGGGCTGCCTGTTGATGTGGTATTTGCTCCAGTTTCTGGTAGTATATCTGCCATACAGGGGTTCGGGTTCCGTATATTGCCACGCACGGACACAGGCCATGAAGTATACCTCCCCGTTGGCGCATTTTCCGGCATGTCCCCATGTCCTGAACTGCTTTTCCCTGATACCTGCCGGTTTTAAGGCGGCTCTCTTCGGATAAGTCCATATCCCTTCATGGACATTATAGCCGACACCGTCCCCGCTTTCATAACAGAACGGGATGCTTCCGGAAAGGCAGATCTTGAAATGTCCGTCGCATATCTCTTCGATGTGTGCCGATTGAAACCAGTCACCGTTCCGGCAGGTATACTCGATGATGTCACCTGCTGCCGGTCCGATATTCTTTTCCCGTTCTTGCCGGATTATTGCAATGAGACGGTTTACCTTGTCCGTATCACTTTGGTTTATCCGATATCCGCAGTAATGGAAACCGTTGAAGCATTGCAGGCTGTCCACTGTATAAGGGTCAGTAAATTCCATAGTGTTTTCGATTTTTACGGTATACTTCAATTTGTCGGGCCACCATGTCACAGAACTTCTGTCCGTTTTCACCCTCTCCTCTGAAATAAGCGATCATGTTCCAAAGGTTCCGGTCGAAACAGTTCATCCACTTGTCGTAATAATGGCTGCCCTGCGTCTTGCCGAAGGTTTCTTCGAAAAGACGCAGGGTCAGTCCTTCCTCTTCATGGTGGTTGTACTGCCACAGGGAGATGAGTAGCAGACGGTTATAGCAGAGTTCCATAGAATATGTTTTTTGATATTCCTTCCGGGGTTGCTCTTGCACAAAGGAGCTCCTCCCTTATCCAGGTTCGGGTGTATTCTTCTAGATATCCCTTGTCTATGAGTTTTTGATAGGCTTCCCGGACATATTTGTAAGCGGGGGAGTCCCGGTCTGGCCCTTCCGGATATTTTTGAGTCGGTATGTTGATTTCTGAAGCCACCGTCATGAGATTTTCGGTAACAGTCCACGGTTTCCTTCTGAAAAGGTCGAATATCCGGTAGTATATGCTTGTTTCGTTTTGCTGCCGGTAAAATTCCAGCTCCTCTTCCTGCGTGAAACTGAATATGAAATCAAGCAGGGTGCACTTAATCAGATGGAATCTCCTGCTTTCCCTGAGTAACCGGATGAGCGTTTCGGGCAGGTGTGTGGCCTCACACTGTCCGGTTCTCCATCCGTAATGCGAATAAAGCCTTGTATTCCCTTTGGTTATCCGGCATCCTTTTCCTCTTTTCTCCATCTCTGCCGTATATCCGTCCGTGGTGAATATTTCCGCGATTTCCTCATAAAGTTTCCTCTTCTTTCTGTATTCGTTCTTTTTCCCATACACATATCCCCAGTCAAGCTCGATCTCTATCCTGTAGATCAGATTTTTTTCATATTCCGGGTTTGTATATCCGAAAGCATGTGTTCTCCCGGTTATCGGTCCCAGTATGAATCCTTCCGGTGCATATAGTTGAAGTACATGCAGCAGTTCCGCCAGAAGGAAGTCCGGTTCCTTGCCCTTCCACCATTCTGCTTGCCGGTCTTCTTCCGCGTATGCCGGAAGAAGGGGCGAAAGTTGTCCATATTCGGGGGTGTCCCGTATGATTTCCATTATCCGTAATATTGCCCCTGGTTTGTCTTCCAGTGTGAAAAGTGTCGTTTCCGTATCCGCATACAGTCTGTTCCGGGTTCTTTCATCCGTAATCATAGCCGATCATTTTTTAGTTATACATGAGCCTGTCGTGAGACGGGCATTTTTATTTCTTGTTGGATGCGTTGTCCGTTTGCCGGGGATTGCGGCAAGGCTTGACGGAAAAAAATACCGGAGCGTAGCGAGGATGATTTTTTTCCTGTCAACCAGCCCGCAGGGCTGCCTTGCGCATTCAGTCCGGCAAACGGCTATCTTTGCGGCAAGAAATGGAAATGCGTAATCCGTTTTGCTATTTCCGCATTTCCCGTTGGTGCTTTTCGGCTTTCCTTTGCAGCCTTCTTTCTGCCTCCTGTACATTTTCTTTTTTTATTTTGAGCTTGGCGACAGCCTTTTGGAGCATTTCGTCCGTCTGTTCGTCGAAAAAGAGGTTGTTCTGTTTTTGCCATGCGGTGTATTCCCTTATCTTCCATTCCATCCTGGTGACCTGTGCCTTGGCCGCCGCCAATGAGGAGAGGCAGGAGCCGAATGAATAGTCTTCACCGCTGTGCCTGTCATACAGGCAGTAAGTGTGTGTAACATTCCCTTTGGGATATCGGCAGGTCAGTCTTGCCCTTCTCCACCGGACGACCCAGTCATATTTGTCCGCCACTTTTCGTGGCAGGTCATATCTGAAGAGCAGGACTTTGCCGCCCTGCTCCGTAGTCCTGTAAAAGGAGATGATCACCCACAGCTCGATCTCCAGCTCTTTTTCCGCTTTCGCCATGTCCCTGGCATACTGCATCCATTCTTTCATGTTCCGGAAACTTTAAGTGTGTATCTGCCATCCTTTGAAGGGAGTCAGCTGTACGGCAAACGATTCATCCGGTGAACCGTGATAGAGCAGCCCTCCGACAATCCCTCTGCTACCGTCCGGGTACCTTTGGGTGAACCCGAACGAATAGGGCGCCCAGTCGTGGTAAAGCTCTATTTCACACGGGCGGTCCGGATTCTTTTCCCATGCTTCAAGACGTTCCATGCAGTTCTGCAGTGAAGTGTCCTTGATTGATTCCGCATACTGTACTACCTGGTTGTAGTACTCCTGTTTGCACATGATTTTCATGATATTCCGTTTTAATTGGTTGATAATGTTTTTTCTTTCTGTCTGTTCCTGCCTGTATTCCTGACGGTTTTGTATTCAGTTTCCCAGCTGGTGGAGTCGCACCAGTCCCTGCACATTCCGCATACTTCGGTTGCATAGGAATAACGTACCTGTGAGTCTACGAACAGTCTGTCCCTGACGAATGGAAACGTAATGTCCAGGGGCAGACTGATGTGGTAGCCGGAACCGTTGAAACTGTTGGCGACGGCTACGATGACATCCCCGTGGAAACGGATGGTTCTGGATTCTTTTCCGATACGTTCCTCTATTTTCGTACCGGGAGAGTAGTACATGTTGACGGCGGCGGAATTTTTAATGAGTTCTTCCGCCGGGTCGGTATCACTCCTGCTCAAGATGAGGTCCGTAATCCCTTCACGGTGTTCCTCGAATTCTTCCTGCCTTTTCTCTTCTGCCATCTTCTCTTTGATTTCCTCGAGTATTTTGAGCAGGCTTTCCGCTTCCTGTTCAGCATAACATTCCATGACTGTTTCATATAGCCTCCCCATGTTATTGTTCTGGATGCACTGCTCCTGCAGGTCTTCGCGTTTGCCCAGATTCTCCCGGTAGTCCACATGATACAGGCTGACCGTTTCGGGAACATATTTTTTCCATGACTCCGTATTATTCATAGCATTTGCATTTAGGGAGGACTGCTTTTGTTTCAGCTGGTGTTTTCTCTCTTTTGACGGCTCTGAGTCTGTGCATAATGTGCAGGAACAGTTCCCGGTCATAAATCCTGTAGAAGAAGTTTTCTCCGGTTTCCTTGACGGTTCCGGTGAATGATACGGAATCACGGCAGGGAGGAAACTGGAAGAGGCATCCGCTTGTTATTATGGTGTATCTCTTTTCCTCCACTTCATCCAGCAATGTTTCCATGTCGTCATGCCTGCCATATCCGGAGAAATACAGAAAATGATGTTTCCTCAGGCTGAGCAGTATGTTCGCCATGTCTTTTCTGGCCTTGCAGGTGTCCCCACCATCATTCCCTCCGGTCACCATGTTGCAGATGAAACGTTCCCTGTTTTCCTTGTCGGTGAATGAATAGGGAATGGTGATGATCTCCTGCTTGTCCTTGCTTGTAATTCTCTCCGTTTTTCCTTTGCTGACTTTTCCCTTGAATGTGATGTTGCGATAATGCTCGTTCATTTGCCGCTCCAGTTCGGCCTGCGGTGTAATGACCGGACGCAGTCCCCGGAAAAAACGTTTTCCGATGGTGAAACAGAACATGTACAGGCTGCCATGGTAGGGCTCGCCGAAAAAGAATGAATGGCGCTTCAGACGGACGGGAGGCAGTTCGTTCATACAATTATAATAGTTCTCCTCTGTAATTTCACGGAAGGGTCGGCACAATGACTTGTCATGAATACGCGACCTCTTGTGTATGGCATTTCTTGTTACCGCAACTAGAAAAGGATTGTTTTCCTGTTTCTTGAGTTCCTCCAGTGTGCTGCCGTAGTAGTCACAGTGTATGCCGTCCGACATGGATGTGACGCAGCTTCCTCGGAAACAACGGGAGTCAATGACAAATTTCAGATGGTCTTTTTTCATGGTCAGATATTTTGGAGGTTTAAGATTCTTTTTGCCGCAGACACTGCATTCGGATTGAGTTGCCGCTGCCATGCCCTGTTCTTGGGCGACCAGTGGAAACCGGATGATTTGAGTTCCCTGCGTTTGCTCTCTTCCGGTATTTTGTTGAAGAGGATTTGCAGGCGACTTTCCTGATAGTTCCAAACGAGGATTCCACCTTCAAACGTTACTTCCCTGTTTTCCTGCTCTTGGGTTTCCTTTAACTTGTCCCGCATGCGACTGGCTGTTTCAGCCAGCTGGAAGAACCGGTGGCGTGGTGTGATGACAGGCTTCTTTATGCCGGCATTATATTCGGAGATGAAGTCGATTGCCTTCTGTACGATTTCCACGTCGCCATGGCCGGCAAATGTGCTGACCTTGTTGAAGATGCTGCTTACGAAGAGTGCCCGGTTGTACCCTCTGGCTTTTCCCGTATCAATCTCATGGATCGTGTTCGCACTGCTTGCAATGTCACGTTTCAGTCTGCGCCATGTTTCTTCCCGTTTTTCTTCTTCGGGTCTGTCTTTTTCCGTGAGCAGTTGTATGGTTTTCAGAAATTTCTCACGCCATTTCAGGAATTCGTCGTATCTGTTCTGATAGGCATTTTGTGCCTTTTCATTCCTTTGGAAATTGAATCCTCCCCGTCCTGTCACCATCGGGTTTGCGCAGCGTGAGAGGCTGTGGAATAAAACGGATATTTTACTTTTGTAAGTATTGATATAATCCTGTTTTTTTGCCTCCGGTATTTTCTTCAGGTCTTCATGGAGCTGCTTTTCATATCCCATGATGTCCGTTTCAGCCCTTGTTTCCGCCTCATGGGAATTCCAGCGGTAGGCATTGACGGCGATTTCTTCCAGTTCTTCCAGATAGCCGGGATACTTGAATCCTGTTACTTCCCAGTTTTTGAAGTCAGAAGCACGTAGTTCCTTCTCTTCACCGTTTTCCGTGTAGGTATGGATATACATATACATACCTGTGCTTTTCTTGCGGAAATGGAAGGCGACCGCATCTTTGTCCGTTCCGATCCGTCGGATGGATTCTGCACGGTGCGCATTTGTTCTTGTGAGCGGAGTGATTGTAGGGTTACCACTGCTACTTTCTATAAGGTTCATTACTTGTTCTTCGTGAACCTGCATTTCGGTCATTTCAGCCATACTTTAATCATTTAAAATTAGACATAACCGGCTCCGTGGAGCCAGTATTTCGATTTCTTACTTGCCGGGTTGTTTGTGTCCGGGATTGTGCAAGGCTTGGCAGGAAAAAATACCGGAGCGTAGCGAGGATGATTTTTTGCTCGCCAACCAGCCCATAGGGCTGCCTTGGGCAATCCGCAGGACACGGACTATTTTTGCAGGTAAGAAGTTGAAATATAATAAGATATTAATAGGGAAAATAGAGTGTAGGCTTACCAGATAATATTATATTTGTTTTCATACATATATCAAGCTTTCGAGGGATTTGAACGGCGAAACGGACTTTTTTGAAGGAAAGGGTAAAGATTAGGCATAGACAGATTAAAGAAGGGTGAATGGATCTTATCCCTGTCGTCCCACCAAGAAACTGTCCCAGTAGCGCATCCCACTTAGGAACATCCCAGTAGATGTGCATAGGCAAACTCAGCAAAGGATAATAGGGATGTGGTGAAGTTTTTTTTATTGTTTGTATAAGGATTATTTAATTCTACATTTTTGATAATGTCATGCAGTAGTTTGATGACGAATTCGATTATTGGGGAGCTGCAAATCATAAGAGGCACTCACCGACTATGTCGTGGCTCTGTTTATCGGCATGATGAATGTCTTGACAGTTCCGTTAGGTGGTGAAGGTGGAACTTCTAACGATTTGCCGTGAGGACGGAAAGAGGATGAAATGGAACTGCTCCTTCCTTGATGCCTGATGCCGTAAATACTACACTACGCTCGCAAAGTTCTCTATAAGCCGACTGTACCGAGAGAAGAAAGCGTTTCAACTTGCCATTCGTTGCCATCGCCTTTCGGTTCTCGCTGTTCAGTTTGTTTTCTTGAGCGTTCCACAACTTAGGATCGCACGAGAACTTGTAACTAAATTGGGCAATTGTTTGCTCATATGTTACTCATTTCATTATCGGAGCTTGTTTCGATTTGTACAATTTGCTCTTTTTCAGGTAGAGTAACACCTTGAATTTGCTTGTTTGCATATGCCTCTTTTTATGGACAAAGTTACCTGTTGTTGAACTGATCTTCACTATGCAAAACATTGTATTACAAAGAATAAGCACTGCAATGACAGAAAGATGAGTCGCCGAATACTCTTCTATCAGTTATTTTCTCCTACCTCATTACCATTCAGGAAAATAGATTAACAATCTGCTAACAGAACTTCTGCTCAAATTCACATTTTCTGCACTTCCTAATTTCCTTTTCTCGAGTAGTTCCTGATGAGAAATAGGAAAACAAAAGGATTCTTAGAATTAGGTTACATGTGGATTACATTATTTTAGAATTAGCCATAAAATAAACCATGTAGCAATTAATCTATATAATGTTTACTGATATTAATTCTTTAATATTTGCATAGTTATTTTTTTTTTCCGAATATTGTCCCGTGTTAGTTGAATGAATATATTAAGAAGTTTAATTTTGAGAACTAAATTCAGTTTATGACTCTCAATGATCAGAAACGCATAATAGATTTATGGGTACAATTTTGGGGTGGAAATGAAATGGCATTTTCTCAATTGTACTGTTTATGCTTTGATGATTTATTAGCTTATGGTCGTAGAGTGGGTGGGGGAGATAATGAAATGGTAGAAGACTTGATTCAAGACCTGTTTCTGAAACTTTATCAGAAAAAGATAATTCTTGAAGATAACACAAAGTTACGTTCCTTCCTATTTCGTGCATTAAAAAATTTGATTTATAATCAATTACTTCGTAATGCGAAACTTCAATCATTGCCGGATTATGACTTTGCATTTGATTTGGATTATACAATTGATGAGCAATTGTCTTGGATGCATGACCAAGGGCTGTCAGATGAGGTTCATCATATATTGAAAGGACTTACCGGACGTCAGAAAGAAATAATCTATCTTCGCTTTATCCATGAGATGAGTTTTGAAGAAATCTCAGAAATAATGAAAATTAATATCCAGTCTGCCCGAAATCTATTGTTCCGTTCTATGGAAAAGATTAGGAAAGAATCTTCATCCGTTACTATTTTATTTCTTATTAATGTGCTTTCTATATAATTGTATAGTAACTTGTTATAGCATACTTCTTTCATTTTTACTTATCCCGTCTGTCTTTTTTTTGATTTTTTTTTCTCCTGATGAGTATAAATTCATCTGCTCGTTTGTCATCATAGAAAATAAGGCAGAAAATGGCTCAATATACATTTAGAGATATAGAAGAATTTTTGTTGGATGATGATTTCTTCCAATGGGCAAGATATGGTTTTTCTGATAATGGGTTTGATATTAAATCCTATAAGATTCAGCATCCCGGTTGTGAAGAAAAGATAGAATTGGCTATTGCGGTGATTCAAAATATGAAAGTGGTTGAAGATAGCAGACCTGTATCTGAGGAATATAAGATGCAAAGTTTTGCCAGAATGATGGATAGGCTTCAACATGAATCTTCGCAACCGGTACAGCTTCACAAAAAAACATTACCTTATCGGAGAGTAATGGCTTATGTGGCAAGTGTGGCAGCCTTACTATTCATCTGTTTGGGGACTTATTATATTCTATCCAAATCCAAATTGCAGAAAACTACAGATGTTACAGCCAATATTATAGACTCTTTAGGTCATTCAGGGCAAATACAGATTATTTTGGATGGTAAACAGGCCGTTGGTTTGGACAAGAATAATGCTGAAATCCGGGTAGGTGAGGACGGTACAGTTACAGTGGACGAACAATTGGTAGCTGCTTCCAGAGGAGAAAAGATATCGGTGAATCAGATAATGGTACCTTATGGGAAGCGTTCTAAAATAATCCTTCCGGATGGTTCTTTATTGTGGATTAATTCCGGTTCATGCATATCTTATGCTTCGGACTTTCCGGAGAATAGAAAGTTGAATGTACAAGGAGAAGTATATTTGGACGTTCGTAAAGATGCTAAGCACCCTTTTGTCGTGAAGACGAATCGTTTAGAAGTTACCGTGCTGGGAACATCATTCAATGTAACCGATTATGTAAAAGATACGGAGACAGCAGTGGTACTTGTTCAGGGAAGTGTAGATGTGACAGTAGACAATAAAGAGAAAAAGCGCTTGCTCCCTAATCAACGTCTTTCAAAAGACAACGGTGCAGTAAAAGTGAATGAAGTGGACGTATACAACTATATTTGTTGGAAAGACGATGCTATGAATTTCGATGGACAGAGACTTTCTGATGTGCTGAAATCACTGTCGAGATATTATGATACAAAAATAGAAATATCAGGAAGTTTGAAAGATGAAAAATATTATGGTAGTCTTGATTTGAATTGTACACTTGACGAAGTATTGGAGGCCATCTCATTGACTACGCCATTAAATATAACTAGGCGAGGGGATGTAATATACATCATGCCTTGAGAAACTCAAATGAAGTATAACCTTTAAAAAGAAAGAAATGAAAAATATACCACCTTAAAATAAAACAGAAAAAACCGGATAATATCTGCGAAATATCATCCGGTTCACATTAGAATTAAAAATAACTCAGCAAAGTTATAAATCTAACAATACAAAAATATGAAAAATAACTCTCAGACAAGGAATAAAAGTAAATATTTAACCAATATTGGTTTTCGATTTTTACTTTTATGCATTCTTTTAACGTCCCATTTGCCAAAGATCTCGGCAGAAGACGGGTTTATGCTACTTCAATCCACGGATGTAACGTTAAATCTGACAAATGTCTCTTTGGAAACCCTGTTTAAAACACTGGAAAAGAAAAGTAATTATGTCTTCTTCTTTAAAGAAGATGTCTTGCAGAAAAATGAAAAAGTAACAGTCAAAGCACAAAACGAGTCGGTTGTGTCTATTTTGAATAGAATATTACCCCCTAAACAACTGACATATACAGTAAAAGGGAGACAAGTGATTATTGTCCGCCTTCCCCAAAAAGAAGAAAAGAAAGCAGAAGTACCGGTAGAAATCAAAGAATATACTGTAAAAGGAACAGTGGTTGATGCCAGTGGACAGCCGTTGCCGGGTGTAAATATTACGGTACAGGGAACGACCAATGGTGTTACCACAGATCTGTCCGGTGGATTTACGTTACGGATAAGAGATGGTAAGCGTGCCTTACTTGTTGCTTCTTATATAGGTTTTAGCACAAGAAAAGTCTGGGTATCCGGTGAAACTAATTCTTTGAAAATAATGCTTGAAGAAAGTTCGGCGTCTTTGAATGAAGTCGTGGTAGTAGGATATGGTACACAGAAAAAGCTGAATCTGACAGGAGCCGTGACAACTGCTTCCGGTGAAATCCTTGAAAACCGCCCTATCGCTAATATTGCTCAGGGTTTGCAGGGAATGGTTCCCAATCTGAATATTACTTTCAATAGCGGTCAACCAAACGAAGCAGCCAAGATTAATATTCGCGGAAATACCTCTTTGAATGGCGGGAATGCTTTGATTTTGGTCGATGGAGTGGAAATCTCCGACCTGTCATTGATTAATCCTCAAGATGTGGAGAGTGTGTCAGTGTTGAAAGATGCTTCTGCCGCTGCTGTTTATGGTGCACGTGCTGCCTTCGGTGTGATGCTTGTCACTACAAAGAAAGGAAATCGTAATCAGAAAACGCGGGTGACCTATAATAATAACCTTTCATGGAGTTCACCGGCCCGTTTACCGGAAATGCCCCGTTCGGATGTATGGGCGCGTATGTGGAATAAGGCATACGAGTATGATACTCCGGGTGGATATTACTTTAACGAAAAATTTATGGAGAAACTCGATGCACATATTGCCGATCCAGAACACAATCCTGCAATCTTGGTCGATACCGAAGGCATTCAGAATCCAAATTATAGTCCTAGCAACCCGGGATGGGCCTATGTGGGCAACACCGATTGGTTATCTGAGTTCTATCAAAAGTCGGCTTTCATGCAACAACATAATGTGAGCCTTTCGGGTGGAACCGAACGTAACAATTACTATGCTTCTATTGGTTTCAAAGACCAGTCGGGTATTTTTCGCTATGGAAATGACTCTTATAAGCGCTTCAATTTAGCGTTCAATTTCGATACGAAACTAACTAGTTGGCTGGACGTGAGTTTTGCTACCCGTATGAGTAATATTAAGAATGATGAACCTTATATGGACAATGGTGGTAGCAGTTCTCAAACTTGGTATTATGAGGTATATCGTATGTTTCCTACACTCTCTATCTTTTTACCTAATGGTGATTTTGCAGGTATGTATCTCAACAGTGGTAATTATAACGTTATTGGAAAGATGGCTTTAGCCGGACGTAATAAAAAAGAGACTTGGGACCAATGGTACATCGGACGTTTCGATTTACATCCATTGAAAGGACTATCTATTAAGGGCGATTACTCTTGGAATCGTTATTCTACTGTTCAGAAATTCCACCGTAAAGAAATTAAGCAAACTTTTCCTGAGGGCGGTCCTGAATGGATTGTAGAGACTCCCAATTATGTGAAAAACTATAACTCGAACAATATTTACCATGCTATCAATGTATGGGCCGAGTATAAAACTTCGTTCAACGATGTTCATAACATTTCGGTAATGGGGGGGTATAACCAAGAGGAGAAGACTTATGCTAATACTTCATATACCATGACTGACTTGTATGATAACGAGTTGCCTATTTCTGACTTAGCCATCAACTATAAAGAGAATGCTGAAGGTGCAGACATCTGGCGTGTACAGGGGGCTTTCTTTCGCTTGAACTATGATTATCGCTCTAAATATCTACTTGAGGTAAATGGTCGTTATGACGGCTCTTCTAAGTATGCTAAAGACGATCGTTGGGCGTTTTTTCCTTCAGCCTCTATTGGTTGGCGTATTTCGGAAGAAAAATTCTTTGAACCACTTTCCAAAGTAGTAGACAATTTGAAACTTCGTGCCTCTGTAGGTGCTTTGGGTAATCAGATAACTAACGGCTATCATGACTATATGTCTATTCTTTCTGGTAAGGTGTTGACCAACTATATGATGGATGGTAAAATGGTCAATGCGTTGAATATTCCTTCTTTGCCTAGTGTAGTGACTTGGGAGAAGGTTGTGACGAAAGACTTGGGTTTGGACTGGTCATTGTTCAGCAATCGTTTGATGGGTACATTCGATTTCTATGTACGCGATACCAAAGATATGGTACGTTCGGTTACACTGCCTGCCGTATTGGGTACTTCGGGTGGTAAAGAGAATATTGCTGATATGCGTACCACTGGCTGGGAGTTGGAATTGACGTGGAAAGATCGTATTAAGAATGTATTGGGAAGTCCTATGGACTATTCGCTTACCGTAGGTTTGTCCGATTACCAGGCTGAGATAACCAAATACGATAACCCCAACGGTTCGTTGGCTAGTGGTATGTATTATGAAGGACAGAAACTGGGTGAAATCTGGGGGTATGTGACTGATGGTTATATTATGGACGATTTTGAAGCAGCCAAAATGAACTATGTACAGAAATACATTTCTTCTAAGTGGTATCCGGGCGATATTCGCTACAAAGACTTAAATGGTGATGGCATGATAGACCAAGGTAATCGTACATTGGCCAATCCGGGTGACCAAAAGGTGATAGGTAACTCTACTCCTCGATATCGTTTTAATTTGCAAGGAGGTATTGGTTGGCGTGGTTTCGATATCCGTGCTATTTTCGAAGGGGTGGGTAAACGCGATATGTGGACAAGTAGTGATATCTTTTGGGGATTCTCTAGAGGTATCTATAACTCTTGTGTAACCCAATACCATATCGACAATATTTGGACCTATGAAAATCCTACAGCTTATTATCCTCGTTTGAATGCTAATGGCAATAAACGTAGTAAGCAGATTCAAACTAAATACTTACAAAATGCGGCATATATCCGCTTGAAAGATATTACTTTGAGCTATACTTTACCCAAGAGTTGGTTGACCAAGATGAAAATGGAGCAGGTACGTATCTATGTAAGTGGTATGAATTTGTGGGAGAAGACCGGTTTGCCCCCATTTATGACTCCTGATATTGTAGATCAAATAACTGATAACAGCTTGTCTAGCGAGAACAGTGGTAAAGAATATGCATTTATGAGAAGTTATTCATTCGGTATTAATATAACATTTTAAAAATTGATAGGTATTATGAAAAAATATATATTTTCATGTATTTGCATTTTGTGCTTGTCACTGTCCGGATGTGATTATTTGGATACTGAACCGGGTGACGCAATTTCTAGTGATCGTTTCTGGGAGACTTCTAATGCTGCCGCATTAGAGCAATATTGCAATCTTTATTATCCTAAACTCATCAAGGGACATGGTGATCCTTTGTCTTGGAATATTGGCAATATGATTATGCAAGAGTATCAGTCTGATAATCTTTTAGCAGCTGGTGCTAGTAGTATTACATTTGGTCAAAACACTGTAATGATTAGTAGTGCTGACTGGGACTGGTCTACAGTGAGAGGTTGTAATGCTTTTCTTGAAAATTATGAAAAGTCTCCCGCTTCGGATATTGATAAAAAGAAATTTGCTGGAGAAATCTTATTTTTCAAAGCTTTTGATTATTTCAATAAGGTGTGTCTTTTTGGTGAGGTACCTTGGTATGATTCTACGTTGAATAAAGATAACCCCGAACTATATAAAGGACGTGATTCTCGTGATTTAGTGATGACCAATATTTTGGCTACCATTAATAAGGCTATTGAGTTTTTACCTCGCAAGACTAAAGTTTATCGTGTGAGCCGCGATGCCGCTCTATTACTCAAAGCCCGTATCTGTCTTTATGAAGGTACTTGGCGTCGTTATCGTAATGTAGAGGGCGATGTAAAATTCCTCGAAGAGGCTTACAAAGCTTCTGGAGAGCTGATGGGGTATGGTTATGAATTGTATAAGGCATCGGGTACAGACGATAGCTATTTCGATCTTTTCATACAAGATAATTACAATGATAATTCGGAGGTAATTCTCTCTCGTGAGTATGACCCTGCCCTCAATATGGGGCACAACGTGCCTAATAGTATTCCTAATAGCGAACAGGGTATGAGCCGTGATTGTTTTGAGGAATACTTGTGTGCTAACACAGGAAAACCCATTTCTCTTTGTGGTTGCCACAATCCCAACATGGGATATAATGCAGAGATGAAGAATCGCGACGGACGTCTGTTACAAACAGTATGTTTGCCCGAATCTGGTAGTAAATATGCTCGTTTTTTATATCGTACTACTGGCGGTCTGTTGAAAGGTGGGGCTCCTAATATCTTTTCTATTCTTCCCAACTCGGATACTCGAACCTTCTACGCTGCATCTTGTACTGGATATTCGGTATGTAAGTTCTATAAGGCATCTGAGCACTATGTGGGTAATCACAAAGGTGGTATTGACGCTCCTGTTATGCGTTATGCTGAGGTCTTGTTGATTCGTGCTGAGGCTGGTGCTGAGTTGGGGAAAGATCCCGAATTGGATAAAACCATCAATCAGCTTCGTGCCCGTGTAGGATTTACTTTTAAGTTGGAAGCTGATCCGATAGCTGATCCGGATTTGATTGCTAAATATCCTAATGTGAAAGGTGATAACGCTAACTTGATTCGTGAAATCCGTCGCGAACGTCGCATTGAGTTGTTTGCCGAAGGTTATCGTTGGGACGACGTTTGTCGTTGGAATGTAGGCGAGGTTGTATTTAACCGTGTGCGTCGTGGTGCTAAGATGGATCCCAATTTGTACTCTGCCGATGAGATAAAGACTATTAAAGATCAAGTAGGATTCGATGCCGATGGTTTTATTACTCCCTATGCTAAGCGAGTTACTTATAGTATGAATTTTACGGCTAAAAATTACCTGTACAACATTCCGTTGGACGAAATATCATTGAACCCGAATCTACTACCTCAGAATCCGGGTTGGGAATAAGTAGTCAATTACTGTAAATGAAAAGAAAGATGGAAAATATGAAATACACTATGTCATACATTGCAAAGAATTTTCGAGTAGCATTGATGCTGTCACTCATGATGTTATTGTGTAGCTGTTCTAGTGAAGATAAATTGGATCTTCACAAAGGAGCCACACTTCCCATTATGCAAGGAATAGCCGATAATGTGCCTTACATTCAGTCGGTAGAAAAAGAATTAACTTACGACTTGTATGATGGGGTACGCATTACCGATGTCATCTTTACCTATTGCGCCAAACCTACCCGTATGATTATTGCTGAAGTAGATTTAAACAAGAATGTGACCATAGTTACCTCTACACCTGATAATAAGCCGGAGGTTGGTAGAATTCTTCAACAGGTAGCTGTGCAGGCTGAGAAAGCCGAAGCAGCCGGACGCAAAGTGATTCTGGGAACTAATGGCGACTTTTTTTCTAAGAAAAATGATCTTTGGATTCCTGGTGGGTTATTTTATAAAGATGGTGTAGCCATCAAGACTGAAATAGGTTGGGAGGCTGATCATGTATTCTATATGCTCAAAGATGGTACAGCACATATTACTTCTGTTCCCGAGTTTGAATTGGTAGAACAAGAGGTAGTGCACGCTATTGGTGGTTGGCAAAGAATGGTGCAAGACGGCGAGGTAGTGAAGAGCTTTACTGTAAATGACAACGCCATGCAATTCCATCCACGTACCTTTGTTGGTGTATCTGCCGATAATCGCAAAGTTTATCTATTTGTTATTGATGGTCGTCAGCCCGAATATTCTAACGGTATGCGTCTTGAAGACATGATGTTACTCTGTCAAGGTGCTGGTTGTTACCAGGCGCTCAATATGGATGGCGGTGGTTCTACCACTATGGTACATCGGGTAGAAGAGGGTGGTTCTGTATCATTTGAGGTAATGAATCAACCATCAGACAATCCTGCCAGAGCGGTGATAAACGGCTTACAAGTTATTGCAAAAACTAATTAAAAAAAACGGAATAGTATGAATACATATAATATGAAATTCCATGCTTGGTTTAGGGAGGTGTTGGGGTTGTTCTTGGTAGCTTTCATAGCTTCGTGCGATGACTCCGATTTGATACGTCGCGTTGAACCAACTCTTGAAATTCAAGATGAATTGTTGATGGGGCCTGTCGCTTCTCGCCAGGTAATTGATTTACACTCTTCGTATCCATGGTTTGCCGAAGCTTCCGCTTCATGGATTAAACTGAAACGCTATCGTGGGCAAGCTTTGTTGCCCGACTCTATAGTGGCTGAAATCGAAGAGAACCCGGAGATGGCATTGCGTGAAGGCTGGATTGAGATTCGTTTGATGGATCAAATGTCAAAACGCATTGTTGTGAAACAAAACGGTCGTGGTTCATTGATTACGTTATCTAAGGAGGTACTTTACTTTAATATTAATGGTGGTGAAGCTGTCTTGGATGTAGTAACCGATCTTGAATGGAATGTAGAAGAGGAACAGATTGGTGGATTTACCTTTAAGAAAGTAGATAATACTCATTTGAAAGTAAAAGTAGCTAAGAACACCACTGGGACCGAAATAAGAAAGAGTGTTATTTTATCTGACACGGATAAAACTACGGAAACCAAATTGACAATTGTTCAGACCAATGTGGAAAAGATGTTGTCTATTTCTTTATCCGAAACAGAAAAAAATATGATTACTGACAAAAAAGGAATGCAATTTAATATTCCAGTCTCTTTAAATATGCAATTTGATTGTAAGGTTTCTCATTCTTGGATTCATGTGGGTGAACTGCCTGAGTTTAGCGGTGATATTTTGCAGGATGTAAACATTCCTATCGAACTGGATGCTAACGACGGATTTGAAGACAGAACAGGATATATAGTTATCAAGAATCAGGGAGATGTGGTAGAAGTATCGGATACTCTCTATGTTACTCAGCGTCTCTACAGTCAGATTGTTTATGTGAAAGCTGGAGCCAATGGTGATGGTTCTAGCTGGGAGAGAGCGTTTGGCACTATCGAAGAAGGTCTGTCAGCCTGTGCTCACTATGGGGATATGCAAATGTGGGTAGCTGCAGGTGACTATTATTTGAAAGATTGGATTGAATTTAAGAAGGTGAATTTTTACGGTGGTTTTGAAGGAAAAGAGACTACAGTGTCTGAACGTACCATGAAGCGTAAATCTATTCTTCATGCTGCATCGTCTAATGTTTGGCCTTCTGTTTATATGTATAAATTGACAGAAGGTGCAACACGTGTTGTTGATGGTTTTGAATTTGTAGACTCTAAGGGAGAAAAAGGTGAAGGCGCTTTGGTAGCTTATGAGTATTGGATGATTAGAAACTGTGTGGTGAGAAATAATACTTGTGCCCGTGATGCTGGTGGCGCATATTTTTTGTGTACATTGATTAACTGTGTGATACGTGATAACGAAACATTAAGTGTATCTTCTACAGTGAATGCTCAACAAGGCACTTGTCTATATAATGTAACTGTGGTCAACAATAGAAGTGCTGGTAGTAGTGCCGGTGTTCGTTTAGGCTCTGGTACCTGCCAGATGGTGAATTGCGTGGTATGGGGGAATGTTCATACTATTGGCGATTTACACAGTGGCTATTTGGATCAGAACAAGACCGCTATTTTTAAGAATTGTGCTATTCAGGGTGGATGGATTTACAATGGTGGAAATACTCCTCAAGTATCTAATTGCATTAATCTGAATACGGATAATGCCGCTACCGATGGTCCTCAATTTGCTGATGTAGCAGGTAAGAACTATCAGCCCACAGAGAACTCTCCGTTGGTTGATGCTGGTTTGAACTCTGTGGTAAAAGATTGGAACTTGCTACTTGATATTCAAGGGGGCGCTCGTATATCAAACGCTGGAATTGATATCGGTGCATTTGAGTGGCAAGCTAATAAATAAAATATAGTGTAATATAGAAAGCAATTCTCTATAGTTCATAATAAAGAATTGCTTTCTTTATTTGTTTACCTAATTAAAATATTATGAAAAGTAAATTCTTAACAATGAAGTTTATATTGGGAGCACTGATATTATCTTTTAGTTGTGCTTGTTCTAATAGTAATTCTGAAGAGGCTATGCCACAAACCGCCATAGGACGGCAATTGGTTGAATCTGGTATGGCCAATGATGTGACTTTAGATAACGAGAGTGTAGTACGTGATGGGGTAAAACTGAATGAATTGGCTTTTAAAACGTTTGGAGAGTCTCAGCATATTTTCGTGGCTACAATCGACTTAAACAAACTTACTTTTACTCCGGCTACAAAAGACGATAAGAATGTACCGGCAACAGGACCTGAATCTAGTGCGCCTCTCCCGATTCATGCATTTGCGGCAGAAGCAAATGGAAAGACTGTTTGGTTGGGTGTGAATGGTGATTTTTATGCTGACAATCCACTTCGTGTTATGGGGGTTTTCTATAAGGACGGAGTGTGTATTAATTCGCAGCATTTTGAAGGGCACGATGAAGTGTTGTATCAACTGAAAAATGGTGAGACCTATGTGGGACAAGCTGATGAGGCGTTGGCTCACGAAGACAATCTGTTGCATGCGTTGGGAGGATATGGACTATTAGTTAAAGATGGGGTGGCTCAAAATTCTTACGAAGAAATGGGTGATTTGCAGAATCCCCATCCGCGTACTAGTGTGGGGCTTTCTCAAGATAGAAAGACCATGTATATATTTGTGGTGGACGGTCGTCGAAAAGACTCTTTCTTTGCATTGGGACTTACTTTGCCCCATTTGGCTTCTATGATGAAGGCTGTGGGATGCTATAATGCTATCAACCTTGACGGAGGAGGATCAACTACGCTTATAATCCGAAAGGTGAATGATGATGGAAAGCCGACTTTTCCTATTTTGAATACACCGGCCGATGATCGGGTACCCCGTAAGGTTACCAACAGTATGTTGATTATAGAAAAGAAGTAATTGTATAAAGCCGACTTAAATAGATTCTAAAAGAAAATAGAATAATGGAAAAGATTTTATATGCCGCTATGTGTGTGGTATTGTTCCTTTGTTGTAGTTCCAGCGATGAATCCGAAGCAAATTCCCAATCCCCTTTTACGCTTCCTGACAAAGCAATTGTACTGGCCGAGCAAGCCTCTAAGTCAGTTGTGATACTCGATGCTTCCACTTATCGTACTGTATGGAGTTGGAATCCGGAGAAGGCCGGTGTACCCTCCAATTGTCAAACATGGTTTCACAATCCTAGTGAGGTTAAGCCAGTGTTCAACAATCAGTATATCTTGATGACTGCATCAGGTGGTGCTGTAGCTCTTATACGTATTGCCGACAGTAAATTGATGTATTATGCGTATGTGGGTGAAAATCCACACTCCGCAGAGATTTTGCCCGATGGAAATCTCGTGGCTGTATCGTCTACCGATGGTAAGTTACGTACATTTATGACTGATACTATTAAAGGAACGGGCAAGTGGTTTGCCTCTTACGAGCTTCCTAGTGCCCACAACGTGGTATGGGATCTCCAAAGAGAGTTGCTTTACACCACCGAAGGGATTAAATTGTGTACTTATAAGTACAATTTCAACCGCAAGGAGCCTAGATTGCAAGATCGAAGCGTAATCTTCGAATTACCCAACACCGAATCGTGCGGGCATGACCTTTTTCCCGTGTATAACAAGATCGATGTGCTATGGATCACTACTAATGAGAATGTGTGGCAATATGATATAAAGAATAACAAAGCTGAATTGATTTACCCGCTTTACGCTGTGAAGAGTGTGTGTAACAGTGCCGACGGAGTACTGATGTTGTATCCTACTACCGAGTGGTGGTCTGATGGTCTGATAAACGAGAAAGGTAAGAAACTATTTAACATCTACGGCGCTAAAATCTATAAGGGTCGCTGGGTAATGAATAATACCTTCAGCTACCCCAAGGAGCATAAACCCAAGTTTGAGTAATATATAATGAAAGTATGGACATTAGGAGCAGTGGGTCTTTGGACGATATGTAGTTTTGCACAGCAGCAAGAGGTTCCCATTTATTTGGATAATAATCAACCTATAGAGAAGCGTGTGGAAGAATGCTTTGGCACGCATGATTTTGGAAGAAAAAGCGGTAATGACCCATGCCCAATCTAAGTTCAGTTCTCCCGGTGTTCTTCGTTTAGGGATTCCTGAAAACTGGATGTCTGATGGTCCACATGATGTACGTGAAGAACTGCTTTGGGATCAATGGAATATAGCTAAGTGGACAAATGATTCTTGTATTGCCTTTCCGGCATTAACCTGTTTGGCGGCTACGTGGAATCCCGAATTATCTTATATATATGGAAGCAATATTGGAGAAGAAGCACGCTACCGCAATAAGAATGTCCTATTGGGGCCGGGAGTTAATATCTATCGTAGCCCGCTGAACGGCCGGAATTTCGAATATATGGGAGAAGACCCATTTGGGGCATCCCGTATGGTAGTACCTTACATAAAAGGTGTACAGAAAAACGGAGTAGCTGTATGTGTGAAACATTATGCACTGAATATTATGACGATGAGAAACACGAATGGGCGGTGGAACCGGGAGAATTTCGAGCTTTAATAGGAGCCTCCTCAGCCGATATTCGTAGTAGTGTAAAGTTTAAACTTAGATAAATAGATTAACCAAAATAAGAGAATATGAAGAAATATATAGGCCTCGTACTAGTGGCGATGTCGGGCTGTATACTTACAGTTAACGCACAGCAATCATTTTCTTATAAGAATCCACTTCTTCCTACAGAACTAAGAGTGAATGACTTGCTGGGCCGGATGACACTGGAAGAAAAGATAGCTCAGATTCGTCATTTGCATTCGTGGGATGTGTTCGATGGACAGATCCTGAATCAAGAGAAGTTGGATAAGATGTGCGGTGGAATAGGATATGGGTTCTTTGAAGGTTTTCCATTGACGGCTGCAAGCTGTCGTAAGACTTTCCGTGAGATACAAACCTATATGGTAGAAAAAACACGTCTGGGTATTCCCGGATTTCCGGTTGCCGAATCTTTGCATGGAGTGGTGCATGAGGGAACAACTATCTACCCTCAGAATATCGCGATGGGGAGTACTTTCAATCCAGAACTGGCTTACGAAAAGACTAAACATATTGCAGGCGAACTGAATACGATGGGAGTGAAGCAAGTGTTGGCACCTTGTATTGATGTTGTACGTGATTTACGTTGGGGACGTGTAGAAGAGTCTTTTGGTGAAGATCCTTTCCTTTGTTCAAAGATGGCGGTTGCTGAGGTAAAAGGATATATGGAACATGGAATTTCTCCGATGTTGAAGCATTACGGTCCGCATGGTAATCCTTTGGGTGGATTGAATCTGGCTTCGGTGGAGTGTGGTGTACGTGATTTATTTGATATTTATCTGAAACCATTTGAGGCTGTGCTTGCTGAAACTGAAATTATGGCTGTCATGTCCAGTTATAATTCTTGGAATAGAATTCCTAATTCTGCTTCCCGTTTTATGCTGACGGATATTTTGCGCAATAAATTTGGTTTTCGGGGATATGTTTATTCGGATTGGGGAGTTGTCAGTATGCTGAAGACTTTCCATAAGACGGCGGCGGATGATTTCGAAGCGGCCCGGCAGGTATTGACTGCCGGAATGGACGTGGAGGCTTCCAGCTCTTGTTATGCAGTGCTGGCTGATAAAATACGGAATGGAGAGTTTGATATCAGGTATATCGATCAGGCTGTGAGACGAGTGCTTCGTGCTAAATTTGAGTTGGGATTATTTGAAGATCCCTATCAGGAACAAGCAGTCTATCGGCTTCCTCTTCGTTCGGAAGAAAGTGTGAAGCTTTCACGCAGGATTGCAGACGAATCGACCGTATTGCTGAAGAACGATGGACAGTTGTTGCCGTTGAATGCCCGGAATCTGAAGTCAGTAGCGGTGATTGGTCCTAATGCGGATAATGTACAATTTGGAGATTATACCTGGAGTAAAAAGAAAGAAGATGGAGTGACACCGCTTCAAGGAATTAAAAACTTGTTGGGTGATAGGGTGAAAATCAACTACGCTAAAGGATGTTCTTTGGCTTCTTTGGATACTTCGGGGATAGCGGAGGCTGTGGATGCTGCCCGTCATAGTGATGTTGCTTTGATATTTGTGGGAAGTTCGAGCACAGCGTTCGTACGTCATACTCAAGAGCCGTCTACCAGTGGAGAAGGAATCGATTTAAGTGATATTTCTTTGACCGGTGCACAAGAACAATTAATACGTGAGGTCTTTGCTGTGGGAAAGCCGGTAGTTGTTGTATTGGTGGCTGGAAAGCCTTTTGCCATACCGTGGGTGAAAGAGAATATTCCGGCGATATTGGCGCAATGGTATGCTGGCGAACAGGAAGGAAACTCTATTGCGGATATTTTGTTTGGCAATGTGAACCCTTCCGGAAAACTGACTTTTTCATTTCCGCAAAGTACGGGGCATCTCCCTGTCTATTATAACTATTTGCCTACGGATAAAGGATATTATAAAGAGCCGGGAACTTATGAAAAGCCGGGAAGAGATTATGTTTTCTCAAATAGTTCCCCGCTATGGGCATTTGGATATGGATTGAGCTATACTCAATTTGAATATCTGAAAGCTGTTACAGATAAGGAACTCTATCAGGCTAATGATACCGTTTGTGTGACTGTTCAATTGAAAAATACGGGGAAAAGAACCGGGAAAGAGGTGATACAGGTATATATGCGAGATGTGATCAGCTCGGTGATGACACCGGCGAAGCAGTTGAAAGGTTTCAGAAAAGTGGATTTACTTCCCGGACAGACACGGGAAACGACTATAATGATTCCTGTTCATGAATTTTATCTGACAGATGATTTGGGCAATCGTTATCTCGAATCGGGCAAATTTGAATTACAGGTAGGTACTTCTTCCGACCGGATTTATTTCAACCTTCCGGTGTATATCGGTTCTTCCGGAAAGGGAGGACAGACGGTGTCCGGTACTTCTTTCAAATCACGGACAGATGGAAAAGTGATTCAAGTAAAAGGAACTGTCCGTGATATACAGGCAACTCCGCTTGCCGGAGTGAAAGTACAGTCTGAAGAATCCGGTGAAAGTGCATTGACTGACTATCGGGGCACATATACTATCGAGGTGAAAGATAATGGCAGACTTATTTTCTCGAAAAAAGGATTTGCCGATAAAACAATAGAAGTAGAGGGGCAGACTGATGTCAGTATTCAAATGGCTAAAGGTGAGTAGATACATGAAATACTGTATGGCTATTGGCTTGCTGGGTAGTATGACTTTACAAGCTATGGCTCAATATACAGGAAAGGTTTTCGTTGATGAGAACAGAAATGGTCTCCTCGATGAAGGTGAAAAACGATTGCATCGGGTCTCTGTTTCCGATGGGTTAAATGTGGTACAGACAGATTCAAATGGCGCATATCAATTGCCCGGACATTCCCGTATGCATTTTCTGTTTATTACTACTCCTTCCGGATATAAGACTGATAATGCCTACTATTACCGGATAGAGAACGGTCGTACGGAATACGATTTTCCGGTATATCCTTGCTATGGAGGAATTCAAGCTGATGGTAGTCATCGGTTTATACATATCTCTGATACAGAAATACGTGGAAACGAAGGGAATCAAGCGTGGGTGGATAATCTCCGTGACTATTCGGCCAATGAGAAAATAGCTTTTATCGTGCATACAGGGGATATTTGTTATGAATCGGGACTGACCAGTCATATAGGCTTGCTGAATACAGCTTTGATGGAAGACACGCAAATCTTTTATGGAATAGGCAATCATGACTTGGTGAAAGGTGCTTATGGGGAAGAACTTTTCGAGAAACTCTACGGACCGGTATTCTATTCATTTGATGTGGGGAATACACATTACATAATGACACCTATGCTTCATGGAGATTATTTACCGGAGTATACTAAGGAAGATGTATATCGCTGGATGAAAAATGATCTTGCTTATGTAGGCAAGGAGAAGTCGATCATTGTTTTCAATCATAGCCTGCCGGAAGATACGGTAGCTTTTAAATATGGTATGAGTGATACGGAGTATATAGATTTACCGGCTATGGGATTGAAAGCTTGGTTGTACGGTCACTGGCACGTAAATCATGTGCATAAGCATAAAGCGGCAGGGGTGTATACTATCTGTACCTCTACGCCTGCTTGTGGTGGTATTGACCATGCACCTTCTGCTTTTCGTGTACTGACTGTTGATACAGAGGGAAACGTGGCGTCCGAGTTCCGATACAGTTATCTGTCTCCTTCATTACATATTGTTTCGTTGGAGAATGAACAGCTGCCAACACTTCCTTCCGGAAAGATTCCTTTGTCCGTCAATGCCTACTCTACGGTTTCCCCAATACGATCCATGCGTTATTGGTGTGAATCGGAAGGTAAAAAAGTTCTTTCCTCCAATCTTTTGAAACGTCAGAGTGATTTCAATTGGTATGCGGAAATTCCTTTGCTTTCTCAATGGGAACATCGGCAGCTTACTGTAATAGTGGAGGCATTTTTCAATAATGGAGAGGTAAGGCGATGCAGGCGTTCGTTTTTTTATGAAAAGCCTGAAAGGAAACAATTGCCTTTGCGGTTGTCATGGATTAAAAATGTAGGTGCTTCTATTTTTATGTCTGCTCCTTTGGTATATCGGAAACGTCTCTTTACGGCATCGGTCGATGATAATGAATCGGGGAAAGCGGCTGTAGTGTGTATGGATGCGCAAAATGGAACAGTCTGTTGGCGGTATTCACTTCGTGGCTCTGTACGCAGTAGTATTGCGATTGCTGATGGACTGGTCTTTGCCCAAGATGTACATGGTTACCTATATGCGATTCAAGCAGAAACTGGGACATTGGTTTGGGAAAAAGATTTAAATATCGGTGTACTTCCTCCTTTGAATGACGGTTTGGTTGCTGTTTCGGATATAGTATATGCCGGTACAGGAAAATCATTATGTGCCTTGAAAGCAGCTACGGGGGAACTTATTTGGAAGAATGGAGCTTGGAGCAGGGGGGAAGGATGCGTGGCAACACTTTCTCTTGGACATAGTATTCTGATTGGGCATGCAAACTGGAAGGGGTTGTATGCCAATAATGCAGTTAATGGTGAGTTGTTGTGGGAGAATAAAGATGCGGAATTAAAATATCGTTCGGCCTCTGTTGCTTGGGAAGGAGAGAATCTCTATCTTCTTTCTTCCCGTTCCTTTTTTATATTGAATTCAAAGAACGGTGAGGTTATAGTACGTAAAAAAATGAATTGTTCGGTCGATGTGAATTCAACTCCTTTAATTACTGAATCCGAGATAATATTTGGAACAGCTGCTAATGGAGTCATAGCTTTAGACAAGCAGACCTTAGAAGAGAAATGGAATTTTAAAACAAATCCCGCTTTAATTTATACATCTCCTTATTCTAAACCATCATCTTCAACTGTAGAGACTAGTCCAGTGTTGGTTGGAGATACTATTTTCTTTGGGGCCTCTGACGGAATACTATATGCATTGAACCGTATAAATGGTAAACTGCTGTGGAAATATAAAACAGGTGTGCCTATATTTTCTACAGTATCTGTTGCGGGAAACACTTTGTATGTAACAGATTTTGCCGGTAATGTGTATGGGTTTATAATGAATAATAAAACACAAGATTAACGCGAATTATCGTAGATTATCACAGAAATGACTTTATAAGTTGTTGATTATTATATCAATATAGGGATATTCTATAAATGTCTTAAAAAATACGATGGCATATGAAGATGATGTCCTAATATCGGGATGGGACTATCCATCTGATTGTGTAAATAGAAAGAGGCTGTCTCAAAATAGAATTTCAAGAACGAAAAACTTATAGATTGAAATCTCTTTAGAAAAAATCTCCTTATTTTGCCCTTTCTTATAAGGAAATAAGGCTAAAATAAGGGGATTCTTATACTTCAACTTACAGATTATAAGTAAGGCTGCCTCATTTTTCTATTTTGAGACAGCCTCATTTCTATCAAGAAAAGGTCTGCATGTATATGCGCCACCTTTTTTCAAAGGCTGTCTCTTATAACCGCTTTGTGGAATTGGAAAAGAGGTGGCCATCCCGTTGGCTTTGTTTATCAAAAAGATACTTTTAGGCAAATGTACAGGCATCAGTTTCGTTGACAGTACTCCTTTACGGGTATGCAAGAACCTCTTTCAAAGATTGTTTGTCAATGGCATACAGCTTATAACCAAGTTAAAAAGCAATATGAAAGGAACGTTGATGTCACTTTCAGACAAACTCCTTCTTAGGAAACGAACCATTATAGAAACCGTTAATGACGCACTCAGGAATATATCACAAGTGGAACATTCAAGACATAGAACCTTTGATAATTTCATTGTCAACCTCTTGGGTGCAATCGCAGCATACTGCTGTTTTCCAAAGAAGCCGTGTATCAATGTTACGAGAACAATTGATATACAGCTTGCCTTATTTTGAATTTGTCGAACTCACGTTAATTTATTGTGTCAATTGCTCCTTAACATGAATCATGGATTTCTTTAGGCTTGCATTCATTACTCGTGCGTAATGTTGCGTCATTCGTGTGGAAGCATGCCCAAGCATAACCGATACATCTTGTAGGGGTACATTGTTAGCGAGCGTAATGGTAGTCCCGAATGTATGCCGGGCAGTATGAGTGGTGATATTTTTTTTAATCCCGCAGAAATCTGCTATTTCTTTGAGATAGCTGTTCATTTTCTGATTGCAGGGAACTGGGAGACAATATCCTTTTTTGATGCAGACAGGATTATTTTCATACTTTTTTAGTATGGCAAGCGGAACGGGAAGTAGAGGTATGTTACAGATTGAAGATGCTTTACGCCGATGCATCAGTTTGATTCTTCCTTTTCTGATCCACCAGTCTCCATTATTATCTTGCACCATATCTTCTTTTTTGAGCGTGGACACATCGACAAATGCCAGACCGGTGAAACAGGCGAAAATGAAAATATCCCGTACCAGTGCCAGTCGGGGTATAGTGAATTCCTTATTCATAATGGTCTGTAATTCGTCATATGTGAGGAATACAGGAGCTGTTTCATCCTGTTCCATTTTGTATCCATAAAACGCATCTTTCTTCATCCAACCTTTTGCCAGTGCCATATTTGTGATTTTCTTGAAACATTTCATATATCGTACAATAGTGTTGCGGCATAAACCGACTTCTGTTTTTAAATGAAGGTCAAAGGCTTTTATGAATTCCGGAGTGAGTTCATGGAAAGTAATATCTTCTTTGTCATAAAATGTAGGAATGGAATTTTCGAGTTTTTTCAGTACATTTTTGTAACGGTTGATGGTCACTGGTACATAGTCAATATTCACAACTTTCTCCATCTCCTTGATTTCTTTTCGTATTGTTCCAAGCAGGGTACGCATTTCCGTATCCTTGCCGAATACACGTTTTAGTATTAAGGAGGGAGTGGATATTGCCTGCTCCAGTATAAGTTCCTTATACTTTTCCAATGCTCGCGTGGCTAATTCAGATAAATAACTGTTGAGTTCATTGGAAGCCCGGTCTTTTCCTTTACTACATCCTTTGGCTGCGTTCCACAGTTTGAGAGGAACGCTTCTTTGGATTCGTGTTTCTTCGTATTGACCGTTAATTGTGATCCTCATTAGAATAGGTGCTTCACCATTTTTTAGTAATTTCGTTTTGAGAACGAAAAACAGAATCTTCATTGTTCCTTGTTTCATAACCTTTTTTCTTTAAGTTGGTAAATACAATTAGTTATTCTGTCAACTTGAAAGATGAGTTGGAAGTCGGTAAAAAAGTTAAAATCGGTGGCTTTTTGGTAGACATGGTCTGAAAAACCACCTTTTTTTAGTTTTAAGATTCTCTTTGTTTTCCTTCATCTTATATTTGTTAGTAAAGGAAGAATCTTTTTTGCTTTTCTTTTTCCGCTATTTCCATTACATTCAAGCAGGTATGCAAAAGTATGTTTTTGCTCCTAAAAATGATTAGCGCAAATTGCTGTAAATGAGTGAAATATAGCGCAATCGGTGGCTTTTTAAAGGGACTCTGAAAAAGCCACCGAATGGGACATTTCCAGATACTCGAATCGGCTAGAATTTGCGTATTGGAGTATAAAAGAAAACCCATTGAAATGACTGAATTTCAATGGGTTCCGAGAAATTACCGAATCGATAGTGGTGCCACCAGTAACCGAAAATCGGTTTATATAGCACTATTTCTCAATAAGTTATATCTTTATTACGATGTTAGTCCCTTGAATAAGGTTTTCACAACTTTGCACCGTTCAACACAATTTTGTGTCTTAGGTTCGATTTCTGCGTGCAAAGGTAGATATTTATTTGGAATTATCAATATATCCAAGAAGTTTTTTTAGCATTTAGTATATTTTCAAATATTACATTATCTTTTCGGGAAACGAAAACAAGAATATTATCTATTGAATAACAGGTATTTACAAGAAGTATATAGAATAATGGGTAACGATATAGAAACGAGCGTATTTCTTTAATTTGCCTTATGTTTCCACTGTTTCAATACTCTGCTACAAAAATAGTTATATTCCTTTAAATGCCAATAATGTCTTTGTAAAACTACAACTTTATTGTAGTTTTGTATAAGCATGAGATTAGTAAAAATATCATCTCCTAACAATATCAAACATATGAAGAACTTCAATGCACAATACGGTAAGCATTCCCGATTGGAATTATTAAAACATTTCATCTTGGAGCATGGAACTTATATCGAACTCAAAAAGGGAGAACAGTTCTCTGTTCAGGGTAAAATGAACCGCCGGGGGGCTTATATTGAAAACGGCTTATTGAGATATATCCATGTGGATGAAAGAGGAAATATACATATAGTAGGATATACTTTTTCAAATGAATTTGCAGGGAGTTTATGTACATTCATAAATCCCGACCGACCGTCATTAGTCACTATTGAGGCTGTTTGCGATTCAAAGATTTACTATCTACCGTATTCAACGGCAGAGGAATTCTTTACGACAAATGCCGAAACCATGCAAATAAAGTGTACGCTTGTCGAACAATCATACTTGTTGATGTATCATAGATTATTGGATATGTACTGTAAAACTACGGAAGAACTTTATCTTGATTTATTGAACAGATGCCCCGACATTCAAGAGCACATTACGTTGAAAGAAGTGGCTTCTTTCTTACAAGTCACACCTGAAACAATCAGTCGCATCCGCCACAAACTGAACAAATGCATCCGTTGCAAACTGGAGAAATAGCCAATCTTTAACATCCATTATAGCGGGGTCTTGACAATTGTCAAGACCTTTTTTCTTTATTCTTCCGTATTTTGCCATTTCAAGAAATCAATGTTCAATTACTTAAAACAGCAATAAGATGAAGAAGAAAATTACTTTTCACATGATGTTTTCCGTATTTATTATCTGTACTCTCTCGTGTCTAACAAGTTGTAGTAACAACGATATTCCTATTCCTGTCTTTACCTCTGAGGCATTGGAACAAACCACTTGGTAAGCACAAAGAACTGTGTACAATACCAAAATTAAAGAAGATGTATTAGCGGATAAGGCTTAAATGAAGTGTGGATGCGACTAATCAGATAATTTCAAACGTTTGGAAGACAGCAATATTTTTGTTATTTTTTTTATTTCTCGCCCGTTCAGTCAATGCACAAGTACAAAACGGGTGGACTCCAAACGATTCTGTCCGATTGACCAAAATGCTGAAAGGAGAAATGCCTATCCATATTGATGATGCTTTTAAAAGGGAACTGGAACAGTCTATTATTGGTCATTCGCCAAAAGACGATAATAGGTACTGGGATGATTTTAGGTTAGATATTGATTTTAAAGAAGATTTTCCGAATGTAGTAAATATTGAGTGCGCCACAACGTTTCACTACAAATTAAATCATAACAATAATCTATTGAATGGAAATCTAAAATGCAAAAGCCTTATGAGAAATAGTCGGATAGATAAAAATCTCCCTCTTATAAAGATTCAACAAAAAACAAACATGACTATTCCTTTAAACAAGAAATTACATTTTAGTGTATATGGAAGCTATACACTGGACAAAAAACGTAGTGTGATACTTCCGGCAACTTCTATCCCTTATAAGGTAGGAGCAGGATTTTCATATGAGATAGGTAAACATGCCATTATTAAATCCCAAACGAACTACCAATATAACATAATACAAAAAAAATGGGAATGGTTCTTTGGTGCAGGAGTTTTTTTTACCTTTTAGTAGTCTTGTAATCAATAAACTGAATTCGTATGATGCGATTAAATAAAATAATAACATTGACATTTTTCTACCTATTTTTAGGTTGCTCTCAAACAGTCGCTTGGGGGCAAACGATTAACGGAAAAATAATAGATGACAAACAACTGCCTATAGACGGTGCGACTATTATTTTGCAAACAATGGATTCGACTTATATAGGCGCATCCATTTCCAATGCTGACGGCATATTCGTTTTTAAAAGCCAACAGGAAGAATACCGATTGATAATACAACACCTTTTGTATGAAACAAAACAGATGACAGGTAAGGGAAATGATGCCGGAATTATTCAACTTCAACCTAAAGACTATGCTTTGGATGAAGTTATCATAAAGGCGGAACGTCCTTTTGTAAAAGTGGAGAATGGACTTTTAGGATATAATCTTGCTGTTCTTACCCAAAATCAACTCGTAAACAATGCGTATGAAGCATTGACAAAAATACCGGGAGTGCAAGAAGACAGAGGAATACTAACTTTGGCTGGAGCAGGAAAACTGACTGTTATTCTAAATGGGAAACCTACCACAATGGATGCCGGACAGCTTGAAACAATTTTGCGCAATACTCCGGTGAATCGTGTAGAAAAAGCGGAAGTGATGTATAGCGCACCTCCTGAATATCATGTACGGGGAGCAGTCATTAATCTTGTTTTAAAGCATGCAAACGATTACTCTTTTCAGGGGGAGATAAGTGCTGACTATAAGAACCAGTACTTCAATGACGGGGGAATGAATGGAAACTTTCGTTTATCAACTCCCAAAATGGCTTTTGATGTAATGTACGGAGCAAATAACGTAAAAAAGATAGAATACATAGACCTTGATTCCAAACATACGCTAAAAGATGAACCACATCATATCATACAAAACGAACAGTTACGTAGTAAGTACTGGAAGCACGACCTTAGAGTAGCTTTTGAATATAACTTCAACAACAAAAACAATATCAATGTAGCATACACAGGCAGTTATACCCCCGACCAGCATAATAACAGCCGGACATCAGGCAACTACCAAACCAGCAATGTGGATAAATATGTTGACAATCAAATGCACAATATTACATTGCAATATCATTTGGGGTTCGGAATTGAAATAGGTGGTGATTATACACATTATACTTCCAATAATAATCAAAGGCTATACGCAAATTATCAAGATGGAAATCAGAGTTGTTTCTCTATGGTTGGCGGACAAAAGATAGATCGCTATTCTATCTATGCAGACCGGAAACAGTCTTTACCCAAAAGATGGAATCTGGGTTATGGAGTTTCCTACCGATTTGCTAAAGACATTGATTTCCAAACTTATGATAAAGTGACAGGTAACATTCAAACTCAAAACACATATTCCAATCTAAGAGAACAAACTACCAGCTTTTATGTATCATTGAGCAAAAACTATACAACAGGTACGTCTTTATCCGTTTCTGCTACGGGAGAATATTATACGATTGGCAATTATCATAAATGGGCAGTTTACCCACAAGCATCATTGATTTACTTTAAAACACCGAAACATATGTTTCAACTTTCATTATCTACGGACAAAACTTATCCAAGCTATTGGGATATGCAATCTTCCGTCAGTTATCTTAATGGATATACAGAATTATGGGGAACGCCGGGGTTGAAACCGATGACAAACTATAACCTGAATGGGAATTATATATGGAAGCAGAAATACATCTTTGGTTTGTTTTTCACGTACACCTCAGATTATTTCACTCAAGCCGCCTATCAATCGACTGACAGGCTGGCACTAATCTATAAAAATACAAATTGGAACTATATGCAGGTATGGGGCGCAAACATCATATTGCCTTTTAAGGCAGGAAACTGGCTGGATTCCCGATTGACCTTAGTCGGTATGCAAATGCACCAACGCTGTGATAATTTTTTCGACATTCCTTTCAATCGTAAGAAATGGGTATTTAGCGGCACACTGGATAATACGTTTAAGGTAAATAAGAATTTGTCTTTCGAACTGATGGGAAATGTACAGACGCCCGTCATACAAGGGACATTTGATATAGAATCTATTTTTAATCTCACTGCCGGATTACGGTGGAATTTCGCCAATGACAAATTGAGCTTATCCGCCCGTTGCAATGATATATTTGATACGGGAATGCCTGCAACACGAGTTCGTTTTAAGGAGCAAAACTTGAATATGAATAGCGGATTTTATTCACGAGCATTTACTCTACATTTCAGTTATCGCTTTGGTGGATATAAGAAAAAAGAGGTAAAAAAGATTGATACATCAAGATTTAGATACTAATTCAAAAATGATATGAGAACATTGTTACTAATTCTGAGTGTTTTATGTTTCGGTTCATGCAAAACGTCATTGATTACCTATCGAAATGGATATATATTTGACAAGCAAGGTGAAACGATTGGTAATTATACTAACGGATATATTTATAGTTCAAAGAGAATACTTAAAGGATATTATTCCAATGGCTATATTTATGATGATAATCACAATATTATAGGGAATTATGCAAATGGATATGTGAAAATGAAAAACAAAGACGATTAATAATATAATTTCAACACTACATGGAAAGTGTATTACAACAGAGATTTTTCCGTTTATTATCGGAATACTCGCAGCGTACAGTTTCTGTTTCCGAGTTGGCAGAAGCTATCGAGGAATTGGCTACGCATGTAGCCAATTTTAGTATCAACGAACAGGATTATAGCGTATCACTGCGTTATTTTTCCTTTGGTTTGCACCGTCTTAAATCGTATCGTGTACGGTTTGAGC
>OGDQ01000155.1_pt1 | contig 59686 bp, 43 predicted proteins | sample 1570451 | NCBI WGS metagenome assembly OGDQ01 (sample SAMEA2582171, study PRJEB24529) | metagenome | biome: Human gut stool | place: China | collected 2011 | reverse complement strand
TTAAAGCGGTACGCGAGCTGGGTTCAGAACGTCGTGAGACAGTTCGGTCCCTATCCGGCGCAGGCGGAGGATATTTGAGAGGAGCTGTCCTTAGTACGAGAGGACCGGGATGGACGGACCGCTGGTGTACCGGTTGAGCTGCTAAGCTCATGGCCGGGTAGCCAAGTCTGGCAGGGATAAACGCTGAAGGCATCTAAGCGTGAAGCCCCCCTCAAGATGAGATATCCCATTCGTTAAGAAGTAAGACCCCTTGAAGACGACGAGGTAGATAGGGCAGAGGTGGAAGTGCAGTAATGCATGGAGCTGACTGTTACTAATCGGTCGAGGGCTTATCCAGGAAGGTCAAGTGGAGATTCAAAGGTTGATGAAGTTCAATATGTGGTTTTGAAGGTATGTTACCTATGCACGAGTGGCTCAGTGGTGGAGTATCGCCTTGCCAAGGCGAGGGTCGCGGGTTCGAATCCCGTCTCGTGCTCTCAAAGAGATAGAAAAAGAGTCATCCAATGGATGGCTCTTTTTTCTATGTTCGAGCCCTGCCGGGCTCGAACGGTTCGAATGTCTACGCTCCGCTCCGGTCGTCGCAGGCGAACGTCCCCCGGACGTTCTGCGACGTCTCGTGTTCTCAATGATACAAAAAAGAATCATCCGATGGATGGCTCTTCATTTTGTTCTGTCTTTATACACGTCTTCTTTCCGGAAAACGCAATTCCGAAACTCAGAATGTTCGTAATCCCATCATTTTGCATTTCAGCATTATATCGTTTCATAGAAATCTGTTCCAATGCTTTTGAGGACAAGGCATCCAATTCGTTTAAGTTGAGTCCGGCTTTTGCCTTCAATTCCATGATAATTCCAGGATGTGTGGTATCAATTGGAATCATGCAGATATCGTAGCGCCCATCACCGGATTCACGATTGGATCGGATTTTGTACTGATTATCCATTAAGGCGATCAAACCAAGCATCAGTCCATGATAAAAGGACTCTGTTCCGGAATCATAGTAGCTGATAGACTGATTCAGGTATTCTTCAATTGCGGACTGCAATTGCTTCCAGTTATTTGCATAGATGCTTTCTGCAATTTTATTGGAAGTAGTTCTGGAAATAGCACCAATCTGCATTAAATGTGAGAGAATCTCATTTTTATAAACAGAAGCAATCTCCTTATTAGGAATCGCGACTTCACAAAGATAGGTTCCGTCAGCCTGAAGCTGCTTTACAGGTGCCTTTAAGTATCCGGCGGTCAGTAGGAGACTGTACACGTTTTCAGGATCATCGATCAGAGAGCGGTAGACGACATTCTGGTCAATTCTTGCAATTGTTCGACTCCCCTGAAGCAGAGAATAAAGCTTTTCTATAATATCGTCTGTAGCGATTCTTAAAATATCTTCCAATACTTCGTTCTTTCCGGTATTCACCCAATAGGCCTGTGGGGTACATCCTTTGGAAATGTAATTGATCACAGACCAGGGATTAAAAATTTCCGTGCTGCCGAATTGATAGCCGTCATACCAGTCTTTAAGTTCGTTTTCTTTGTCTTCAGCCGAGTAATATTCTAACATCTGGTGAACTTCATCGGTCGTGAAACCAAAATAAGAAGCATATTCATCATCCATGATGGAATATACGGTAAGATTGTTGAGTCCACTGAAAATGCTTTCCTGTGCAATACGGAGAATTCCGGTCAGAAATCCATAGGACAGGTTTTTATTATCCTTGAATGCCCCGGAAAAAAAGTTCCGCATAAAACAGATGATGTCATCGTAGAATTTTCTCGAATATCCTTCCTGAATTGGAGTGTCATATTCATCGATCATGATGATCGGTGCAATTCCATAATGTTCTTTCAGCATCCTTGACAGGCGTTCCAGTGCGGAAGCAAGATCAACTTCTGTCACATGGTCACCATCGAGAATTTTTCTAAAATATTTTTTGTCATATTCAGCAATCTTTGAACTGTCAAGCAGATTGATGTGACGATGGAATTCCGTCTGAAGAAGTTCCCGGATCTTATCCATTGTTGAGACCCATGAAGAAAATTTCACGTCTTTAAAGGTGAGAAAGATAACCGGATATCGCCCCTGCTGTTTGCGATACGTTTCTCCGCATTTCCAGATAGCCTTATCTTTAAAATAGATGCTGGTGTCCTGATCGGATATTTCGAAAAAGACGCGGAGCATATCCATATTTAAGGTCTTTCCAAATCGTCTGGGCCTTGTAAACAGGGAAACCAAAGGTCTTTGATCAAGGAAATCCCGGATCAGCAGCGTTTTATCAACATAGTAGTAATCGGCCTGCGCGCGGATGTAATCGGAGACACCGACAGGAAGAGCTTTTTTCTTATGCTCTTTTCTGTATTTTCCGGATACGATCCGACGGTCAGCCGGTTTCTGCGCATCGTCCGGAATCTTCCAGATTCCATTTATTTTTACTGCTCCCGAAATTTGTGCGGTCTTGCACATGTGGCTGACCATACGCTCGGAAATGCCCCATGCTGCAGCGGTCTGTTTGACGTTTTTCAAAAGGCTGCCTCCTTTCAAGCTGAAATATTGCTGGTAAACCTGATTTTATTATATGGTACGGTTCGCAATATATCAACTGAATTTTGACATATTGCGAATAGATTGCGCAGAAAATTACTTTATCTGGACATGCTGCGTTCTGCATCGTGTGTTTCCTATAAAATACGGAAAGTCTAAGCTTTTGAAAAAAGTCGTTTGAAAAAGTTTATACTTTGTAGAAAAAGTCGCTTGAAAAAGTTTATCGTAGTCTGGTGTAACTCCTTTGAGAAAAATAGATCGTGATTTTACTGATGAATATGGTTCGCAATATATCAGAATTAAATTGACATATTGCAAAGTGTTTCCAGGGAGAGGTCTCATGATTCTGCCGTTCAAGTTTTTGCTCCGCTTTTTCATGTCTTCCCATGCTTCTGAATCTCACAAAAAAATTTCGATATCTTGTGCAAAAAAATGACATCTTGTGCAGGGAGAATTGCTTCTGCAGCGAAATCCACTTATAATTCCAAAAATGAACTTCAGCAAAATATAAAATCTTACGGAGGAACTGTTTCATGCCAGAAGAAAGATACATAACGATCGTCTCGGAGAGGAAAACGATCGCTTTAAGAGTGAGTACGATTTTATATGTTCTGATGAATGGAAAATACGCAAATATCCATGTACTGGGAGATCAGGTGTATCGGACAACGATGACGCTTGGGGAGATCGAGGAGAAGATCGGGGACGGATTTTTGCGGGTGCATCGCGGCTGCCTTGTGGCTGTCATGGCAATTCATAACGTCACGGATACCATCAATCTCAGTAATGGGGAATCCCTGGGGTATACGGCCCGTAAGAAAGGGGAAATCATGAAAACACTCCGGAATGTCCAGCAGGACGTGATCCGGGGATTTCAGAATCATGGAGTACCGATGACGGACGATGAGTACCATGACTATTACCGTAGTTTCGATCAGCTCCCATTCGCATTTACGGATATCGAGATGGTATTTGATGAGGAGAAACGAGCAGTTGACTGGATCTTCCGCTATGGAAATCCGGAACTTGCGAGGTTGGAAAAACTACCGTTAGACCGGCTAATCGGAAATTCATTCGGAAGTCTTTTCAGCAATATGGATTCCAAATGGCTTCGAAGCTATGAGCGGGCCGTCCTTTACGGGGAGAAACTGGAGCTCATCGACTATAGCCCGGAAATCGATGCGAATCTGAAGGTCACATGCTTTCCGACTTTTCCGGTGCATTGAGGCTGCATCCTGTTCAATATTTCGGAGATCGAATTCGTGAGCAGCAGATAGCGCTGAGAATAAGCAAGTAACTTATAAAGAGGACGCACCGGAGTTTACGGCAGTTTATGATGGATTTGTCAATGGAGAAACATTAGAAAACGTTGGCGGAACGATCAAATTCCGTTGTGAGTATGAGAACGGAAGTCCGGTTGCCGATTATGAGATTCAGCCGGAGGTTACAGGTCTTGCAAACTACGAGGTGACTGCAAATAAGGGAACACTCAGCGTTCTGCCGAGAACCCCGGAATTTGTGGATTCCAAAAATCTGTATACAACTCGTGTCCATGACGGAAAGGCAGTAGATCTGGCTCCGACGACAGACGGCGATGGCAAGATGAGCTGTGAGATCACGAACAGAGAGACGAACGAAGTCTTAACGTCTGATCCGGTTGATGTCGGGAAATACCATGTTGTTTACAGTTTTGCTGCCGGAAAGAATTACAGTGCCGGAAATGTAGCTTATGATTTTGATATTACACCGGCTCCGTTAAAAATTACGGCGGCAGATCAGAAACTTTCGTATCTGGATGAGATTCCGGAATATACGGCAGATTATGATGGCTTTGTAAACGGCGAGAACCTGGAAAGTGCCGGAGGAACCGTTCGCTTTGATTGTTCCTATCAGAAGGGAACTGAAGTCGGTTCGTATCCGATCAATCCGGAGGTTACAGGCCTCAAAAACTATAAGGTAACAACAGAATTCGGAACGATGACGGTTGAAAGGAGAACCCCGGTATTCACCGATTCTGCAAATCTGTATACAACTCGTGTCTATGACGGAAAAGCTGTAGATCTGACTCCGGCAACGGACGGGGACGGCAAGCTGAGCCGCGTGATCACGAACAGGGAGACAAATGAGGTCTTAACGTCTGATCCGGTCGATGTGGGAGAGTACCGTGTGATTTACCGTGTTTCGGAAGGACAGAATTACACGGAGGGAAGTATTTCCTACGACTTTGCGATTACACAGGCACCGCTTATGACCACCGCAGAGGATAAGAATGTTGTATTCGGAGCAAAAGCACCGGAGTATACAGTTGTCTATGATGGCTTTGTAAACGGTGAGACGGAAGCTGTTCTTACGGGAACGCTGGTTGTGACATGTGATTACACAGAGGAAAGCCGTGAGTCTGCTTATGAGATTGTTCCGTCCGGACTTTCTGCAAAGAACTACGCGATCACCTGGAAGAATGGTGTTCTGACAGCACGCTATCCGGAGAGTGACGATGACGACTACGAGGAAACTTCCAAACCAGCAAACAGCAAGATGCCGAAATCCGGAACCAACAATCCGGGACAGGGAGCAACCAAAAAAGATGCGAAAAAAGGCTATGTGAATGAAATTTCCGGCATTGTTTCCGGAAAAACACTGACGGAAGAAATGCTCACGAATAACAGTGAAAGCCTGAATGATGGCTATAGCCACTGGATTAAGACAAACGCAGGCTGGTGGTTCCGCTATGCAGATGGAAGTTATCCGAAGGCAGCGAAAGCAGCAAATTTCGGATCCGGCAATTCTTCGGCAGCTCAGAGTTATGAGTGGGTTCAGATCGATGGCAGCTGGTGGTCATTTGATACAGATGGCTATCTGGCTACCGGATGGATCTATGATCCGGTTTACGGAAACTGGTTCTACATGGACGTCAACACCGGCATGAAGACAGGCTGGGTTTTGATCAATGGAAAGTGGTATTACTTTAATCCGTTTTCCGACGGAACAAGAGGAACCATGTTTGCGAACCGCATGACACCGGACGGCTGGTTTGTCCGGGAGGACGGAAGCTGGGATGAGAAGCGGTAAGGATACCGAGATCAGGATCCCATGAAAACTGAACAAAGACAGGAAAAGGTCGGCACGGGAATGTGCCGGCCTTTTTTCAGACGCAAATCCTCGGAAACCACTTGCAATCCGGCCATTTTCTGCTATACTAAACTACATTAACGCTTTATTAAACTAATATGGCAGACTAAAATGAGAGGAAGTATGAAAAATGAATGGAGCGATCATCGGTGTTTTTCTTGTGATCATTGCCTATCTGGTGATGATGCTGGCAATTGGTTTCTTTTATTCTAAGGGAAATAATGACTCCAGTGATTTCTATCTTGGCGGCAGAAAATTAGGACCGTTTGTGACGGCAATGAGTGCGGAGGCGTCGGATATGAGCAGCTGGCTGCTCATGGGACTGCCGGGTGTCGCGTATTTAAGCGGTACCTGCGACGCAGCATGGACGGCGATCGGACTGGCGATCGGTACCTATTTAAACTGGCTGATCGTCGCAAAGAGACTCAGAAGATACAGTGCGAAGACAAATTCGATCACGATGCCGGATTTCTTTTCGAATCGGTACCGCGATGATTCGAAGCTGCTGCTTGGAATCTCAGCAATCTTTATCATCATCTTCTTTGTCCCATATACGGCGTCCGGCTTCGCAGCATGCGGAAAGCTGTTCTCCACGCTGTTCGGGATCCCGTATACGGCAGCGATGCTGATCAGCGCGGTTGTCATCGTCGGCTATACGGCGCTCGGCGGCTTCATGGCAGCGAGCTTTACGGATCTGATCCAGAGTATCGTTATGACGATCGCCCTGGTCCTTGTCGTATGCTTCGGCGTGTCCATGTGCGGCGGTCTTGATGTCGTTCTCGCGAATGCAAAGGAACTTCCGGGATTTTTATCCCTGACAGCGACATATGACAGTGCATCAGGAACTGCATCTAATTATGGAACAATTACAACAATTTCCACACTTGCCTGGGGACTCGGATATTTCGGCGTGCCGCATGTTCTTCTCCGCTTTATGGCGACGGAGCATGAGGACAATATCGCAATGTCCAGACGGATCGCGACGGTATGGGTTGTGATCTCGATGGCAGTGGCGATCTTTATCGGTATTGTCGGACACAGCCTCACAAAGAACGGAGTCATGGTGGAATTAAAGGGTTCTTCCTCCGAGACGATCATCATCCAGGTTGCAACGCTTTTATGCCAGCATGGATTCCTCGCGATCATCGGAGCCGGCATCACACTCGCTGGAATTTTAGCCTGCACGATGTCCACCGCAGATTCCCAGCTTCTTGCGGCTTCCTCCGCTGTTTCTGAGAACCTGTTAAAGGGAATGTTTGGCGTGAGCCTTACGGAGAAGAGAACGATCCATGTTGCGAGAGCGACGGTCCTCTTTATCGCCGTGATCGCCGTGTTCCTGGCAGGAAATCCGGACAGCTCCGTATTTGGAATCGTGTCCTTTGCTTGGGCTGGATTCGGTGCAGTCTTTGGACCGGTTGTCCTTGCGGCACTGTTCTGGAAACGTTCCAACAGGAACGGCGCACTTGCGGGCATGATTGCAGGCGGAGTCATGGTATTTGTATGGAAATACTGCGTTCGTCCGCTCGGCGGGGTATGGAACGTGTATGAGCTGCTTCCGGCGTTTATCGTTGCAATGGTCGTTCTGATCGCGGTCAGCCTTGCGACTGGAGAGCCGTCGAAGGAGATCCAGGATGAATTTGATGAGATAGTTACTTTTCGTGGGTAGGAATTTTCTGAACTGAAAATTCCGTACAGTACAGTAGTGGCTGCGGATTTTGCCGATTCGGAATGCGAAGCATCGGCAAAATCCAGTTACAGTGCACGGGCATGAAGTGCCTGTGTACTGTGACTGGCGGTGAGAGAAGGAAAGTAATCCTGTTCGGCTGATATTGAAAAACTGCAAAAAAAGAACTATAATGCTCATTAAGAGACCTGACAAGTAGGTTTTTGTCGGGTCTTTTTCTTAAAGAAAAACGATGTGGTTATTTGTGAACAACTTAGAAGATAAATGAAAAGGAGATTGTGGACAATGGATGAATTACAGAAAAAAATTGTGGATTATGTAGAGGCAAACGGCAAGACATATCAACAGATCGCTTTGGAGATCCATGAGAAGCCGGAGGTCAGCAATTATGAGTTTTTCGCTTCCAAACGGCTTGCAGATCAGATAAAGAGCGTGGGATTTGAGGTAGAGATGCCGGCAGCCGGTCACAGAACGGGATTTGCGGCGAGCTATAAGTCCGGAAAGCCGGGCCCGGTCATGGTGTTCCTCGCAGAGTATGACGCTCTTGTGGGACTTGGACATGGATGCGGACACAACCTGTTCGGTGCGACGTCCTCTCTTGCGGCGGCTGCGTTAAAAAGCGTGATCGATGAGGTCGGCGGTGAGGTCCGTCTCTACGGAACACCTGGTGAGGAAGGCGGAGAGAACGGAAGCGCGAAGGGAAGCTTCGTCCGTGAGGGATATTTTAAGGACGTCGATGCGGCTCTTTCCGCACATCCGGGCGTCGGTCATCATCTGACAGAGAAAACACTCGGCTGCGTGCCGATCGATATCGAGTTCTGGGGGAAAGCGTCCCACGCGGCAGCAGCACCGGAAAAAGGGATCAATGCCCTGGATGCCCTGATCCAGACATACAACTCCATCAATGCGCTTCGCCAGCACCTGAGTGATGATGTGCGGATCCATGGGATCATCGTAAACGGCGGTCAGGCGCCGAACACAGTTCCGGATTATGCGGCGGCGAAGTTCTACCTGAGAGCGGCAGCAGCAGACACTCTGAAGGACGTCTACGCGAAGGTTGAGCGGATCGTGGAAGCTTCCGCGATGGCAATGGGCGCAAAGGGCAGCATGAAGCCGTACCAGAACTGGGTTGAGAACATGGTTCCGACTCCGTCCTTCGATGCAGTGTATGCGAAGAATTTGAGTCTGTTCGGGGAGACTGCGGAACCGGCAGGGGAGCGCCTCATGGGTTCCACCGACATCGGAAATGTTTCCCAGGTCGTTCCGGCGATCCAGCCGACGATCAACATCAGCGACGAGCCGATCAAGGGCCACAGCAAGGAGATGGTTGCGGCGGCATGCTCCCAGAAGGGACTTGATTCCATCCTGCTCGGAGCGAAGGTGCTCGCATTCACAGCCCTGGATCTGATCCGGGAGCCGGAGACCTTGAAGAAGATCAAGGAAGAGCATAAGTACGAGGTTGAGCATCAGGCAGACTGATATCGGTCAGAGAATGTGAAAAACGGGGGATAAAAAGACAGTCTATTCTTATGTGCTGATTTCCTCCAAAATATGGAAAATTGAGATTTTAGAGTTGTGCGCGCATTTTTGCAGATTCCGCAGATGCGCGCACTTGTTTACATCAATCATGCAGCAGAATTACATGGAATCCGGAGTGAAAAATACTGATAAAATTACAAGAAAAGGAAAGCAGGTATATTGCAGAAACAAAATGCCTGCAGATTGCCTGGCGAAGTAGTCATCTGCACAACGCAAACGAAAAAGAAACAGAAGAGGAGAACATCATCATGAAATACGTCATCATCGGTGCCGGCGGTACCGGAGGAATTCTTGGATTTTATATGACAAAGGCGGGAAAAGACGTGACACTGATCGCAAGAAACGCCCACCTTGCCGCGATGAAGGAGCAAGGACTTACTGTCCGCCATCTCTGGGATGGAACGACGGAGACAGTCCCTGTCAAGGCGGAGAACATGGAGACTTATGAGAGCATGATCGCCTCCGCCGGGGAAGCTGCGAAGCCGGACGTGATCCTCGTGTGCGTGAAGGGATACTCTCTTGACAATACAGTTCCGTTTGTTCAGAAAATTGCAAAAAAGAGCACAATTGTGATCCCGATCCTCAACATCTACGGGACAGGAAGCCGCCTGCAGAAGAAGCTTCCGGAGCTTCTCGTGACGGACGGGTGTATCTATGTCTCCGCGAATATCGAAGGTCCGGGGGCCCTTGTCCAGCATGGAAAGATCCTGCGGGTCGTATTCGGCGTGCGGGAGAAAAGCGAGTTCCGGGAAGAATTAAAGGAGATCGCAAAGGACTTTTCCGACAGCGGGATCTCCGGCGAACTTTCTGAGAACATCCGCCGGGATGCGCTGGAGAAATTCTCCTACGTCTCTCCGATCGGGGCAGCAGGTCTCTATTATCATGCGACGGCGGCCGATTTCCAGAGAGAGGGCGAGGAGCGCGAGACATTCAAGGCGATGATCCGCGAGATCATGGCGCTGGCGGACGCGATGGGCGTCCCGTTTGAGAAAGATTATGTGAAGGTGAACCTGGAGATCCTGTCCCACCTGGCTCCGGAATCCACGACTTCCATGCAGAGGGATGTCATGGACGGAAAACAGTCGGAGATCGACGGACTCGTCTACGAGGTCGTCCGCATGGGAGAGGAGTACCATGTTCCGACACCGGAATATAAAAAGATAGCGGAAAAATTAAAAACTACAATATAAAATCTGGCAGAAATATTTATGGGAAAATACAGACAGAAGGAAACTTATTAGCAGCCATTCTGTGCAAGTTAGAAAAGTGCAGCTGACTTATTTTTGATAGCTCTGATTATAGCTCAGGGTCATCAAAGAGAGTCAGCTGCACTTTTGATTTACGCGAACAACGAGCTAAAGTCCGCTCTTGCGCGAGACCTTGCGACTGTAGTGATATAATCAGGTTTTGTCTGCCTGCAAAGAAGGTTCGGGCGGGGCAGAAACGGTGACATCAAACCAGAACACGGTTTCCGTGTCATCGGACGATACCCCGTACTTCATGCCGTGGGCGTCGAGAATCGTGCTGACGATCGAGAGACCGATGCCGGTTCCCATGCGGCGGCCGCTCTGGTGCTGGCTTCGCTGGTAGCGCTCCCAGATGATCTCCTGGTCCTCTTTGGAGATCGGGGTTCCGGGGTTTTTGACGGAGAGACGGACCGTTTTTCCGGTCTGTTTCAGGGCGACGGTGATGAGTTCGCCCTCCGGGGTGTGGTTGATCGCGTTGTAGAGGAGATTCCGGAGAACCTGACTCAGCTTTAGCGGATCTGCCGTGATGAATACAGACTCAGGATCTGACTCAAAATGGATCCGGATCCCGTAGGTTTCGGCGGCTGCGGCGCAGTGAGAAGTCTCGGATTCCGCGAGTCCCGCAAGGTCAAAGAATTCCGGATGGAGCCGGATATAGCCGGACTGGAGCTGGGAGTAGTCGAGAATGTCGTTGACCATCTCGCTCATCCGGTTCGATTCCTCGATGATGAGGTCGAGATCTTCATTTCTGGCGTCCTCGTCTTTCCAGTGGATGTCGCGGACGAGCTCTGCATATCCGGAGATCACGGAGAGCGGGGAGCGGAGTTCATGGGAGACATTCGCGATGACTTCTTTCCTGAGGACATCGACTCTCGCGAGTGCCTGGCCGAGAAGTCCGACCGATTCCGCGAGTTCGCCGAGCTCATCATGACGTTTTACATCGGCGCGGGCGGAAAAGTCGTTCGCGGCGAGCTGATCGACCGTGTGCTTGATCGCGAAGATCGGCTTTGTGAAATACCGGGAGCAGACGGCCGCGAGGACGGCTGCGGCGATCGTTAAGAGGATGGTCAGGAGAATGAGCTGGTAGCGGTTGTAGTTAAAAACGGTGTCAGTCCGGATCATGTTTTCGATCAGGAGATAGGCGTCCTCCCCTGCGTAGGTAATCGGAACGCCGATGTGGATGGAAATCGTTCCGTGGTCGCCGTTTAAGACTTTCTGGTAGGAAAGACGTTTTCTGACGTTGGCAAATTCGTCCGTATCCCGGATAAACTCCCAGACATGGTACTCCGGCTCCTGTTCCACGTCAAAGAGAAGATGGCCGTAGCTGAAAATTTCATTGAGTTCCCCCGCATCGTCGGCGAGAAAGATCGTTCCGTCGATCAGGCGGCTGAGGAACGGAAGGAGCTTGTCATCCTCCGCGAAATCGCGGTCAGTCAGATCGTTCATGATCGGCTGCATCTGTTTCAGGGAGGTCGAGAGCGCCGCCTCCGCGTAGGTGTGCTCAAACAGGAAGACCTGGACGAGCCACATAAAGACGGCGGTGAGCGCAACGAGCCCCATCATCATGCCCCAGAGCTGGAAGACTAGACCGGGGGCTTTTTTTTGTGTGCTCTGTGAAATGACGATTTTGTTTGATTATTCTGATTTGATATATTTTTCATGTTTATTAAATAAATTGATAATATAATCCGGCAGCTGCTTTTCTATGCCTCTGATATTGAGTTTCGTGTATTGTGCGGTGCGTGTCATTCCGTCTGCGCATTTTTCCGTTAAAACGGGATCCATAATGCACAGCGGATTCAAAAAATCGTGATCCGCTACAGATTTTCAATCTTCACGTCCGGATCAAACTTATACCCGACTCCCCACACGGTCTGGATCATGGCGCGGTACGGACCAAGGCGGTCGCGGACGGATTTTACATGGGTATCGACGGTGTGGCCGTCCCCGAAGTAGCTGTAGCCCCAGACATCCTGGAGGAGCTTGTCGCGCCGCAGGACGGTACCGGGATTTTTTGCAAGCTCTAAGAGCAGATCAAATTCCTTTGGCGCCAGGACGAGCTCTTTCCCGGCGACGGAGGCGATGCGGGAATCCGGCCGGATCTCGAGTTCTCCGTATGTAAAGGAATTGCGGACGGGAGTCTTCCGGTTACGTTTTAAGACGGCGCCGACCCGCGCCATCAATTCCTTCGGGCTGAACGGTTTTGAGACGTAGTCGTCCACGCCGAGGCCGAAGCCGGTCAGCTTGTCATATTCCTCGCTCCGGGCGGTCAGCATGATGACCGGGATCTCGCTCGTTTTCCGGATCCGCTCCAGCGTCTCAAAGCCGTCGAGTCCCGGCATCATGACATCAAGGATGACGAGGTCAAAATCTGAGTCCTGTAATTTTTCCAATGCGGAAAGTCCGTCCGCGGCTTCCTCACACTCATAATGTTCCACTTCTCCGTAGGTTCTTACGAGTTTTCTCAGACGGATATCATCGTCCACAATTAAAAGTTTTGCCATGCCGGTAAACCTTCTTTCTTAATATTAAAAATCTGAAAATGCTCTTAAATAAGATATATCATAAAATTCCGATCCGGAAAAGCTTCCTCACAAAGTCCTCACAAATTCCTGAAATTTTTCTCACAAAGTGTTCACAATTGACTTTTATAGTAAAACGCGATAATGAAACAAATTCCTGCTTATGGAATGGAACGTTAAGGAAAATTCTGTGGTGCAGGAGTTGACAGGAATGTTATAGGAACTGCAGGAAAGTGAGAGATAGAAGGGAGTATCAGATCATCATGAAGAAAAAGAACATCATCCTGTGCGCGGCGGCTGGTGTCGTTGTCGTTGCGGCAGCGGCCGGCGTGACGGCCATGAAAGGTTCATCCGGCGGTGATAAACAGGGAATGGGCGGCGGTCCGGGAGGCGGAATGGGCGAGATGGAACAGCAGACCCAGACGACCGTGGTCCGCGCTGAGGAGCCGGAGACGGGAAACATCTACCTGACAACGGAGCTCACCGGAACCGTGGAGCCGGATGATGTGGTCCATGTCTATGCGAAGGCATCCGGGGACATCACGGCGGTCAATGTCAAGGCGGGCGATACCGTGACGAAAGGTCAGGTGCTCTTTACGATCGACACGGAGCAGGTCGATACGGCGAAGAACTCCGTGGATTCCGCGGCGGTCAATCTCCAGAAAGCGCAGAGCGACCTCGCGAGAATGCAGATCCTTTATGATGGCGGCGACCTCTCGGATCAGGAATATGAGCAGTATACAAATTCCGTAAAGACCGCTCAGCTCCAGTATAATTCGGCAAAGACCGCCTACGACCAGCAGGTCGGTTACAGCAGTGTGACGGCTCCGATCTCCGGAAAGGTGGAGAGCTGCAGCGCGGAGGTCTATGACCGGGCGAACATGAACGGGGAACTCTGTGTGATCTCCGGGGAAGGAGAGAAGAAGGTGACATTTTATGTCACCCAGAGAATGCTGGAAAACCTCGCAGTCGGCGATACGCTGACGGTCGAGAAGAGCGGAAAGACCTACGATGCCGTGATCAACGAGATCAACACGATGGTCGATGATGCGACGGGACTTTTTAAGATCGAGGCGCAGCTCGCTGATGCAGATGATGCGGCGACTGGAAGTACCGTAAAGCTCACGGTCACGACCGGAAAAGCCGAGAATGTCATGACGATCCTGGTGGATGCGGTGTATTACAGCGGCGGAAAGGCGTATGTATACCTCTATGAGGACGGAAAGGCGAAGAAAGCTTCGATTGAGGTCGGGATCAACGATGACGATTATGTGGAAGTCACAGACGGACTTTCCGCAGACGATCTCGTCGTGAGCACCTGGAGCAACAACCTGTATGAAGGAGCGGATATCCAGCTTGCGGGAAGCAGCGAGAGCGCGGGCGGCCAGAATGCCCCGACCGGAAATGATAACAGCGCAGCCGGCAGCAGTGCCGCGCAGGAGGGCTGATCATGGGACTTACGAGATATGTATTAAAACGTCCGGTCACGACGATCCTGGCACTCCTCTGTATCCTGGTTTTCGGTATCTCCTCGGTGTTCAGCGCGACGCTGGAGCAGATGCCAGACACGGATCAGCCGATGCTCATCGTCCGTGCTTCCTACCAGGGCGCGACGCCGGAGGACATGGATGAGCTTGTGACAAAGCCCATCGAGGACCAGGTCAGCCGTCTGGAGGGCGTAAAGAGCATGTCCTCGACCTCGAACGAGGGAAATGCGATGATCATGCTGGAGTATGATTACGACGCGGACATGGATGACGCCTACAACGAACTGACAAGATCCTTAAACAGCATGCGGGGACTCCCGGATGACTGCACGACGAGCGTCATGGAGATGAACATGAACGGCGGAAACGACATCATGCTCTCCATCTCCCACGACACGCAGGAAGATCTCTACGATTACGTCGACCAGAACATCACGCCGGTGTTCGAGCAGCTCTCCACGGTGGCTCAGGTGGAATCCATGGGCGGTTCCTCCGAGTACGTGAAGGTGGAGCTCGATCCGGTAAAGATGAAGCAGTACAAGGTGACGGTGAACCAGATCACGAGTGCCATGGCGGCAGCGGACCTCTCTTACCCGTCCGGTGACGCGCAGTACGGTGATCTTTCCCTCTCCGTAACGACCTCCGCAAAGGCAGACACGCTCGATGACCTGAAGAAGGTGCCGATCACGACCCAGAGCGGAAAGATCGTCTATCTGGAAGATATCGCGGATGTGTACACGACGGAAGAACAGATGGGCGGCGTGTCCCGCTACAACGGACAGGAGACGATCTCCCTCTCCGTATCCAAGAAGCAGGACAGCTCCGCAATGAAACTTTCTTCCGATGTAAAATCGGCGGTTGAATCCCTGGAAGCGGCAGATTCCGGGCTTCACATCGAGATCGCCCGCGACAGCGCCGACAGCATCAAGTCATCCCTCATGGACGTTGCGCAGACGATGGTCCTTGCGGTCGTGATCTCGATGGTCATCATCTGGCTGTTCTTCGGTGATATCAAGGCATCCCTGATCGTCGGAAGCTCGATCCCGACCTCCATCCTGGTGTCCCTGATCCTGATGACGCGAGTGGGATTCTCCTTAAACGTCATCACGATGAGCGCCCTGGTCCTCGGCGTCGGCATGATGGTCGATAACTCGATCGTTGTCCTCGAGAGCTGTTTCCGTGCGATGGACAAAATGGACGAAAAAGGCTTTGTGGAGTACGCGAAGGCGGCTCTGGAAGGTTCCGGACTCGTTGCCATGTCCGTCCTCGGATCGACTCTCACGACCTGCGTCGTATTTATCCCGCTGACGACTTTAAACGGCATGAGTGGACAGATGTTTACCCCGCTCGGCTGGACGATCGTATTCTGTATGAGTGCATCCCTGCTCTCCGCGGTCATGGTCGTTCCGCTGACGTACATGTTATATAAGCCGAAGGAGCGGGAAAAAGCGCCGCTTTCCGGTCTGATGAAACTGTTGCAGGCACTTTACAGACATGTGCTTCCGACAGTATTAAAGCACAAGGCGATCGTCATGTTAGGCTCTGTCGGACTTGTCGTCCTGACCTTGTTCCTCGCGAGCGGAATGCAGAGCGAGCTCATGACGGCGGATGACAACGGAACGATCTCCGTGACGATCACGACGAGACCGGGACTTCTCGATGAGAAGGCGGATGATATTTTAAATCAAGTGGAATCGATCGTGAGCAGCCATGAGGACGTGGATTCCTACATGCTCCGCTATAACGGCAGCAGCGGTACGGTTAGCGCCTACTTAAAAGACGACCGGAAGATGAGCACGGATGAGATCGTTTCCCAGTGGGAGGACGAAATGTCCGGTCTTGAAAACTGTACGATCGAAGTCGAGGCGTCCTCGTCCATGAGTTTCATGGGACGGAGCCGCGGATATGAGGTCATTTTAAACGGTTCCGATTACGATACGGTAAAAGATACCGCCGACAAGATCGTAAATGAGATGGTTGCCCGCGATGATGTGAAGAATGTCCACTCCGACGTGGAGAACACGGCCCCGGTCGTATCGATCAATGTCGATCAGGTTGCAGCGTCCGCGGAGGGACTGACGGCGGCGTCCATCGGACAGCAGGTAAAGACGATGCTCGATGGCACCGAGATCGCGACCCTGACGATCGACGGAAATGAGGTCAGCGTTAAGGCTGAGTATCCGGACGGCATGTACCGGACGGTCGAGCAGGTGAAGAACATGCTGATCACGACGGGAAGCGGCGGAAGTGTCGCACTCTCCGACGTGGCGGATGTCGTGTTCAAGGATAACCCGTCCTCGATCTCCAAGACGGATAAGTCTTACGAGGTTACGATCACGGCCGATTATACCGGTCAGAATGTCAAGAATCTGATCGACAGCGAGGTCGTACAGCCGAATCTTCCGAACGGCGTGACGATCGGAACAAACTCCATGAACCGGATGATGGTGGAAGAGTTCTCCGCCCTGTATCAGGCGATCGCAGTCGCAGTATTCCTGGTATTCGTGGTCATGGCGGCGCAGTTCGAGTCACCGAAGTTCTCCTTCATGGTCATGACGACGATCCCGTTCAGCCTTGTCGGTTCCTTCGGACTCTTAAAACTTACCGGAACGACGATCAGTATGACTTCCATCCTGGGATTCCTGATCCTCATCGGTACCGTCGTAAACAACGGTATCCTCTATGTGGATACCGTCAACCAGTACAGATTGACGATGGATCTTAAGACAGCGCTTGTCGAAGCGGGTGCGACGCGTCTCCGCCCGATCTTAATGACGAGCTCGACGACGATCCTCTCCATGATCCCGATGGTGCTCTCCACAGGAAGCAGCGCATCGACGACGAAAGGTCTCGCGATCGTAAACATCGGCGGTCTGACGGCTGGTATTCTTGTCGCGCTGTTCATTCTTCCTGTTTACTATGCGATCATGAATGGCAAGAAGGAGAGGAAGGTGCTGGATATCTAAAAGTTCAGATGGGTTCTGCTCAGGGGAAATTTGTTGACAGAGTCTTTTGAAATTGGGAAAAAGGATTGATCAAGGTTAAGGATTTCAATAAAATAGGATAATTTTAAAGGGATAATTTTAAAAGAATAATTTTCAAAAAAGGATTATAAAAAGGATTATAGGATAACAAGGTTTCAGGAACACCCTGGGGGAATATTCCCCGGGGCGGACCTGTATCTGGCGGAGAAAGGAGCTAACATGAAACGATGGAAGATCGCAGGACTGTTTGCCATGGCGCTCATGGTGAGCGCGGCGCCTTTTCAGGCGTTTGCGACGAGTCCGGAATTTGCGTATACAGCGGAGAAATGGGCGTCTCTTCGTGACAACAAACTCGAATATGGGGAGATCGCCGATCTGATCCATGAATATAATACGACGGTGCGTCAGAATGAGCTGGACTATCAGGAATACAAGGGAAAGGCGAGCACGGATATCGCAGAGGAATACTATGATTCCGCAAATGAGGTGTCTGAGCGGATCAGCTATCCGGACGATGACAGCGCCAACTATGCGAACCAGATCGCATCGGCGTTAAACAGCGAGATCTCCGTGACGAACCTGACGGAACAGGGCGACAGCAATGTGGATGACGGCGAGATCAAGCGCCTCGGATATGAGCAGCAGGAGAAGAATCTCGTGCAGCAGGCACAGAAACTCATGATCTCCTATTACAGCGGAAAAGCGTCCCTGGCCACTCTCGAGGACGCGGTGACACAGGCGGAGACCGCCTACACACAGGCGCAGACGAGAAAAGCCGCCGGGATGGCACTCCAGTCAGATCTAGACACGGCGGCGGAGGCGGTCACAAACGCGAAAGCATCCCTGCAGTCGGCAAAGAGCAGTCTCGAGCAGACAAAACAGCAGCTCATCATCATGATGGGCTGGAATTACAATGACTCTGTCGAGATCGGCAGTCTGCCGGATGTGGACACATCGGTCGTCTCAAAGATCAACGTGACATCGGATATCCAGACGGCGATCGCGAACAACTACAGTGTGAAGATCACGGAGCGCCGTCTCGCAAACGCCCAGTCGGAGAACAACCGCGCGACCTACACGAACACGCTGGCAAACCAGAAGGAGACGGTCTCCACAAATGTGAAGAATGCCTACAACAGTCTGGTTCTCGCGAAGGACAGCTATGACCAGGCGAAAACGAGCTATGATCTTGCTGAGAAGGAGCGCGCGGCGGCAGAATTAAGACTCTCCGCCGGGACGATCACGAAGAAAACGTATGAAAAGCAGGAATCTGCCTGCCTGTCGGCAAAAACTTCCATGGAGACGGCAAAACTGAGTTTTCTCACTGCGAAGGTCACATATGACTGGGCGGTGGCGGGATTGGCGTCGGTGTCATAAATCCCCGACAGCGGGTTCCCGCAGCTGCCGCCTGTCGTTTTGCTGGATCAAGGAGACGGAAAATACGATGGGCAGCAGGAAAGAAGAGCGGGGATCGAGCGCGGAAATTCGGAGATCAGTGGATGTGAGGAGATGAAAAAATGAAAGTTGATAAGAAATGGCTGGGTGGTCTGATGTTCGGAGCCGTGCTTTTCGCGGCGGCGGGAAACAGCGGCTATGCGGGATATGAGTCTGGAAATATGTGGGAGAGTCTTTCGGATGTGTTCTCACAATACGGGATCGTGTCCTACGCGGCAGAAACATCTTCCGTGGATCTTAGCCAGATAAAAAAAGTCGAGTACGGAAACCTTCGGGAACTCATCAAGGCAGGAAACTTTTCCTACCTGCAGAGTGAGGACAGCCAGAACCGCCGGAGCGAGCCGTATGAGAAGATGCATGAGACCTTGAAGGAAGAGTATGATTACCTAAAAAAGATGGCAGATTCCTACAAGGATGATGGCGACACCGAGATGCAGGCGCTCTATGAGAACAACGCGAAGAATATCAGGATTTCTATGGCACAGGTGCAGTCCACGATCAACCGGATGAACTCGGCGAGCCAGGAAAAGACCATGGAGGACATGGCGGACACGCTGACGGCATCGGCGCAGAACCTGATGAACTCGTATAACCAGATGGCGGCGAATGTCGCGGCCATGGAGAAGAGCGTGGAAACGGCGCAGAGCTCCTACGACGCGGCGGTAAAAAAACGTTCGGCGGGACTCATCAAGGATACGGAGCTGGAGTCGGAAAAGAGCAGCCTGACGAGGCAGCAGAACTCCCTCGCGTCCCTGAAGGAGCAGCAGAGTGAGTTGAAGGAAAGTCTTCTGACGATGCTGGGACTTTCCGGGCGCATCGATGTGGAGATCGGCACAGTTCCGGATCCGGATATGGCGGCGATCCGTGCAGTTTCTGTGGAGAATGATCTTCAGACAGCCATCAGCAACGATTCCACCTGGGGCAGCGAGATGAAATCCAAGGTGACGGGAACGGATAACCGGGAGCTAAGAAAGCAGCGGATCAGCGAGGCGGCCCAGAATGCGGAGATCAGCCTGAGATCCACATACGAGAATCTTCAGAATGCCGTATCCCAGTATGAGGCGGCGGAGAGCGCCTACTCTGCGGCAAAACAGGCGTGGGATACGGTGCAGAAGAAGCAGGCAGCAGGCATGCTCTCAAAGAACACCTACCTTTCCGGTGAGGCATCCTGGCTTTCCGGCGAGGCGGCGATGAATACGGCAAAACTGAATCTCGTCTCCGCCTACGAGTCCTATATATGGCAGGTAGCCGGTGTTGAGACCGGCGCGTCCGCCGGTGGCGGGGCACCGGCTGGAAGATAGAAAAACGTAGCAAAAAGAGTACATGTAAAAGTGTGCTCTTTTTGCGCTTTTCAGAAAAAATACCGGGGCCGATTTTGGATGTAATAAAGGTGGTATATTTAGTTTATAAAATTTAGAAAATATTCAAATAACTTGTTTTGGTAAAAATTAGTGCTATAATATACCCTGCATGTAAATTGTAAAAATTCTTAAATCAAGCGGAAGTTATAAGGACTTACTTTGGCATGACCACACAAGATAAGAGAATATAATACAGATTTGCAAATAAAAAGAAGGAGAGATGCACATGAAACAACGATGCTTATCGTTGGTATTGGCAATTAGTATGATCATGGTCTCGGCAAGTCCATTTTCATACGCAAAAGATACCCTGGGGGGGGTATCACAAAATACCAGAACGACTACTATAGATGAAACAGAAGAGATACTGCCGATAAAGGCAACAGATTCAGAGGCATCTGATATACAGAAATACCCGTTGGATGACAAAGAACACATAGCAAGCGCTTCTAACCCAGCTCTTTTTGCCACAAAAAAGACCAAACAGAAGGCTGATTTGCCCGATGGTATTTATTTATCCCAGTCAGATGGCAATGATGGAAACACGGGACTAGACAGGGAAAACGCAGTCAAAACGTTTGAGCAGGCTAAGAGCTTGATGGAAGAAAACTCATTTGAACATGTATATCTCTGTGGAAATTATGTGATAGACGGAACAGAAGAATGGGATCTGGACGGAAAAACATTGAACCGTTACGGATTTATAAGCTATATGATCGACCTGAAGGGTGAGAACTCAAATCTTACGCTCAGCAATATCGTGATCGATGCGGAGAACACCATTAAGAATCCGGACGAGAGCGAAACAGGAGATTCGATCATTCAGGCATTTCATGGAGGAAGCCTGACACTGAATGATGGCGCGATCCTGGAAAACAATAATGCCCAGATGATGGGAACAGCTGTATTCGGAATCAATGGATTCAATATGACGATGAATGATGGTGCGGTTATTCAAAACAATACCAACCATAACGCGCATTATGGTGGAGCAGTGACAATCGCAAATAATAGTACATTCACGATGAACGGTGGTCTGATCACCGGAAACACGGCGAACCGCGGTGGTGGTGTAGCGGTTATTGGATCCTCAATGGTCATGAATGGGGGTTCCATTGAGAAAAACAAAACCTACACGATAGGCAGCCAGTTCGGCTATGGCGGAGGAATTTATCTTGCGGACTGGCAGGATATGTCAGGAGTAGGTGAAAATCACAATCAGCTGCTTACTTCATTACCGGCTTCGTTTGTTATGAATGGTGGCGAGATTTCAGAAAATGTGGCTCAAACCTATGGCGGCGGTCTTGTAACGTTCCCCCAGTCAGGAAACAATAGTCCGGAGGTTTCGGTTGAAATCAATAACGGCATAATTGCGGATAATGAGGTGACAGACGGAAGCGGTGGAGCGCTTGCGATGTTTTTCAATAGTACAAAATTCCGTATGAATGGTGGAAAGCTGATAGGAAATAAAGTATCAGACTTTGGCGGTGGGATTTTTATGTACAGTATGAAGGGAACCGGCGAGATCTCAGATGGTCTGCTTTCGGAAAATGAGGCAGCCTTTGGTGGTGGAATCATGGTACAAGATAATACCGAACTTTTCATAAAAGACGGTACAATTTCCCAAAACCAGGCGAGCGGTACAGGTGGAGGCTATTATATCTGGCGTGGGTCACAGCTACGTCAGACAGGCGGTTCCTGTCAGAAAAATAAAGCAGAAAATGCCGGGGGCGTATATATCTCCCCAAATTGTACATTTACCATGACAGGCGGCGATGTATCTGGCAATAATCCGGGCGATCAGAAAAATACTACGGGTGATGGAATATATGTAAACGGCTTTTTTGAAATGGGAGATTCCGCACAGGTCACTTCCGACAATGATGTGTATCTTCCGAAGGATCATTATATAAAGATGATATCGGAATATACAGGAACAACCAGTGAAGCACCAATCATGATTACGAGTGAGGAAGATCATGTCGAGAACCTCAGCGCAATTGGTACAAAATTAGTATTATATACAAATGAAGCCGGTGGAGCGGAGGCAGCGAAAACGGCTGATCTCGACAGAATCTTTGTTCCGAGTAAAAAAATGCGTTCAGGGCTGGCGATAGGAGAAAGCCAGCATGAAACGGATTGGATGACATATATTTCGGGGATAAGAATCCATTATGAGTGGGTAGGAACATGCACGCCGTCTGACGCAAAGCCTCCAGTGGATGATGCGGTTCGCGTTAACAGCGCATATACAGCAAAATCGCAGGAGGAATCAGAAGAGGGATATAAATTTGATGGCTGGTATCTGGATCAGGAACTCACTCAGAAATATGTGGATGGAACGACATTGAGCACAGATACGGTTCTTTATGGAGAGTGGAAAGAAGATCCGGATTCCGCATACGCGATCACGATCACACCGATGGATATTACGGTCTATGTTGGCGGCAATGGATACAAAGGCGTAATCGGATCGGATAACCAATTTGCTTCCAATGATCTGCCTGAGATGGGATATTACCTGACTCTTCCGGCAAACATCAGTCAGGCTCTTCAAGATGAGGGAGCGGGCAGTGATGTGAGCGATCATATCGAACTGACCTACGATGATGGAAATGGAACGACAATAGTATGGAATCTGAAGCTTTATGGAGATGAGGAACACAGCTCCTCGACGCTGAATGGAACAGAGCACCGGATTTATCGGATCCTTCCTGGTAAGGTAAACGGCACGGATGAGACCATTCCGGTCGGCCTGAAATTTATGGCATCGGATGGATCTGTCATTGTCAGCTCTGATTTCCCGGTCAAGGAAAATGATACATTCCGCGACTACAAGGTAGATATTTATTCCGTTAACCTGAATGCGTCTCTTATCCGCGCAAAGATCAAAGTGGGAAATAAGACACTCACTCGGACGGTACGTGCGGGAACTGGAAATTTAAAAGTTCGAGGGAATGTGGAGGAAAAGTTTTCTGACGTGACATATGGAGGACCGAAGCTCGAGCGCGATGCTTCTGAGCGGATTCTCGCAAGTGCCGCACAGCCAGATACGATGTACTTTATTAATAAGGGAAATGTCAAAGTGACAGATCCGTCCGGCGTTCGCCTACTGGTGGATCAGAGTCTGGGCGATGGTTCCCTGGCAGAGTATCTTGATAAGAACGTCAATACAGATGGAAGATTTTCGTATATTTTCAAATACCTTGATCTTGTGGACACCCATAATGGAGACGCGTATGTGACAATGGCAGAGGGACAGAAAATGAATGTCTACTGGCCAGTACCGAAAGACGCGTCCAGAGATTCGGAATTTCGGATCATCCATTTTGAGACGCTTCATCGTGAAAGCAACGTGGATACAGGTGAGCAGTTGAGACAGAATCCACCAACCGAGATTTCATGTGAAAAAATTGTGATTGATGGAAAGGAGTTTATCACTTTTACGACACATTCATTTTCGCCGTTCGCGCTGCTGTATGAAAAAGGCGGCTCTGGATCCACAGATCAGCCGGTTGATCCGAAACCGGATCCATCGAATCCGACAACTCCGGTTAAATCACCGAGCAACGCGGACAAACAGTCACCGAGCAACGCGAACCGATCGGATTCCTCCGATGATTCTGATGACTCTGGTTCTTCAACAACAACGAGAAAGAATCAGACGGTAACTACAAATACCACTACATCGACGAATACAACGGAGACAGATCAGACAGCAGGAGGCACGGATGAGACCAATCTTCCGGGTACTACGGGGGAAAATAACGAGTCTACCTCTGAGACGGTAGAAACAGATGAAACAAAGCTTCCGCAGACAGGACAGACCTGGTGGCCGGTATGGTTGTTGATGATGGCTGGCGGCGCGCTGATTTTTGTGGGTTGGCTGATAAAAAAACGGGAAAAGTAAGGGAAAGAAAAGAGGCGATACCATTAAACACAGTTTAACAGAGAACGGAAACGCGAAAGAAGGAAAAAGAGCCAGAAGACATTAAAAATAAGTAGCATGGAGAAAAGTAAGGATACAGGTCTGCATCCTTACACAGACAGAAGAAAGAAGGGCGTGAACCATGAGAAAGAGATTGTTGGCATGTTTGATGTCTGTCAGCATGGTATTAACTTTAATGTATGGGAACGCAGCTGCCGCGGAGAGTGGTGGACAGCAGAAAAACAAGGAAAGTCAGGAAATCCAGGAAACCCAGGAAATATCAACTCCGAGCAACGCTGACCAGATTGTGGATACCGGCAGTAATGTAAAACCGACCGAAACCCAGACGGTAAAAACACAACGGGCAGTGTATAATGCAGAGAGCAGTGAAAATGTTTATCAGGTTGCTACAACGGAGGAACTAACGCAGGCATTACTTAAAATTGCCAGTAACAGTGATGCAGAAGCGACAATTGAGCTGACAAAGAATGTCACAGTGCCTCACACGGAAGAAAGTTCAAACGTTACAGAGTTCGGCGTGGATGGAAAGCAAGTCACAGTGTGCAGTGAAGGAGAGACGAAATATAAGCTCAATTTTTTGAGCAGAGGTATCCTGAAGGGAGATTGTACATTTGATAATGTAGACGTAACAGGGTATAAATTGTACTGTAACGGTTACAATACAATTTTCACTGAAGATGGTGAGGTCCATTTATCAGAAACACTGTATGGCGGCGGTTATATGGCCACGGTATCCAGCACCCATGTTGTTGTTGCAGCAAGCGGATATATCAATCCAAGTACATCGAGTGGACTTCATAATGCCATTGGTGGTTCTTATAAGGGGTCCGTTGAAGGCGATACATATCTGGAGATTACTGGTAATATCCAAATGCATAGTGGCAATCATCTTAATCCAGGTTGTGTAACAGGCGATGGCACCAGCGGTGATGGTCAAGATAGTCCGGATGTGTACGTAGGAGGAAACGCCACCTTAATTTATGACAATCCGAATGGAAGAACATCTCCAACAATCGAAGGTACTTATGGGTGCGAGATGAAAGGCGATGTTTTTCTGAATATTCGTTCTGGCAGAGCGAGCGAAATCTGTGGTACACAGGAATATGTTGATAAGTCCATCATCCGTGGCAATCTGCACATTATTGCTGGCGCAGAGGAATATGAAAATACGGACCACACTCTGAGGCTGAATTATAACTGGCCAATCGTGGGAGCTGGAAACCGATTTGCGACTGAGCCGGGAGCGGTCGGTAATTATGAGGTTGACGGAAATATCACGATTGATACTTACGAGAATGTATGGGGATGGGATAGAGGTACTGATCCAACATCGTATGATGTCCCTGAAATCTATGGAGCGATTCGCGGAAACGTCGGTGGAAGTATTACTATTAATGCTCATGGTTCTCATGTGCAAAATATTTTCGGTGCGAGTGATTCAGCAATCCAAGGTTCTGTTGTGATCAACGCAAATAATGTCGAACTAAAAAACAGCTATTATGGTACAGAATATGACGAGGGCTATATTATCGGCTTATGGGAAACTGGAACCGCAAGTACTGCGCAAGGTCCTGTAATTATTAATATAGACGGTGGTGATGTTGGTCTTGTCATGAATACAGATCAGGATCAGGCACCGACTGGATCGTCAATCAATGTTACAGGCAATCCCAAAATCCGAACTGGTCTGCGCGGAACGCAAGGTTCTTCTTATTCAAAAGAATTTCCTGTTGCGAATGTGTACGCCTGCGAGGCAACAATCCCATTTATCAAGAAAATGTCAGAGGTCAATTTGACGGAGAGAACCAACGTGACTGTCCACAATTTCTCTTATAACGCTGGTCTGAAAGTGGAAGATGGCAGTTCTTTGACCACGGATGAGAATCAGGTTTGGGTCTGGGGCGATACCATTATCGATGGTACCTGGGAACAGAAATACGATAAGGCCAGTAATTATAATGATATTTTTGTCCAAGGAACGACTTGTGTTGGTGAAAAAGGATGTCTGATCGATCACGGCACCAGCAACTTGAAAGGTGATGTTACTAACAATGGTATGATAGCGTTGATGGCTCCTGCCTATTTTCAGAGTGACTATACCGCGAATAACGCAGAAATCCGCTGCCCTGCTGTTATCACTAATTATGATGGTACGGAAAACGGAGGAACTATCCCGCTGCAAATTGTTGGAAATTCCTCTGGAGTTACCACTGTTTATACCGTAAAATCAGATGACTGGCAGACACTGTATGCACCAACATTAGGTGATAATTATATTCTTTCCAAGAAAAATGGTGATGCACCGACGCAGGGAACATTTCTGCTCGGAAACGAAGATGCGCTGCAAAAAAACTTGTTCTTAAAACGTGTAGCTGACGCTGATGGAACCGATGATTATTATATGTGGCAGGTAGCAACAGGCATCTCCGTGGTCTTTGATAAGAATGGTGGTGACACTGACGCTAATCCGCGCATTGCAGCGCAGGAAAAGCAGGCTGGAATTGTCAATCACTTCGATCTGCCAACAACTGAGCCGACTCGTGAGGGCTATACATTTGAGGGATGGAACACGAAAGCCGATGGCACAGGCGATCCATTTACAGCAGCAACGGATGTCACAAAGAGCATGACCGTATATGCTCAGTGGAAATCGGATGGAGTATATTCAGTCACAATCTCTCCGATGGATATCACGAGCTATGTTGGCGGTAATGGCTATTATGGAGTAATCGGTGAGGATGGCAAATTTGCTGAAAATGATCTGCCGGAGATTGGATTTTATCTGACTCTGCCGGATGATGTAAACGCGATGCTAGGAGGCACCGTTGATAATCCAGTAGATTTGAGCAGTAAGTTAAGTCTGACATACGATGATAAAAAAGGAACTACCAGGAGCTGGGAACTTAAACTGTATGGAGATGAAACGATGAGCCATGTTATGGAGAATGGCCGTAGAGTTTATATCTACAAACTACTTCCCAGTAAAATTAACGGTACAGATGAGATAGTGCCTGCCCGTGTACAGTTTACAGGCGCGGATGGTTCCGTCATGGTGGATTCAAAATTTAAAGCACTGTTAAAAGATCAGTTTCGGAACTATAAGATCAGCTTTTACCCAGGTCAGCTTGATGAACAGATATACCAGGTGACAATTACAACTACAGATGGAAGAACACTGACACGTCCGCTTAAGCTCGGAACAGGAACCTTGAAAGTACGCGGAAATACCGATGAAACTTATCGCGAAATTTCAAATACGGAGCCTTCCGTCGATCAGCAGAACAAAGGTTATCTTCTTGCTGGTACAGCTCAGGATGACACGCAGTATTTCATCAACGATTCTGGCGTCAGCGCGGATTCAACGGGTGTATGTTTGCTGGTAGATCATACTCTGGATGATTCCCTGCTGGCAGCTTATATCAATCAGAATGAAAAAGCGAACGGTAAGTATACGTATCAGTTCCGGTATCTGGATCTGGTGGATACACATAATGGGAATGCCTATGTCACGATGGAAAGTGGTCAGAAAATGAATCTGTACTGGCCGGTTCCGAGTGACGCAAAAGCAGACTCAGAGTTCCATATCATTCATTTTAAAGGACTTGAACGTGAGAGCAATGAGGATATCAACGATTTGTTGACAAGCGATATCCCGGAAGAACTGGACTGTGAAAAGGTCACGATTGATGGAGTGGATTTCGTGAAATTCTCCACGGAATCATTTTCGCCGTTCGCTCTGCTGTATGAAAAAGGCGGCTCTGGATCTACAGATCAGCCGGTTGATCCGAAACCGGACCCATCGAATCCGGGAACTCCGGTTAAATCACCGAGCAACGCGGACAAACAGTCACCGAGCAACGCGAACCGATCGGATTCCTCCGATGATTCTGATGACTCTGGTTCTTCAACAACAACGAGAAAGAATCAGACGGTAACTACAAATACCACTACATCGACGAATACAACGGAGACAGATCAGACAGCAGGAGGCACGGATGAGACCAATCTTCCGGGTACTACGGGGGAAAATAACGAGTCTACCTCTGAGACGGTAGAAACAGATGAAACAAAGCTTCCGCAGACAGGACAGACCTGGTGGCCGGTATGGTTGTTGATGATGGCTGGCGGCGCGCTGATTTTTGCGGGTCGGTCATTGAAGAAACGCGAGAAATAAATAAAATGCAGAGAGGGAGATCGCATATTTGAGATACTATGCGATCTCCCTTTTTACAGAAAAGAAAACATAAAAAAGGCTATCATGAAAAGCAAATTTTTGGTAGGAACCGGCCTTATCATGATTGCGGCGGCCTTATGCCACAGGCTAAGTGAGTCAAAGAAATTTCTTCATATGATCTCTGAGATTTTCTTCCATCCCGGTGAGCTCGTCCGCGAGTTCCATGGCGGCCTTTGAGGCGCCGGAATACTGATTTTTATAACCACAGATCGTTTTGATCCCCATATTACAGCCGTCAGTGACAATACTGGCGGCTTCTTTGTCTCCGCCTTTTGCCATCATCCTCATTTCTGTGGACATCCAGGACCAGGCGGATGCCATCTTGCCCGGTTCTTTTCCCTGTTCTTCCATGGCACTTAATGTCTTTTTGATCCTCAGATCGAGATCCTGATGCTTTTCATAGCTCGCAGTGATCTCATTCCATAATCCCTGATCGGAAACAAAATCCCGGATCTGTTCCAGACTCTCCGCCGCCATCGCGCATCCGGAATCGCATTCCCGGAGCAGATCGACTGTGTGTTCTTCCATTGTGATCATCCTTTCTATTAAGAAGGTTTTACAGGTCAGCTTCCGTGTGACGGATGATAAAAAATCCGTCATGGATCAGGCTGATCCGTATATATGAAAAGTATGGGAAAGACAGAAGAAAAATATACATTTTGTTATGGGCAGGAAGTGAAAGCGGATCGGGAATCTCTTTGAAAAATGCAGACGGAATTTCGGACATGCGGCTTTGTGCGGAGAAATTTACGGATCGGGCTCCGGTATGGACAGAAAAATTTAAGAAAATTAAAAATAAAGAGAAAAATGGATCAGTTGAATCAAGAACCTATTTATGTTATGATGGTAACGGTCGACAAAAAATGGCAGAAAATAGAAATACAGCGCGAAAAAGAAGTGCCGGTCCGGCGGAGCGCAGTTTCTGCCAGATATTGGAGGAAACATTTGGAAAAGACAGAAGCAGAGAAGATCCTGAGGGAAAAACTGGGATCCGCGGAGAAGATCCTTGTCGGGATCGGCTCTGAATGGAAGAAGAAAGAAGGCGCGGAGGAAGAGGAAATCCTCCATGCGGCTGAACAATTAAAGAAGTTTCTGGATGGAAAAGACTACTATATGATCACGTCCCTGGCAGACGAGGACGCAAAAAGACTCCCGTTTGATGCCGGACATATTGCGGTCCCGCACAGCGTATCCTTTACGGAAGAAAACTGGAAATCGTACACGCTGTGGCTTTCCTGCACCTTAAACAGGAATACGGTGCTTCTGGAGCTCGGGGAGAATTATAAAGATCCGTCCCTGATCCGCTGGCCGTTTGAGAAGACGGCGATGTTAAACAATAAGGCGTATCTGTTCCGTGTCCATAAGATCTTTTCGCAGGTTCCAGAAGAACTGGCCGGAAAATCATGTCCGGTGGCGGAAGCATCCGTGAAATTTGCGGAAGAGTTTTTCGACTGATGTATCAATACTACAAGGAGGAAATATGGCTGCGATCGCAAATGACTGGTTAGCCCCGATGAGCGGGGAATTCAAAAAGCCGTATTACAGAAAATTGTATGAGACCGTAAAGAACGAGTACGAGACAAAGGAAGTCTACCCGGCGCCGGATGACATCTTCAACGCGTTCGCGTTCACGCCTCTCGCCAAAGTAAAAGTCGTGATCCTGGGACAGGACCCGTACCATGAGCCGGGGCAGGCCCACGGGCTGAGCTTCTCCGTGAAGCCGTCGGTGGAGATCCCGCCGTCCCTCGTCAATATTTATAAGGAACTTCATGAGGACTGCGGCTGCTATATTCCGAACAATGGATATTTAAAGAAGTGGGCCGACCAGGGCGTCATGCTCCTGAATACGGTCCTCACTGTCCGTGCCCATGCGGCAAACTCCCACAAGAATATCGGATGGGAGGAATTCACGGATGCCGCGATCCGCGTCTTAAACGAGCAGGACCGCCCGATGGTATTTATCCTCTGGGGACGTCCGGCACAGATGAAGAAGCCGATGCTGACGAACCCGAAGCACCTGATCCTCGAGTCGCCGCACCCGAGCCCGCTGTCCGCCTACCGCGGATTTTTCGGCAGCCGCCCGTTCAGCAAGACAAATAAGTTCTTAAAAGAACACGGCCTGGAGCCGATCGACTGGCAGATCGAAAACGCCAACTAGCAATCTGGCGTGCGTCAGCGGGTTCGGAAAAATGCGCCGCAAGCTTGCTTACAGAAGCATTTTTTTGAACCTGTTGACATAGGGCGGATGCCCGAAGCTTCTTGTTTTCATGACAATGAAAACAAGAAGACCGCACGCTATATTCAAAATATAAAGCATAGGAGTGAATATGGGTAATTTTATTGAATTTCTGAAGATCATCGTATTCGGTGTCGTAGAAGGTTTCACCGAATGGCTTCCGATCAGCAGTACCGGACACCTGATCCTGGTGGAAAATATCGTCCACCTCAACGTCTCTGAGGACTTTATGAACGTGTTCCGCGTTGTGATCCAGTTAGGTGCGATCCTGGCCGTCCTGGTCCTGTATTTCAGACGGCTGAACCCGTTTGATCCGGGAAAGAAACCGGCACAGAAACGTGCAACCTGGCACTTATGGTTCAAGATCGTGATCTCGTGTCTCCCGGCGGCTGTCATCGGAATCCTGTTTGATGATGTTCTGGATAAGTACCTCTACAATCCGTATGTCGTAGCGGCAATGCTGATCATCTACGGTGTGATCTTCATCGTATTTGAGAACCACAATCAGTATGCGGAGGCGCGGGTAAAGAAGGTCTCCCAGATCAGCTACCAGACCGCCTTCTATATCGGTTTATTCCAGCTTCTCGCCCTGGTCCCGGGTACATCGAGATCCGGCGCGACGATCCTCGGCGCGATGATGCTCGGCTGCTCCAGAACAGCAGCATCCGAGTTCACCTTCTTCCTTGGAATTCCGGTCATGTTCGGCGCCAGCCTCTTAAAGATCGTTCACTACGGACTCGCATTCTCCGCGATGGAACTCTTCTTCATGATGGCAGCGATGGTGATCGCGTTCATCGTTTCCATGTATTCGATCCAGTTTTTACTTGGATATGTCAAGAAACATGACTTCAAGTTCTTCGGATATTACCGTATCGTCCTTGGCGTGATCGTCCTGATCTACTTCGGACTGACTGCGATCCTTGCAAAATAGATCCTGTATTGTTAAAAAAAACATTCATATGAAATCCCGGGCTGTATGAGGAATGGCTGATCTCCTTATATAGCCCGGGATTTCCTGTTCCATAGGAAATTCCTATAGAACGTCCGGTTAAACGAAAAGACACTGTGTACAGAAATGTGATTCCATTTCACAGAACTATCCATGATTCATCACACTTTCATCACAATTCACTGGTACACTATGTCATGTAGTTGAGGGGAAGGAAAAAAGAGATCCCTTAAATACGAAAGACAAGATCTGAAAGCATCTGGCAGACAGGTTTTCCGAAGAAAGGCTGATCCGGATGCAGAAGAAATGATCAGAAATATCACTCGTTACAGAAAGGAGATACCTGTTATGTATGATGAAAATAAATGGAACGAAATGAACAATGAAAATGAAAAGAAGGACGGCGGGGAGCCGGTAAATGCGCAGAACGCGCAGAACGCTCAGCAGCCGCAGAACCGCCCGCAGGATGCACAGCAGTCCCAGGGACAGAGCGAACACACCGGAAGACAGATCTACGGAAGACTCGGCGGTGCTCAGAACGGTCAGGCATATAACGGAAATGCCCAGAATCAGAACCAGAACGGTTCCTACTACGGCGGACAGCAGCATCAGCAGTATTACGGAAACCAGAACCAGTACACAAATCCGTATCAGCAGTATGATTACTACCAGGGACATGGACAGAATCCGAATCAGAACGGAAACAGCCACCATGCTCCGAAGAAGAACCAGCATATGAAGACAGCGGCTCTCGTCACAGCGGCGGCACTTCTCTTCGGTGTTGTCTCCGGAGGTACGATGTACGGAGTCAACCGTGCGGCGAACACCCTGTTCCCGTACCAGAGTTCCCAGGCGAGCGCTTCCAGCGAGACGATCGGTCAGACTTCCCAGGTCCCGGCGGCGAACACCTCCACATCATCCAGCAACGGTGTTGTTATTGAGGATGTATCCGCGATCGTGGATGCGACACTTCCGTCCGTTGTATCGATCACGAATACCCAGCTCTACCAGAGCAACAGCTGGTTCGGACCGTCCCAGACTTACGAAGTTCCGAGCAGCGGTTCCGGCATCATCGTCGGACAGAATGACTCAGAGCTTCTGATCGTCACAAACAACCACGTTGTCAGCGACACCGAAGGTCTTACGGTCACATTCGCAGATGAGAGTACCGCAGATGCAGCGATCAAGGGAACCGATTCTGAGGCAGACCTCGCAGTGATCGCTGTTCCGCTCGACAGCATCTCCGCCGACACAAAGAGCAAGATCAAAGCGGCAACACTCGGTGATTCCGACTCCTTAAAGATGGGCCAGGGCGTGATCGCGATCGGCAATGCACTTGGACTTGGCCAGGGCGTCACAGTCGGACATGTCAGTGCATTAAACAGAGAGATCAACGTTGACGATACCACAAAGACCGTGATTCAGACAGATGCAGCCATCAACCCGGGCAACAGCGGCGGAGCTCTTTTAAACTCCAAAGGTGAGGTCATCGGTATCAATGAAGCAAAGTATGCAGATACAAGTGTTGAGGGCGTCGGCTATGCGATCCCGATCTCCAAAGCAAAAGCGATCATCGATGATCTGATGACAAGAACCACAAAGATCGCCGTTTCCGAATCAGAACAGGGCTATCTCGGGGTCCAGTTACAGAACATCGACGAGTCCATGGCAAAGATGTATGGAATGCCGCAGGGCGTCTATGTTTACAAGATCATGGAAGACTCCGCAGCAGCAGGATCTGACCTTCATGAGAAAGACATCATCACAAAGTTAGACGGTGAGAAGATCTCCAACTATGCAGACCTTGCAAAGCTTTTAACTTACTATAAATCCGGTGATACTATAACTCTTACCGTACAGTCTCTTGTCAACGGCAGCTACCAGGAGAGAGAAGTCCAGGTAACCTTAAAGAACCGTCCGGCAGAAGCTGACAATGGAAACAGCCAGGATCAGAGCCAGAGCCAGGATCAGAAACCGGCACAGAGCCAGTCAAAGATCGGCAAATAAAACAGAAACAGAATAGGATCTGCAGCCCGCAGGTTAAGGCGGGAGGCAGAAAGAAAAGATAAAAAGCAGGAGCGCCATCCGGATCCATCCGGACAGGCGCTCCTGCTTTTTGCTATCCGGTCTGGGAACCGGCAGCGGGGAAGGTTTGGTATAGAGGTTTTTCCGTGCGCGGTGAAAACACAGGAGCCGCGGCAGGAATCTATCAGAAATTCCTGAAGATGGAATTTACAGGAAATTCATGAATGTCGTCAGTACCATGGAGTTGAAGAAGTCTACAAACAGACTTCCGACAAGCGGTACGATGAAGAATGCTCTCGGAGCAGCGCCGTAGCGCTCAACGAGTGCTCTCATGTTTGCCATCGCGTTCGGGGTAGCGCCCATGCCGAAGCCGCAGAAAGCGGTGGTCATAGCAGCTGCCTCGTAGTCACGTCCCATCACGTTGAATACAACGAAGTTTGCGTACAGGAACATGACAACGGTCTGGACAAGAAGAATGACGATCATCGGAAGAGCAAGCGCTGCTAACTGCCAGAGCTTTAAGCTCATCATTGCCATGGAAAGGAACAGGTTTAAGGAAAGTCCGCCCAGGGCGTCGATCTCGACCATCGGGAGGTCTTTGTTCTGGACATCCCAGATATTGCGGATCGCTGCTGCTGCGAGCATAGCGCCGATGTAAGTCGGGAATGTCAGGTGGCATACATCTTTGAAGAAGGTGAAAATAAGAGTACCGAGACCGATGGCAACCGCTAAAAACATTGCGGATGTTGTGAATTTCTGACCATCAACGGCCGGCATAACCTCAGCTGTCTCGTTGCCTTCCTCAGCTGCTGTGGATTTCAAGTGGAGTTTTTCAACACGGGCGCGGGCGATCGGGCCGCCCATCATGCTTCCGGATACAAGTCCGTATGTAGCTGCCGCGAGAGCAACAGTGGTAGCGCCGACAACGGCATAATCAGTCTCAAGAAGCGGTCCGAAGGAACCGGATGTTCCGTGTCCGCCTACTAACGGCATGGAACCCATACATAAACCGAGCAGCGGGTTTAAACCAAAGGCTGCTGCGAGTCCGCTGCCGACTGCGTCCTGAATGATACAGATCGCGACCGCGAGACCGAGGAACATGAATACCTGGATGCCGCCTTTCTTTAAGAGACGGAAGCAGGCTGTGAATCCGACGCTGCAGAAGAAGATCGTCATGAAGACACTCTGTAATGTCGTGTCAAAGGAAAGTTCCAGGATCCCGGCTGCATATAATGCCAGGTGAGCCAGCGCAAATACGATACCGCCGGCAACCGGTGCCGGGATGCAGTACTTGCTTAAGAATGGAAGTTTGTTGACCATGAGTCGTCCGAGACAATAGACGAGTGCGCCGAGAGCGCAGGCCTGATACATGTCGAGCTGTAAAGTAATCATAAGATACCCCCTCTTATTTTTTGGTAATTGTTCAATTATGCAAAAATCTGTGCAGGGAGACGAACGGAAAATTTGCATCCATAAACATCTCTGTGTACAAGTTGCACAAAAACTTGAACTTATCACCAACTTTTTGCTACGATTTCATCATAAAACCTCACTACAAAAAAACTCAAAAAAATACAGAGGGAAAGGTTCAGATAGCGCTAAGCAAAAAAACACATCTGTCTGAAATTTTGCGGCAGGCTTTTTGTTGCGAGTCCTGCGGATTTGCATTATAATAGTGGATAATTCGTAATCATTCAGTAGGTCTGCGCACTTGCTGCGCTGACCGTAATAAAACACAGGCTTGAAGGCAAAAATCCCATCGGCGAAGCCGATTTAAAATGGATTTTTGCTCGTAACTGTGAGGGTACTGAACAGTTACGGTAATTCTGAAAAATTCAGGAAGAAAAAAGATTCCGTGGCTTTTGAGCGCATTTTGCAGAAAAAAGAGCGTATGTGGTGGCTGCGAAAATACGGGATATTTGCAACGATAGAAAGATCAGGAGAAATACTTTGGAAGACAACAGAAATAACGGATATGAAAAAGTCTGCTGCATGTGCAGACGGACGGAGAACCAGGCGGGAAAGATGATCACACTGCCGGGCGGACTGAACGTGTGCAGGGACTGCATGCAGAGATCGTTTGACATGATGATGGGAAGCGGTATGGACTGGACAAAGATGTCTGGGTTTACGCCGGAGATGCTGAAAAATATGTATCTGGATCCGGAAAAAACCAAAGATGTGATCGGACATACCGGTGACGGCGAAAAAGAGGAAGAGCAGACTGCTGCAAATACAGCTGATCCTGCAGACAATGCGGATGAGGACAAAACCCAGACTGTGGAGGACGCGGATGAGGACAAAACCCAGACTGTGGAGGACGCGGATGAGTCTGATGACAATGAAGATTTCGAAGAAGACGGCGAAGAGATGGAAGGAATCCCGCTCGGAAATATTTTCGGGATCCCGGTCGGTCAGATCGACCTCGGAGCCCTGATGGGACAGGGACATAAACGCTCAAAGAAAAAGAAGAAAAAAGTGAAGAAAGAGCTGTTCAAGCTCAGCGAGATCCCGGCTCCCCACGCGATCAAGGCGCAGCTCGACGAGTATGTGATCGGACAGGAACAGGCGAAAAAGGTGATTTCTGTCGCGGTTTATAACCATTATAAACGTGTATTCTCAAAGACATCCCCGGATGCGGAAAAGTACGGAACAGATATTGAGATCGAAAAATCGAATATCCTGATGATCGGACCGACCGGAAGTGGTAAGACGTATCTTGTAAAGACACTTGCGAAACTTCTCGATGTGCCGCTCGCGATCGCGGACGCGACTTCGCTGACGGAAGCCGGATATATCGGTGATGATATCGAGAGCGTCCTCACAAAGCTTCTCGCGGCGGCGGGCGGCGATGTCCAGAAGGCGGAGATGGGGATCGTATTCATCGATGAGATCGATAAGATCGCGAAGAAGAAGTCCACGAATACCCGCGATGTCAGCGGTGAGTCTGTTCAGCAGGAGCTCTTAAAGCTTCTTGAGGGAGCGGATGTGGAAGTCCCGGTCGGAACAGGGCAGAAGAATGCCATGACTCCGATGGAGATGGTCAACACGGACAATATCCTCTTTATCTGCGGAGGTGCGTTCCCGGATCTTGAAACGATCATCAAGGAGCGCCTGACGAACACAACGTCCATCGGATTCGGCTCCGACCCGAAAGACAAGTACGATAAGGATCCGGACATTCTCTCAAAGGTCACAAACCAGGATCTCAGGGAGTTCGGAATGATCCCGGAGTTCCTCGGAAGACTTCCGGTGACAGTGACACTCCAGGGACTCACGAAGGACTTCCTGGTGCGGATCTTAAAGGAGCCGAAGAATGCGATCTTAAAGCAGTACCGGAAGCTTCTCGCGATGGATGAAGTCAACTTAAACTTTGATGATGACGCATTGGAATGGATCGCGGAACAGGCTTTAAAGAAAGACACCGGCGCGAGAGCGCTCCGGGCGATCATCGAGGAGTTCATGCTCGATATCATGTTCGAGATCCCGAAGGACTCGGAGATCGGTTCTGTGACGATCACCCGCGCGTATCTGGAAAAACACGGTGGCCCGCGGATCGAGATGCGGGAGTATTCTACGGCGGACAAGAAGGCGGCTGCTCTGCCGGGGCCGACGGAAGCCTGTTACAAAGCTGAATAAATATGAATCCTGCTGATAGTGTCTGCACGGCATCGGATGTTATAAATTAAAGGTTTCTGAGATGTAAAAAAGCTTCATACAGATTCAGCGTTCCATATCCGAACTCACGGTTCGGGTATGTGAGCGCTGGATTTCTTTGTGCCCCACGGACGAAGATGGACTTTAGCACCGGCGTGTTGAGATACGGATAATTTGCATTGAGGACGCCCCAGTTCAACAGGATCGCCGCGGCACCGGCGAGGTGGGCGGCGGAGACGGAGGTGCCGGACATTCTTGTGAGACGTCTTCCTGAGACGGACGCGCCTAAGATGTTGACACCCGGGGCAGCGAGGTCCGGCTTTATCCGGCCGGACAGGCTGTAGCCGCGGCTGGCGTGGATGTAGATGCTGTTTTTGGTGTGGTCGTAGGCGGTGACAGTGATGGGATACCGGGCATTTCCGGGATCCGTGATGATCGTATCGGGATCCGGGCGGAGAAAATAGGTCTCATCGGAGATAAAGCCCCGGACCGGCAGCCAGATATGAAAGGTCTCACGGATGTCCAGAGAGTTCCGTATCAGGATCCGCCAGATCCCGGACATGGGGTTTTCGAAGCGCATAAAGATAAACTGGCTCCCGGCGCTCACATCGGCGATCTGGGTGTAGACTGTGATCTGGGTCTGTTCCAGGAGAAAGGACACCGTGTTCTCGCCCCGGAGCGGAACGGAAATCTCCCGCGCAACTTCGCCGGTCGGTGAGATAAAGCCCACCGTGTAGGCCCCCATGTTCTCCGCCCAAAGTTCCATGGAAAAACCGGCTTCCCGTTCCCCCACCCGCAGCTCCGCGGTGACTTCATCCGTATCTGCGTCCATGACAGCCCGAAAGTGATGTCTTGCTCCGGTCTCGTTCCCGGCAGCGGTGATGACGGCGGAACCGTTTGAAAGGCTGACCTGGTTTAAATACTGCCCGAGGCGGCTCATTCCCATGTGGCTTCCCATATTGGTGCCGAGAGGAATGCAGACGACGAGGGGCATGGAGTATTTTCTGGCGAGAAAATAGAGATAGGAGACGCCCATCATGATATCGTTTTCCTGGTAGGCATCTGCCCCGTCCTGGATCAGGTAGAAGTCACGGAGATACTGCTTGGCGGGTTTTAATTTCACCATGGCGATGGATGCCTGCGGTGCCGCCCCGGAAAATCCCGCCCGTTCATCCCGGTTCCCGGCGGCAATGGAAGCGAGAAATGTTCCATGTCCGTTTTCGTCCCGGGTGGGGACGATGGAGGCGGGATTGTCGGAGTTCAGGGCCAGGTTGATCTCCTCGGCAGTGTATTGCGTGCCGTAGAGAGCTGAGAAGGCAGAAAATGGTTTTGCAGTTTCATTTTCTATATTGTTAGAATTATCTGAATTATTTGTCTGGTCCCATATCCCAATAATTCTTGTACTTCCATCTACATTCCGAAACAGCGAATCTGTATAATTGATCCCCGTATCCACAAATCCCACAATAACTCCCGCGCCCTGATTGTTCAGCACCGGAAGCTCCCCCGCTGGCGTGATCCCGGCAGCATCCATACTTGTGACATCCAGAAGACTATATAGCTTCGGAACTGCCGAATATGTATAGGAAGTATAAGTAGAAGGTGTCACCGTGGAGAGCGGAACATAGACGACCGCCAGTGTAGAATTCACAAAATCAATGCAGTCTGTCCCCTGTGAACGAATAAACTCTTCAGGTGTAGTAAAATAAGGTGCGATAAAATCCGCAAAATCTTCCGACGCGACAGAATTTGTACATGACATGGCTGATACTCCGCAGAAAATGGTTCATACTATATATGTATATGAGGGACAAGGGCACATGTTCCAAAAAAAATTACAGGATCAGAAAACGGGAAGAGGAACGAGAGGCGTAAATGAAATGGGTAAGAAAACGTGTGAAAATGGCGCCGCGGTCTGACCGTGAAATAAGAAATATATGGACGGACCCTTTAAAATGTTGTAATATAAGGATATCTGTGAAAGTATGCAATCATGTAAGATAGAAAAGAAAGGGGAATCGCAATGTTTGGATTTTTGACATTCGGAACGACGCTTGCGCTTACAGATCTGGCTGTGAAAAAAGAGATCGAAGCCAGACCCGATGAAGAATTCCCGAAAACCGTGAAAGAATCAGGTGGCCTGATCCGCCTCTACAAAAACCACAATCCGGGCTTTTCTTTCGGATTCATGAAGGAATACCCAAAACTTGTGGAGATGGTCCCGGTCTGCATGCTGTCGGCGGTAGCCGGTGCATGGGCGTATGTGATCGGAAAGAAGGGACGCGTGCTGGAGAAGACGGCGCTGACCCTGGTGCTGGCCGGCGGAGCGAGCAACCTTTATGACCGGCTCAAACGCGGATATGTGGTGGACTATTTCAGCATCCAGTGGAAGAAACTGAAAAAAGTGGTCTTCAACCTGGGTGATATCTTTATTTTTGCCGGATCTGCCCTGTTTGCGGCAGTCCAGCTCGTGGAGGAGATCCGCGAAATTCTTCCGAAAGAAAAAATCTTTCTTAAGGAAGAAGAGTAATTCAGGCAGCAGGACATAAAATCCAGCTCACCCATGCTGCAAAATACATCGGCGCAGAAAAGCCGGGACAATGAGGAGAACAGTCTATATGAAGAAACAATATGATTACCTGTTAGTGGGCAGCGGACTTTTCGCCGGAGTTTTCGCGTACTACGCAAAAAAAGCCGGAAAGACCTGCCTGGTTCTTGAAAAGAGAGAACACGCAGGCGGAAACATTTACTGTGAAAATATCGAGGGCATCAATGTACACCGCTATGGTGCCCATATCTTCCATACCAGCAACAGGGAAGTATGGAACTTTGTGAACAGTCTCGTGGAGTTCAACCGTTATACAAACAGCCCGGTTGCGAACTACAAGGGCGAGATGTACAACATGCCGTTCAACATGAACACTTTCAGCCGCATGTGGGGAATCTCCACTCCGGAGGAGGCAAAAAAGATCATCAGCGAGCAGAGAAAGGTCATCAAGGGTGAGCCGAAAAACCTGGAAGAGCAGGCCATCAGCCTTGTGGGAACCCATATCTATCAGAAACTCGTAAAGGGTTACACCGAGAAACAGTGGGGCAGAGACTGCAAAGAACTTCCGGCCTTCATCATCAAGCGTCTCCCGGTGCGCTATACCTACGACAACAACTATTTCAACGATCTCTACCAGGGAATCCCGATCGGCGGCTACAATAAGATCACAGAAAAGCTCTTTGAGGGCTGTGAGATCCGCCTTGGAACCGACTATCTGGCGGATAAAGCGAAATATGATGCGCTTGCGGACAAGATTGTGTATACAGGAACCATCGACAGCTATTTCGACTACTGCTTCGGAAAACTCCAGTACCGCAGTCTGCGGTTCGAGACGGAAGTCTTAGACTGCGACAACTACCAGGGCAATGCGGTCATCAATTACACCGACCGCGAAACTCCCTACACGAGGATCATTGAACACAAGCATTTTGAGTTCGGAACACAGGAGAAGACGGTCATCACGAGAGAGTATCCGGCGGAGTGGACCGAGGGCATGGAGCCGTATTATCCGGTCAATGACGAGAAAAATCAGGAATTATATAAGAAGTACGCAGAACTCGCCGGAAAAGAGGAGAATGTGATCTTTGGAGGAAGACTCGCAGAATACCGTTACTATGATATGGATAAGGTCATCGAATCCGCATTTTCCTGCGTAAAGAAGGAATTCGGAAATGAGTAACAGTTCGAAAATGCCGCATGGATTTGCTCGCCTCATTATCGGTGACGGATCCGCGGTGTCGGAGCAGAAGAACATCATCTGGAATATGATCGGAAGCTTTCTCTACGCCTTCGCTTCCATGGTACTTTCCATTGCCGTTGTCCAGCTTGCTGGCGAGGACGCGGGCGGGGTGTTCACCTTCGCCTTTACGACCTTCGGACAGCACATGTTCATGGCGGCGTACTTCGGGATCCGTCCGTTCCAGATCACGGATACCGGGGAGAAGTACACCTTCGGTGACTATCTCGGGCTGCGTCTCATCACCTGCGGTCTCGCGATCCTTGTGGGCTTTGGCTATGTGATGGTCAGCGACTATACCTTTGAGAAAGCGGTCATTGTCTTCCTGATGGTGGTCTACAAGGTCATCGATGCCCTGGCGGATACATACGAGGCGGAATTCCAGCGGGGGGGAAGACTGTACCTGACGGGAAAATCCAATGCGTTCCGGACGATCCTCTCCGTGACCTGTTTTCTCGGAAGTCTCGCGGTGACGGGAGAGCTTCTGACCGCCAGTATCTGGGCAGTGGGCGCGCAGACCGTGGGATTTTTCCTGTTTGACTTCCTCGTGATCCGGGAACTCCCGAATGTGACATGGAAGTCGGTGCAAGGAAAGAAATTCCAGCTCTTCCGGGACAATGTTCTGTTATTTTTCTCGGTGGTTCTGGACTTCTATATCTTTTCTGCATCAAAATACGCCATCGAGGCCCATATGGCAGACCGTGATCTCGCAGTCTACGGCGCGATCTTTATGCCGACCAGCGTGATCAATCTGGTTGCCGGCTTCGTGATCCGCCCGTACCTTACAAAGCTCGCGGTGGACTGGGAGACCGGACACTTAAAAGCATTCCGGAAGATCATCAGGAATCTTGCCCTGATCATTGCGGCGCTGACAGTCCTCGCAGTGGGCGGCGCATGGCTGCTCGGCATTCCGGTGATCAGCCTGCTGTACCCGAACCTGCGGGAGGGGCTTTCCACCTGCCGTGCGGCACTGGTACTCATCATCCTCGGAGGAGCACTGAATGCGTTCATGAACCTGTTTTATTATTCGCTCATAATTATGCAGAAACAGAAGTTCATCATTCTTGGATATGCTTTCGTCAGTGTGCTGGCGGTCCTTTCCTCCGGCTGGTTTGTCCGGACGGGCGGGATTCAGGGCGGTTCCTTTGTATATATGCTTTTGATGGCGGCACTGATGGTATTTTTCGGAATCTTTTCGGCAGGCTTTATGAAACAGAAAGAGAGAGCACAAAAACATAATGAAGGTTGATGTGATCATCCCGGTCTACGGTCCGGGAAACAGATTGTTGGAATTATTTGACCGGCTGGGACGCCAGACCGTACCGGTAGACCGGCTGATCGTCATGAATACGGAGAAGTCCCTGTGGGACAAGTGGACAGGGACTCTGGAACCGGGAAGACTACCGGAAAATCTTACCGTGTATCATGTGACAAAGGAAACGTTTGATCATGGTGCCACGAGAAATGCAGGGATCGAACATTCCGACGCGGATGTCTGTGTCTGCATGACTCACGACGCGCTTCCGGCGGACACGGGTCTCTTAAAAGCCCTGACGGACGCGCTTTTTGCAGAGAAGGATATCGCTGTGGCATATGCAAGACAGCTTCCCGCAAAGGACTGCAATATCATCGAGCGCCACACGAGAGAGTTCAACTATCCGGACAAAAGCCGGATAAAGAGGATCTCGGACCTCGACACACTTGGGATCAAGACATACTTCTGCTCGAATGTCTGTGCAGCCTATAAGCGGGAGATCTATATGGAGCTGGGGGGATTTATCCGGAAGACGATCTTCAATGAGGACATGATCTTCGCGGCGAAGGCCATGAAGAACGGATATGCGGTCTGCTATGCGGCAGACGCGAGAGTGATCCACTCCCACAACTACACGGCGGTGGAACAGTTCCACAGAAATTTTGATCTTGCGGTTTCCCAGGCGGATCATCCCGATGTATTCTCCGGGATCCGGTCTGAGGGCGAGGGAATCCGCATGGTGAAGGACACCGCGCGCTGGCTGGTAAAAACGGGGCATGCATACCTCGTGCCGAAGCTTGTGGTGGACAGCGGGTTTAAATATATGGGATATCTCGCAGGGAAGCGGTATCAAAAGCTGCCGAAGGCATTGGTAGTTAAGTTATCTATGAACCGGAATTACTGGAAATAGAGTTGAAAATTATGTGTAACTGTTCAGTAGGTCTGCGCACTTGCTGCGCTGCCTGTAAGAAAACATAGGATAGGAGGCAAAAATCCCATCAGCGAAGCTGATCTGGAATGGATTTTTGCGTGTAACTATGAAGGTACTGAATAGTTACAATTATGTAAACTGATTTGCTGCACATTCCTCTATATAAATGGCTGTGTGGCAGGTTAGAGAAGAAAAATATTGTCATTCTGCACTCCGGGTGGTATGATGTAGTGCGGAAATGCCGAAAAATGGCGGAAATGCAGCGGCTGATCTGGAAAAAGCATATGCTTTTACTCCGGGAATGAAACGGACATATGCCGAAAGAGAAAACAAGAACAGCCGTAAATTTATAAAAGGTGAGGTAAAAGACTATGGGAAAGATCAAAGTTTCTTCCTGTGAAACAGATGGAATGGTAATCGAAGGCCTTCATGTGATCGAGCCGACCGTATTCAATGACGAGCGCGGATATTTTATGGAGACATACAACCAGAATGACTTTAAAGAGGCAGGACTCAATATGGTTTTCGTACAGGATAACCAGTCGATGTCTGTAAAGGGTGTACTCCGCGGTCTTCACTTCCAGAAACAGTTCCCGCAGGGCAAGCTTGTCCGTGCGGTACGCGGAACCGTGTTCGATGTAGCGGTTGACTTAAGAACACACTCCAAGACATACGGCAAGTGGTTCGGCGTTGAGCTTTCTGCGGAGAATAAGAAACAATTCTATATTCCGGAAGGCTTTGCCCACGGCTTTGTCGTTCTTTCCGATGAAGCAGAGTTTGCTTACAAGTGTACCGATTTCTATCATCCGGGTGACGAGGGCGGACTTGCATGGAACGATGAGACCATCGGCGTAAAGTGGCCGATCACGCCGGATATGCAGCTCATCATCTCTGAGAAAGACCAGAAATGGCCAGGATTTAAAGAGATCTTCAAGTTTGATCGTTAGTAATTAGCAGTGCGGCGCCAAATGCGGCAAGATGTGTCGCAAACTTGTCTGCGTAAGCATCTTTCCGCATTTAGCGACATAAGGCGAATGCCAGGAACTGCACCAATAGAAAGGTTGTAAAAGCGTGAATTATTTGACTTCATTACTGAAGGAGCTGGTGGCAAAAAGAAAACTGATCTGGGAGCTTTCCAAGGCAGATTTCAGAAAACGTTTTGTCGGCTCCTATTTTGGCGTTGTCTGGATGTTCATCCAGCCGATCGTTACCGTCCTGATCTACTGGCTCATCTTCGGTCCGATCGGATTCAAGAGTGCGCCGCCGGTGCCGAACGCCTCGTACGTCCAGTGGCTGATTCCGGGTATCGCCCCGTGGTTCTTCTTCTCTGAAGCCTTGAACTGCGGAACGGGATGCCTTCAGGAGTACAATTATCTGGTAAAAAAAGTAGTATTCAAAGTGGAGATACTGCCGGTGATCAAGCTGATCTCCTGCCTGTTTGTGCATGTGTTTTTCATCCTGATCATGTTCTTTGTGTTCCTGATCAGCGGTAAAAAACCGGAACTCTCCTGGATCCAGATCATTTATTACTCCTTTGCCACATCCATGTACGCTCTGGCGCTCACGTACCTTACGAGTGCGATCCAGGTATTTTTTAAGGATATGGCGCAGATCGTCAGCATCTGCCTGCAGTTCGGCATGTGGCTGACCCCGATCATGTACAGCGAGCAGTTATTCCTTGACAAAGGTCTGACGATGGCTCCGATGATCCTGAAGCTGAACCCGTTTTACTATATTGCGGCGGGATACCGTGACAGCATGCTGACGGGAGACTGGTTCTTCATGCGTCCGACACTGACCGTGTATTTCTGGGCAGTGACCCTGATCACCATGTTAGTGGGACTCAAAGTATTCAAGCGGCTCCGTCCGCATTTCTCAGATGTATTGTAGGAGGAAACCATGTCTGCCAATGCGATTACAGTAAAAGACGTGACGAAGGTGTACAGACTCTACGACAAGCCGATCGATCGCCTGAAAGAGTCCTTAAGCCTGACACATAAAAGCTATCACAAGGATTTCTATGCCTTAAATGGTCTCTCCTTCAATGTCGAAAAAGGTCAGACCGTGGGTATTATCGGAACGAATGGTTCCGGAAAATCAACGATCTTAAAGATCATTACCGGTGTCCTCACACCGACCACAGGCCAGGTGGACGTGGAGGGAAAGATCTCCGCGCTTCTGGAGCTTGGAGCCGGGTTTAATATGGACTACACCGGAATTGAAAATATCTATATGAACGGCACCATGATGGGGTATTCCCGGAAAGAGATGGATGAAAAGCTGCAGGATATTCTGGATTTTGCGGATATCGGCGATTTTGTCTATCAGCCGGTAAAGACCTACTCCAGCGGTATGTTCGTCCGCCTCGCGTTTGCCTTAAACATTAACGTGGAGCCGGAGATCCTGATCGTCGATGAGGCACTGTCCGTCGGAGACGTATTCTTTCAGGCAAAGTGTTACCGGAAAATGGAGGAGATCAAAAAGAGAGGAACCACGATCCTCATGGTAACCCATGATATGGGCAGCATCATCAAATACTGTGACAAGGTTGTTCTATTAAATAAGGGTGAGTTCATCGCGGAAGGTGAGCCGGGCCATATGGTGGATCTCTATAAGAAGATCCTGGCAAATCAGCTGGATTCCTTAAAGGAAGAGCTGGAGAGTGACTATTCCGGCGGTATGCTGAGCGAAGAAAAGAACGTGAAGGCTGAGGAATCCCATTCCGACGGATCCCTCATGAAGGATAAGATCACCATCAACACCGACCGGACCGAGTACGGAGACGGACGGGCGGAGATCTTTGATCTGGGGCTTTTTGACGCGAGAGGAAACCTCACAAATCTCCTGTTAAAGGGAGAGATGTTTACGATCAAGGAGCGGATCCGCTTCCATGCGCCGATCAAGTGTCCGATCTTTACCTATACGATCCGTGACAAGAAGGGAACGGATCTCACCGGAACGAACACCATGTATGAGGGCTGTGACATCAAACCGGTGGGAGACGGCGATGTCTACGATGTTTCCTTTACTCAGAAGATGACACTGCAGGGCGGCGAGTATCTTCTCTCCATGAGCTGTACCGGCTTTGAGGGTGAGGAACATGTGGTATACCACCGCCTGTACAATATTGCAAACATTACGGTGATCTCCAATAAGAATACGGTCGGTGTGTATGACATGGAATCGGAAGTGGAGACATCGCTGACAAAAGCATAAGACCAGAACATGGCATTTTGACAGCGGGATCTGTCTGAAAAGACCGGCAGGATCCGGGGAAAATGTCTGTGACACATAGCGGGAGAAAAAGATGAAGGATTACAGTTATGAACTTCTTGACCTGCTCGAAAAGTATAAAGGAGATGCGGAGGCGGCACTGCGGGGAGAAACAAGCCCGTGGTGTCTCTACGCATTTTCTCCGTTAAGGGAAAATCTTTTCGAGTGGCTGGAAATGAAAAAAAATGACCGGGTTCTCCAGGTCGGATCCGACTACGGTTCCTGTACCGGGCTCTTTTCGGAGCGCGCCGGTGAGGTGGTCGTTCTGGATCAGCGGGATGAGAATCTGGAGGTGAACCGGAGAAGACACGGGGAGAAGAAAAATCTCTGTCTGATACGCGGGGAACTGCAAAGTGCCGGAGCGGAGTTCTCCGGCTGGAAAGAATATAAGGGAAAAGAGCGCTCAGAGGAAGAGCTTGCTGCCCGCTACCGGGATGGCTTCGACTACGTGATCCTGCCGTCCATGCTCGCCGGGACGGAGAAAAACGCGGCAGCAGATCTGCTTGTCCGCGCAGCGGCGCTTGTGCGGCCGGGCGGAAAGCTTTTAGCGGCAGCGGAGAATGAGTCCGGAGTCCGCTACTTTATGGGAGCGGAACCGTTTGAGCACGCATTCCTGGAGGTGGAATTCCGGGGACTGTTTGAGTCACTGAACGAAGCATTCGGCGGAAGGACAATGCTCTACTATCCGGTCCCGGATTACCGTTACCCGGCAACCATCTACTCCGACGACTATCTCCCGCAGACCGGTGATGTGACAAACATCTCCGCCCGTCTTGACGGACCGGGACTCTGGTTCGGAAACGAGGAGAAAGCCATGGCGAATGCATGCAGAAATGGAGATTTCGCGAAGTTCACGAACTCATTCCTTGGCATGTGGGAAAAGGGGAAGGCATGAGACAGATTTTATTTGTAAAATACAACCGGACCAGAGCGGAGCAGTTCCAGCTGAAGACGGAGATCGTGAGGGAGGACGGAGTTCTCACTGTCGAGAAGACAGCTCTCACGAAAGCCGGCGAGGCGCATATCCGCTCATTCGGGGAAAAATATGAGAAGATCCGCGATCTGAATCCGGCCGTCCGCTTTTTAAAACCGGAGTGGAAAAAGGATCAGAAGACGGTTTCTTTCCAGTACTTAAACGGTAAGACCGTAGGGGACGCCCTGGGCGAGGCGATCGTCATGGGGGAAGTTCCGTATCAGGAACTTGAGAAGGTGATGAACGTCCTGTTCCCGGAAGACCCTGACGAGAAGAAATTTGAGGCAACGCCGGAATTTGAGGCGGTATTCGGGAAAGTCCCGAAGATCAGCGATCAGGCGGTTTCCGTGTCCAACGTGGACGGACTCTTCGAGAACCTTATGGTCCCGGAAAATGAGAACTGTATCTACGGGATCGACTACGAGTGGGTATTTGACTTCCCGATCCCGGAGAAATTCTTAAAATACCGCAATCTCTTATATTTCTACAGACGTTATGAGAAGGTGCTGAACGTTAAAGAAGAGGAACTCTACGCGCATTTTGGGATTACGGCGGAAGAGCAGGCTGTTTTTGACGGAATGGAAAAGGCGTTCCAGTCCTATGTCCATGATGCCGGTTCCTTCGGTTACATGAAGCAGTATGAGCAGCCGACAAAGACGGTCGAGTTCCTTTTAGACCGTGAGAGCGAGCTCTACAAGGTAAAAGACTGGTGTGAGAATTTAAAGCAGGAGATCTCCGAGAAAGATGTCACGATCATGAAACAGCAGGAGGTCCAGCGCCTCACCAACAATCATGTGACGAATCTTGAGAACATCATCACAAGTCTCAGAAGCGAGAATGCGAGAATGGCGGGAGACCTGCAGTATCTGTCGAAACATGAGGCGATCATGTGGAAAATTCTCCGGAAATGCCATCACGCTGTGGATAAAGTCATGCCGAAGGGCACGAGAAAGAGAAAGATCGCAGGATATTTCAAGAATACCGTCTTCCATCCGGGAAAATACGGAAAGCTGTATTTCACGAAGGACGGACGAAACAGGATCCGTGGAGATTTCAAGATCGGCGCCGGTTACCTGGAACACGGAAAGCTGCACTTTGACTATGTGGAGCATCCGACCGTTTCCATCGTGATCCCGGTCTACAACCAGATCCACTACACATATGCCTGCCTGCTCTCGATCCTGGAGAACACGAAGGATGTGACTTACGAGATCATCATTGCGGATGACGTGTCCACGGATGCAACAAAGGAACTCTCCCTGTACGCGGAGAATCTCGTGATCTGCAGAAACAAGACAAACCAGGGATTTTTAAGAAACTGCAACCAGGCTGCGAAGGCGGCCCGCGGCAAGTATGTCATGTTCTTAAACAATGACACCCAGGTAACACCGGGCTGGCTTTCCTCCCTTGTGAACCTGATCGAGTCGGATCCGACGATCGGAATGGTCGGTTCCAAGCTCGTGTACCCGGACGGACGCCTTCAGGAAGCTGGAGGAATTATCTGGAGCGATGGTTCCGGCTGGAATTATGGCCGTCTCGATGATCCGGAGAAACCGGAGTACAACTACGTGAAGGATGTGGACTACATCTCCGGCGCGGCGATCCTGCTCTCGACGGATCTCTGGAAGCAGATCGGTGGCTTTGATGAGCTGTTTGCACCGGCATACTGTGAGGACTCCGATCTTGCATTTGAGGTGAGAAAAGCCGGATACCGCGTGGTCTACCAGCCGTTATCGAAGGTCATCCACTTTGAGGGCGTCTCCAACGGTACTGATGTAAACGGAACCGGTCTGAAGCGCTATCAGGTGGAAAACAGTAGGAAATTAAAAGAAAAGTGGGCGGAGGAATTTAAGAAGCAGTCTGTGAATACAGGCAATCCGAACCCATTCCGTGCCCGTGAGAGAAGCCAGAAGAAGCCAGTGATCCTTGTTGTGGACCACTATGTTCCGACATTTGATAAGGATGCGGGATCCAAGACGACCTATCAGTACCTGAAAATGTTCGTGAAGATGGGATATTCCGTGAAATTCCTCGGAGACAACTTCCTTCACGAGGAGCCGTACTCGACGACACTCCAGCAGATGGGCGTGGAGATCTTATACGGACCGGGATACCAGGCGGGAATCTGGGACTGGCTGACAAAGAATAAGGACGAGATCGATTTTGCGTACCTGAACCGTCCGCATATCGCGATCAAATATATTGACTTTATCAAGAAGAACACCAATATCAAGGTGATCTACTACGGACATGACCTGCATTTCTTAAGAGAATACCGGGAGTATGAGCTCACCGGCGATATCCAGAAAAAGCGGGAGTCCGATTACTGGAAATCCATCGAGTTCTCCCTGATGGAGAAGGCAGCGGTATCCTACTATCCGTCTTACGTGGAGGAAGAAGCAATCCATGCGATCCATCCGGAGTACAAGATCCGTGCGATCACTGCCTATGTCTACGAGAAGTTCCTGGAGAATATCGACAAGGACTTCGAAAAGAGGGAAGGACTGCTGTTTGTCGGTGGATTCGCGCATCCGCCGAATGCTGACGCGGTTCTCTGGTTCGCAAAGGAGATTTTCCCGCTGATCAGACAGAAGCTTGATGTGAACTTCTATGTTGTCGGATCCAAGGTGACGGATGAGATCAAGGCGCTTGAGCAGCCGGGAAGCGGCATCATCGTTAAGGGCTTCGTCACAGAGGAAGAGCTTGCATCTCTCTATGCGACATCCAGGATCGTTGTGGTTCCGCTGCGTTACGGTGCCGGAGTCAAGGGAAAGGTTGTCGAGGCGGTCTATAATGGATCGGCCATCGTCACTACTTCCATCGGTTCCGAGGGAATCCCGGAGGCGGAACGCGTCATGAAGGTCGCTGACGGACCGGAGGCGTTTGCCGATGAGGTTGTCAAGATGTACCAGGATCCGGCGGAGTGTCGCAGAATGTGCGAGGAGACGCAGAAGTATATTCGTGAGTATTTCAGTGTCGAGGCGGCGTGGAAGGTCATTGAAGGAGATTTTACGCCGGAGAAGAAACGGTAAGAGTTTTCTGATCGCACGAATGTGGAAGTGTTTCACGATTTCTGCGTTTACAATTCTGAAAAACATGGATAGGAAGGAAAAAATCCCATCGGCAAAGCCGATTCGGAATGCATTTTTGCTCGTAACTTGCCATACATCTGAAGGGAAGCTCCGTGGGGAGGCTCTTGTAGGTGTGAGGGTACTGAACAGTTACGTTTATTCATGAATCGAATATTGCATCATACGATTCTGCCGGGACTTTCGTTCCCGGCAGTCTGTATATGCAGAGAAATTTTCCGGCGAAGCGATCTGGGCGGGATGCAGATGGACCGATCATTGGGAATGGCTGCAATGCAGCAAAAAAGGAGAATATAGTGGAAATAAACAATATTCATGAAAATTCCAATAATTACAACAAATATACAAATGATAGTAGCGATGAGGCGAAGTCCGCGGGAAAGGCGGAGACGATTCTTCGTGCGATGACTGCGGATGATCTTCCGGCGGTGGAACGGATCGAACAGACTTGTTTTTCCGATGCATGGTCGGAGAAGCTTCTCTCCGATATGCTGGAGAGCGAGTGGGACGAGGCCTGGGTGCTTGCGGACGAGAAGAATTCCGTGATCGGGTATGCGAATTTCCGGTTTCTCGCAGGGGAAGGGGAGCTTATGAGGATCGCTGTGCTTCCGGAATACAGGGGACATGGGGAGTCAAAGAAATTCATGGATCGTCTGGAAATCTCTTCAAGGGAGAAAGAGGCACCGGATTTGACTCTGGAGGTGCGTGCCGGGAACACGCCTGCGATAAACCTTTATAAATTCTATGGTTTTCAGGCGGAGGCTGTTCGGAAGAATTATTATCATGATCCGGTGGAGGACGCGCTCATCATGTGGAGACGGCCGGTTCCATCGATTCCCACTTAAAATCATGATTTTTTCCGCTATACTGTAGGGGACTCCGGGGGAACCGGGGATGATGAAGGCGGAGGAAAAGAGAAATATGAGAAAATACGGAAAAGACGGTCGGTTGGAGAGCGTGATCTGCAACAGGTGCGGAAGGAAGCTGGCAGTGAGGAATGGGATTGTGCGGGAAGGCGTGTTTTCGTCGGATCATGCGTGGGATTTCTTTTCGGAGAAGGATGGGGAGGTTCACCATTTTGATCTGTGTGAGGAGTGCTATGATGAGGTGACGGGGGAGTTCCGGGTTGCGGTGGAGGTGGAGGAGGAAATCGAGATGCTGTAAAAGGATCAAGGCGGGCGGCTGGAGAGAGGTTGCCTGCCTTTTTTTGTTGGCGGGGGGGTACGCGGTGAGCTTCCGCTCAGGAGTGCTGGGGATGCGGGGATGGTTCCACTAAGCTTGCGGATGGCTGCTAAGGGCGGAGAACAGGGGACACAACTCGCTGCGCTCAGACAAGTGTCCCCTGTCCTCCAACGCATCCGTCCGCGAGCCAAGTGGAACCAGATCCCCGGATCAATGCACTCCTGATCGGAAGCTCACCGCTGTGTGTTGCAGATGGAGCGCTCGCGCGGGGCGCATCGCTGGGGGAATGTAGATGAGAAGTTCTCTGGGCGCATCGCTGAGGGAGTATGGGGTTGACGCAGCTGTCTGTGAGGGAGGAGAAAGCAGGGTTCACAGATCAATGTACGCCTGATCGGAAGTTCACCACTGGGAATCGCAGATGGGCGCTCGCGCGGGGCGCATCGCTGAGGGAATGTAGATGGGACGCTCGTGGCGGGCACATCGATGGAAGTATGAGGTGTCTTTCGATGGTTTCTTTCATGAGGAATAAGGGCTGCATCTCTTGCATATGACTGGCGCTTTATGGTATGATACGTGCAGACTTGATAAATTTAGTATCAAAGGGGACAAAAGTTTTTTTGACCCCGCCATTATGATAGAATGCAGAGGAAATTACATGTTAGATATCTGTTTACTGGGGACCGGGGGCATGCAGCCGCTGCCGTATCGTTGGCTGACGTCTATGATGGCGCGCTGTGACGGCAGTAATCTGCTGATCGACTGCGGCGAGGGGACCCAGATTGCTTTGAAGGAAAAGGGATGGAGCCCGAAACCGGTGGACGTGATCTGTTTTACACATTATCATGCGGACCATATCAGTGGTCTTCCGGGTTTTCTTTTGACGATGGGAAATGCGGAGCGGACGGAGCCGGTGCTTCTTGTGGGCCCGAAGGGGCTGGAGCGGGTTGTCGGTGCGCTCCGGACGATCGCGCCGGAGCTTCCGTTTCCGCTTGTGTTTAAGGAGCTCACGGAGCCGAGGGAGAAGTTTCAGGCGGGGCCGTATGTGGTCGATGCGTTTCGTGTGAATCACCGTGTTACCTGCTACGGCTACCGCATCACGATCCCGAGGAACGGCAAGTTTGATGTGGAGCGGGCGAGAGCGCAGGAGATCCCGCAGAAGTTCTGGAGCAGACTCCAGAAGGGCGAGACGATCGAGCATGAGGGACGGACCCTGACGCCGGATATGGTGTTGGGTGAGAAGCGCCGCGGGATTTCTGTGACTTACACGACTGACACGCGCCCGGTCCCGGCGATCGCGGAATATGCTGCGGATAATGATCTTTTTATCTGTGAGGGCATGTACGGCGAGAAGGAGAAGATCGCGAATGCGCGGGAGAATAAGCACATGATGTTCCAGGAGGCAGCGAAGCTCGGAAAGGAAGCGAATCCGAGGGAGATGTGGCTGACGCATTACAGCCCGTCGTTGATGCATCCGGAGGAATATTTGAATGAGATCAGGGAGATTTTCCCGAAGATCAAGACCGCCCGCGATGGCTGGTCTGCAGAACTTGGATTTGACGAGGATTAGAAAATGAAGATACACAGTGTTGAAGAAGACGTATATATACTTGCAATCGAGAGCTCCTGTGACGAGACAGCTGCTTCTGTTGTAAAAAACGGACGTGAGGTGCTGTCCAACGTGATCTCATCCCAGATCGCGCTCCACACGCTCTATGGCGGCGTTGTGCCGGAGATCGCATCGAGAAAGCATATTGAGAAGGTAAACCAGGTGGTTCAGGCTGCCCTTGATGAGGCGCATATGACTCTGGACGAGATCACGGCGATCGCGGTGACTTACGGTCCGGGTCTTGTGGGTGCTCTTCTTGTCGGAGTTGCGGCTGCGAAGGCGATCGCTTATGCAGCAAAGAAGCCGCTGGTCCCGGTCCATCACATCGAGGGACATGTTTCCGCGAACTTTATCGAGCATCCGGATCTGGAGCCGCCGTTTGTCTGCGAGATCGTGTCCGGCGGACATACCCACCTTGTGATCGTAAAGGATTACGGCGAGTTTGAGATCATCGGACGCACGATGGATGACGCGGCCGGAGAGGCTTTCGATAAGGTTGCCCGCGCGGTCGGACTCGGGTATCCGGGCGGACCGAAGGTTGACAAGGCGGCAAAAGAGGGAAATCCGCATGCCATGGAGTTCCCGCGTGCGAAGGTCGGCGGATCCCAGTATGATTTCAGCTTCAGCGGTATGAAATCCGCTGTCTTAAACTATATCAACCAGGCGGAGATGAAGGGCGAGACGATCAATGTCCCGGATCTCTGTGCTTCGTTCCAGAACGCAGTGGTGGACGTTCTTGTGAGCCGTGCGATCGCTGCGACAAAGGAATTTGGCTATAAGAAGCTTGCAATCGCGGGTGGTGTCGCGTCGAACTCTGCCCTCCGTGCCGGAATGAAAGCGGCGTGTGAGAAAGCCGGGATCGAGTTTTATTATCCGTCACCGATCTTCTGTACCGACAATGCGGCGATGATCGGCGCGGCCGGATACTATGAATACATCAACGGAGTGCGCGCAGGCTGGGATCTGAACGCGGTTCCGAACCTGAAACTGGGAGAACGGTAATGGAACAGGTAAAAAAGGCTGCGATCGTTCTGGCGGCCGGTCATGGAAAACGGATGCACAGCAAGGTGGCGAAACAGTATCTGCTCTTAAACGGAGAGCCGGTGCTGGTCCATGCCCTGCGTGCGTTTGAGATGAGCGGGATGGATACGATCATCCTGGTGACCGGGGCGGACGAGGTGGAATTCTGCAGGAAGGATATCGTGGAGACCTATGGGTTTTCCAGCGTGAAGCAGGTCGTGCCGGGCGGAAAAGAGCGGTATGACTCTGTCTGGAACGGTCTCTGCGCTTTGAAGGCAGCAGGATTCCCGGAAGACGGGATCGTCCTGATCCATGACGGGGCGAGACCGCTTGTGGACGGGGAGATCATTGCGCGCGCAGTGGATGGCGCCTGCAGCTATTCTGCCTGCGTGGCAGCGATGCCGGTAAAGGATACGATCAAAGTGGCGGACGCGGACGGATTTTCCGAGAGCACCCCGGACCGCAGCACCCTGTGGCAGATCCAGACCCCGCAGGCATTTCGGTTTGAGCTGATCTATCGTGCGTATGAGAAGATCTTCGCACCGGGGGCAGACCGCAGCCATATCACGGACGACGCGATGGTGGTAGAGCTGATGACGGATACAAAGGTAAAATTCGTGGAAGGCAGCTATTCTAATATTAAAGTGACGACTCCGGAGGATATGGTGATCGCGGAGGCACTTCTGTACAAGGGAGAAAAACATGTCAGTTTTTGATTTTAATGCGGAAGTAAAAGAAGAGAGAAAGAACGCGAAATGCACATTTACGGTATTTCGTTCCAATGAGACCACGGCAACTCCGGAACATCCGATCCTGGTCCTGGACAACCGGGAAAAACAGTGGGAGCACCATTCCAAAGGTGTGTTTACAAACCCGGTACGGGAGACAGCCTTTGAATTTGAGGATGAAGACGGCAGAACACACAGCGCCGATATCTTAAAAATAGACGCGCGTTTTGTGAAACTGCTGAAATGGCTGGGAGAAAACAAGATCAACGTGCGTCTTTCCGGCTCCAATGAGGCGGATGGATATGCAGTGTACAAGATCAGGGAGATCGCCTTTGGCGGCGGAACAAAGCTTTCTGCGGAAGACGGCTTCTTACAGTATATGATCGGACGTCTTCAGGCGAGCAGTGCCCCGGCAGAAGAAGTGTCGGAGGAAGAGACAGCGGAAGATGGAGATGATATGAAGCTGACCAGCCTTCAGAGCATCACGGATTTCATGACATGTGCGGGAGGAACACTTCCGGATAATATCCGCCTGTGGGCAAGAAGAAACCTTGCGGTGGCAAATTCCCATGAGGTGTCACCGGAAGAGCGCCGTCATGCCCAGAGAGCGCTGTCCATCATGATGAACATCCAGTGGAAGAGCAACTATTTTGAGGCCATTGATCCGGAAGAGGCGAGAAGGATCCTGGATGAGGAGCTGTATGGAATGGAGCGGGTAAAGCAGAGGATCATCGAGACGATCATCCAGATTAACCGTACCCACACGCTCCCGGCTTACGGAATCCTTCTCATCGGACCGGCGGGAACGGGAAAATCCCAGATCGCTTACGCGGTAGCGAGGATCTTAAAACTGCCGTGGACGACTCTGGACATGAGTTCTATCAATGACCCGGAGCAGCTGACAGGAAGCTCCCGTGTATACGCAAATGCGAAGCCGGGAATCATCATGGAGGCATTTTCGCTGTCCGGCCAGTCGAATCTTGTGTTCATCATCAACGAGCTCGACAAGGCTGCGTCTGGAAAAGGAAACGGAAATCCGGCGGATGTTCTTTTGACGCTGCTGGATAACCTTGGATTTACGGATAACTATATGGAGTGCATGATCCCGACGGGTGGAGTTTACCCGATCGCGACGGCCAACGACCGCTCAAAGATCAGCGCACCGTTAATGTCACGTTTCGCAGTGATCGATATTCCGGATTATACGGAAGAGGAAAAGAAGATCATCTTCTCGAAATTTGCGCTTCCTAAGGTATTGAAACGGATGAGCATGAGAGAGGAAGAATGTGAGATCCTTCCGGAGGCACTGGATGAAGTGATCAGCCGGTATTCGGATACATCGGGAATCCGTAATCTGGAGCAGGCAGCAGAACATATTGCAGCCAACGCTCTTTACCAGATCGAAGTAAATCATGTGAATAAAGTAGTTTTCGATAAGAAAATGGTTCGGGAATTATTAGGATAGGATAAGAATGAGGAGGCCTGGTGCCTCCTTATTCTTTTATGACAGGAAAGGATGGATTGCGTGGAGGGCAATGATATGTCCGCAAAAAATTTCTGAAGGAAAAGAAAAGGGAAAGCCTGCGGAAACAGGAAGCCCGGACAAAACCGGGTTTGAAAAACAAACTTTTTTGAAAATGTTTTTGAAAAAAGTTTGCGAAGATGAAAAACAGAGAAAGGAAGCATGAAAGAATAGATACTAGATATTGATAATTATACGGATTAAAATAGCATATTTTGTATACAATTTAAAAAGAATCAAAAAACAAAAAAAGTTTGGAAAAATGCTTGACAAAAATGCAATTGTAGGTTATTATTAATGAGCACGTTTGAGAGAACGCTTTGGAGAGATATCGAAGTGGTCATAACGAGGCGGTCTTGAAAACCGTTTGTCCGCAAGGGCGCGTGGGTTCGAATCCCACTCTCTCCGCTAACTGTACTGCGGAGCCAGAGAGATGAGTTCCTGGTGCAGAATTAAATATGAGTCTTGTGAAAACAAGAAGTGAATCAACCAATGCAGAAGTACCCAAGTGGTTGAAGGGGCTCCCCTGGAAAGGGAGTAGGTCGTTAATAGCGGCGCGAGGGTTCAAATCCCTCCTTCTCCGTTCGCATCATTGATGTTTCTTGTTTTTGGTTAAACAAACACGATGATGTAAAGAAAATAAAAAATATCAAAAAAAGTCAGGTGCTTGCGCTCAAAGAGCAGGTAAGCTGTCAGAAAGGTCAGGTTGTAAGCAAAACTCTTGTACAGAACAACGCCGTAAGCGTTACTCTTTTCGCATTTGACAAGGACGAAGAAATCAGCACGCACGAATCAGAAGGCGACGCATTTGTGACTTGTCTTGACGGGGTGGGCAAAATTACAATTGACGGTGTTGAACACATTCTCAAAGAGGGTGAATCAATCGTTATGCCTGCAAAGCATCCGCACGCTGTATACGGCAGAGAGCAATTCAAAATGTTGCTTGTCGTGGTATTTTAAATTTTTACAACCGATAATTTTAAGAACATTCCTAACAACACAAACAGCATTATTGACGCAGCCGACATTCGGAATATGTCACTTGGCAATTTTCAATACAAATACGCACCGAGAGAACGGTTTCAGCTGTTTCTCTTTCAACACATCGGCAGTCAGTACAAGTATTATTGTACGCTGCAAAGAAAAAACGATTGAAATCCAAAAGGAAATCAATCGTTTTTTTATTTGTATGATTATTATTTTTGCAATATATTTGTAACATCTGTTTCATCGAGTTCGTTAAAAGGTGAATAATTTGGGACTAATATACTTATAATCAGATAGAGAACAAATAACCATTAAAAATATTATAGATGGAATATTCTTTTTATGATTTTTTAAAGCTCATAGGCTCATTAGGACTCTTCCTTTACGGAATGAAGATTATGAGCGAGGGCTTACAAAAGGTCGCGGGTGACAGATTGCGAAGTATTCTAACGGCAATGACTACCAATCGGGTAACGGGAGTTTTAACAGGAGTGTTGATAACAGCTCTTATCCAGTCTTCTTCAGCAACGACAGTGATGGTCGTAAGTTTCGTAAACGCCGGATTGCTCACACTTGCCGAATCCATCAGCGTTATTATGGGTGCTAATATCGGTACTACCGTGACTGCCTGGATCATTTCAATTTTCGGATTTAAGGTTGATATGGCTGCTTTCGCTCTTCCGCTCTTAGCCATCGCCCTTCCGCTCATCTTCTCCGGCAAAAGCAACCGCAAGTCCATCGGCGAATTCATTTTCGGTTTTTCTTTCCTTTTCATGGGGCTTTCTTATCTGAAAGCAAACGCGCCCGACCTGAACGCCAACCCGGAAATGCTTGCCTTCGTACAGAACTACACGGACATGGGATTCTTCTCCATCATTCTGTTCTTACTCATCGGTACTATATTGACGATGATTGTACAGGCCTCCGCCGCCACCATGGCAATTACATTGATTATGTGCGCCAACGGATGGATCAGTCTGGAACTGGGAGCAGCACTTGTTTTGGGAGAAAACATCGGAACCACTATCACGGCCAATCTTGCCGCACTTACAGCCAATACACAGGCTAAGCGGGCAGCATTGGCTCATTTTGTTTTTAACGTGTTCGGCGTTATCTGGGTCTTGATTGTCTTCCATCCTTTCATGGAACTGGTAAACTGGGTAGTAGATACCTTTTTCCAAAGTAACAATCCGGAAGTTGCCATCTCCTACAAGTTATCGGCTTTCCACTCGATTTTCAATATCTGTAATGTATGTATTCTGATATGGGCGGTTAAACTGATTGAACGTACCGTATGTGCTCTTATCCACCCCAAAGAAGAGGACGAAGAGCCCCGTTTGCGGTTTATCACCGGTGGTATGCTTTCTACCGCAGAACTCTCTATCCTTCAGGCACGCAAAGAAATCCATCTTTTTGCAGAACGTACACACCGGATGTTCGGCATGGTGCAGGATTTGCTACACACAGAAAAGGATGACGATTTCAACAAGCTGTTCAGCCGGATCGAGAAGTATGAGAATATCAGCGACAACATGGAACTTGAAATAGCCAACTACCTGAATCAAGTATCTGAAGGTCGGTTAAGCTCTGAAAGTAAACTACAGATACGTGCCATGTTGCGTGAAGTGACGGAAATTGAAAGTATCGGCGACAGCTGTTATAACCTGGCACGTACCATCAACCGGAAACGTCAGACCAACCAAGATTTTACCGAGAAACAATATGAGCATATTCATTTCATGATGAAACTGACGAACGATGCACTTGCTCAAATGATTGTGGTAGTAGAAAAGCCGGAACATCAGAGCATCGATATCAACAAGTCCTTCAACATCGAGAATGAAATTAATAACTACCGTAACCAACTGAAGAATCAGAACATTCTGGACGTAAACAACAAAGAATATGATTATCAGATGGGGGTTTATTACATGGATATTATTGCCGAATGTGAAAAGCTAGGTGACTATGTGGTGAATGTAGTAGAAGCTAGTAGTGATGTAAAAGAGAAAAAAGCTTCTTGATAGAGCAAAATTGAATCCTAAAAAAGGAGAATCAGTCTATCATAGCATTACTGATTCTCCTTTTTAATTTAAATCATCCTCCAGAAAAACAAAAAAGACCGGGCATATATCTATACACCCGGCCATTCTCCTCTTAAATAATTCTCTCTCTCTTGGTTTTATCCTTCGTACGGTTCAAAATCTTCTTTGCCGACTCCGCATAACGGACAAGTCCAATCATCTGGAATGTCTTCAAAGGCTGTTCCTGGTTCAATTCCGCTTTCCGGATCTCCTTGTTCGGGGTCGTAAATATATTCACAGACCGTGCAAATGT
>OGDQ01000151.1_pt1 | contig 60744 bp, 86 predicted proteins | sample 1570451 | NCBI WGS metagenome assembly OGDQ01 (sample SAMEA2582171, study PRJEB24529) | metagenome | biome: Human gut stool | place: China | collected 2011 | reverse complement strand
CAAAAATCCTATCGGCACAGCCGATTTGGAATGGATTTTTGCGCGTAACTGTGAGCACTGAACATAAAATTCTGAACGATACAGCTACAGAGGATTAAAAGTTCCGTACACCAGGCTGTGGAGTATGCAGCTCATGTTGCTTCGCGTACTGTTCCGTGAAGTCAAAGAAGTCTGCGATGTGCTCTAATGCAAGGGATTCCGCGCGGCAGGCGACATAATCTGTCCGCAGTACAGGAGTATGATCGTTGAAAAACATCTGGCTGTAGAAGAGATTCTGATCCTGAAACCATGGCTCTGTATTCAGAAACAGACCATACCCAAGACCGTTGCGGATCATTTCGTAGCAGATATTGGCATTTTTTACGGTCATGGCAGTATACGGTGGGACGGTAAACTGATCGTACCACCAGTTTTCACGGATACTGTTGCTTGTGTGGTCAGATTCAAAAGAAATATAGGGCATTTCAGGCAGGTCCTCGAGAGCAAACGGATAGCCGCATACGATGTATCCGCTGTGGACGGAAAGCTTTTTTTGAAGAAAATTTCCTGTATGGTCACCGCGGTAGAAAGCAATCTGTGTTTGCCGGGTATTCAGGGCACGAAGACTCAGACTGCTCATGCAGCTGTTTAATTCAAAAGAGACACCCGGATGCTGCACTAAAAATTCTCTCAGAAGTCCGGGCAGAAAAAACTGTGTCTGTGAAACAGAGGCTGAAATATGGATGCTGCCAGATAGACTGGTGCTGGTTTTCATGGAAATTTGAAGCTGATGGTACTGATCCCGCATCTTACGGCAGTATTCAACCAGGCGTTCTCCCTGCGGTGTAAAAGAGATACCGCGCGCAGAGCGCAGAAGAATGGTGGAAGAAAATTCCTCCTCAATCTGGTGAAGCCGTCTTGTCAGGGCAGGCTGCGAGATAAAAAGCCGCTCGCTGGCTTTTGTGATGCTCTTTGAGTGATACAGTTCCAACAGAATGTTCCAGTCTTGCATGTTCATAAGAAAACCTCCATTTGAAAGAAGTATATCATTTTGCTAAGAAAAAAGAAAGAATTAAAACTGTGAAAATAAGGAGGAAGTGCCATAATGAAAGTAGGCGTTTTAAAGGGAAACGGGATCGGACCGGAAATTGTAAAGGCAGTCATTCGTGTGATCGATACCTGTGATCTTGGAATTGAGTGGGTGAATGTGCCGATCGCAGAGGAAGCAGTAGAGTTGTACGGAAGCGAGGTACCGGAAGAGTCAATTGAAATGCTCCGCGCGCTGAAGGTTGCGATCAAAGGCCCAATGAGTGTGGAAAAGATGAAGGGCCGGATCGTCTATCAAAGAAAAGACGGCACCAGTCATATTTATCCGTCGAATAACAATGTGATCCGTCAGGAGCTGGAATGTTACGCATGCCCGAGACCGGCAAAGGGAATTCCGGGAATCTCAGGGAAAAACGCCGATATGGATGTTGTTGTAATCAGGGAAATCTCCGAAGGCATCTATTCGGCAATTGAGCATCGGATCGGAGGGGATACGGCTTCCGAGGCTGTAAAACTGATCACGAAAAAAGGGGCGGAGCGGATCGCAAATTATGCATTTGAATATGCGGTCAAATATGGAAGAAAAAAGGTAACCTGTGTCCACAAAGCCAATGCGATCAGTCTGACAGACGGACTTTTTCTGGAGACGTTCCGTAAAGTAGCCGAAAAATATCCGCAGATTGAGAGCGAAGATCTGATGATTGATGCAACGGCATTTTATCTGGCGACAAATCCAACCCGGTTTGATGTGATTGTTACTATGAACCAGTACGGTGATATTTTGTCTGATCTGTGTGCGGGACTCGTGGGGAGTCTTGGTCTGGGAGCAGGTGCCAATATCGGTGATCAGTGTTCTGTGTTTGAAGCGTGTCACGGATCTGCACCGGATATTGCCGGGAAAAATATTGCGAACCCGACCTCTCTGATGCTTTCCGGAGCCATGATGCTTCGGCACATGGGACTGCAGAAATGGGGAGATCTGGTGGAAAACAGCGTGCGGGAAGTTTTGACAGAGGGAACCTGTCTTACAAGAGATGTAGGCGGAACGGCCTCGACCGATGAATTTACTGACGCAGTTGTAGAAAAACTTCTGGAAAAGAAAAAAAGACTCTGATCGGAGGGATGTTATGGCCATTTTGGGATGTATCGCGGACGACTTTACCGGCGCTGCTGACATGGCATCGTTTTTAAAGAAAGGAGGTATGCGGACTCTGCTTCTGGATGGTGTGCCGGCAACAGCACTGGCAGCCGATCAGGCGGATGCGATCGTGATCGCGCTGAAAACCAGAACGCAGGAGACCGAAAAGGCAGTTCATGCCTCGCTGGATGCATTAAAGTGGCTGTCGGAGGAAAAATGCAGTCATTTTTACATAAAGTATTGTTCCACATTTGATTCAACCCCAAAGGGAAATATTGGGCCGGTGTGTGACGCGGCGATGGAATTCTTAAATGTAACCTGCACACTGATCTGTCCGGCGCTTCCTGTAAACGGAAGGACGGTGGAACAGGGCAATCTGTATGTGAATGGCGTTTTGCTGCAGAACAGCTCCATGAAGGATCACCCGCTCACTCCGATGAGAGATTCCAGCCTGAAAAGGCTGATGGAAGCGCAGAGCCGATATTCCTGCATGGAAATCGGAGAAACTTATGTTTGTCTGGATCCGGAAGTGAACAACGGACAGCAGCGCTGCTATCTGATCCCAGACTGCAGAAAAGATGAGGATGCAGAGAAGATTGCAGAGATATTTGGAGATATGAAGCTTTTGACGGGTGGAAGCGGACTTGCGGAGCCTCTCGCACGTTATCTTATGCGACGGCAGAAAAAAGATGACGGGGCCCTGCATCCGCTCCTCCTTGCAGGGAGCTGCAGTGTTGCGACACGGGGACAGATTGCAGAATTTCAGAAAAGCGGAGGAAAGAGTGTTCAGATAACACCAGCCATGCTCTGTGATGCCAGATGGAATGTGATGGAATTCTGGGAAAACATTCGGAACGAATTGAAGTCGGAACCGGTTTTGATCTATTCCAGTGCGCCTCCGGATCAGGTGGAACATGGCAGGAAGCTGTTTGGAGATGTCTCAGCGGAGATCGAACGTGTTATGGCAAAGCTGGCCAGTCTGGCGGTGACCGCGGGGGTGACCGGAATTGTATCTGCCGGAGGAGAGACGAGCGGAGCAGTGACAAAAGCGCTGAACCAGAAGGCATTCTGGATTGGAAAGAGTGTAGCGGCCGGGGTTCCGGTTATGACTCCGGTGGAAAATGACCGCCTGCATCTGATCCTGAAATCTGGAAATTTCGGGCAGGAGGACTTTTTTGAACAGGCGCTTGGAATGTTTGGGGAGAGGCGTATATGGAAAGAACATTAGAGCAGAAACTGGAGCAGGCCATTTGGGCAGCACATGTGCTGTTTGAACGCGGTACGGTAAAGGGAAATACCGGAAACATCAGCATCCGTCATGGCGATAAAATTTATATCAGCGCATCCGGAACATGTTTCGGCACATTAAAATTGTCGGATTTTGCGGTCATGGATCTTGAAGGAAACATGCTGGAAAAGAAAGCAAGCAAAGAATGGCCGATGCATCTGTCTGTCTACCGCCATAAACCGGATGTAAACGGAGTGATCCACACACACAGCACTTATGCGGTTTTATGGGGAACCCAGTGTGTGCCGGGCTCTGTGGATGTCATGCCGGATTTTACGCCGTACCTTCGCATGAAACTCGGCACAGTTAGCTGCGTGGAATATGGAATGCCGGGTTCAGAAGAGTTGTTTGCCGCATTTGAAAAAGAAGTGGATCGGGCAGACGGATGGCTTCTCTTCCGTCATGGAACGGTTGTACCGGGAAAGACGATCCTGGACGCGTTCTATGCGCAGGAGGAGCTGGAAGAGACGGCGAGAATCTTGTGGGAGCTTCAAAAAAGAAACGAATAGAAAAGGGGGATTTTTCATGTTGGCAGTAATCGGTTTTGGGTTAATGATCGTATTGATGTATGTATTGATAAAAGAGAAAATGGCACCGCCGCTTGCGTTCATCATTCTGCCGTTGATTGCTGCTGCGGCAGCTGGATTTGGACTTGAGGAAATTGCCGGATTTATCAAAACGGGAATGAACACCATGCTCAGTACAGCGGTTTTGTTTATTTTTTCTATTTCATATTTTACGATGATGTCAGATGCAGGATTGTTTGATCCGATCATCGACTTCTTAATTAAAAAGACCGGAAAGAATGTCGCAACGATTTTTATTGCTATATTACTGACAACATATGTTGCACATCTGGATGGCTCTGGGGCAACGACATTCCTGATCGTGGTTCCGGCATTCCTTCCAATCTGCAAAAAGATGGGGATTCGTCCACAGGCTTTGCTGGCTGCCATGTGTGGAGCATATGGTGTTATGAATCTGGTACCATGGGGTGGTCCGACAATGCGCGCATCCAGTGTCGTCGGGGTAGAAGTGGGGGATCTTTATAATTTTATTTTGCCAGGAATCGGTTGTCTTGTGATCATATCGGTAGTGATTGCGATGCTTGTATGCCTGATTGAGAAAAAACATGGAGCGGGCGTTGCAGAAAATGTCCGTAACACGCAGGAGACTGAAACTGATACAAAAAAGACAAAAAAGGCTATTTACTGGTTTAATGCGATATTAACAATACTCATGCTGGTCTTGCTGTTTATGGATCTTCCGATTCCGCTGTACTCTGTTTTTATGGTCGCATTTGCCATCGGTCTGATCGTTAATTATCCGAATGTCAAGCAGCAGAATAAGAAAATTAAAGAATATGGCACAAACGCAATGGTTATGACAATGACATTGTTCTCTGTAGGAATTTTCAGGGGCGTGATCAAAGATTCAGGTATGGTTGAGGCAATGGCCAATGCGATCGTTGAGATGCTTCCATCTGCAATTGCCCCTCATATGCATTGGTTTATGTGTCTTTTCTCAGTACCACTTCTGATGGTCCTTGGCACGGATGCTTTTTATTACGCGTTGCTTCCAATCATTATCGGTGTAGTAGAACCTTTTGGAGTAACCCCGGAGACGGTAGCGGCAGCATTCCTTTTGACAGCAACATTGGGTACACCAATTAGCCCATCAGTGGCTGCTGTTTATGTCGGACTTGGTTTAGCGGATGTGTCAATTGGAGAACACATCAAATATACACTTAGATTAGTATGGCCGGCAAGCATTGCAGTACTGATCATGGCAACAGTAGTTGGCGTAATCAAATTTTAAAACTTTTTCTGAAGCTGCGGGAATGAGCGACAGAACATATCAGAAATTCGTTTTTTATAAGAAATGAGAGGAACGTGACCTCTGCTTTGGAAAAGCGTTTGATAACCGTGCAGGCTGTGCATGCATTATTGACACCATGACCCGTCTGTGTGGGGAGAAGGATCAGCTGGCGGTACGGGTGACCGGAGCGTTTGCGGCTCAGGAGGAAGTTGGAACAAGAGGTGCCACAGTCACATCCCAGATCGTCCGTCCGGATCTGGCGATTGTTTTTGAGGGATCCCCGTCGGATGATTTTTATTTCAGTGCGGCCCAGACCCAGGGGCACATGCGGGGCGGTGTCCAGATCCGCAGGATGGATAAGAGCTATATTTCCAATCCGGTGTTTATCGAGTACGCGGAAGAGCTTGCGAAGAAATTTGGAATCCCGTTTCAGGAGACAGTCCGTCGCGGCGGAAGCACGAACGCCGGAAAGATCAGCTTGGAGCTTATACGGACTGCAACCATGGACAGGGTCTTGCGGTGATCCAGCCGGTTTACTATCGTCATATTTTGAAAGACGCAGAAGAAAAATTCACACGTTTTGTGAAAGCAGTGTTTGGCGCTGATACAGCAGAGGGCGGAATAAAAGCATTGGAAGAATTTGTGAAAGAATGCGGTTTTCCGACGAAGATGAGCCAGCTGGGATCAAATGTGGAGATCACACCGGAGGTACTCCGGAAAGTTGCTGATACCTGCAATATCATAAAGACAAATCCGCGTGAACTGGATCGTGAAGAAATCTATCAGATCCTGATGGAGTGCATGTAAATGCGTACGGCAGTGGATTTTGATGGACAGAAAATTTTCTGAATTGTAAATGCTGAAAGATGCGGCTGAGGACAGATCCTGCGACTCTATAATAGAAAGAACCGTCAGGATCTGTCTGCAGTGTGCAGGCGGGAAATATCCGTGCATGATGACAACTGCAGGGGGCTTTGCAAAGATACACTTGACAATTCGAAGAAATGATGATAGGATTTGGGTTACATAAGGGTGTAGTTTTTGGTCCGGGGTCGCCCGGAAAAAACAATGCCGTGCGGCAGAGACTGCAGACAGACTCTGCCACAGCTTAACTCCGAAGAGAGTGCCAGTAAGGGCTTGTACTGGTTTCGACGGGGACTTTGAAGCTGGTGAAGCTATCCGCATGCAATGCGTTAAATGGCAAACCTAAATATAAACGCTAACGACGAATTAGCATACGCAGCCTAATTTAGGCAGCTGTCGGCCTTAGAAGACCTGCATTTTAAGTCACCGGCATCATTTAAAGCAGGAAACGACACGTGCAAAGCTTTGCGCACGCGGGCGTATCATGAAGCTACCAAACGAGTCAGGATGTCTGCTTTCGGGCGCGGGAGGGAATTTTAAATAACAGACTATGATAGTAGAAGAACAGGGGATTGGTTTTCGGACAGGGGTTCGATTCCCCTCAGGTCCACGACAAAAGCCGCGTATTTACGCGGCTTTTTAGTTTTTGTGTTGCATTTCGTGTTGCATATTTAGCAGGGCTTTGTACCAGCCGTTCGGATCAGCTTCACGAAGTTCATTTATAATCTCAATGGCGGACTTCTCTTTTTCTGAAGCACTTCCATCCAGAAGCGAGTCAAAATAATTGTCTATGGTCTCATCGACCTTTTCCCGTTCCTCTGAAAATGTATGTGTGTATACGTTTTTCATAACCCGATCAGAAGACCATCCGCCGCGTTCCTGCGCATATTTATCCGGGATCCGGAGCATTGCCATTACAGATGCATTAAGGTGCCGCAGATCGTGGAATGTCATGTGAGGTAGGTCATGCTGCTCTAAAAGAGATACCCAACGCATGTAAATTGCATGTCCGCTCAGGGTGATCAAAGGATCATCTGGTTTCTTCCCAGAGATATTCTTGTCGATCAATGCCTGAATATAATTCGGGATGTGATGCTTACGCAGACGGGCTTCCGCTTTACCGCTTTCCTTTACCGTTGGAGTCTGTCCGATGTCAACGATAACACGGTCCAGGGTAATGTACCCGTTAGAGATATCTCGAACACGGATTCCACGGATCTCAGACATAGAGTAGCTGAGCCAGCAGGCCAGGAGACATGGCAGCTCGATTTCCGTATCTTTAATGATTTCCAGCACAGTTTTTGCAGGAATAAGGTTTTTAACTTTCTTAGGTATCTTAGGCAGCCTTACATCATAGTTATCGTTCGGATAAAAATAGTTTATAACACTTCGTATGTAGCTGTAAGTATTTCGAACAGTCTTGGGCGAAATAGGTGTTTTCGTTTTAGTTGAACGTTTTGAGGGGCGCTTCGTATCATCATCAACAGCTTTCTGTAAGTCCTCTGTGGTGATGTCTTTAAGCTTCTTTTCCATCAGGAAAGCATAGGAGTCATATTGTTCTTTTGAATATCCCTGGACGGTGGTACCTGAGAGCGATGGACCGATGGCATCTACGTACTTCTTCATTGCATCTTTCAGCAAAATGTTTCCGTTTTTTTGACGTTTCCGGCTGACATTGGTGTCACGATCCTGTTGAAATTCGGCGGCCTGACGCTCAGCATCCGCTTTCCCGCGTCTTGATGGGTCATCGCTGGTAAATGATTCATAAATTCGTTTATCCTTCCATGTACCTGATTTCGTGTCGAATATACGCTCAGTGTGACTGTACACCAGACATCTCCAGGATCCGGAGGGGAGTTTTTTCGCAGTAGCCATGTATATCAATTCTCCTTTCCATGTTGCGACGTCGCAACGGCCCGATTTTGGGTATAAAAAGAACACCCCTTGCCAGGGTGCTCGGAAAATGATATAATTCAGGTGTTCTAAATCTGATTTATATCTTCCGGAGCATCCGGCAAGAGAAAATCTATGTAAAGCCGTTCGGTGTTACCAGCACCGGGCGGTTTTACATTTTAATAATTTTGTAGTTTACAAATGTAATCTTTTTTTGTATAATCAACTTGTACGTCAGAAAATAATGTGCTATAGAGTATGGTATCTATTTATAGATGCTATAGCTTGGAGGTACAAGAGAGATTTATAAAGGGTTTCCTGCACGGTATTTGTTTACAAATGCTTTAGTCAGGAAGCTCTTTTACTTTACCCCATTTCAAGTAATCATAAATTCGTATTAAGCGCCGAATATGAGTACGAGTAGCAGCTTCGCTATTTTGTAAAATATTTTTATCACTCTCAAAAAGACCTTTTAAGATGCTTTCTAACTCATTGAGATCAAATTGTTCTTCTGGCAGGTATGCAATTAAACGTGTGGCTCTTTCCAAATTCTCATTTTCATTTTCCCATATCTGCATTACGGAAGTATATGTTCCAAGGGCCTGACGGTTGTTTTTTATGGTCTTGGAAATAATGGAATCAAAGTTTTGCTTTTTGATCTGTTCCGCATATTCTGGGAAATTTTTAGTAGCTTCGTGCAAGTACTTATATGCAGGAAGTTTTCCAGAATTTTGATGCATCAACTTTGGAAAAGCATATTGCAACAGATCTGTTATAGAAAAGTCCAGATCATCTAAAACAATATTGCGATACCATTCATTGCCGTCCAGTCCACTTAAACCTTTAAGTCCAAATTCAGATGCTTTGCCGATTGCGAGTACAAGATCTTCATCAGCAATACGTGTATCCTCAATTGATGCAACGCGCAGAGTACCTGTTGGCAATGCGGTAATTGTATACTCATATAATTCCTGCTTGAACTTACGCAACATTCGGACAGGTAATTTTGTCTTCTTAAGATCGAGTGCTCTATAAAGCAACATGAAATCAGAAAGAACGATTTTTTTCATGACCAAAGGTCGATCATCGACCATGATCGTGTAAGGGGTTACTTCTGTTCCATTAGCATCAGGTTTATATTCGATGAATATGAAGCGTTCTTCCAATAGCTGTAATTGATCGGAATCGAGGCAGTTCACAATAGATTTAATAATATTCTGAATATTATTATCACTGATAGAATATCCCATGAATATAATTGGAAATTCCATAAATATAGTCATGAGCTTAGCTGCTAAGTAGGAACATTTTTCATCAAACTGAATATAGTCTTTTTCATTTATAACGATACTATCAGGCTGCTCAATAGAACCGTGTATTTTGTAAATCTCCGAAAACTCCTGCAGCGCAGAGAAAATCAATTGAGACTGCCCAACATACTTTGAAAATCCGTAAAAATGATCTTCTAAGAATGTATCATAGTTAGTTGTAATTACACCGGAAATGCTTTTTTCTGATAACTTTGATAAAGCATCTATTTCTTCTTTGTAAGAATCGTTAATGATGGAGTTCTGCTGTATATAGTTGGATAATTCAGCTTTAAAGGGAGATAAACCGTTATGAATCAATTCAATAGTAGATGAGTCAACAGTTCGGAGAGACGCATCTCGAAACCATTTTTGGTCGAATTCTTTTTGAATCAATTCAGCAACCTTAGGCATAAGTCCCGTTTTACAATCGAGGTTTTGTGCCTGGCTTTCAAAAATATTGTATGCAAATTCATCGTCATATACGAGTTCGGCAAAATGTTTTAATAGTCCCTTCCAATCAGGAAGATTTAGGTATCTTCTGGAAATACCAGATCCAATAAATAAAAACGGAGTCGTATTAAATTTATAAACAATGTCTTCTATTGTCATAGTGTACCTCCCTCATAGTATGCTCTATATCTTTTCCATCACCGCCAAGTGAGGTTCAAACATGATCACATAACCATCCAGCTCTGTGTAGCAGCCGTATTTTTCACGGTAACATTCCAAAGCTTCTTTTAAAAATTCTTCTGACACTTCCAGACATTCTGCTAATTCATGCAAGTTATGGCAATGATTCCGGTATCCGCAGATAATTCCGGAAAGTCCGACCCGGCGGTCATAGGCGCGGAGACGGGCGAGATGTTCCTGTTTTCGGCAGGCAGGATCACTCTGATCCAGGATGTTCCCATAGGAAGTATAATGGTGTTCCAGTTCTTCCGCGAGAGTGTCCGCAGTCTGGACGGAACTCAGACCGGAGCGGATCGCGATCGATCCATCTATATAAAGACCGTGGAGACGGTCACTTTTAAACTTCACATAATCGACAGGTACATTCTGTTCGTATGCTTCCTGTTCCAGTTTTTCAGCTGCAGTCACCAGCATCAGCTCCTATTTCTTGTTTCTTCGGTTTCTCACAAATTCCGCATAAGCGCGGATATCTTCCAGTTCATCCTCGGTATACTCGTCCCCGTCGAAGTGGGCGGCGATGGTGGTGGGGTTTGAATCGAAATCAGTTAGTCCCATAAGTTTTCCTGGTGTGGTTCCCAAAGCATTTGCAAAAAGTAGTATTTTACTATTTTGGAGATCCACCTCACCTTTTTCAATTTTTGCTATAGAAGAGCGACTGGTATATCCACACAGCTTGGCTAATTCATCTTGAGACATTCCCTTTTCTTCTCTAAGCATTTTAATATTCTTATACAATTGGAGCATTTCTTCTCTTCGCCTCCTTTATGATAAAGTAAATATAACACAGATGTGAAAATAAATCAACAAAAATGAGAAAAAGTTGTTGACATACATTCACGCAAGTGCTATATTTAACGTGTGAATTAAATTCAACAAGAAAGGAGTAAGATTATGCCAGACTTAAAACTTCTGGAGTCAATTATTTCCAATTCCGGCATGACAATGGTAGCGATTGCTGAAAAATCTGGAATTCTCAGAGAGACCTTATACAATAAGATGAGAGGATCCAGTGAATTTAAGGCATCTGAAATTGCTGGGCTGTCAAGAACGCTTAAATTAACGAGCGAACAGAGGGATGCAATTTTTTTTGCGAACGAGTGTGAATTAAAATCAACAAGCAAAACAGCAGAAGAAGATGAGAAGGGAGCGTGAGAGAGGTGGAAACCATAATAACTTTTGAAATTGCGGGTGAGCAGTACACGATGTTTGTGGAAGGTATTCTGAAAAAGAAATATTACTTGTCCAAAGAAAATAAGGGAAGTGTGCTGGCAGATCCAATTCCGGTAAAAGTTACAGCCAGCACAATGAAAGAAGCAATTATGTACTGGCTGGAATGTTTACAGGCCTATATGAGAAAAAAGAGATTTCAGAAGAAAAGTCAATCCGGTCGCGGCTGTGCCGGAAATTGCTCCAGAAGAAATATCGGTTAGAAATTTGTTTATCACGTTAGATTTCTTTTCTGGAGTGATGTATGGATTTTTTAATTCGTATAGTAACTCTTCGATTAGTTTCTTACAGTCATCAGGGAGATCTGAGGAAGAGACATCGACAGAAATTTCATTGTAGTTGTTGCTTACGGTGTTCTGCGATCCATTGATGAAAATGGAATTATCGCCCTTGAATAGAGGAGCTGGTTCTGGTTCTTTGTATCCGTTTTCAGCAAACTTTATGCCCTCAACAGTAAGTTTGAATTCACAAAATCCAACAGCACGTGCGGTAAGGCGGATATATCCGTATTCCTCTAATAGAGATAGAGAGTCAAGTATGCTTTTTCTCTCAATGGATGACATGCCTTTAAACCAAATAGAAGATCCGCGCATATTTGTATCTTTATAGCGATTGTAGGCATCAGTTAAGAGTTGTAATTCGTTTTGTTGCATAGTCAATCTCCTTTGCAATGTACTCGGCGGTGCAACGCCTGTAAGAGAAGTATAACGCAATGGAGATATAGAAGCAAGAATATAAAGATGCGAAAGGGGTGAGAGAGATGAACATTACAGATAAAGGCTTGGAAGAAATCGAGAAAGCAGCAGATCGGCATCACAATTTTGTCGCATTGCTGATCTGCCAAGTTCTGCGTGAAGTAAGAGAATTAAGAAAGTTGACTGAAGTAGGTTATAACGCTTGTGATTGCGGCAATTGTTCCGCCGATTGCACTGATAAGAGCCAGGATAAGCATAGTTAGATTATATGGACGGGATTGTTTTTCCTTTTCCTTCATATATCGAATAATCTTTGTGGAGTCATCGAGGCAAGCATCCATAAGTGCCTGATGAGTCTCTTCATCAAATTCAAGCATGGTCAATCTCCTTTCTTTTGTACTCGGCGGTGCAACGCCTGTAAGAGAAGTATAACGCAATGGGGATGTGAGAGCAAGCATACAAAGATGCGGAAGGGGTGAAAGAGTATGCCGAAGTTAAAACCAAATATACAGGAAGAACGGAACAGGATCGTTCGTGCATGTATTGCGGGGAATAAGGAGCGGCTGGCGATCGATGATGCCGCTCTGGCTATTAAGGTCGGGGTAACGAAGAAAACGATTCAGAATAAGTATCACCGGCCAGAGACGTATTCCCTGGATGAGATGCAGAAAATCGCAACTGTATTAAAATTTACTCCGATCCAGGCAGCATCTGTGCTCCTGGGCCGGGAACTTACGTCAAAAGAAATCAAGGAATTTATCCTGATGTGAGAGGAGGTGAAACAGATGCATGAGATCAATAAAAGGACGGCAGGCACTCTGTCAGCGATGCAACCGGATCTGGAATATATCCCGGTTTGCAGTGATCCACGGGGAGTATATCTGCCCAGTATGTACAAAGAGGGAGCAATCCTCAAGGAGATCCATATCCGGATCGAGAGACAGAACACGTTGTACAACATGATGGAGAAGGTTGTCTGTGTGATCGGCGGCCTGGCAAGTCTGGGAATGGTGTATGTCCTCGGCTGTATGGTTGTAAGATTCGGGATTTTAATTTAAAAAGATCCCCATAGCGGAGCGGCAACTCCGAGGGGATCAAACAAAAAACATTTTCACCCTTATTGTAAGGGAGTGGGAGGAGAAAATCAAGATGGTAAAAGTAACAATTGAGAATAACGGAAACAAGGATGAGATTACAGGCGAGTTCTTCATGGGGCTTATGCTTACCAAAGAAGAGAAAACCGAGGACAGCGCAACTTATAAAGCATGTGCGATCGGAATGGGAAATACATGCGTGCAGGATCTCCCGAACAATGTCGCGAAATGGATTGTCAGTTTCTTTGGATCGGCGTGTAAAACCAAGCTTGGCTATGCGGCGGCAATGGCGGAGCTTGCCAAGCGTATAGATGCTGCGGCCAGTCAGACGCTTAAGGAAAGTGCGTATGCGATCGCAGATGAAATAATGGAAGAGCTGAAGGGGGAAGACGATGACGGGAAACATTAAATGCGAGATTCTGGAAACGTTCATCGAATTTCCAGAGATCCACGGATATCACCTGGAACTCAATCTGATCGAGTGGGGAGACAACGAACCGAAGTACGATCTCCGCAGATGGAACGAAGACCGTTCCAGGATGACGAAGGGTATTACCTTATCAAAAGAAGAACTGCTCGTCTTACAGGACAAGCTTTCAAATATTAAATTTTAGGAGGATCCATCTATGAACATCACAGTAACTTTTGAAACCATTGCCGAGGTAAAGACATTTGCTGAAATGATCACAGGAGCGGCTGTTAAGGAAGGAAAGTCCAGCCAGAATACCGCGGTTACACCGGTGGCAACCGTTCAGCCGTCCTTTAAAACAGAGACTGCACCGGTCCCGGTTCAGAACGCTTCGGCAGTTCCGGTCCATAATTCTCCTGCAGCTCCGGTGCAGAACGTATCGGCAGCTCCAGTAACTCCGGTCCAGGGAGCGCCGACAGCGCCAGTTCAGACAGCCCCGATCCACACGGCCCCGGTGACGCAGGCTCCAGCAGCACCAGTTCAGACAGTGCCGACCAGTACGAGAACGTACACTCCGGATGATCTGGCGAAGGCAGCCATGCAGCTGATGGACTCCGGAAGACAGAATGATCTCATCAACCTTCTGGCACAGTTCGGAGTTAACTCGGTTCCCCACCTTCAGCCGAACCAGTATGGGGCATTCGCGACGGCACTGAGAGAAATGGGGGCACAGATCTAATGGGGGGACACGCGGAAAGAAGTCATTCGACCCTTAGCCCGTCGAACGCTTATCAGTGGATGGCCTGCACCCCGAGTGTGATCCTGGGAAGCCAGTTCCCGGACACTTCTTCTAAAGCGGCAGAGGAGGGCACCCTGGCGCATGAACTGGCGGAGCTTAAGCTGAGAAACTATTTCTACACGACAGAATTCGGAAAACGCAAGATGAACGCGGAGATCAAGAAATTAAGAGGAAATGAGATCTGGGCGGATGAGATGATGGGATACACCGATGATTATCTGGATTACGTTAAATCTGTGGCATTAAACTTCGCAGTTTCTCCACATGTGGACATCGAACGCCGGGTAGATCTCCGTACATACATTCCGAATCTGCCTGACGAAGCACCGGCATCCGGAAGTGCTGACTGCATCCTGGTAGGAGGCGGGGTCATCCATGTGATCGATTTCAAATACGGCAAGAGCCCGGATGGGCGCGTGGATGCAGACCACAATCCGCAGATGATGCTTTACGCATTAGGGGCATACGAAGCATACCGGATCCTGTATGAGATCCATACCGTCCGGATGTCGATCGTGCAGCCCAGACTTCCGGATGGGATTTCCGAATGGGAGTGCAGCCTGGAAGATCTCCTGAAATTCGGAGAAGTGGTGAAGGATCGTGCAGCACTCGCGATCCAAGGCGTCGGGGACTTTGTTCCTGGTCCGAAGACCTGCAGATACTGCAGGGCAAGGGGACGCTGCAGGGCCCGTGCGGAAAAGAACGTGGAACTTGCGTTCAAAGTAAAAGACGATCCGGCGCTCCTCACTTTTGAGGAGATGGGGAAATACCTGAAGGATGGACAGGACGTGGCGAAATGGCTCAAAGACATCGAGGCCTCCGCACTGGAAGCCTGCCTCTCAGGAAAAGAGATCCCTGGATGGAAAGCGGTGGCCGGACGAGCTACCAGAGACTGGACGGATATGGATGCCGCATTTGCCCGCTTGGAAGAAGCCGGGATCCGGACAGAGGTACTGTGGGAAAGAAAACCGCTTACCCTCGCACAGGTGGAAAAAATCATTGGCAAAAAGGAATTCGCTGCAAACGTAGGCGAATTTGTTACCAAGAAAAACGGAAAGCCGGCACTGGTGGAAGATTCCGACAAGAGACCGGCGATCACCAATAAGATCAGCGCCGCGGAGGCGTTCAAGGAGGAAACAGACCATGAATGAGATGACAAACGTTACAACAGGAGAAGTAAGATTCAGCTACGCGCATTTATTTAAACCCTATGCAGCAATGCAGGGGCAGGAGGAAAAATACAGTGTGACAGTCCTTGTACCGAAGACTGATGTGGACACTATGTCCCGTATCAATGCGGCGATCGAGGCGGCAAAACAGAGAGGTATCTCTGATAAATGGAATGGCGTGTGCCCGCCGATCGTACCGACACCGGTCTATGACGGTGATGGTGTAAGACCTTCTGACGGAATGCCGTTCGGGGAAGAGTGTAAAGGACACTGGGTATTTACGGCCAGCGCGAAAGCCGATTATCCGCCGGAGGTCGTGGACCGTATGGGAAACCCGATCATCAACCAGTCGGAGGTATACAGCGGCATGTACGGCCGCGTGAATATCACCTTCTATCCATACATGTTCGGGGGAAAGAAGGGAATCGGCTGTGGACTGGGACCGGTGCAGAAGTTAAGAGACGGAGAGGCACTGGGCGGCAGCTCCATGACAGCAGCACAGGCCTTCGGAGCTCCACAGCAGCCGACAATGGCAGCTCAGCAGCCGGCCTACGCAGTTCCGCAGCAACCAGCTTATGCGGCTGCGGCAGCTCCGGGATACACCCAGCCGGCAGCAGGGCGGGCACCGTGGGGACAGCCGGGAACCGGTGTGAATCCGTTAACCGGAATGCCGTATTAAGAATCCAGGGGCTTTCTAAAGCCCCTCTTTAAACAGGAGGAATCGTGATGGGAGTAAAACATCTGAGTATCGATATCGAGACACGGAGCAGCGTGGACATCGCCAAAGCAGGCGCCTACAAATATGCGCAGTCTCCGGATTTCCAGATCCTTCTGTTTGCTTATCAGTTCGGTGAGGACCCGGTTGAGATCATAGACTTTACAGACGGGGAGACACTTCCGAAGGAGCTGGTGCCGGCACTAAAAAATCCGAAGGTGATCAAGCATGCGTATAACGCAGCGTTCGAGTGGTACTGTCTCAACCGCGCCGGCTTTGAGACCCCGATCGATCAGTGGAGATGCACGATGGCACACGGACTCTACTGCGGTTATACCGCAGGACTGGATGCAACCGGCAAGGCGATCGGGCTTCCCCAGGATAAACAGAAACTGGCAATCGGTAAGGCACTGATCCGGTATTTCTGTGTTCCGTGCAAACCTACGAGAAGTAATGGGAACCGTACCTGGAACCAGCCCTGGCATGATCCGGAAAAGTGGAAGCTGTTCAAGGAATACTGCCGCCAGGACGTTGTGACAGAACATGCGATCCTTGCAAGGTTAAAACAATTCCCGATGCCGGAAAAAGAACAGAAGCAGTGGCAGATGGACATCTTGATGAATGCATACGGAGTCCGGGTCGATACGGAGCTGATCGAAGGTGCTTTGTACATCGATGGGATCAGCACGCAGGAGCTGACCGATGAGGCGATCCGCCTGACGGGGCTCTTAAATCCGAACAGCGCCACGCAGCTTGTCCCGTGGCTGAACGAACACAGCAGGAAGCAGGAAACAGATCCAGACGTATTCCAGGATATCCAGAAAACTACTGTGGCGGAGGCACTGGAAAAACCGGGAGATCTCCCGGAAGAAGTTCTGCAGATGTTAAGGATCCGGCAGCAGCTTGGAAAGACATCGATCAAGAAATATGTGGCGATGGATACTGCAAAAGGCGAAGGTGATCGTGTCCGCGGACTTACCCAGTACTACGGGGCAAATCGTACAGGGCGCTGGGCCGGGAGACTGGTGCAGATGCAGAACCTGCCGAGAAACTATATCAAGACACTGGATTATGCAAGAAAAGTCGTAAAGGCAAAGAACTATGAAGGACTCCGGCTTCTTTACGGAAACGTCCCGGATACTTTATCTCAGCTGATCCGTACCGCATTTATCCCCTCGGAAGGGAATAAGTTCGTGGTGGCGGATTTCTCCGCGATCGAGGCCCGTGTGATTGCGTGGCTGGCTGGGGAGCAGTGGGTAAATGAAGTATTTGCCACTCACGGGAAGATCTATGAGGCGACCGCATCCCAGATGTTCGGGGTCCCGGTGGACCGGATCGCAAAAGGAAATCCAGAGTACGCGCTGCGTCAGAAAGGAAAAGTAGCGACGCTTGCCCTTGGATACCAGGGAGGAACATCGGCGCTGATCGCGATGGGAGCCCTGCAGATGGGGCTGACCGAGGAAGAACTTCCGGATATCGTGCACAGATGGCGGCAGGCAAATCCCCGGATCCGGGACCTGTGGTACGCTGTGGAGAACGCAGCACTTTCCGTGATGCAGACAGCGCAGCCGCAGGCTATTTACGGACTTATCTTTGCATTAGAGGGAGATCTGGTATACGGACAGTCATTTCTGACAGTAAAACTTCCGAGTGGAAGGAAGCTCTACTATCCAAAGCCGTTCCTGAAGGAAAACCAGTTTGGAAAACTTGCGCTGCACTATTATACTGTCGGACAGCAGAGCAGAAAATGGGAAGTGGCATCCACTTACGGCGGAAAGATGACAGAGAACATCGTCCAGGCGGTCGCGAGAGACTGCCTGGCAGTTACGTTAGAAAGGATCGCGGCGAAGCACCTGCAGGTCGTATTCCACGTGCACGATGAGGTGATCATCGATGCTCCGATGGAGACCACCGTGGATGAGATCTGTGACCTGATGGCAGAGCCGATCCCGTGGGCGCCGGGACTGATCTTAAAAGGCGCGGGATTTGAAAGCAGCTATTACATGAAGGACTAGGAGGAATCGAGATGCAGTATAACAGAAAGCTGCAGATCAGCACTGCAGGGACGAGAAAGGCTATGCACTGGCCGAAATCTGAGATCATGTGGTCTGAATTTGCGGAAAAGCTGAAAACACCGGTCCGCGGGGCCGAGACGTTAGAACAGTACCTTGCGCTTCCGAAGTCCCAGCAGGATGAGCTGAAGGATGTCGGCGGATTCGTCGGCGGTACGTTTGAAGGGGACCGCCGCAAGGCGGCCGGCGTGGTCGGCCGTGACCTGATCACCCTGGATCTCGATAACATCCCTGCAGGCCAGACGGATGATATCCTGCGCCGGGTGGACGGCCTCGGATGCGCGGCCGCGGTCTACAGCACAAGAAAGCATTCTGGATATACGCCGAGACTGCGCGTGATCATCCCGATCGACCGGACGGGATCTGCGGATGAGTACGAGCCCGCGGCCAGGAAGCTCGCCTCCTTGATCGGAATCGAATTCTGTGACCCGACAACATTCGAAGCGTCGAGACTGATGTACTGGCCGAGCTGCAGCTCCAACAGCCAGTACGTGGCAGAGATCTACGATAAGCCGTTCTGCAGCCTGGACGGCGTCCTGGGGATGTACGGGGACTGGCACGACATCAGCCAGTGGCCCCAGGTCCCGGGATCCGAGGCGATCGAGCGCCGGCGTCTTGCTAAGCAGGAGGATCCAACCACGAAACGCGGGATCATCGGGGCTTTCTGCCGGTCATACACGATCACACAGGCTATGGAGAAGTTTATTCCGGGAATGTATGAGGAAACAGCGGTGCCGGGTCGGTACACCTATACCGGCGGTTCCACAGTCGGAGGAGCGGTGATCTACGACGGAGATCTGTTTTTATATTCCCACCACGCGACGGATCCTTGTAGTGGCCTGCTCGTAAACGCCTTTGACCTGGTCCGTCTCCACATGTTCGGGGATAAGGATGGAGAGGTAAAGGAAGGAACCCCGGTCAGCAAGTACCCGTCCTTTATGATGATGAGCCGCATGGCCCAGGATGATCCGAAGGTGTCAGAGCTTCTGTCGAAGGAACGGTATGAACAGGCGAAAGAAGCATTCAAGACCCCGGAGCAGAAGGAGCCGGGACCAGATTATGACCTCTCCTGGCTTTCGAAACTTACAAAGGACGGAAACGGAAGATATGAGAAAACGATCAATAACGCCGTGCTCGTTCTTGAAAATGATCCTTTGCTAAAAGGAAGGATCGTGACCGATGAATTTGCAAGCTGTGGAATGGTCCTGGGGCGCGTGCCGTGGGATCAGAGAGATGAGAAACGCCGCTGGACGGATGTGGATGACGCCGGGTATTACCGGTATGTCGAGGTCTTCTACGGGCTTACAGGGCGGGAGAAGCTGGATCACGCCCTCATGATTGTCAGCGCCCAGAACCGGATCAACGACGTAAAGCATTATCTGGAGGACCTTCAGTGGGACGGGATCCGGAGACTGGATACGCTGCTTTCTGACTATCTTGGCGCCGAAGATACACCGTATACCCGGGCTGTTATGAGAAAATCACTCTGCGCCGCTGTCGGCCGTGCCGTCGTTGGCGGGATCAAATATGATTATATGCCGATCTTTACGGGACCGCAGGGAATCGGAAAAAGTACGTTTCTTGCGATCTTAGGAAAAAAATGGTTCTCAGACTCCCTTACAACATTCGAAGGAAAAGAAGCTGCGGAGCTGATCCAGGGAACATGGATCAACGAGGTCGGGGAACTGAGCGCATTTACAAAGCAGGAGACCCAGGTGATCAAGCAGTTTTTAAGCAAGACCGAGGACATTTACAGGGCGGCATACGGGCGCAGGACGGACAAGTACCCGCGGCGCTGCGTGTTCTTCGGAACATCCAATGACAGCGAGTTCTTAAAAGATATGACCGGAAATCGGCGCTTTTGGCCGGTAGACGTGGGAATGCATCCGGCAAAGAAGTCCGTGTGGCAGGAGCTGCCGGCAGAGGTGGACCAGATCTGGGCGGAGGCATATGCGTACTGGGCTGCAGGTGAGAAACTTTTTTTACCGAAGGAACTTGAGGAAGCTGCCGTAGAGCAGCAGGAAACCCACAGGGAAGCGTCCGGAAAAGAAGGTCTGATCATGGACTTTTTAAATAAGCCGGTGCCGGCTAACTGGAACCAAATGGATGTGGTAAAGCGGCGGATGTTCCTTGCGGGCGGCATGCATATGGAAGGTGAGCTAGTTCTCAGGGACAGGGTGTGTGCTGTGGAGATCTGGGTGGAATGCTTTGGCGGCGATCTGAGGTATATGAAACGTTCTGATAGCATGGAGATCAACAACATCCTGCTGCATGGCAAATGGCAGAGGATCAAAACCCCGAGAGATTTTGGACCGTATGGACAACAGCGGGGGTTCGTGAGACCCACTACATAGTGCCGAAAAAGTTTGTAGATTCTTTGTAGTTTTGTAGCCGCCTGAAATTTTAATGTAGGCAGAATGTAGCAGGCTTTGTAGAACCGCTAAAACCGCATAAAACCTAAGGATTTCTACTATATAACTACAAAACTACAAACTTACTATATAGAGTATAAAAATAAATAAAATATAGATAACGTGACGTACATGGCGTACATAATACGAGGGTTATATACACGTGTTACACACGTAAACAAAATATTTTATAAATAAAAATATATAAAGGGGCTCGAAGATGAATGCGAAACATTGGCTGGAACTGGAACTCATGGATGGAGGTCTACATCTGGCAGAAGGTGTGAGACGAAATGCAGCGGCGCACGGGTACTCGAAAGCCGAACTGAAAGCAGCAAGAAAAGAATTAGGCGTGAAGACGTATCATCAGTTTGATGAAGATGGGGCAACGGCAAATTGGTTCTGGTATCTGGAGGTATGACATGAGAGAAAAGGATGTTGAGAAACTTTTGACCGAAGAGGTGAAGCACCTCGGTGGAAGGGCATACAAATGGACAAGCCCGGGGAATGCGGGAGTGCCGGACCGGATCGTGATCTTTCCAGGAAGGCAGCCGATGTTCGTGGAACTGAAGACGGATAAGGGAACCTTAAGCGCCCTGCAGGATGTGCAGATCAAACGCCTGCTGGATCTCGGGCAGGAAGTTCAGGTGGTGTACGGAGCGTCCGGGCTGGTTCGGTTCTTCAAATCCTTGGGATACCCGGATGCGGCAGCGCGGATAGAAAAGAAATGTGGGCTGTCAGGGAGGTGATGGAGGATGGTATTCAAACCGCACGATTATCAGCGACACTGCATAGAACGGATTCTGGAAGTGAAAAAGATCGGTCTGTTTCTGGATATGGGACTTGGCAAGACGGTCACGACACTGACCGCGGTAAAGGAGCTTAAGTACAATCGGTTTCAGGTCCGCAGGATTCTGGTCATTGCACCTAAGAAAGTTGCGGAGGGAACCTGGAGCAAGGAAGCCGCCAAATGGGACCACACATGTATGCTGCGGGTGGCCCCGGTACTGGGAAGCCAGGCAAAACGGATCCGGGCGTTAAATACACCGGCAGACCTTTACATCATCAACCGGGAAAATGTGGTATGGCTGGTGGATTATTACCGGAACGCCTGGCCGTTCGACATGGTGATCGTGGATGAATCCAGCAGTTTTAAAAGCCACAGCGCGAAACGCTTTAAGGCGCTTGCCAGCGTGGGGACGAAGATCGAGCGCCTGGTGGAGCTGACGGGAACCCCGTCACCGAATGGGCTGGATGATCTGTGGAGCCAGGTGTATCTTCTGGATGGCGGCGAACGCCTCGGGAAGAGATACACGCAGTTCCGGGAGAGGTACTTCCAGCCGGATAAGCGGGGAGCGGACGGCATGGTTTACAGCTACGAGGCAAAGCCTGGAAGTGAGGAGAGCATCCTGGACCGGATCTCGGATATCTGCATCAGCATGAAGGCCGAAGATTATCTGCAGCTTCCGGATATCATCTACCACGAGGTGCCGGTGGAGCTGGATGTAAAAGCGAGAAAGGCATACAACGATCTGGAACGCGCCATGGTCCTTCAGCTTCCGGAAGATGAGGCAGACATCAGTGTAACCAGTGCCGCGGCACTCAGCAACAAGCTTCTGCAGCTTGCCAACGGCGCGCTGTATGACGAGGATCACACCGTGCATGAAATACACAACTGCAAGATCGAGGCCTTCGTGGAGCTGATCGAATCGCTGAGAGGAAAACCGGCCCTGGTCTTTTACAATTACCAGCATGACCGGACCAGGATCTTAAAAGCCCTGGAAAAGATGCAGCTGCGTGTGCGGGAACTGAAGACCACACAGGACGAAGACGATTGGAATACCGGAAAGATCGATGTGCTTCTGACGCACCCGGCCAGCAGCGCATATGGTCTGAATCTGCAGCAAGGCGGAAACCATGTGATCTGGTTCGGCTTGACCTGGAATTATGAGTTGTACACTCAAGCGAATAAGAGACTACACCGCCAGGGCCAGCAGGAAAAGGTGATCATCCATCATCTGGTATCCAGCGGGACCCGCGATGAGGACGTGATGCAGGCACTGCAGCGGAAAGACGATGTTCAGAACTGGGTCATGGAATCATTAAAGGCGCGGATCCGTAAGATCCGGGAGGAGGCAAAATGACGGACAAGCAGAAAAAAATAGCGATGAAACGGCAGAAGACTGTCCGCTGCCAGGGCTGTGGAGAGATCCTTCCCCAGGAGGGAGATCTCTCCGGAATCGAATATGTGAAAACGAAAAGGAACAGTGAATGGTTTTTCCATACGGAGTGTTTTGAGAACGTATGGAGGCGGAAGATCTGCTGAAGGAGGAAACTGGATGGAGAAACAGAAATGGGATGAAAAAGTTGCGAAGGCGTTGAAAAAGAAAAACCAAGAGACAGAGTATGCGGCTATGAGTGAGGATAAGGGCAGACATAGCTGGTCGGCGGCACATCCGGCGTACATGGGGACAAGCCTTTGCCCTGATCCGAGATATCGAGGAGGTGATATCACGAATGCAAAGTAGGCAGGACAGTCTTAGAAACATGAAATTAAGCGATTATAACATATCGCGAGCAAAATACAACGAACTAAAGTATTTCTGCATCCAGTATGCTGAGAAAAAGCAGAAGCTTGAGAGCGCTTATGGACTGAGAGCAACTGTGAACGACGGAATGCCGAAGGGAAATTTATCTGGGGATACGACGGCACAGGAAGCAATTCGCAATGTAATGCTTCAAGAGGATTTAAGGCTGATAGAAGAGACAGCTAAGAAAGCAGCTCCCTCGATCCACAAGTGGATTTTAAAGAACGTGACTGAAGGAACGCCATATGAGTGGATGGATGTTCCGATAGGGCGCAGACAGTTTTATGAATACCGGAGATATTTTTTCTATCTGCTGGCGCAGAAAAGATAGTTTATAAAAATTTTATAATTATTGTATTGGTGTGAATATGCAAAATTGAATAGACTAATCAGAAAAATTGAATATCTGTTACTACCGTTTATATCTTTCACTATTTGTTACTATCTTTCGTATTTTGCTTTGATATTTCCAAAACGGAAAGATCTAATTTTAGAAATTGCAGTGAAGTATGTAATTGTATAGACAATTCAGCTGGTTTACATTTAAGGGTGACTGTGATATGTTGTGAAAAAGCCACCTACTCAGTGGTGGGTGGCTTATTGATGAAAAAGTTTTTGAGTTAAATAAGTGACATAGTCAGAGGTTTCAAGGACCAATCGCTTTAATTGGCTGACGGTAACAATAACGGAATTTTTGGTTTTGTTGTTTTCGATATCACAAATCGTAAACGTTCCATCTGGATTTTCATTAAGTTCGAATCCAGACAGAGTTAGTAGATATTCAGCAGTGTTTGTTGCCATACTTCCAGTTTCACCGTATATCAAATACGAAACAGACACATCGAGTACATCAGCAATACGCTTTAGAGTATCGTGATTAGGTTCTCGATTATTGTTTTCATAGTTTGAATAAGTCGAATATGGAATTCCCAATGCTTCGGCAACAGCTCGTTGAGATATTTTTTTATCCATTCTGATACGCTTGATGCGTGTTCCAATTTTTATGATTTCGTTTAGACTCATAATATTCACCTCTGAATATATTTTAACATAAAATATTCAAATTTGCAAACATACACTTGACATATTCAATATTGAATATTATAATTCACATATATTCGATAGCGAATAGAATGGAGGCGAGACAATGAAGCGAGTAGGAATTATCATGGATGACGAACTTCACAAGCAGTTAAAGTATCTGGCGGTAAACGAAGGCAGAACAGTGACTGACATTATCGTAGCGCTTGTGAAAACAGAAATTGAAACAAAAAAAGAGCAGTCACGCTGAGTTTGGCGACCTACGTGATTGCTCCAAAACCGAAACCTGTAAACCCAGGAATCACTTTGTATTGTAAGTGATTCCGCCAGAAATTGCAAGGAGGAATTTGCAATGCAGAATTTAATGGTCTTTGAAGGACACGATGTAGAAGTATTTGAACTGAATGGACAGGTATTATTTAATCCGTATCATGTCGGTGCTTGTTTAGAAATTGGAGAAAACGGAGTGAAAACTGCTGTTTCAAAGATGAATGCTAAACAGGTGGTTAAGCTGACAAATTCTAAAGTTGCTAAATACAACTTTAGAAAATTACATAACACAGGCGAGAATTTTCTCACCGAAAGCGGCGTATATAAGCTGGTATTTAAGAGTCACAAGCCAAATGCAGAAGCTTTTACAGACTGGATCGCGGACGAGGTTCTCCCGGCCCTCCGCAAAACTGGTTCCTACGAGATGCCAAAACAGGACAAGCCGAAGAAAGAGAAACTGCCTTCCGTAAACATGATGGTAAAAAACATCAAAGAAGCCCTGCATGACGCTGGTGTGGATTCCAAGTACATAGCTGCCGAAGTGGTGCGGATCTATTCCGACTCCGGCTATCCGGTAAAGACAAAATTGATTTCTGATGTTCCGGAGCTTTGGGACTGCACCAGTATCGCAAAGAATCTGGGAATATATTCGGAGAATGGCAGACCGCATGATAAGGCTGTCAGCGCAATCATCCAGAAACTGGATCTCTTCACAGACGAGATTGTGAGAACTGCATACAGCCGAAATGGGCATGACGGCGTCACGGTCCAGTATAAAGGCAGCGTCCTGGAAAAGGTCAGAGAATGGCTGATCGAGAATGATTACCCGACCGTAATTAAGCTGGAGCTTTCCAATGGCAACAGCAATAAATGCAAGGTTGTTTACGGGGAGGTGGCATGATGAACATTCAGGAGGAATTAAGAATCTCTAATTATCAGCCAGTCTCATTCTTAAAAGGTTCAGAGATGGGAGACTTATATGAGGCAATGGTAGAATATTGGCGATTAAAAGGAGCCGATGCAAGCGGAGCATTTGCAGCATCATTGTTTTATAACTTAGGACGCACCCATGGAATTCGCGATGAGCGGGCAAGGAAAAAGAAAGAGATGTAAAAAGTGGGTAACTACGAGGGGGTACTTTCGTGATATTATGGTATCGTGCTTGAAGCCAAAGGCATACAGCCGACGGCTTTCAACATCGTCCTTAAATGCGTTAGACGCCTGGTCCCCCCTGCTGGGCGTCAGTTATCGGAATGTAGCTTAATGGGTAAAGCAGCGCAGTTGATGACTCTCTGCGGAGCGATAGAGGTTCGAATCCTCCCATTCCGATTTGCGAGATGGAGCAGATGGTAGCTCGCCAGGTTCATACCCTGGAGGTCGCAGGTTCAAATCCTGCTCTCGCTATGTTGGCGGTTGCCTTTTAGGCGATATGCCTGAATCCGTGATATCAGATAGCGGATAAATTATATGCTGGAGTGATCCAGTACATCTGAAATACCTGGTTTCGGGATTCTCCACCCAGATATTCCAGGTATGCAGGGCATCTACCCAGATGGGAGGGAGCAAGAGCCGTAAAAGTGAGCGGCGAGTTCGAGCCTCGGTGTCCTGGTTTAATTTCATAATATCCCCCATGAGAAGCGCCTGTCGAGAGATGGGTGCTTTTCTTTTTCGACTTCTTGCTTGCAAATCGAACATATTTCTGTGTATAATAAGACAAAAACATGGGAGGATAAATAAGTGATTTTAACTGCGAGTAATAGCACTTATGTGGGTACACAAGCCTTTTCAAGCATAAATAACGATTTCGTGATAGGATTTTTATCTGGAGTGGTATCCAGTGTCCTTGTGACTATATTCTTTCGCTATTTGGATAGTAGAAAGGAGGCAAGAATGTATTTGAACCAAACAGCTAACTTTATACATAGATTAGATAAAATATATCATGGATTTGGACCGCTTACGGACACAATAAATGAAACATATGATTTTCTGATGGAAAATGAGTGGCCTGAAAGGTTTAGATGGATAAAGTTGAACGCAAAAGAAAAAGCATTGGAAAAAGCATTTAGAGAGTCTTTAAAGAATTTTTTTGGTGATATATATAATTTATCACAGATAGGCAATAATAATTTTAATAACGAAGAAAAAGAGCAACGAATGAAAGCAGGTAAGGCAGATGCGAAAAAGAGCTGGAATGCTATATATCAGTATTACGAAGATGTTATAAAGTACATAAGGAAAAAATAAGATTAAAAGAAAAGGAGAGCCACCACCGCGTGGCTCTTTTCTTTTACCCAAAACCGACGAATCGGAGGTGATGAGCATGGCCAGAGCGCCGGATCCGAGAATTGAAAAGGCGAAGGCCATGTACCTGGAAGGTATGAAATTAGTTGAGATTGCAAGTCAACTAAATCTGCCGGAGGGAACGGTCCGCCGATGGAAGTCCACACATAAGTGGGAAAACGAACGCTCGGATAAGAAAAGCGAACGTTCGGAAAAGCGAAAGCGCGGTGCACAGCCCGGGAACAAGAACAGTTCCGGTGGTCCGCCTGGGAATAAGAAAGCAGTTACCACGGGAGAGTTTGAGACTCTCCTTTTTGATTGTCTGGAACCGGAGGAGCGGCGGCTGGCACAGGCGGTTCCGGAAGATAAACAGACGCTGCTCATGCAGGAGATCCAGCTTCTTACGGTTCGGGAACGCCGGATGCTGAAGCGGATCGACCTTCTGAGACAGTCTCCGGATGATTCCGAGGAGATCTCCGGAGACGAGACAGGGATGACTGTTGTGAGTCATAAAACGGGAATCGAAAAGGACAAAGATACAGATCTTCGTGAATATCAGGGGAAGCTGGGACAGATCCAGCACATTGAGGAAGCCTTAACCAGAGTGCAGGCAAGAAAACAGGCTGCGATCGATGCGCTGCACCGGTATGGTGTGGATGATGCACGCCTGGAGATCGAGATGATGAAGCTTGACCTGGCGGCACTGAAACTTGGCGGTCAGGAGCAGGATCTTGAAGATGACGGATTCCTGGATGCACTGAATGTAGAGTCTGATACGCTTTGGGGTGATGTCGATGGAGATTAAGGATCGTATCGCCGATATGCGCGATAAGCTTCAGAAGATGAAGTCACAGAGAGGAATCCTCACAAAGGTTCAAATATTCAAGTTCCAGCCGTTTTCCCGGAGACAGAAGCAGATTCTTACCTGGTGGATGCCGGGGAGCCCTGTGAAAGATTATGATGGCATTATTGCGGACGGTGCGATCCGATCGGGAAAAACGGTCTGTATGTCATTGTCCTTTGTGTTCTGGGCGATGGAGAACTTCAATGGTCAGAACTTCGCAATGTGCGGCAAGACGATCGGTTCCTTCCGGAGAAACGTTCTATTCTGGCTGAAGCTAATGCTCAAGAGCCGAGGGTACAAGGTTGCGGATCATCGGGCCGATAATCTGGTGGAGATCACCCGAAAGAATGTCACGAACTACTTTTACATCTTCGGTGGTAAGGACGAACGCAGCCAGGACCTGATCCAGGGTATCACTCTGGCGGGGGTATTCTGCGATGAGGTTGCGCTGATGCCGGAGAGCTTCGTTAACCAGGCAACAGGACGTTGCTCGGTGACAGGATCCAAGTACTGGTTTAACTGCAACCCGGACGGACCATATCATTGGTTCAAGGTCAATTGGATCGACAAGGCGATCGGATACCTCGGAAAGAAGGCAGCCAGGCTGCAGCAAGAAGCCGTCGCGAAAGGCACGGAGCTGAACCTCAAGAAACTCCTGTATGTGCATTTCACGATGGACGATAACCTGAGCCTGTCAGAAGCGATCAAAGCCCGATATCGCAGCATGTACAGCGGCGTGTTCTTTAAGCGTTACATCGAAGGACTCTGGGCGATGGCTGAAGGGATCATCTATGACATGTTTGATCCGGACAGAAATGTGGTGGACGCAGAAGCCATTGCGGCGGAATACCGGCAGAAAGCCGGACGAGAGTTCTGGATCGGTGATAAATATGTCAGCTGTGACTATGGTACCCAGAACCCGACAGCGTTCCTGCTGTGGAGCAAGGGAGCTGATAACAAGTGGTACTGCCGCAGGGAGTATTATTATTCCGGACGCGATAAAGGGCAGCAGAAGACAGACAAAGAATTTGCTGAAGATCTGACGGAGTGGCTATCCGGAGAAAAGATCCGGGCGGTGATCCTGGATCCGGCGGCAGCATCTTTCAAGGCACAGTTAGAAAAAGATGGTTACAAAGTAAAGAAAGCGAAAAATGATGTTTTGGATGGGATCCGTTTTGTGGCAACCTTGCTGCTTTCGGGTTCTATTTTTATTGATGCATCCTGCGAGAACCTGCTGAAGGAGTTTGCTTCTTACATCTGGGATGCAAAGGCAGCAGAGCGGGGCGAAGATAAACCGGTGAAAGAGCACGATCATTGCTTAGTGGGTGATACCCTGGTGGATACAGTAACAGGGCAGATACCTATCAAAGAGCTGGTTGGAAGTAACGGGCTGGTTTTTTGTTATGACTTAAACAAGAAAGAAAAAACAATTTCGCGATATCGCGATGTAAGGCTGACCAGAAAGAATGCAGTAGTATATCGGATTCACATGGAAGACGGAACTGTAATCAGGCTGACACCGGACCATCCTGTATTAACAAGGCGTGGATGGATGCAGGTGCGAGATTTGACACCAGGGAATGAAATTTTGAAAATGTTCTAAGGGGGGAGCATCGAAGATGAACGATAAGCATCAATTTTTTGCAGGTAGAATGTTTACCAGAGATGAACAGACGGGATATTATTTATGCTCTGCAAAATCAACAGATGGCAGCCGGAAAAGACTGCATGTGTATGTATGGGAATTTTATAATGGTCCAGTGCCTCGGGGATATCATGTGCATCATAGAGACGAAGATAAAAGCAATAATGATATTTCAAATCTGGAATTATTATCTGAATCTGATCATTTATCATTACACGGAAAAGAGCAGGCAGACAGGCATTATGAAAGAATGGTAGATAATCTGAACCGGCACGCAAGACCGAAAGCAAATGAATGGCACGCCAGCACAAAGGGACGGGAGTGGCATAGGGAACATTATGAAGCCATGAAAGAAAAGCTTTATATTCCGCGCAAATACATTTGTGAAAATTGCGGAAAACATTATGAAAGCGTAAAGGCCGGAAGCAGATTCTGTTCTAGTAATTGCAGAGCGGCCTGGAGAAGAAACTCCGGAGCTGATGATGTTATAAAAATCTGTGTGGACTGTGGAGTAGAATATAAGGCAAATAAGTATGCGAAAACAAAATTTTGTCCGATATGTAAAAATAACAGACATTCGAGAAGACGGAAAAGCGGATGTTTACAATATGGAAGTTGAGAACCACCACAATTTTAGCGTTTGTGGTGGTTTTGTTGTACATAACTGCATGGATGCTCTCCGCTATTTTTGCTACACGATCATTCGCGGAGTTGGTGGCATGAAGATTTTAAAGTGAGGTGAGGAAACATGGACATTGAAGTAATTAAGAAGCTGATCCGAAAATATCAGAGTGGGCATACGGATTTTGTGAGACGAGCTGAAAAGACGAAAGCTTACTATCGGAATGAGACGGATATTATGTTCCCACCGCTTAAGGAGGAGCAGGAGAAGAAAGAGAAGCCGCTGCGGAATGCAGATAACCGGATCCCGTTCAACTTCCACGGGTTACTGGTCAACCAGAAGGCCTCGTATATGTTTGCGGCACCTCCGATTTTTGATCTCGGAAACAAGGAAACGAACAAAAAGTTAACACAGTTTCTTGGGGATAAATATCCGAAAGTGTGCAAAGACCTGTGCATTGAGGCATCGAACTGTACGGTCGCATGGCTGCATGTCTGGAAGGATGGAAAAGGTGCATGGAAGTATGCGGTAGTTCCGGCAGAACAAATCATACCGGTTTGGACGAGTGATTTGGAAAAGGAGCTTTCTGGCGTGTTTCGGAGCTATCAGAACATCGATGAGGAAACCGGTGACAGGTATACCGTTTACGAGTACTGGAACGATAAAGAATGCACGGCATACCGGTTGAAAGCGGGAGACGAGCTGGATCAGCTGATGCCATATCAGATGTTTCTGGTCGATCCGGAGCTGTGTGAATATTCGGATTGCTATCAGCACGGAGTTGGAGAGGTACCATTCTTCCCGTTCTTTAACAATAACATCGACACAGACGATCTGAAGAACATCAAGCCGCTGATCGATACCTACTGCAAGGTGTTCAGTGGCTTTGTGAATGACCTGGAAGATATCCAGGAAGTGATCTTTGTACTGACCAATTATGGCGGTGCAGATCTGGGGCAGTTCCTTCGCGATCTGAAGGATTATAAGGCCATACAGATTGAGAGTGATGGAGATGGTGATCATTCCGGTGTTTCTACGCTGACGATCGAGCTTCCGGTGGAGGCCCGGGAGAAGCTTCTGGAGATTACCAGGAAGTGCATTTTCGAGCAGGGTATGGGCATTGATCCAGATCCGCAGAACTTCGGAAACAGTTCCGGAGTTGCGCTGCAGTTCCTGTACTCCCTTCTGGAGCAGAAAGCCGGCTTACAGGAAACGGAGTTCCGCTTAGGCTTCGGACAGTTCATCCGCTGCATCTGCCGGCTTCAGGAGATCAAGATCAAAGACGGTACGATCGTACAGACCTGGACGAGGACCAGTGTAAAGAATGATCAGGAGTTATCCCAGATCGCATCTCAGAGCAAAGGAATCATCTCTGATGAGACGATCGTCAGCCACCACCCGTGGGTAGATGATCCTGAGAAGGAAATGGATCTCTTGAAGGAACAGGAAGAAAGCTCAGCGGCAGATATCTCGGACATGTTCCCGAAAGAAGGTGCATCGGGTGATGAAGGCGGTGATGCGTGATGTCCTACTGGGAGAAACGCCAGGAAGAAGCATACAAGGCCGGAGAGATGCAGGTAAATCAGTATTTCATGCGACTGGAGAAAGCATTTAATCAGGCGAAACGGGAGCTTCAGAAGACCGTGGAGAGCTTTTACTGGCGATATGCGAAGGAGAATGGGCTGACGTATTCAGAAGCCCAGAAACGGCTCGATAAAGCGGAGCTGGGAGAATTGAAGGACTTCGTTGAGAAGGCAATGAACAACATCGGGAAATATAACCAGGATGTCAACAACATGTCCATCAAGGCCCGGATGACTCGCTATCAGGCATTGGAAGCGCAGGTGGACGCGATCCTCCGGGAACTGTATGCCGTGGAGTATGAGGCAGAAGGGACACGGACGATGCAGGAGGTGTACGGAGACACCTATTACCGAACCTGGTATAACATCGATCAGTACCATGGCTTTCATGCCGAGTTCGCCCAGATTGAGCCGAGAACGATTGAGCAGCTGATCAAATATCCATTCAATGGCGCCAACTTCTCATCCAGGCTCTGGAAGCAGAAAGAGCACCTCCAGTCTCAGCTCATGGAATCGCTTACAACTATGATGGTCCAAGGAGCATCCCCGCAGAAGCTGGCCGGAGAGTTCGCTAAGAAGATGCAGTCAAAGAAGGCGGATGCGTACCGGCTCCTGCACACAGAGAGCTCATTCCTGATGAGTGAGGCAACTCACGCCGGGTATAAAGAGGATGGTGTGGAGCAATATGAGATTCTGGCCACGCTGGACAGTAAGACCTGCGGCGTGTGCGGGAAGCTGGATGGGAAGATCTATTTTGTTTCGGAAGCGGTGGCAGGAAAGAACATGCCGCCGTTCCATCCGTGCTGCCGATGCACAGACGTTCCGTATTATCCGGATATGCCAACAGACGGGCGAACGAGGATCGCGCGTGATGCAGCGGGGAAGAACATATCTGTTCCGACGGATATGACGTATGAAGAGTGGAAGAAAAAGTATATTCAGGAAGAAAAAGTATCAAAACCGAAGACTACGGATAATTTATCGATTCCTGATAGTATGAAAGGAGCGGCAAAAGACCAGTTTGACAAAGAAGTGAAGCTGATTCCTAATCGACATAAAGATATTATTGATAAAGCAGTAATCAAAGTTGTTGTTGATGAACAGGGAAACTCGAGATATGATAGGATTAATGGAATATTATATTTGGCGAAAGAACTTGACGAAGGAGAAGCCGTTCATGAAATGGCGCATGCGTTGGAGACGCAGGCGGGTGTATGGGAGGATGAAAGGTTTTTACAGGCAATTCATAAGACAATAGGTGATATCAACCCGCTTTGGGATGCGATATTTGATGAAGATACTTTTGTAAGGCCTATCACTAGATTGGCTGATACAGAAACATTGGTGAGCATTTATCAAGGGCGTTTGTATGTAGAACAGGTGCCGCTCATCAACGAAAATATGGAGTTTAATATATATGCTTTAGCAGACTTTTTTGCTGAAGCGTATAGAGAATATATCCTTAATCCGCATAACTTGAAACGAAAGCAGCCGGAGATATATCGATATATTGATGAGGAGATGGAATAGTGGCATACACATATGAAAGACTTATTTCTGACTTGGAACATGATGAGAACTGGAACGTAATTCGTGAAAGAGCAAATAATGAAAAATTTGATTTAAAATGTATTCCAGAAGATTATAGAGCAGCAGTGAAAAAGTCTATTGATGAGTATTTTAAAAGGAAACACGAAAATCAGAAACTCTCTTCTAATGTGCATTATGATATTTCTCATTTTTGCAAAGAAAGGACAGTAAAATGAGTCTAAAAGAAGAACTTCTGCAAATCAAAACATATGAAGAGTATGAACCTCAGAGAGAAAAATTCAGAAGTCTTGTTAGGGACAAAGAAGTGTTGGAACATTTGAATATGCTGTATGGAAAAGGATACGTTGGTGGAGACATTGAACATGGTCTTATAGAAGAGGTTTATAAAACACCACCAGGAAAAGGAAAACAGCGTATTGGAAGATAAGGAAATCAACCACCGGTCAATATGCTGGTGGTATTTTTATACCCATTTTTAAGGAGAAAAGACAATGAGAAAGAAAATAGCAGCATTTTTTATGGCAGCTTGTGTAGCAAGTGGTGTGGCCGGCTGTTCAACGGCATCTACAGTGAACCACAATTTATCAAAAGATGCGAATGAATTTAATGTTTATCGCAGAATTACGGTTACAAATGCGAGAACAGACACGATTATGCTTCAGGCAGAAGGGTATATGGCGCTTAGTAACAACAGCTCAAATGAATTAGTAGTAACGATCAAAACAGGAGAGGAACAGTATTATAAGGATTATATTTATCTGAATGACTGGACCTGCTATGTGATGGAGCAGACGGAGCCGAAAGGAACGGACAAGTATCATTATGAGCTGGTATTTTATCCTGAAAGGCTGATTCCAGATGTTGAAATTAAATAAATCTGTTGCGACGTCGCAACAAATAGGGAGGTGATTACAATAGGATTTTTCAAGTGGATCAGATGGATCAGACAGCACCGATGTAGCCACTACTACCGCAAGCATTGGAGCCGGGATTCCGGTTCATATGGCGGATATGTGATGCGCTGCACATTATGCGGGAAAGAGAAGGGACGGTATGATTGATATTTTTTGTACCGGAGCATCCTTCTACGGCGTAAAGCTCAGCTATGCAGCAATGGAAATCATTATGAGAGAGGATTTTGTAAAGGATCAGGACTTTATTGAGTTTGTCTTTGAAGACGGGACAAAAGGAGCAGTCCGAAAGGGCACAGTCATTGGTTTCACAGAATCAACAGTAGAGGTTTAGACACGCTTAAAAGGCGTGTTATTTTTATGCCCTGTCATAAGGCATAAAACTGGGCGCTACTCTGCCGGGAGTATAACCGGACGATCCCAATACCCGGAGAGCGGGAATAAAAATCTATGGAGGTAAGCACGATGGAATGGTTAAAGACAATTTTAGAGAAGGCAGTGATCACCGACGGGAAGCTGGACGTTGATGCCACTATGAAGGAAATCAATGGGGAGTTCCCGAAGCATGCAGTACCGAAGCAGGACTACAATGACAAGGTGAAAGAGCTGAGCACAGCCAATGACACGATCAAGGACCTTAAGAAAAATAATGCGGACAACGCAGATCTGCAGAAAAAGGTCAAGGACTATGAAGCTGAAGTGGCAGGACTTAAAACAGCAGCAGCGAATACCAAAAAGGAATACGCTTTAAAGGATAAGCTGAAGGAAGCTGGTGCTGTAGATGCGGATTACATCATTTACAAGCAGGGCGGTCTGGATAAATTCACATTTGACCAGGACGGCAAGGTCATCGGATTGGATGACGTTCTCAAACCGATGAGAGAAGCTTCTCCGCACCTGTTTAAGAATGCCGGCGGGACCGGTGGCTATAATCCGGCAGGAGGCGGAAATCCTCCAGGGAATAATCCGTTTGCAAAGGAAACCTATAACCTTACAGAACAGGGACGCCTGTTCAAACAGAATCCGGAGCAGGCCAGACAGCTGGCAGCTGCGGCTGGAGTAAAACTTTAAGAAAGAGAGGAATTTTAAATGGCAGGAACAACCTTACAGGACGTAATTGTCCCGGAACTTTTTAACCCGTACGTGCTTAACCGGACAATGGAGCTGTCTGCACTGGTGCAGAGTGGCATTATTGCAAATAACTCAGAGTTCGATGCGTTGGCATCCCAGGCGGCGCCGACCGTTAACATGCCGTTTTTCGAGGATCTGACAGGAGAATCTGAGCAGGTGATCGAGGGAACAGATCTTGAAGATAACAAGATCACATCCAACAAGGATGTGGCAGCAATTCTCCGCCGCGCAAAGATGTGGTCCGCGACGGATTTATCCGCAGCACTTGCCGGAGCAGATCCGATGCAGGCAATCGGTACTCTTGTGGCACGCTTCTGGGAACGTGACATGCAGAAAGAGTTAATTGCCATCCTCGGTGGTGTATTTGGAACTGTGCCGGCCGGTGGGTCCGGAACTCCGGCGGCAGAGACCAGGCTTGAAAGCAACATTCTGGACATTTCCGGATTAAGCGGAGCGAAAGCGAACTGGTCCGGAGCTGCGTTTATTGATGCGGAGCAGAAGCTGGGGGACGCGAAAGCGCAGCTGACTGGTATCTGTATGCATTCTGCGACGGAGGCCTATTTGAAGAAGCAGAACCTGATTGATACCGTGCAGCCGTCCAATGATGTTGCATTCGGAACTTATCAGGGAAAGCGTGTTATCATCGATGATGGCTGTCCGGTATCTGACGGTACCTACACGACATATCTCTTCGGTAACGGTGCTTTAGCTCTTGGAAATGGTCATCCTGTCGGATTCGTACCGACCGAGACCGATCGTGCAAAGCGCAAAGGTTCCGGTGTTGATTATCTGATCAACCGCAAGACCATGATCCTGCATCCGAGAGGAATCGCATGGCAGAATGCTGAGGTGGCAAAGACCGAGGGTCCGTCCAGAACTGAGGTGGCAAACCCGAAAAACTGGAAACCGGTCTATGAGCCGAAGCAGATCCGTATCGTGGCATTCAAGCACAAACTCGGTTAAGGGGGATGAGATATGGCTGTAAAGACGGTCCAGGTTATCATCAACGGTGCGGTGACCACACTCTCATATAACGGTCAGACCGGGAAATATGAAGCAACGATCACAGCACCGTCCAAGTCTAGCTATAACGTCAATGCGGGGCATTACTATCCGGTTACTGTAAAAGCAACGGACGAAGCAGGGAATGTGACCACAAAGACAGATGCGGATACAACGTTGGGAGCCTCATTAAAACTGAAGGTCAAAGAGAAGGTTGCTCCTACAATCACGATCTCCAGTCCGACCGCAGGCTCTTACCTTACCACGAACAAGCCGACCATCAAATGGAAAGTTACAGATGCGGATTCCGGCGTCAATCCGTCAACCATCGGGATCACAATTGACAATGGAAGCAAAGTTACGGGTGACAGCATTACAAAGACACCGGTTTCCGGTGGTTATGAGTGTACATATACACCTGGCAGTGCTTTGGCAGATGGCAGCCATACCGTTAAGATTGATGCATCTGACTTTGACGGTAATGCGGCTGCTCAGAAGAGTGTTTCATTCAAGATCGACACGGTTCCGCCTACTCTGTCTATCAGCTCGCCGTCGGATAAGCTTATAACGAATAAGACAGCAATCACAGTTACCGGTAAGACAAACGATGCGACATCCAGCCCTGTAACGGTGACGATCAAGCTTAACAGTGGCAACGCAGAGGCTGTCGAAGTCGGAGCAGACGGAGCATTCAGCAAGGCTCTGACATTGGCGGTGGGAGCGAATACAATCACGGTAGTTGCCAAAGATGCAGCGGGCAAGAGTACGACGGTAACACGTACGATTATTGTTGATCAGACAGCACCGGTAATCAAGAGCATTACGATTAACCCGAATCCTGTAGACGCAGGGAAGACCTATGTGATCTGCGTGGAGGTCACAGACTAAGGAGGGCATAACATGGTTGCGCGGCTGGAAGGCATGATAAACGGAAAGGAGATCATATTCAGTAGAAAAGGAGGGGATATGTGGGAATGCACATTCCCTTCTTCTGATGCGTGTGAGATCGTCATTGAGCTACGAGCGTATGATGAGGCCGGTAATTTTTGCTATTCGGCGAGATATATGCTGTTGTTTGATCCGGAATGTCTGGAGCTGCGGCTTCTTCCATTAAGTGAATGGTTGGAAAGAATGCCGGAAGCTTCCTGGCTGGAATGCATCTATCCGTGCGACTGTGTGCTGATCAGGCTAACAGATGAGATCACGCTGGAGTGCATATGTCCCTGTGATTATTGGTTGGAGTATTTGACACAGGAAATGAGGTAGAAAGATGATCGATTTTATCTTAGGCGAAACAAAATATGTAAAGTTTGCTGTGCGCTCCAGAAAACAGGAGCCGTTCTCGGTACGTTCTGCATCATGGGAACTATATCATAATGGGTTGTTGGAGTGTTCAGGAGACTGCGAAATCGAAAAAAAGGATACGGAGCTATATTTGCAGATTATGCTGTCTCCGGAACACCGGTCAAGAAAGTACCAGCTGTGCATCACTTATCAGACCGGAGAAGAGATTCGAAAGCACACGGAGAATATGGAGGTACGGTGATGGCTGTATGCATCGGAGAAGTTTCGTTGAGCCGGAATCCTGTATACGCAAAAGAAGCACTGATCATATCGGTAACAATAAAGAATCACCAGTATTTGAAACGATATCGTTATTCTGAATTGAAACAATATACAAATCGGCAGATAAGGGAAATGGGATGTTATCGTGCATCAGAACACAAGAAGCTGGCAAAATACCGATATGGGGAACTCAGACAGTACACCTATCTCCGGATACGTGAGAAAGGAGACACATGGTAAAAACGGAGATGCTTCAGCTTGTGAAAGACAATCTGAAGCTGCAGACGGAGGACTATGATCTTGCAATCATGGATCTGATCCAGGATTGCTGTTCCTATTGCAATCTGGAGGAGCTCCCGAATGCATTGGAACCATTTGTAAGAAAGAAAATCAAAAGAATGATTGATTATGAGACAGCAAAAGGAACCGGTTATCAGCAGGACATTGCCAGCATTAAAGAGGGTGATGGAAGCATTACCTACGCCACGGGTGGCAGTAACAGCCGTGACGGCATCTATGGTCTGTCTGATGCGGATAAGACGATTCTGAGACGGTTTAGGAGGTTGAGAGGATATGTTTAATCCTTATGAAGTAATGTATGACTCGGTCATGGATGTGTACCGGTATCAGGACAAAAAGGATGACGCCGGTTTCGACGCGTCCGGCGAGAGTCTGGTGGCATCCAGCGTAAAGTGCCGATACAGCATTTCAAGCCAGGGAGCCGCAGGAAGCCCGGTGCCGTCCCTGCAGGCGAGCAATCAGCTCTTCTGCGGGTTGAAAACGGACATTCGGGAAGGTGATAAGGCAGTGGTAATGCTGCGCTCCGGACAGAGCATCGTGCTCCGGATCGGAGAAGTACACCCTTATAGCTTTCAGTATCAGTGCCGGGCTGAGAGAGATGAGACGGTATGAGCGGTTCCAATTACAGAAGGAATGCGGCTGCGATCGACCAGTTCAGAAAAGAGCTGGAGGCGGAACTTGGGGAGATTTCTGAGATCGATAAGAAGATCCTAAATCAGGCTGTGAATGAGGGAATACGGAAAATTAAGCAGGAGACCCCGGTAGGACTGCATCCAAATCCTGTTACATTTACGGTAACGAGAGGTCCACAGGCTGGAAAAACAGTTTCGTTTAATACCGGAACAACAATCGTAGGTGGAACACTTCGAAAAAGCTGGAGAAGCGCTCCGGCGGTCAAAACAGCATCCGGTATCAAAAAGGTTGTGGTAAATCATACCGAGTATGCGACGTACTGGAACTACGGACACCGGATTACCAATAAGAAGGGTGGACCGACGAAAGGCTTTGTCAAAGGAACCTATGTTTTGGAAAAAGGGATTACCTACATAGACCGGAGATTGATGGAACTGTTTAAGGCGGAAATCGAACGGATCAGGAGGAAGTACGATGAGTAATATAGCGGAAGCGTTATATAAAGCGATCGCATCCGAGTGTCGGCAGGCGCTGCCGGAAATCCGGAAGATCTACCGGGATAACATCCCACAGAACTTTGAAGAGCCGTCCATCCTGATCTTCACGATCGAGACAGCAGCGGTGAGACGACTCGGAAACCGGCAGCGGATCACACACAGCATGGATGTCCAGTATTTTCCGGATGGAGATGCAAAAGACTACCGGAAGAAATGCGAAACGGCAAAACAGGAAATGCTTCGGCATTTTGATGTGATCACCTCTGATGGAATGAAATTTTATGTAAAAAGTAAAACTGCATCCATCACGGACAATGTCCTTCACCTGATGTTTACGGTTATCTATACCGAGTCAGAAGAGAAGGAAGAGCCGAAGATGGAGGAAATCAATACGAATGTAGAAACGGAGGAACGATAATGGCAGGAACATGGGAAAGCCAGAATAAGGTCATTCCGGCGGCGTATATCAATCTTGTGACCAATACGCCGTTGAGTATCACGGCTGGAGACCGAGGGACCGTGGTGTTGGCGCAGGAATTGTCGGTCGGAGAGGACGGCACGATCTATCGCATTACGGCAACGGAAGCAAACTATCCGGAGAATGCAACTGCGGAGGATAAGAAGCTGGTAAATCTGGCACTTATGGGAGCAAAGACGGTGCTTTTATATAAACTCCCATCAAATCATACGGATGATCATGTAGAGGCGATGCTTGCGAAATTAAAGACGGAAGATGCAAATTTGATTGTGTATCCGTATCTGAAGTCCACGACATCTGCATCAACCGCTCAGCAGACAATCGCGAACTGGGTTAAAGCAATGCAGGAAGAGGAAGGAAAGAACATTACGGCGGTTTTGACGAATTATGTTGCGGACAGCCAGTATGTGATCAATAACGTACAGGGAGTAACACTCTCAGATGGATCCACACTTACCGCAGCGGAAACCGGTGCGTGGATCGGCGGTGTGACAGCAGGGGCGAAGATCACGGAATCCAATACCGCGAGAAAGTTTGTTGGAGCGATCGATGTGTCACCAAGAATGACAAAGACAGAGATGGAAACAGCAATCAAGGCAGGAAAACTGATCCTTACTGTGGATAAGTCCCAGAATGTAACCGTTGTATCGGATGTAAACTCATTGACAAGCACGACACAGAAGCTTGGAGAAATCATGAAACAGAACCGGTCTGTACGCACAGCATGCGGGATCCGGGAAGATATTGGAACCGTCTGGGATTCCAACATTAAAGGCAAGTATGATAACAATGAAGATGGGCGGGCTATTTTTAAAGGTGCTCTGGTTGAGTACTTTACAGATCTGGCACGCCGTGGAGCAATTCAGAATTTTAGTGCGGATAACATCACGGTAAAGGCAGGAGTAGCTATCAATGCAGTGGTGGTAGAAGCCGGTGTTCAGCTTACTGGCAGTATGGAGATCGCCTACATTACAGTGAATCTGACATAAGGAGGGAGACGAAATGACAAATTATACGAAACTCAGTGATACCCTCGGTGGATCTGAAGGAAAAGGCTTTATTACCCGCAGCGGGCAGAATCGTGAAATGTTTGAGATCTCGAAGATCGATGCGCACGTCACCTTGACAGTGGCAGAGAGAAAGCTTCTCGGACATCGTATGACGCAGCATAAGGTCGTTGGCGCAACCGGAGAAGGAAGCGGCACCTTTTATTTCATGAATTCAGATGCGCTGAAAGAGTTCCTTGGATACAAAAAGAATGGTGTTTATCCGGCATCTACATTGCAGTTTGTAAATGAAGATCCGCAGTCCACGGTAGGTCGGCAGACGGTAACCTTGTTTCATGTGATCTTAAAAACGATTCCAATCGCATATCTGGAGGATGATAGCGAAGATCCGATCACATTTGATTCCGATTTTACATTTGATGACTGTGACTGTCTTGAGGCATTCCAGTTACCGGAAAACTTTCGATAAGGAGAGAAGAATATGGCAGATATGAAAGAAATGGATTTATATGGTTTTTTACATCCGGAGATCACTCCGGAAAAGGAGGTTCTGGTATCGCCAAGATTTAAGACAAAAGACGGAAAACCAATGGCCTTCGTGATCCGACCGCTGACACAGGAGATCTGTGATGTGATCCAGAAAGGATGTATCAAGACGGATAAGAAAGGGAATTCGATCTTTGACCGTGTGAAATATGTGAGTGAGACAACCGCGGCGGCCGTTGTGTTCCCGGATCTGAAGAACGCAGATCTTCAGAAAGTGTATGGAGTGATCGGAGAGGCATCCCTTTTAAGAAAGATGCTCTATGCAAACGAGTATAGCCTTCTTACTGACGCTGTCCAGGAACTTGCCGGTGTGGCTGATTTTGCTGAACTGGAGGAAGAAGTAAAAAACGGATAAGGCATAATGATCCGGAGTTTGTGATGGCTCATTATGCCTTACATAAACTGCACATACTCCCGGATCAGCTTGCAAGGATGTCGATCCGGGAGAAAGCTTTTATCTTTGCCAGCATTGAACTTCGGCTTGCATCGCAGAAGCACATGAGATAGAAAGCAGGAATGGCAGGAGGTGAAGAAACAGAATGGCAGGTTTAAGAGCAACCTTTGAACTGACAGACCGGTTTTCACAAAAAATAACGAAGATCATCCAGAGCGCCGATAAAGCCGGAAAGTCGATCGAAGGAGCCAGCACCGCCGCCGATAAAGTCAAAACATCGTTGGATAAGGCGGGCAAATCTGGATCAGGTGCTGGAAAGGGATTCAAAGAGACCGCTGACGGAGCTGAAAAAGCGAAGGAAAAGGTAAAAGGTCTCGGCGAAGAGATAAAAAAGACGAAAACCGTTGCGGACCGGGTAGCGGGGGCAATGGCCGGAGTCTTTGCCGCGAAAACAGCGATGGATGTGGGGCGCAGGCTGATGAGTGCTTCAGACTCTTATGCCAGCGCAAATGCCCGGTTGAAACTTGCGAATACAGATTCTGTCGGGAATACGATTGATCCTGCATTTCAGGATAAAGTGTATGCTTCTGCGCAGAGATCCCGGGCTTCTTATGAGAGTACGGCACAGGGCATCTCAAGCCTTGGGCTGAATGCGGCCAGCGCCTTTAAGAACCAGGACGAGCTGATCGGCTTTGTGGAGTCGATCAATAAGCAGTTTGCAATCGGCGGAGTATCTGCGGAGGCGGCGGCCGGAGCCATGACCCAGTTAACTCAGGCGATGGGATCCGGAGCCCTGCGCGGCGATGAGTTGAACTCTGTTCTGGAAGCGGCACCAAGTATTGCGAGAAACATCGAGAAATATATGGGATGGGCCGAAGGTTCAATCAAAAAATATGCTGAAAAAGGTATGCTGTCTGCGGAGATGGTAAAGAACGCACAGTTGGCAGCGATGGATGAGATTGACGCCAAATTTGGTTCTACTCCACTTACCTGGTCGCAAGTATGGACGATCGCGATGAATACGATCCAGAGAGTTTCAGCGCCGGTTCTGACCGGTATCAGCTGGATGGCCAATAATATGGATGTCATTGGACCGATCGTGCTGGGAATCGCCGCAGGCTTTGGGGTCTATGCGGTGGCGACCTACGGGGCGGCTGCCGCGCAATGGGTACTGAATAAGGCTGGAGCCGCGTGGAATGCGATCTGCACCATGAATCCGGTGGGACTTGTGGTTATCGGCATCATCGGACTGGTTGCGGCGCTGTATGCCGGAGTGGCAGCGTTTAATAAACTGACGGGAGCTTCGGTGAGTGCGACGGGGATTATTGGTGCAGCAGTGTATGTTCTCGGAGCTGGAATTTATAACCATTTTATCTTTCCTGTTTATAATGGTTTCGCTATGCTTGCGAATTTTATTGGAAATGTTTTTCATAGTCCTGTTGCGGCGGTAAAGATCCTGTTCTTAGACATGGCAAATACCTGCATTGGCTATGTGTTAAATATGGCTAGGGCAATAGAGAACATTATCAATAAAATTCCGGGAGCAACAGTTAATATTACTTCTGGACTTGAAGGTCTGAAAAATGGGCTTGAAGCAAAGTCAAAAACCATTAAAGATGAAAGTGGCTGGAAGGAGTATGTTAAACAGCCTAAGCTGATGGATTATAGTGAGGCAGCAGGAAAAGGATATGCAAAAGGGTCTGCACTGGCTGGCAAAGTATCAAATCTGGTCAGCGGTGGAAGCGGTGGCCTTAATCTCGGAACAATCGGGGACCCTGCGGTTGTAAAAGGCACGGGAAAGAATGGCAGCGTTAAGACATCCCTGGAAGATGAAGACATCAGTTATCTGAAAGATCTCGCAGAACGCGATTATGTGGCCAGAATCGCACAGAATACGCTTGCTCCGAACATTGCGATCACTTTCACGGGAGATATCAATAAAGAGGTCGACTACGAGAAGATCGGGCCGGTCGTGGCTCAGATCCTTCAGGATGAGCTGGAAACAGAACCGGAGGGGATTTACGAATGAGTTACAGCGTGTATATCAAATACAGAGGAAAGAACTACAAACTTCCGGTCAATCCGGAAGAGATCAAGAAAACGCAGAAACTGAATGTTGAAAAGTACCAGGTACTGGGAAGCGGACAGGTCAGCGTGCCCTCTTATCAGGCTCTGTATGAGTATAGCTTTGAATGCGAGCTGCCGCATCATGAAATGCACTATATGGAGCCTGGCGGTCGGGCAGATCCGGATTGGTATCTTTCCATGCTGACCAATGCTCAGAAGAGAAAGGAACCGGTCCGGCTGATCTATTCCAACGGGATGACAGATGATGAGTCGACAGAAGCCCTAGTGGAATCCTGTACAGTTGCAGAAAAATCGGGAGAGGAAGGGGATAAATATCTTTCCCTTTCTTTCCTGCAGTATCAGGAGCCACAGAAGAAATACCGCGCCGTTGTGAAAGCCACAGAAGCCGTTGCACAGCCTCAGGCACCTCAGCCGGCGAATCCGGCGGTTGAAACCGGAAAGACTTATACAGTTGTTTCAGGCGACACTTTGTGGAAGATCGCGAAGCAGTTCTATGGGAACGGAGCACAGTACACGAAGATCTTCAGTGCAAATTCGGGTAAGATCAAGAATCCGAACCTGATCTATCCGGGGCAGGTCTTTACGATCCCGACCTAAGGAGGCAGGTATGCAGTTATGTGTGGAAAATGACAAAGTGATCTATGAAATTTCAGAGATGTGTTCCGAGATCAGCTGGAAAGATGAATTGAATAACGGGGCTTCGGTTCTGGAATTTACATACCTGTATGATGGAGAACTGATGATAAAAAACGGCGATGTCGTCCGCCTCACAAATACCAGTGAGACGGATGGCATTTTTTTCGGCGAAGTTTTTAAAGTAAGCATGGGAGAGGATCACAAAGTCAAAGTGAAAGCGTACGATCAGCTTCGCCGGGGAAAGTCAAAAGACATCATTCCGCTGGAAGGTGGAAAAGATACCGTTGTTACCATCACGCAGGCGATGTGCCGGCGCATGAACCTGAAATCTGGGAAGATGCCAGGATCAGTTTCTTATATGGTTCCAAAGAGTAAAGTGAAGTATCAGGATACCTGGATCGATGTGATTTATGGTCTGATCGGGGATACTCTGGTCAATACGAAAACAGAAGCTGATCCGCAGGGAACCTGGTATCGGCTGGCAGATGTCTATGGTGAAATCCGGATCGATGATCTTCGAGATTTGCAGCTTCCACTTGTGCTTGGTGATGAATCCCTGGCATATGGGTACAGCTGGGAGAAAACGATCGATGATGATTTTTATAATATTGTAAAGCTTTCATGGATGGATGAAAAGAGCGGAAAAGCACAGACAGTGCAGTCATTTGACCAGGACTCTGTGAACCGGTACGGAAATCTGCAATATTATGAGCATGTTTCAGATAAAAGTGCGGATGCTGCCAAGCTTCAGGAAAAAACAAAGAATCTCCTGCGGTTGTACAATCATGAAAAGGAAACGATTAAGCTGTCCTGCATCGGGGATCACTCGGTCCGCGCTGGATGCAGTATTTATGGGAGTGTGGCGGATATCGGACTTGACCGGCGCGTCATCGTGAAAGCAGTTACACATAAGTATCTGCCGACACATACGATGGAGCTGGAGGTGATTGCGACATGATCAGTGAAAAATTAAAGAGGATATTTCGGGATTATCTGAATTCAGTAAAACTGTCGGCGATCCTTGTTGGGACATACCAGGGATCCGGAGTGCAGGTGAATGAAAGATTTACGATTCCGAATGATCAGCTCTCTGGAAACTTGAAAATGAGGGTAAAAAGCGGAGATAAAGTCCGGCTGCTTGCAGGAACCGGATGGGATGAGTTCTATATCCTTGAGATCATCGGCCGGCAGGAGGCTTTCAAGGATGAGATCAAAGAGGAGGCGCTGAAATAATGGCATTAACCACGGATATGAAGATTCAAAAAGAGACGTTTTCCAATCAGAGCTATTTTGATTCTGAAACGCAGATCCGGGGAAAGGTGGCTGATCTGGAAGCTCTTGGCCAGTCGATCAGGAAGCGGATAGGAACTCAGCAGTTTGAATATCCGATATACAGCTTCCGCTATGGCGTCAACTGGAGAGACCTGATCGGAAAGGATCAGGGATACATCCGGGCAGAGATGCAGCGCATGATCCGGGAAACTCTTGCAGAGGATGATCGGATCCTTTCAGTGGATGGATTTGTTTTTGAATTCAGAGGCATCACCTGTACATGCTCGTTTCAGGTAAGCAGTATATTCGGGCAGATCAGAGAGGAGGTGTCGGTAAGTGTATGAGGACAGAACATATGAAAATATTCTCCAGGAGATGCTGGATCGTGTGACAGAGGACGTGGATAAGAGAGAAGGCAGCGTGATCTATGACGCACTTGCTCCGGCGGCTTATTTTCTGGCAGACCAGTATTTTCAGTTAAACAATTTCATTGACCTTGTATTTTGCGATACAGCGGTAGGTGAATATCTGGACCGTGCTGTAAATGGATACGGTATCAATCGTAAGGCGGCCAGCGCTGCGATCAGAAAAGTTATAACATCGGGAGACATTGCCATCGGAACCAGATGGATGATCAGCGATGTGGTATACCGGATAACCGGGCAGGTCGAAGAAAATTCGTATGAAGCCGAATGCGAAACTCCTGGAAAGATTGGGAATACGTATTCCGGCACCTTGGAGCCGCTCTCAGCTGTTTCTGGCGTGACTGCAGAACTGACAGACATTATTACGGATGGAGCGGATGAAGAGACGGATGAGGCATTAAGAAATCGATTTTATGAAAAAGTGCGCCATCCGGCAACATCCGGAAATGCTCATCATTACAGGCAGTGGGCATTAGAAGTTTCGGGAGTGGGAGATGCGAAAGTATTTCCGCTTGATTCCGGACCCGGGACAGTAACAGTGCTGATCGTGGATGCAGACAAGAAAAGGAATCTTTCATTGGAGTCTGTAGTAAGTGAGTATATAGAAACTGTCCGTCCAATTGGTGCGACGGTAACTGTTTCAAGTCCATCAACGCGTGCTGTTGATGTATCAGCGAACGTGATCCTGGATGGAACAAAATCCTTAGATGATGTACTTGCTTTATTCAAAATTCAGGTTTCAGAATATTTGAAGTCATTGGTCTTTGTGGACTATCGTGTCAGCTATGCCAAGATAGGAAGCATTCTTCTCAGCATCGAAGGAGTCCAGGACTATGATGATCTGAAGCTTAACGATGCTACGGGTAATATTACGGTAGGTGTGAAGGAAATTCCTGTTGCTGGTACGGTAAGCTTGGAGGAGGTGCATCGGCTTGCGTCTGATTGAGGTTTTGCCAGATTATTATGATGATAATAAGACAATGCAGGAACTTCAGACAATCATATCTCAGGAATCTGATGGACTGGAGGAGGGCCTTGCAAACACTCTGAAGCAAATTTATTGGGCGAGCGCCACCGGGACTGGCTTACTTCCGAGGCATGAGAGAATATTTGGAATTATCACCGATGAAGGAAAATCTGATCGATATCGCCGAGAAAAGATTTCGGCAAAGGCGGCGGGAGCTGCGACCACGCTGGTATCGCTGGTCCAGCATATTGCCGAGAGCTATACCAATGCAGCGGTGGAGATTCAGGAAAATAATGCAGGGTATACAGTAACAGTCCGATTTACAGGTACATCGGGAATTCCGGGAAACATTGAGGATATTAAGGAAAGCATCGAGGAAGCGATTCCGGCACATCTGAAAGTGTTATATGAGTACATCTTTAATACTTATGGAGCAGTTGGGACTTTTACTCATAAGCAGCTTGCGGCATTTACCCATTATAAGATCCGAAATGGGCACCTGAAGACCAGAAGAATGGAAATGGGTACTTATCAGCACGTGGAACTAGGACAGCTGACACATGAGCAGATTACGAAAGGAGAATTACCAAATGGCAACTAGCACAGAAAACTATAATTTTAAGAAACCGGATGAAAGTGATTTCTATGATATCGCAGATGAGAATAAGAACTGGGACCTGGCGGATGAAGCACTGAAAAATCTGGATACACCGACCTTTGAAGATTATACCGGATCAACGGCCGTGCCAGCGGCAACCGATGCAATCAATCAGATGAAGTCGAAAAGGAAATTAGGGGTTCTTTTATCGAATATTAAGGCTGCATTTAAGGGAGCCTGCCTGATTGGTCACATCGTCAATAACTGTGTGACTGACAACGCCGGATTGCCGTTATCAGCGGCGCAGGGGAAGGTGCTGAAGGATCTGTATACTCAATTGTATAGTGACTCCCAAGTACTTGCTAATAATTTAAGTAGGAGATTATTAGTTGGAAACGATATCGCATCCGCTGATCTCTTAAATGATAACCCTGCCGAACGATTTGGCACGTTATCTATGCGTTTTAGTGACGGGACAATAAATCAATTATTACTATTAAAGGACACAGCGGCTGTTACCATTCTTAGAAATAATGTATGGGCAGAGCAATATCGCTTTGCGACAACTACCTCGCAAGAAAAAGCTATTTCTAATGCGATAGCCAATTTACAGGAAAAAACAACCTTACAAGAGAAATATATGACTTCCGAGACGCAAACATTAACTTCTGATTCTGCTACATTGGAGAACAGCGAAATAACAATACCCTTTGACTGTATCATGATTGGCAATTGGAAAGTTTTATGTAGTTCTTCGGATTCTAATGCAAGCTTTTACTATATGGTAAATAATGCATATATCCAGGGGCGTGCTCAATGGGACGGAGCTGTTCAAACAGATAATACAGTGAACATATTTGTAATGAATAGATTTACAAAGGGACAAAAATTAAGTGTATCTGTTCAGGGAAATTGCAGTGTACGAGGAAACAATACTTCCCTGACACGATATACTTTTACCTTTATTCCGGTGTGATCAATGCAGTTACGAATTTTCCCATGCCGTCCATGTTTTATTCCACCATTGTTTAAAACGCCAAGCGATTAGTTTTCCTTTTGTACTGTAAGCTCGTTCAATGGCAGAGTCGCTATTGTCTCCAACCATAAAATGTTCAATTATAAGCAAGTGCGAACCTGTCAATGTAGGAATTGTGCCAGTTGTATCATTAGATGTAAACTGTAATATAAAATTTCCCTCTTTGTTTTCGTAAGACGAGAGCACTGTATCCGTGTTTTTTTCTGCTGATACATACCTGTTAATCTGTTTAGCTTTAACTGCGTCCAAATCACTATACAATTGAGTGATCAGTTGGCAGAGAAAGCCCCTATCCTTTACAATATCCGTGTAAAGGAGGGGCTTATTGTGATAGAAAAAATCATCAAGGATGTGCTCACAGAAATGACGCCGCATCTGGATCCGGAACAACTGGAACACCTCGGGAATGTCCTGTATCTGAATTTTCACGGAAAAGTGATCCAGGAAGAGAACACAGAGCTGATGGATACCGGCATGGATGGAGATGAGGCAAAGATCCGGATGTTCGTGGCCAGCAAACTGGCAACGAACCGGAAACGGAAAACACTGCAGCATTACATCAAGGAGGTCCGGAACGTGCTGAAGTTCTTAGGGAAGAGTATCGATGCGGTGACCGGCATGGATCTCCGGATGTATTACGGTTATATGCGAGAGAAGCGGGGGATTAAAGCGGTGACGATGCAGACGCGCCTGCATTATCTTTCGAGCTTCTGGGACTTCTTGATCACGGAGGAGCTGGTCCGGAGCAATCCGGTCCGGAAAGTCGGAACACTGAAGATTGAGAAGGAAATCAAAAAGCCATTTTCAGCCGAAGAGATGGAGCGGCTCCGGGATGCGTGCCCCGGAGTTCGCGATCGGGCAATGATCGAGTTCCTGTATTCCACAGGAGTCCGTGTTTCTGAGATGGCCGCGCTGAATATAGGGGACATTGAAATGGGAAAGCAGGAGTTGATCGTGTATGGAAAAGGCAGCAAGGAGCGGAAAACATATCTTACAGACAGTGCAAAATTTTATCTGAAGAGATATTTGAAAGAGCGGGATGCAAAAGACAGCGAACCGCTCTTCGTAACAGGAGATAGGCCGCACGGTCGCATGTCAGTGGCCGGGATTCAGTACATGCTCCGGCAACTCGGCAAGAGGGCCGGAGTCGAAAAGACGCATCCGCATCGATTCAGGAGGACGATTGCCACGGATCTATTGGCCAGAGGGATGCCGATCGAGCAGGTGAAGGAGTTTCTGGGCCATGAAAAACTGGACACAACACTGATTTATTGCACCGTGAAGGAGGAGCAGGTCAAGGCGAGCCATCGGAAGTATGCTTAATCATTAGAAAACGATGAAAAAGGCGGGCGGAGACGGTCGCTTTTTTAGTATGCGTTGAGATCTTCCAGATGGAGCTTGGAAGGGATGCGGGTTGGCTTAGTTGTATAGTGATTTGAATACCACAAATAACAATTTGAGTAAGGCAAAATATACAAATGATTTGTTTTACGATAGAAACGAGCCGGCATTTGTAAGTTGGAATGGCGACACGCTTAACACCCCCCTTAAAGCTGGTCTTACAGACTGTCAGGAAGGTTTTGCATTCTGCTATGGAAACTGGAATAGTTACATGACAGTGATTGCGTTTGCAAAAAATTCCAATAAAATGTGGGCTTGTGGTAAGGCTTCAGGTAACTGGGTTGAATATGTTACAAAGAATGATTTGAATGCTCGCTTCATGGACATGTCAGATTTCACAATTGAGAAAATCAAGTCCGTTTACGGTACCAACATACCAATTGTAGGATATATAAATTATACCTCAGCGATTGCGCCAGATGGAAATACTGGATTTGTCCTTGCCGCAGCGCATTGTGCCATCTTTATTTCATTAACCGGAAGCATATATGGACTAACATCTGGAAATAACTGGGAAAAAAAGAATTAAACTCATTGCTTTTTAATCTTGTACCAGTGAATAAATTTATATTCCCAAATGGTACAGATCCAGATTCCACTATTTATACGAGGAGACGTTATGATAAGCGTTCCAAATCGACATCCGTTATCTGCGCTTATGTCTTTTCCAATTAAGACTCCATAAAAATCACCAGAAGTATATTCAGACATAATTTCCTCTCCTGCATCGGCATTCACTTTCGATGTTATAGTTAAGAAAGCATAAAAACCTGAATGCGTCAATTGGGATGCGGATGATAATGAGTCAATATTATCTAAAAACGTTGTTCCTTTTTTATAATTTGCTGTAATTGCATTTGTATCACTATACAATTGAGGAAAAATACGAAAATAATATAAATTTGAAAATTCAGCTCCCGAAAGGGGGCTTTTTATATACAAAAAAATAAATCATGGAGGTAAAGAATCATGGAAAAAATCAGAATCAAAGGATCAAGTAATCTGTATGAGATCCAGAGCATCCAGACAATTGAACCGCATGTACTGCAGATCGTCTTTGACGGTACACCGCCGACAAAGTGGAACGGTGATATTGTGCTCTACACAGCCGGAGACATCGAATGTGCGGTGCTAACTGGCTGGAATACGGTATATCGAGATGAGGGTCAGACGGTCTATCTGTCAGATGATGGCAGCGTGTACCAGACCCCAGGTTCGGATACCGGTGGCGAAATTCTTCCGCCGGAACCATATGAACCGACCTTGGAAGAACTGAAGGCAGTGAAAAAACGAGAAATCAGTCAGGCATGTGAGACCACTATCTATTCCGGAGTCGATGTGACTCTTACGGATGGATCCACGGAGCATTTTGGTTTGACGGAGCATGATCAGCTCAATCTCTTCGGTAAGCAGGTACAGCTTGCAGCAGGCACCACCGAGCTTGAGTATCACGCGGACGGACAGCCGTGCCGGTATTACAGTGCGGCCGACATGCAGACGATCATCGCCGCGGCCATGCAGCACGTCAGCTATCATACTACTTACTGCAATGCCGTAAATATGTGGATCGCAGGATGTGAGAGCACAGAAGAGGTCCAGGCAATTTATTACGGCGCAGATGTTCCAGAAGAGTACCAGTCAGACGTTCTCAAGGCATATATTGCATCGATGAAAGAGAGTGCAGGTGATGAGAATGCACAGGCTGCTGAATAAATATCTGCTCTTGCTTGATGTTGGCGGTCTATTGTACATACTGATCGAACTGGCATGGCGCGGATGGAGCCACTGGACGATGTTCATCCTGGGAGGAATCTGCTTCATCTATCTGGGATTGATCAACGAGGTCCTTCCGTGGTCTATGCCGCTCTGGCAGCAGATCCTGATCGGCGCGGCCGGGATTACAGTGCTCGAGTTTTGTACCGGCTGCATCGTCAATCTCTGGCTCGGCTGGGGTGTCTGGGACTACAGCGGAATGCCTGGCAACATCCTCGGACAGATCTGCCCACAGTACATGCTGTTATGGCTGCCAGTGTCCCTGGCCGGAATCGTCTTGGATGACTGGATCCGGTATCGAAAGTTCGGGGAGGAACGGCCACACTACAGACTGATCTGACGGACAAACATACAATATAGTAAGGAAATCAAAAGGAGAAATGAAAATGAGAAAAGGTACATGTACAACAATCCAGCTGCTTGCAACTGGAGTAATCGCTTTTTTGTCTGAAAAGTTGGGAATCACATTTTATTTGTTAGGGCTGCTTGTCTTTTTAATGGTCATTGACTATATCAGTGGGATGATCGCAAGTATGGTGGAGGCCATCGATCATCCAGGAGATACATCATACGGTTGGTCCAGTAAAAAAGGAGCAAAGGGAATCGCAAAGAAGATCGCATATTTATTTGTGATCACTGTGGCAATTGTGATTGATTATATCTTAGCAAAGACATCCGGGGATCTTGGGTATCATCTGCCATCGGCGATGTTGTCCCTTTTGACAACAGTATGGTATTTATTAAATGAGGCCTTGTCTATCACTGAAAATGCTGGTCGCATGGGTGCGCGGGTACCTGAATGGCTGATGAAGTACATTGCGGTTCTGAAAGATAAAATCGATAGCAGAAATGAAACAGATTTGAAAGCATAGAAGGAGGTGATCCAGACCTCTCCCCGGCGGTCGGGGTTAAGGCCGTTGCGACGTCGCAACAGATTTGGTCCAGGAAATGCTCCTGGACCTTTTGTTTTCAGAAAGGATGTATAATTACATGGTAAGAGTCGGAAGTGCAAGAAGCAACGAACACGGTGGAATCACCAGTGGCAAGCCAGGTGATCAGAAGGGTGGAGCTGAGGTCAGCATGCAGGCATGGTATCTCCACAGCAAGGGCTGGATTGTGATTCGCGCCAAGGATCCGACAGCCCGTGAGAAGATCGCAACGAACATGGAAGCCGGGTGCCGGAATAATCATATCGGGTATTGTCAGACCCATAGAACGACCGCGACGGCTGCTGCTAAGCCTTTTGGTTATGATTTATCAAAAATCACAAAAGAGGTGGAGACAGACTGCTCTGAACTTGTGAGAGTGTGCTGCCTGTACGCGGGAATTCAAGTGGGATGCTTCTCCACAGGAAATGAAGTGGCAGCGTTGCAGGCAACAGGGCACTTTGAGGTTTTAAGAGATGCCAAGTATTGCAGCTCTTCAGAGTTCCTCATGCGCGGGGACATCCTCGTTACGAAGACAAAGGGGCACACGGTCGTGGTTTTGGATAATGGAGATAATGTTTTGCCGGAACCTGAAAAAAAATCAGGATGGCGGCAGGAAGCAGGAAAGTGGAGATACTACCATGGCAATACTGGTGAGCCGATATGCAATGATTGGCACAGGGATCCGGATGGACGATGGTACTGGTTTGATGGGACGGGGGATATGGTTGTAAATACATGGAAAAAGAGCAAAAATAAATGGTATTACTTAGGCTTTGATGGTGCAATGGTCACCAATCGACTCCTGCAGATTAACAGCGAAATCTTTGCTTTTGGACCAAACGGCGAGATGCTGGAAGGAACGTTCACAATTAAGACCAATGCGCGAGGTGCCATCGAATTATAGGGGTGGAAAAGCTGTATTTATTGCCAGATTCGTGTTGCATTTCGTGTTGCATAATGGCGAAAAAGAGCGTTTTTGGGAGAAAAAACAGCAAGAAATAGGTCTATAACATTCCTGTGAAACCTGCATAAAATAAGGGAAAACGCTATTTATGAGGCTTTCATGGAATCTATGGTTATGGGTTCGATTCCCCTCAGGTCCACTTATAAGAATCTCGAGAAATCCAGCGTTTATGCGGGGTTGCGGGGTTCTTATTTTTTGAAGAAACAGGATACCTGATTGACAAACTCAGCATTATCCCGTACACTTTTATTACAGAGAATATAAAAAGCAAAGGAGAACTCTTATGAAAAAACGGGGCGATTACTTAAAGAAAGCATATTATCACTTAATGAAGATCGAACAGAAGAAGAACAAGATCCTCGGAGTGGAAAACTACGGCGAGATCAATGCGGAATTAAACCGCAAGTTCGCGAAAGGCGAGTATTTTGATTCCAGCGAAGTTTATGTTGAAGATGGTTACCTCTGCGTAGGCGAAGGTTTCTTCCGCCTGTCCGGAAAAGAGCAGGACGCTCTGATCGAGTATCTCTGCCCGGAAGATGACAGCACAGAGGAATAAAAATGAACCTTTTTGCGTAATGGGAAGTTATCACGACAGTCGCCAAGGTCTCGCGCAAGCGTGGACTTTGGCTCGTTATTCGCGTAAACAAAAAAGACCGGATCCGTTCTTTACGCAGGATCCGGTCTTTTTGCAATTATAAAATACTGCTTAAATTTTTGATAAACGCATCTTTATCGGAAATCTCCGCGGCGTCAGCGAGAAGTTCGGCAATCCCGTTTGCGGTCTCCTCGTCAGCTTCGAAAAATTCTGCCCATGCGTAAAACATGCATTTTAAATGCTCCATTTCATCCTCGCCTGCTTTTGCCAGCGCGATCATCTTATCAAGAAACTCTTTTTCAGTAATTCCCATCGCTGTAAACTCCTTCCATTATGATCCGGATCCGGATCAGATTATGCGGCTGACCTGGCTCGCGGCAGCCACACCTAAGATTCTTCATATCCGAGTTTCAGGGTGATCAGTGAGTCGTCATCCAGAACCTCGCCCTTCTTATAGATATAATCGCGGATCAGAACCTTCAATTTCTCATTGACGGCCGGACTTGAAAAAATAGTATCCGGAACCGATTTTACGAACTCTTTGAGCCCCATTCCTGCAGTTCCCTCCGGGCATGGGAGCGAAGCCTCGCGGCATGCCATACCAACTGCACAGGATAATTCCATGTGATTGATCAGCCGTGCCGGTGTCTCAAAGTTTTTGATCTTGATCTTCACGGACATCGGAACAAGCGTATGTACCATCGGCAGGATCTCCTTTCTGCCCCTCGCGTTCACGGACCATTTTCCAGATCAGGTCGTGCATCCACTGGACAGTTTCCTGAAGCTTTGAATTTTCGTCTTTTAAACGGGTAATTTCGGCTTCCAGTTCCTGGATTTTTGCATCTTTTTCTTCGGACATGGTAAAAACCTCCCTGAAAACTGTATGAGAACAGAACAAGTATAACATCAGAACAGAAAACTGTCCAGTGCGGGAAAAACGAAATCGCTATGTGAAATCACTCTGGGATATGGGATCAATACTTTTCCGGATGGAAAAGAGTGATTGATTCGATCGCGACTTTGAGATATAATAACCTTTGTTTATATTTCTGCCAAAAAGACATAAAAAGAGGGACATGAAAAATGAGTGCAGTATTATTGAAAGCGGGCTGTTTTTTTCTGATTATCCTGATGGGATACGGTTTAAAAAAGATCGGTCTTTTGCATCAGACGGATCTTCCGGTCTTCTCAAAACTTGTCACAAAGATTACGCTGCCGGCGGCGATCATCCATAATTTCAGCCAGGCGACCATGGATGTCTCCATGCTGGTGATCGTATTGATCGGCTTCCTGTGCAGCGGCGCGTACGCGGTGATCGGCTGCGGACTGTTCGCAAGGGGAACGAGAGAGCAGAAGGCCTTTGGTCTTGTGAATGCTTCGGGATATAATATTGGATGTTTTACCATGCCGTTCGTCCAGGGATTTTTAGGTGCGCCCGGCGTGGCGTGCACGAGTCTCTTTGATACGGGAAACGCGGTGGTCTGTACCGGCGGTTCCTATGCAGTGGCGATGTCAGTTGCCGGAAAAGGAGGAAACGGGGATAAACACCAGATCCGCAGGATCGTGGTGCAGCTTTTAAAGTCGGTTCCTTTTGACTGCTATGTGATCATGACGGCGCTGACCATGGCGGGACTCCGGCTTCCGGTCTTTGCGGACCAGGTTGCTGAGACGGTGGGAAATGCCAATACATTCCTTTCCATGACAATGATCGGTCTGGGACTGGAATTACATATGACGAGAGAACAGACAGGCAGTGTGACGAAGATCCTGGGAACCCGCTTCGTGATCTCAGCGGTCCTGGCGGTCCTGTTTTATCAGTTCCTTCCATTTTCTCAGGAGATCCGCAGAACACTTGCGATCTTGATGTTTGGTCCGGTATCGGCGCTCGGAGTCGCGTATACGTCCATGCTTGATGGAGATATCAATCTGGCCAGCGCAGTGAACTCGGCATCGATCATTCTGGGGATCGTGAGCCTGACAGCGGCGATCATTGTCTTCCAGTAATAGTTCTGAAAAAATAGTTGAGACACAAGGAGGAATAAGATGGAATTACGGAATGAAGAGGATGCGAGGTTTATCATCCGGCACCATGTGACGGAAGAAAAGCTGCTTCATCTGGAAAAAGGAGTCCGGAAACTTGGTTTCCAGTCCGGCGGAAAACGCATCATGTCGATCTTTCTGGGGTTGTTCCTGCTCTGCATGGCAGCGAAGGCGATCGTCGGAGGCGCGATCGGGGATGCGCTGATGATGATCGGGATCCTTTGTGCCATGGGCTTCCTGTTCGGCGGATATGCGCTCCTCAAAGGCTGGATGGATGCGAAGAAACAGATCCATCTGCAGTTTGAGGCAGGAAAGATGGATGACAATTACCAGTGGGAATACCGCTTCTATGATGACGGATATGAGGTTATCGGAAAGAATGAGAAATCCCGTGTGAAGTACGATAATGTGGGACGTCTCATCGATATGTCCGGCATGTATGTGATCGTGGAACGCGGAAATGTGGTCCGGTATTTCATGAAGGATGACGCGGTGCAGGGAAATTCCACGGAACTTGCAGGTTTCCTCACGGAAAAATGTCATCTTCCGATGGAACAGCTCACGGTACGATAGGAGGTGCAGGATGGAACCAATATACGCAGTAAGATCAACATACGATGAAGATATGTTTTATCATCAGGTCGTGGCATCCAAACCGAGGATGATGCCGAAGGAAGAAAACGGAAAGAAGATCCGGTTTCAGCTCCCGGATTTCGGACTGAAGGATACATTGATGGCGCTTCTTGTGGGAGCAGCTGTTTACATGGCGTTCGGACAGCTTGAAATGTCTACGAGGATCCTGCAGGCGGTGCTCTGCGGCCTTGTGGCAGCGGTGGTCTTGAGACGAATGAATGAGAGACAGAACGGGGAGACTTCCGGGAAAAAGACAAATTCGATATCGGCAGATAAAAATCAGGCTCTGCAGCTTCTGGAGAGTTCCGGCTTAAAAGGAGAGCGCTGCACCCTGAATTTCTATGAGGATACCTTTACCGTGGAGCGTCCGGGGATCATCACGGAGTACCAGTACGAAGGGATCGCATGGATCAAGGAGACCAGCAAATATTATATGATCTTCTGGAACCGTTCTCTTGCGATACCGGTGGAGAAAGCTGGTTTTTACCGCGGGAAGAAGGAGACTTTTGGAGGCTTCCTTGAGAAACGCTGCAATAAGGTGATCGAGAAAGTAAAAAATGCGTAAATGGATCAAAACTTCCTGCCGGGGACAGGGACTGTGCGGGAGGAGTGATCTGCGCGAAAAATAAAACGGAGAGGATTGTGGGGATGAAGATCAAGAAAGAAGAGAAGATGCAGATCGAGAAACTGCCGACACTTAAACTGAAGTATACGTTGGTGGTGCCGTTCATGGGGATCGTGGATGTATTGACAATGGGGAGCTTTTTTATGAATCCGGCAGCGGATGGAAAACCGTTTATCAAGGCATTCTATGTTATCTGCGGGATCGTTGGTCTCCTGTTTGCTCTTTGGGGGCTTTTATGGAAGACTACGATCGATGGAAAGACGATCCGGGTGAATCCTGTGATCGGAAAGAAAAAAGTGGTCCCATTTACGGATCTGAAAAAAGCGATCGTGTATAAGAAGAAAAAGACGGGTTCGATCGTGAGTTATGAACTGATCGATAAGAATGACAAGCCGATCGTTACGATCTATCCGCTCATGAAGGACAGCAGCACGCTGATGGAACGCCTGAAGAGACTGAAATATCCGGTGGAAGAGGCGTAAAACAGGCAGAAAATAACGACTGCGTGGTGCAGATATGCCAGAAAAAGGTTCCGTGGTGAATAATCCGGGACCTTTTTGTGCATAATGATCTCTGAAAAGAAAAGGAGGTCATGTTATGACAAAACTGGACTGTACAGTGACAACATGTGTTCACAACGCGGAAAAATGCTGCTGTAAAAATACGATCCTCGTGGAGGGCGCACAGGCGAGAAACTGCTGTGATACCTGCTGCGGGAGTTTTGAGGAAAATCGCGGAGGTCTTTTTAAGAACCTCTTTAAGACACCGGAATCGAAGCTGCAGGTCGACTGCGATGTGATGAACTGCCTTTACAATGATGACCGCACATGCCGGGCAGAGCGGATCACGATCGCCGGTGACGGGGCTATGGCGGTCGGACAGACAGAGTGTGCGAGCTTCAGGGAAAAATAAAAAAAGGAAGTGACGGGACGCAGCGGACATGGAATCCGGCTGCGTTCTGTGTGTTCCGGCTTTTTCACGCGGCTTATCGACCTGATACGGAGAGCGCGACGTCTGATGATTTTTTGAGTGATGATTTTTTTAAAAGAAAGGGATTGACAAAACAGGATTCCTATAGTAAACTTACATAAGTTGTGAGAACAACTGACAGGAAAGCAGGTATCCGCCTCACCCTGGCACGAGCAAGTGACCCGGGTTCATAGACATCGGTTTTTATCATGCAGCAGCATGCCAAACCAATGCAGTTACGAGCGGATAGTTACCTATCTGCTTTTTCTTTTCTATCGACATATGTAGAGTATGAGAGTTGGAGGTGTACGGCTATTAGCGAGTTAATGATTAACGAGCAGATCCGTGATAAGGAAGTTCGTTTAATTGGAGAAAATGGTGAGCAGCTTGGAATCATGTCTGCAAAAGACGCTTACAAAATGGCGAGAGATGCAGAACTGGATCTTGTAAAGATTGCTCCGGCAGCGAAGCCGCCGGTATGTAAGATCATTGATTACGGCAAATACAAGTATGAGATGATCCGTAAGGAGAAGGAAGCGAAAAAGAAGCAGAAAACGGTTGAGGTGAAGGAGGTTCGTCTTTCCCCGAATATCGATACAAACGATCTGAATACAAAGATCGGATCTGCGAGAAAGTTCATCGAAAAAGGCAACAAGGTAAAAATTACGCTTCGTTTCCGCGGTCGTGAGATGGCTCATATGAACCAGACGAAGTATATTCTGGATGATTTCGCTGAGAAACTTTCCGATATCGCTGTTGTCGATAAGCCTTCCAAAGTAGAGGGAAGAAGCCTGGTAATGTTTTTAACTGCAAAACGATAAGGGAACAATTTTAAGGAGGAAACAACAATGCCTAAAATGAAAACAAGCAGAGCAGCTGCAAAACGTTTCAAAAAGACCGGAACTGGTCAGTTAGTGAGAAATAAAGCTTATAAGTCCCATATCTTAACTAAGAAATCCACAAAGCGTAAGAGAAATCTTAGAAAAGACATCGTTACCGATATCACAAACAGCAAGGTAATGAAGAAGATTTTACCGTATTTATAATTTGTTTTCGGAATTAAGATTAAGGAGGAAATTAAGCAATGGCAAGAATTAAAGGTGGCTTAAATGCCAAGAAGAGACATAACAGAGTGCTCAAGTTAGCCAAAGGTTACAGAGGAGCTCGTTCCAAACAGTATAGAGTAGCAAAGCAGTCCGTAATGAGAGCTTTAACAAGCTCCTACGCTGGCAGAAAAGAGAGAAAGAGACAGTTCAGACAGCTCTGGATCGCTCGTATCAACGCTGCAGCTAGAATCAACGGTCTTTCCTACAGCAAGTTCATGTTCGGCTTAAAGCAGGCTGGTGTTGTTATGAACCGTAAGGTATTATCCGATATGGCTATCAACGACGCAGAGGGCTTTGCAAAGCTTGCTGAGTTAGCAAAAACAAAACTGGCTTAATTGTCAGTGAGATAAGAGAAAACCTTCCTGATGGAGTGATCTGTCGGGAAGGTTTTTTGCGTTTGTGGGGTGTCTGCTGTTGGGCGTTGGTTTGGAAGAAGACTGGCGAAAGAGAGAAGTGCGTTGGTTCATAGTGTCGGGAGGTACGCGCCGGTGAGACTCCGGGCCTGGACGCTTCGGGATTCCGGGAGGGTTCCTCTAACCCCGCAGAAGAATGCTAAGGGCGGAGAGCTGCGGACACAACTCGCTGCGCTCAGACAAGTGTCCGCAGCTCTCCAACGCATTCTCCTGCGGGCTAAGAGGAAACCAGCTCCCGGGATCAGGCGGTCCATGCCCGGAGCCTCACCGGCGCTGTGTGTTGGTGGAGAGGACACCGACGCTGCGCTGGGCTGGTGATGGGGATGGACGAGAAAGAGAGTGCATCGTTGGTACATAGCACGTATGTTTGACAGGGGATTAGGATGGAAGGTTTATAAACTTTTTGCTTAACGGGAAGTGCCATCGGAACTTTCTGCTAAACAAAAAAGGCTTAAGCCTTTCGACTTAAGCCTTCGTGCAGAAGAAGGGACTTGAACCCTCATGATATTGCTATCACACGGACCTGAACCGTGCGCGTCTGCCAATTCCGCCACTTCTGCATCTTGTCAGATGACGTATCTCATTGACAAGACATATTATAGTATAAGGGAATGGATTTGTCAACAGTTTTTTGAATATTGCTAAAAAAATATTTTTTTAAAAAAATTCAAAAAAGTACTTGCCAAATATGATAACCTGTGGTATATTTATATGCGTCGGTGAGAGATACAAAATCTTGAAACACCCGATACGCGGAAGTGTCG